>Ga0187892_10003767_pt1 | contig 26933 bp, 23 predicted proteins | sample MA1701073metaG_FD_139345 | JGI IMG/M metagenome (GOLD analysis project Ga0187892, IMG submission 139345) | Bio-ooze microbial communities from a basaltic lava cave in the Kipuka Kanohina Cave System on the Island of Hawaii, USA - MA170107-3 metaG ... | reverse complement strand
GTCCAAGCCAACGCGTGTAACCTTCATTTCACTCCCCCTTCTCGTGATTGGTAAGAATCGCATCTCCAATCTGGCACACTTGATGCCGCAGAGTAAGGGGGAGCCCATACCATTCCTTCCCCCCTCAAGGGGGAAGGAGAAATTCAGTTAAGCCGCGCGAAGATCAGGCGCGGCGGGCGAGCGGCAGGTTAACGAGCAGGTTCTGCGGCTTCATGCGCAGGGTGCCATCCGCCGCCGCCGCGAGCCCCAGGAACACCGGCGAGCCGGCCATTTCCGGACGCATCACGATGGGGTCGCGGAACTCGACGCGAAAGAGCCCGATGACGCGCTTCATGCGCTCCTCCCCCACCTCGCCGCCGTTGTAGATCTCGTTCAGCATCGCAGTCGCCTCGGCATCGAGGCCAACGTGCCAGACCCAGTCCTCGTCCGGGATTTCCCGCACCGGCTTCACCGCCGCGCGCACGCCGTGGAAATGCGCGATCCACCGCTCGAGCACGCGCGCGAGCGCAAGACAGCCCGGCCGTCCGTGGTTGAGATTGAGCACCGTGTCGTGGCGCTCGTCGCGCTCGAAGTAGCGCCCGGCATTCGCCTCGTCGAGCACGTCGAGCTCGATGCTGCGGGGCGGCGCTCCCGCTTCCTTCAGCAGCCGTCCCAGGTTGCCGAAGCCGCCGCCGCTGGCGTGCATCTCCACCGTCTCATCGTCGGCGAGCATGATCGCGCCGTCGTTGACGCTGACCCGCTGCCTGCGGAAGAACAGCTCCGCCGCGCGCGCCTCGAGGCCGTCGTTCGTCCCGTCCAAGATCCCGCGCAGGATGACCTGCACCGTGTGGTGGATGAAGTCCGGCGGCACCGCGACATCCTCCCGGAACAGATCGAAGTAGAACGCCTCCAGCGACTCCGCCGCGAGCAACCGGTCGCGGAAACGCGTCATGACCTGGTAGTTCTCGCGCGCGTCGGCGTCGGCGATCGCCGCGATCTCCGCATCCGCCACATCGCGGCGCGGAGACTGCATGAGCGCGGCATGCAGCGCGTGCTCCGCTTCGCACGATTCCGCGACTGGCGCCAGCTCGGGGCGCGCGTAGTAGCGGCGCAGGTAGTCGTCGGTGACGACGAGCCGCCCCTCACCCGTGCGCCTGAGCTGGTGGTAACCGCAGTTTTGCCAGAAGTCGGGCATTACACAGCATGGAACCGAGAGAAGAGAGGAGAAAGGAGAGAGGCGTCAATACAAGCATCGCAAAAGCACGGCTGCACCCCTGAAGCCGGCCGTCGCTCCTCTCTCCTCTCTCCTTTCTCCTCTCGCATCCCTGCTTTCCCTCCTCACGCCTTCTCGGAGATCTCGATGAGATTCCCGTCAGGATCGCGGACGTAGACCGAGCGGATCATGAAGCGCGCGCCGGTGCGGTTGACGGGGCCCTCCTCGATCGGGACGCGCTCCCGCCCGAGATGCGCGATCACCTCGTCGAGCGGCCGGTCGGCGAGGAAACAGAGATCGAGCGAGCCCGGGGTGGGGACGCGCGCCTTGATGCCCGCGTCGAACCCCGGGGGGTGAACGTTGAACTTGTGATCGCCGAACCGGAGCGCGATACGGTTCTCGCCGTAGCGCTCGATGCGCATGCCGAGCGCGCGCGTATAAAAATCGAGACAGCGCTCGAGGTCACGGGTCGTAATGACGATGTGGTCGACGCTTCCTATCATGCGTGCCGGCCTCCGCGCGAACGGTATGCTGCCGAGCGTAGATTTTAGCTAAAATTGCGGCCGCTGCACCGCATCTGCCGGATCGGCCCGACACAATGAACAAGATCGAACGCAAGATCACCGCAATCGGCCAACGCACCGACATCTGCTTTGCCGCCGTCTTCGCGAACGGCGCGCGCTACCAGAACCACGTCGGCACGCCCGCATTCACGCTGGCGTTCAAGAACCCGGCAGCGGAGTTGCGCATCGCCGCGCTCGGCCACGTGGGCGTGCTCGAATCGTATTTCGACGGGTCCCTGGACATCGACGGTGACCTCGCGCTCGCGTTCCGGGCCGGCTACGACGGGGGCTTCGACATGAGCTTCAAGCCGCTCGTCCGCCTGCGCAACTGGTGGCACGAGCTGCGCTTCAGCAATCGCACGCGGACGCAGGCGAAAGCGAACGCGCGATTCCATTACGGGCTCCCCGCCGGGTTCTACCGGCTCTGGCTCGACCACCCCTACATGATGTACACCTGCGCTTACTGGAAGGAAGGCACGCGCACCCTCGAGGAGGCGCAGCAGAACAAGATGGAGCACGTGTGCCGCAAGCTCCTGTTCAAGCCCGGGGACTCGTTCGTCGACATCGGGTGCGGCTGGGGCGGTTTCACCTTCTACGCCTGGGAGCGCTATCAGGCGCGTGGAACGGGCATCAACACCACGACCGAGCAGGTCGCCGTCATGCAGGAGGAGATCCGCCGGCGCGGGCTCGAGAACACGTTAAGTGTGATCGAGGCCGACTTCCGCGACATCCCCGGGCAATACGACAAGTGCGTGTCGATCGGCGTGCTCGAGCATGCCGGGCGCGACCAGGTTGCGGAGGTGGTGCGCGCCCACGCGGATTGCCTGAAGCCCGGCGGGCTCGGCATGCTGCATTTCATCGGCCACGTGGGCGTCTACGAGACCGAGTTCTACATCCGCCGTCACATCTTCCCGGGCGGCTGGATCCCCAGCCTCGCGGAGGTGATCGCTGAAATGGAGCGCGCCGGCCTGGAAATCCTCGACATCGAGAACCTGCGCCGCAACTACGCCCTCACGCTCGACTGCTGGGCGGAGCGCCTCGACGCGAATTGGGAGCACATCCGGGCGCTCGATCCCGGGCAGTTCAACGAGACTTTCCGGCGCACCTGGCGCACCTATCTCTACTCCTGCGCGGAAATGTTCCGCGCGCCGCGCGGCTATACGCACCTGTTTCAGATCGTCTACAGCAAGGGCAACGTGGCGGGCAACTACCCGATGTCGCGCGCGCACCTCTATTCCGGGGACTCCGCCGGTTGAGCGCCGCGGATACCTTCAGCGATCGCAGAAGCCGGCTTGCCGCCGCGCTTGCCGCGCGCGCCGGCCCGCTGCGCATCAAGAAGCGCGCAACCACCAATCTCTTCCGCTACGCGATGCGGCCGGGTCCGCGCGGGGACATCGACCTCGGCGGCTTCAACCACGTCCTCGATCTCGACCGCGCCGCGCGCACGCTCGATGTGGAGGGGCTCGCGACCTACGAGGCGATCGTGGACCGCACGCTCGGGCACGGACTCGCGCCGCTCATCACGCCCGAGTTGAAGCACATCACGATCGGCGGCGCGACCGTCGGCATCGGCATCGAGTCGAACGGCTTCCGCCACGGCTTCGTGCACGACGGGCTGCTCGAGGCGGAAGTGCTGCTCGCCGACGGGCGCATCGTCGTGTGCACGCCGGACAACGAGCACGCCGATCTCTTCCGGGCGCTGCCCAACTCGTACGGGACGCTCGGCTACATCCTGCGCGCGAAGATCCGGCTCATGCCAGCGTCGGCGTGCGTGCACCTCACTACCCGCGCCTACACCGACCTTGGCGACTTCTTCGACGCGATGCTTGCGGCGACCGAGCGCGTGGACGTGGACTTCATCGAGAGCCTGATTTTCGCGCGCGACCGGCTCTATCTCACGCTCTCGCGCTTCGTCGAGCCGACGCCGGCAACCGTGGATATCGTTCGCGAGAACATCTTCTACCAGCTGCTCGCGCGCAAAGGCGAGATCGTTCTCACGACCCAGGACTATCTCTTCCGCTACGATCCCGACTGGTTCTGGAACGTCCCGGAGACCGCGCCCTACCGCCTGTTCCGCCGCTTCGCCCCCGCGTCCATGCGCAATTCCGGCTTCTACAAGCGCTACACCGTGCTCAAGCACCGGCTGCTCGGAGCGCTGCCGCGGCGGCCGCAGGACGAGGAGCCGCTGATCCAGGACTGGGAGGTGCCGTGGGAGCGCGCGGAGGAGTTCCTGCGCCATGCGCTCGACAACGCGGATCTCGGGGGCAAGCCGTGGATCGCGACGCCGATCCGCGCTTTTTCCTCGCCCACGCTCTACCCGGTGCGGCCCGGCGTTCTCTACTTCAACCTCGGCTGCTACTGTTACGTCAAGAAGCGCCCGGGCGGGGGCGATTACTTCCACACCCGGCTTCTCGACCGGAAATGCTTCGAGCTGGGAGGGATCAAGATGCTCTATTCGTCCACGTTCCTCGAGGAGCCCGAATTCGACCGGATCTACAACGGCGCAGGCTATCGCGCGATCAAGGAGAAATACGATCCCGGCGGCGCGCTCGGAACGCTCTACCAGAAGTGCGTCCTCCGCCAGTAGGGCTCCTTCCCCCCTTGCGGGGGGCGAGGCGGGAATTCGAGGTGCATGTCACCGAGCCGCCGAGCGCCCAGCCCGATGCAGCGGGATGGGTCGGGACGGTCGGGATGGGGGGACGACTACCCCCGCTGCAATCGCCGCAAATCCTCGATTACTTCCCGCGAATTGCTCGCGGCGTTCACGGCTAGATAGACCTTCGCGACGCGTCCCTGCGGGTCGATGAGGAACGTGTTGCGGCGCGCGAGCCTGAACAAGCCGAAATCGCGGATCGATCCGTAGCGCGCCGCCACCTCGCCGCCCGCGTCCGCGAGCAGCGGAAACGGCAGGCTGTATTCCTTCGCGAAGTCGCGATGGCTCTCGACATCGTCCACGCTCATGCCCACGACTTCCGCGCCGAGCGCGGCGAGCTCATGCCGGTCGTCTCGAAACGCGCACGCCTGCCGGGTGCACCCGGGGGTATCGTCCCTGGGGTAGAAATAGAGCGCGAGCCACTTGCCGCGGAACTCGGCCAGGTTGCGGGTCGTGCCGTCCTGGTCGGGCAACGCGAACCCGGGAGCCTCATCGCCGACCCTCAGCTCGTTGCGCTTCGAGAACGCGGTCACCCGCCACCATAGGAGCCCGACGATGGCGATAACGACAATCAGCAGCCATTTCATGGCCAGGATTCTAGCGCCCATGCGCTAAAATCTGCATGGGCCCCGGTAGCTCAGTGGATAGAGCAGTCCCCTCCTAAGGGACAGGTCGCACGTTCGATTCGTGTCCGGGGTGCCATGTAGATGGGGACGGAGCCCGGTTTCGGGTACCGCCCCTCTAGTGGGAAAAACCGGGCTCCGTCCCCATTTCTTTAAGGAGCGTCTCATGAGAATCGCGCTGTCGATCCCGCTCGCGCTCGCATTGCTGCTTACCTGCGGCGTCAGCGCGGGGCAGAGCATCTGGGTGGAAACGCCTGAAGACTGCGGAGACTGGGTCAAGGCGCGAAAACTGAAACGCGCCACTCCTTATGAAGCGCACCTCGTCGGGCTCTTGAGCGGCATGGCCATCGGACGAATGATCGATGTATGGAAGGCCCAGGGCAATCCGATGACCAGGGATCAGGCCATTTTGTGGATGGACAAGTACTGCGAGGCGAATCCCCGCGCCAAGGTGGTGATTGGCGCAGAAGAGCTTGCCAACGAGAGAACCAACGGAGAATACCGGCGCCTGCAGAAAAACGTCTCAGTCACGCCGCTCAGCGATCGGCCCGACACCAAATAGACCGCCCCCGCCCATGGCGGATCCCCCTCAACCCACCGAGCGCTGGCAGTTCTGGATCGACCGCGGCGGCACCTTTACCGACATCGTCGCGCGGCGCCCCGACGGCAGCCTCGTCACCCACAAGCTGCTTTCCGAGGATCCGGGGCGTTACGACGACGCCGCGCTGGCGGGCATCCGCGAGCTGCTCGGCGTGCCGCGCGGGGCGGCGCTCCCCGCCGAGGGCATCGCGGAAGTGCGGATGGGCACGACGCTCGCCACCAACGCGCTGCTCGAGCGCAAGGGCGAACCGACTGCGCTGTTCATCACGCGCGGCTTCCGCGACCAGTTGAAGATCGGCTACCAGAACCGGCCGCGGCTCTTCGACCGTCATATTGTATTGCCGGAGCCGCTCTACGGCGCGGCATACGAGGTGTTCGAGCGCGTGACCGCGCGCGGCGAGGTGCTCGAGCCGCTCGACGAGGAGCGGGCGCACCGCGATTTCCTGGATGCCCGCCGCCGCGGCTACGGCGCGGCCGCGATCGTGCTCATGCACGGCTACCGCTTCCCGGCCCACGAGCTCAAGCTCGCGGAGCACGCGCGCGCGGCGGGGTTCACCCAGGTTTCGGTTTCGCACCAGGCGAGCCCCCTGATGAAGCTGGTATCCCGCGGCGACACCACCGTGGCCGACGCCTACCTCTCGCCGCTGCTCGCCCGCTACGTCGAGCGCATCGCGCGCGCGCTCCCGGGCACCCGGCTGATGTTCATGCAATCGAGCGGCGGCCTCACTTCGGCCCGGCTGTTCCAGGGCCGGGACAGCGTGCTCTCGGGGCCCGCGGGAGGCGTGGTCGGCGTCGTGCGCACGGCGCTCGCCGCCGGGTTCGACCGCATCATCGGCTTCGACATGGGAGGCACGTCCACCGACGTGTCGCATTTCGGCGGCCACTTCGAGCGCGACTTCGACACCCAGGTCGCGGGGGTGCGCCTGCGCGCGCCGATGATGAGCATCCACACCGTCGCCGCCGGTGGGGGCTCGATCCTGCGCTTCGACGCGGCGCGCTTCCGCGTCGGGCCGGAGTCCGCCGGCGCGCAGCCGGGCCCGGCGTGCTATCGCCGGGGCGGACCGCTCACGGTAACCGACGCGAACGTCGTGCTCGGCAAGATCCAGCCGGATTTCTTCCCGCGCGTCTTCGGGCCGCGGGGCGACCAACCGCTCGACGCCGACTCGGTGCGGCGCAAGTTCGCCGATCTGGCGGCCGAAATCCGCGCCGCGGGGAGCGGAGAACGCACTCCGGAGGAGATCGCCGAGGGCTTCGTGCGCGTGGCGGTGGACAACATGGCCAACGCGATCAAGAAGATTTCGATCGAGCGCGGGCACGACGTCACCGCCCACACCCTGTGCTGCTTCGGCGGCGCCGCCGGGCAGCACGCCTGCCTGGTGGCGGACGCGCTCGCGATCCCGCGCGTCTTCATCCACCCCTATGCCGGCGTGCTGTCCGCCTACGGCATGGGCCTCGCCGAAATCAGCGCGCGGCGCGAGCGCGCGATCGAAGCGCGTCTCGAGCCCGGCCTGACGCCCCAGATCGAGGAGGCGCTCACGCAGCTCGCGGAAGCCGCGCGCGATGAGGTGGCCGGCCAGGGGGTGCCGCCGCAAAGCATCAATATCGCGCGGCGCGTCCACCTGCGCTACGAGGGCACCGACACCGCGGTCATCGTCAATTTCGGGACGCCGCAGAAGATGCTCGCGCAGTTCGAGTCGGATTACCGCGCCCGCTTCAGCTTCCTCATGCCCGGCCGCGCCCTGGTGGTCGAGGCGGTGTCGGTCGAGGCGGCTGGCAGCGGGGAATCCGTGCGCGAGACGTTCGGCGCGCTGCCTGCTCGAGCGGGCCCCGCGCGAGCGGCCAGGCAGGTGCGGCTCTTCAGCGGCGGCGCTTCGCACGAGGCGCCGGTCTACCGGCGCGAGGCGCTGCGCCCCGGCGACGCCATCGCAGGCCCCGCCATCATCGCGGAAGCCAACGCCACCACCGTGATCGAGCCGCAGTGGCAGGCGCAGGTGACACCTCTCAATCACCTGGCGCTGATGCGCACCTCGCCGCGGCCCAGGCGCGAGGCGGTCGGAACGCGCGCCGAGCCGGTCATGCTGGAGATCTTCAACAATCTCTTCATGGCGATCGCGGAGCAGATAGGGGTCACGCTTGCCAACACGGCGTACTCCGTCAACATCAAGGAGCGGCTCGATTTCTCCTGCGCCCTCTTCGACACGGCGGGCGGCCTCATCGCCAACGCGCCGCACCTGCCGGTGCATCTCGGCGCCATGGGCGAGTCCGTCCGCGTCGTCGCCACCGAGAACGCCGGGAAGATGCGGCCGGGCGATGCCTACATGCTGAACAATCCCTACCATGGCGGCACCCACCTCCCCGACATCACGGTGGTGACCCCGGTGTTCGACGACGCGGGAAAGGAGGTCCTGTTCTACGTCGCGTGCCGCGGGCATCACGCCGACATCGGGGGCATCACGCCCGGCTCGATGCCGCCCGACAGCACGCACCTCGACGAGGAAGGGGTGCTGGTCGACAACTTCCCACTGGTTACACAGGGGAAATTGCGCGAACGCGAGGTGCACGCCCTTCTCACCGGCGCGCGCTACCCGGCACGCAATCCCGAGCAGAACATCGCGGATCTCCGCGCCATGGTGGCGGCCAACCAGAGGGGGGTCGCCGAGCTCGGGCGCGCGGTCGCGCACTACGGCCTCGACACGGTCCGGGCCTACATGCGCCACGTGCAGGACAACGCCGAGGAGTCGGTGCGGCGCGTGATCGACGTGCTGAAGGACGGGCGCTACGCCTACGAAATGGACAACGGCGCGGTGATCCGCGTGCGAATCGCGATCGACCGCGCGGGCCGCAGCGCGCTGATCGATTTCACGCACACCTCGGGCCAGCTCGAGAGCAACTTCAATGCGCCCGCGGCGGTCACGATGTCCGCCGTGCTCTACGTGTTCCGCACGCTGGTCAACGACGACATCCCGCTCAACGCGGGCTGCATGAAGCCGCTGAAAGTCGTCATTCCCGAAGGCTGCATGTTGAACCCCCGCTACCCGGCGGCAGTGGCCGCGGGGAACGTCGAAACCTCCCAGTGCGTGACCGACGCGCTCTACGGCGCGCTCGGCGTGATGGGCGCTTCCCAGGGCACGATGAACAACTTCACCTTCGGAAGCGACCGCCACCAGTACTATGAGACGATCTGCGGCGGCGCGGGCGCCGGGGACGGTTTCGACGGCGCCGATTGCGTCCACACCCACATGACCAACACCCGGTTGACCGACCCGGAAGTCCTGGAATGGCGCCACCCCGTGCTGGTCGAGGAGTTCGCGGTGCGCCGCGGCAGCGGCGGCGCGGGGCGCTGGCGCGGCGGCGACGGGGCGATCCGCCGCATCCGCTTCCTGGAGCCGATGACCGCCGCGATCCTCTCCGGGCACCGGCGGCTGCCGCCCTACGGCATGGCGGGCGGCAAGCCCGGCCAGGTCGGGCACAACCGCGTGCAACACTCGAGCGGCGCGACCGTCGAGCTGCGCGGCTGCGACCGCGTCGAGGTGGGCGCCGGCGACGTCTTCATCATCGAGACGCCGGGCGGGGGCGGCTACGGCGCGCCGGATTAGTCACGCTTCGCGGGCTCGTCGCCGGGCTCGAGTCCCAGCCACCTGAGAATCCAGACGAGCACCAACCCGGTGAGGAGCGGCCACCAGTGGCCGAGCAGGATTGCGAGGAGCCCGGAGCATCCGTAGGTGAGCCCCATCACGAACATCCCGAAATGCGAGCTCCGGTAGAAGACATAGAGCATCGCGAAGGCCAGCGCGATGAACAGGCCAGCGACGACGTAGGTGACGTAGATCATGGTGTTATGATTCCTGCCGAGGCCTCATGAGAACGTCGACAATGCCTGCCGGCGCATGGTGAGTCGAAAACGCACGCTCGCCACCTGCTGCGCCGCCCACACGCTGCACGACGGGTTGTCCGACGTCACCTACGTGCTGCTGCCGCTGCTCGCGCAGACCTTCGGCCTGTCGCTCGCCCAGGTCGGGCTGATCCGCTCCGCCCACCGCGTGGCGATGGCGTCCTTCCAGATACCGGCCGGGCTGATCGCGGAGCGCTTCGGCGAGCGCAACCTGCTCGCGCTGGGGACGCTCGTCGCCGGCGCGGGATTCCTCGCGCTCGGCTTCGCGCCGGGCTTCTGGGCAATCCTCGCGGCGCTCTTTCTCGCCGGCGTCGGCGGAGCGGTCCAGCATCCGCTCTCCTCCACCATCATATCGCATGCCTATCCGGGCGAAGGCCGGCGCGCGGCGCTCGGCACCTACAACTTCTTCGGCGACGTCGGCAAGTTTGCCTTCGGCGCCGTCGTCAGCCTGCTGCTGTTCGCGGGCATCTCGTGGCAGGCGCCGGTCGTCGGGTTCGGCCTGCTCGGCATCCTGACCGCCATCGCCGTCTGGGCGCTGGTCGCGGACACCCCCCGCGCGGTGTCCGGGACGGCGCCGGGCCCGATCACCACGCCGGCGGCAAAGGCCACCGCCGGCTGGGGGATACGCAGCCCGCAGAGCTTCACCGCGCTATGCGTCATCGACATACTCGATTCCAGCACGCGCACCGGGTTCCTCACCTTCATCGCCTTCGTGCTGCTCGGGCGGGGCCTGCCGGAAGGATGGGCCGTGCTGGCCGTTCCCCTCATCCTGGTCGGCGGCATGGCCGGAAAGCTCGCCTGCGGCTTTCTCGCCGAGCGTTTCGGCGTGGCCCGCATGATCGTCATCACCGAGGTCGCCACCGGATGCGGCATCCTGGCGACGCTGGCGCTGCCGGCAGCGGCGGCGTTCCTGCTCCTGCCCCTGATCGGCGTCGTGCTGAACGGCACCTCCTCCGTGCTCTACGGCGCCATCGGCGACTACGTCGAGCAGGAGCGGCTGCCGCGCGCGTTCGGCGTGATCTATACCGTAAGCTCGGTCGCAGGCATCGTCGCGCCGCTCGCCTACGGCCTCGCGGGCGACCTCTACGGCGTGGAAACCGCGATCGCGATCATGGGGGTAACGATCTTCCTCACCCTGCCCCTTGCGGGGCTGCTGAAGCCGGCAAGCGCCCTCCGGCCGGTGACGAGATAGCTCCCCGGCGCGGGGATGCTCCGGGGCACCGTCTTCCCGTCACCGGTACCAGAGGGTGGGAAGCGTCATGACGATCTGAGGGAAGAAATACAGGATCACGACGCAAAGCGCCTGCAGCAGCATGAAGGGCATCATCCCCTTGTAGATGTCCCACAGCTCCCACTCCGGAACCACGCCCTTCAGGTAGTAGGCGGACAGTGCGACCGGCGGGGACAGCCAGCAGGTCTGCAGGGTGACGGCGAGCAGGATGCTGAACCAGACCATGTCCACCTTGAGCCCGAGCAGCAGCGGGATGAAGATCGGCACGATGATGACGACGATGGGCACCCATTCCAGGGGCCAGCCGAGGATGAAGCACACCAGGAGGATGGACAGGATCAGGAGGCCGGGCGAGATGTCCAGCGCGAGCAGGGCCTCGGCGAGGAACTTGGGCGTGCCGAACGCGGAGAATACCGCGCCCATGAACGTCGAGGCCGCGAGGAGAATCATCACCATGCTCGTCGTCTCGGCGGTGCGGAACGTCGCGTCCTTCAGCGCGCGGAAGGTGAGCCGCCCGTGCCCGGCCGCCACCGCGATCGCGCCGGCGCAGCCGAGCGCAGCGCCCTCGGTCGGCGTCGCCCACCCCGCAATGATGGTGCCGAGCGTCGCCACGATGATCACCACGGGCGGCAGCAGCCCGAGGAAAAGCTCGCGCAGCAGCTGGCTCAGGCTCACGTTGAGCTCTTCCGGCGGCAGCGGCGGGCCCAGCCTGGGATTGAGCGCAGTCCGCGTCATCGTATAGAAGATGTAGAGAAAGGCGAGCAGCAGCCCCGGCAGCAGCGCGGCGGCGTAGAGCCGCGAGATCGACACCTGGAACGCCGCTCCCATCACCACCAGCATCACGCTCGGCGGAATGAGGATGCCGAGCGTGCCGCCCGCGCAGATGGTCCCGGCGGAAAGCGCAGGGTCGTAGCCCTTCTTCCTCATCACCGGCCCGGCCATGAGTCCGATGACGGCCACGGCGGCGCCGACGATCCCGGTCGCCGCTGCGAACAGCGTCGCCGTCACGATGGTTCCGACGTAGAGCGAGCCGTGCATGCGGCCGCACAGGACCTGCAGCGCGTGAAAGAGCCGCGTCATCAGGCCCGCGCTCTCCAGCACGTAGCCCATGAAGGTAAAGAGCGCCACGGCGGCGAGCACCGTCTCCACCATCGTGGCGAAATACTGATACGTCATCAGGTAGAACACGCGCTCGCCCAGCCCGATGTAGCCGAACACCGTGGCGAGGAAGATCAGGGTGAAGGAGATGGGAAACCCCAGCATGATCACCACGAAAAGCAGCCCGACGAGCACCAGGCCCAGGACTTCGAGACTCATGGTTCCCCTTTACGTCGCGTCGTCCGGGGGCGCGTGACGGCGGTAGTCGATTCCCGTGCGCAGCGTCATGAAGCACTTCAGGACTTCCGAGATTCCCTGAAGCAGGAGCAGCGCCACCGTGAGCGGAATGACCGACTTGTACCAGTAGGCAGGCGGCCTCCAGGTCGTCATGAGCTGCTCCCGCATCGCCCAGGATTCGGCGGCAAATTCCCAGCTCAGCCAGAGGAACATGGTGAGCCCCGGGAGGAAGAAGAGCAGGTACTGGGCGATGTCGAGCCACACCTGCGTGCGCAGGGAGAAGCGCTGGTAGAAGAAGTCGGTGCGGATGTGCTTCTGGCGGTAGAGCGCGTACGCCGCCGCGAGCGAGAAGTGGGCTCCGTAGGCCATCGTGGCGATGTCGTTGGCCCAGATCGTCGGGTGGTAGACCTTGCGGATGACCACCTCCCAGACGAGCACCAGGAACATCGGGAAGATCAGCCAGGCCACGGTTTTCCCGGACCAGATGCTGATGCGGTCGAGCGTTGCCGCGATGCGGGCGATCGCGTTCATCGCAGTGAATTCAGTTCAATCGGCGCAAGGATGCGCCCGGCCGCAGCGGCGCGATTACCGCGGCCGGGCGCCTGCTCGAGGCCGGCTCACTTCGTTTCGGCGGCACCGCTGATCAGGGTCGAAAGCTTCGAAGTCTCCCTTGTGTACGGGACCACCACGCGCGCGAACGCTCTCTGGGACTCCAGCACTTTCTTGAAGAAGGGATCCTTCTCCTCGAGCCGGGCGAGCACCCGCTTCGCCGAGCGGATCCACGCCGGAGCGTAATCCGGCGGCGCGTCGAAGAGGGTCACGCCTTTTTCCTTCACCAGCACCAGCAGCGCTTTCGAGTTCTCGTCCACGAAATACAGAAGCGCGTCGAACAGGGAGGCCGTGAGAGACACCTCCACGATCGCCTGGAGGTCGGGGGGCAGCTCGCGCCATTTCCTGCCGTTGATGATCACGTCGGCGATGTCGATGGCCTGGTGCAGGCCCTGGATCGAGTAGTACTTGAACACGTCGGCGAGCCCCACCTTGAGGTCGTTCGCGGGATTGATCCACTCCACGCCGTCGAGCACCCCCCGTTCAGCGGAGGGAATCAACTCGGTGGCTCCGACGTTCATCGGGATCCCGCCCATGTCCTTCAGCACGTCGCTCGGCAGCCCGGAGGAAATGCGGAAGCGCTGCTTCGTGAACTCGGCGACCGAGGTGATCGGCTTCCTGAACCAGCCGAAGGCCTCCGGGCCGTCCGGCGCGTAGAGAAAGGGCATGACATCGGCCTTCAGCATCTTCGTGTAGTACTCGACGTAGAGCTGGCGCCCGCCGCCGCGGAAGTACCACGCGAGGTGGCCCATCTGGTCGAGCCCGCTGCCCGAGCCGCCGAGGGGCGAGCTGAAGAGGCCGCCCGCGGGATGCCTGCCGGTCGCGTAGTGGGTCCACCACTGGCCGGCGTCAACGAGCCCCTTGTTGGTGGCGTCCAGTATCTCGTTGGGGTTCACGATGGCGCCGCTTGGAAGGATCTCGATCTTCAGCCGCCCTCCCGACATCCGATCGACGTTGGATGCGAACCGGTTCAGGAGCTCGAAGTGGGGCGTTCCGGTGGGATTCGCGCTTTGCAGCTTCCACCGGAACTGCGCCTGTTGCGCGCCGGCCAAGGTCGGCGTCATCGCCACGCCGGCGGCGAGCCCCGCGCCTGCAGTCTTCAGAAATTGTCTGCGTTTCATGCGTCACTCCTCCTGTCTAAAGGTGAAACTGCCCCGACCCGCTCCTACCAGCGCAGATTGATGTTCTTCACCTGCGTATAGCTCACCAGCTCCTCGAACGTCTCCTCGACCCCCAGCCCGCTCATCTTCCAGCCGCCGTAGGGGGCCCCGAGATAGCGTCCGGTGGAGTTGATCCACACGTAGCCCGCCTCGACCCGCTCGGCCGTCTCCATGGCGTGCGCGAGGTTCTGCGTCACGATCGCCGCGGTCAGCCCGTAGCGCAGGGCGTTGGCGCGGGCCAGCATGTCCTCGGCGTCCTTCCACGTCATCACCGACATCACCGGTCCGAAGATTTCCTCGCGCGCGATTCTCATCTCCGGTCCGACCCGGTCGAACACGGTCGGCGCGACGAAGAATCCGTTCTGCAGCTCGGGCGCGGAGGGCTTGCCGCCGCCGGCCGCGAGCTTCGCCCCCTCCTGCCGGCCGGACTCGATATAGCCCATCACCCGCCGGAACTGCTTCTCGGAGACGATGGGGCCGAGCTCGTTCGTTTCGATCCACGGGAAACCCACCGGCAGCGCATTGGCAAGCCGCACGATTTCCTCGAGCACCGGCAGGTGCAGGGACTCGTGGACGAACACGCGGCTGGTCGAGCTGCACGACTGGCCCTGGCGGTTCAGGTTCATGCCCTTCACCGCCGCCGCCGCGGCCGCCCGCGGGTCCGCGTCCGGAAAGATGATGATGGGGTTCTTGCCTCCGAGCTCGAGACTCACCCGTTTCAGCCCCTCGGCGCCCGCCAGCGCGACCTGCCTGCCGGCTTCGACCGAGCCGACGAATCCGATGCGCGGCACATCGGGATGCTTCACGATCGCGGCGCCGGTCGCGGCATCGCCGGCCACGATGTTCACGACACCCGGCGGCAGGATGCCCTCGCACAGCTCGCCCAGCCTCAGACTGGAGAGCGGGGCCTGCTCCGAGCCCTTGATGACGACGCAGTTGCCGGCCGCGAGCGGCGCCGCGGCTTTCTCGGCGCAGAACCGGAACGGATGGTTGAACGGGTTGATCTTGCCGACGACTCCAAAGGGCTGGCGCCGCGTGAGATTGAGATGGCGCGGGCCCTGCGAGCTCGTCTCGCCCTTGACCTCGGTCGCGAGCCCGGCGAAGTATTCGAGGCTGTCCGCCGTCCAGTCCATGTCGGCGCGCATGCCGGCGACCGCGCTGCCGCCGTCGACGGCGTCCATCAGCGCGAGCTCGTTGCGGCTTTCGCGTATCCGTCGCGCGAGCGCTTCGAGGCACTTCGCGCGCTCGCGCAACGGCATGCGCCCCCAGTCGCGAAAGGCCTTCTTCGCGGCCGCCACCGCGCGATCGACGTCGGCCACACCCGCATACGGCACTTCGGCAAGCTTGCGCCGGGTGGACGGATTAATCGCCTCGAACGAGCGCCCGTCGGCCGGCGCCTCCCACCTGCCGCCGATATAGAGCCCGCGCGGCGAGAACTTGATGGCAGGTTCCTGCGGCGCGGCGCTGCCGGGTTGTGTCGTGGCATCCGTAGGCATGGAGCTTCTCTCCTTCCTCGTCACGCGCTCACGGCACGATGGCCGCCCGCAGCACCCGCCGCTCGGCCGCGTCCCGCATGGCCTTGCCGACCTCCTCGAGCCGGTACTTGCCGTCCACGAGATCGTGGAACGGGAAGCGCCCGCGGTTGGCGCGAACGAACTCGAGCGCCTCGACGAGGTTGCGCGGGTGGTAGTTGTGCACGCCGCGCAGCGTGATCAGCCTGCGCAGTATCTGGTTCGCATCGATGCTCACGGTCGAGCCGGGGTTGACGACGCCGGCGAGTACGTAGCAGCCCGCGACGCGCACGAACTGGATCCCCGACGGGATCACCTCGGGTTGGCCGCAGACCTCGATGACGACGTCCGCGCCGTCGGGCGGGCATAGCACCCGCACCTGCTTCACGAGTTCGGGCTCGTCCAGCGCCGAGGGATCAAGGGCGCAATCCACCCCGAAGCGCGCCGACAGCGCGCGCCGCGCCGCAACCGTGTCGAGCCCGATCACGAGGCGGGCGCCGCGCGCCTTGGCAATAGCGGCGCCGTAAAGCCCCAGCAAGCCCAGCCCCTGCACGACCACGGCGTCCCCCATGCGGACGCCGGCCCTCTCCGACACGCACATCATGGTCGCGACGCCGCAATTGATCGGCGTCGCCTCCTCGTCGGTCAGGTCCCGCGGGAGCTTCAGGATCCACGAGCCCGGCAGCACGTAACAGTACTCGCCGAATCCCCCGTGGTGGTGCGGCTCGGCCGTCGCCGCCATGTGGCCGTACTTGTCGACGCCGGGAGACTTCTGCGGCAGGTCGAGCACCTCCGTGTAGTAGTTCGGTCCCGGAATGAAGTACTCGCTCCACGTGATGCGATCCCCGGCGGCGAGCGCGTCCCCGCGCATGTCGCGCGTCACGCCTTCGCCCAGGGCGACGATGTCGCCGATGATTTCGTGGCCCAGGAGCCCGGGACAGGGGTTGGGCCGGTGCCCCAGGTAGGAATGAATGTCGGAGCGGCAGATCGTGGACATCCGGATCTTCACCAGCACCTCGCCCGCGCGCGGCGGGCGCAGCGGGTAGCTCCGCAGCTCGAACGGGCCGTTCGGCGCATCGTAGACGGCAAGCCGGCCCGAGCGGGCGATCGCCTTCCCGGTGTCCATCACTGCCTATTGATCCTCGTGCAAATGCCCGACAGCGCATTTGCCGCCGTCCATTTGCCCTCTCCACTCGGGAGAGGGGGAAGGGGTGAGGGGTCGAGCGGCGTCAATCATTTTCACGACGCTCGTTAGTGCCGTTCAGCGCGAAGTCGAACACCTGGTAGCTCTTCAGGGTGCTCACTCCGGCCTTCAACTTGTACTCGTCGTTCAGGGGAACGTTCAGGAGGATCGGCACCTTCGCTTCCGAGACGCCGCCGTGCGTGCGCAGCCGGTGTCCCTTCAGGCCCGAGAGATCGTGCTCGGATGCGGACGCGCCGATGCAAACGTCCGCGGCGGCAATGACCGCGACGTCGCCCTCGCGGTCGGGCGGAAGCTCGAACGTCCGGCAGACGGCTTCCTTGTCGAGCACCGACTCGACTCCGGGGAGCCCGCGGATCTCGTCCATGATTTCCCCGGGCTTGGCCTTGCCGCGGCACCATACCCGCACGAATCCTCCGAGCGCGCCGTGGTGCGCGACGAACGCGTCGGTGATCGGGCAGATGACCCTGGTGTCTCCCGCTCCGAATCTCGCGTCGAGGATGTCCTGCAGCCAGATCACGTTCGGCGTCCCGTCCGGCCGCGACTTGTCGTTCATGCCGTGATCCGCGGTGAGCGCGACTACCGCCCCCAGTTCCGCAAGCCGCCCGAACCGCCGGTCGAGCTCCCGGTAGAACCGCTTTGCTTCGGGCTCGTGCGGCGCGTACTTGTGCTGCACCCAGTCGGTCAGCGACAGGTACATGATGTCGCGATGCGATCTCTCCAGCAGCTTGATGCCCGCGTCGAGCACGAACAGCGACAGCTCCATCGAGTACATGTCGGGCTGCGGGGCGCCGACGAATTCGAGCACGTTCTCGATGCCGTTCTCCTTCATCGTGCACTTGGCCGCGAACTCGGAGGAAAAGCTGACGTTGCCCTTCGCGACGTCGAGATTCTTTCCGAGCTGCTTGCGCAGCTTGTCCTTCGCGGTGATCGACACCACCTTCGCGCCCGCCTCGGCGAACCTGCTCAAGATGGTGTCGCTGCGCAGCAGCTCGGGCCCGGTCATGACGACCGGCTCGCCGGTGCGGGTGTCGAGATAGAAATTTCCGGAAATCCCGTGCCGCGACGCCGGCGTGCCGGTGATGATCGACATGTTGTTGGGGCAGGTGAAGCTCGGCACCGTGCCGTCGGCTACCGTGCTGAAGCCCTCCCTGATGAAGCGCGCGATATTGGGGATCGCGCCGTCCGCGAGGCAGGCCTGCAGATAGGCGGGGTCGCCGCCGTCGATGCACACCACCACCACCGGCCGCTTCGGCCAGCGGTAGCGGGCGCCGTTCACGCCCACCGCGGGTTTTGCGCTCGTCGTTGCCATCCTGGGGTCCTGTCCGTTGGGAAGATCGTGTCCGGTCGTTGCGGCGGATGACGCCGCCGCCTGCGGGTTCTGCCGGATTGGAGCACCCTATTCCTAGATCGTCAATAATAGGTCATTCTCTGCCTGCGAGAGGAGGCCATCGCATGAAACTCAACCCTGCCTTCCGGTATCTGATTCTTGCATCAATCGCAGCCGCGGCCTGCTTTTCCCCGCCCGCCGGCGCCGCCGAGCGATATCCGACGAAACCCATCCGCGTGCTGGTCGGTTTCCCGCCGGGGGGCAGCACCGACGTGCTGACGCGGCAGATCGGCGCACGCCTGAGCGAGGTTCTCGGCCAGCAGATCATCGTCGACAACCGCCCCGCAGCGAGCGGGATATTGGCCTCCGAGCTGGTCGCCAGGGGCAACCCCGACGGTTACACGCTGATGATGGCCACCGTCGCGAGCCACGGCATCAATCCCTCCCTCTATCGCAAGATCCCCTACGACGTCGTCAGGGATTTCGCGCCCGTCACGCTGGTGGCGACCTATCCGCTCGTGCTCGCGGTCAATCCGTCGGTCGGCGTGAAGACCGTCAAGGATCTGATCAGCGTGGCCAGCGCGAAGCCCGGGCAGCTTCGCCTCGCGTCCTCGGGCACCGGGTCGCCGGGGCATCTCAGCGGCGAGATCTTCAAGGGACTCGCGAAAATCGAATGGATCCACGTGCCCTACAAGGGCGGCGCACCCGCCAACCTCGCGGTACTGTCGGGAGAGGCGCACCTCACGTTCGCGACCATGCCGGCCATGATTCCCCACGTGCGGGCCGGAAGGCTGCTCGGGCTGGCGGTCACCACCGCCAAACGCTCCCCGGCGGCGCCGGATCTCCCCGCAGTCGCCGAGTCACTGCCGGGATTCGACGTCAGCTCGTGGGCCGGGCTGGTAGCGCCCGCGGGAACCTCGCGCACCATCGTGGCGCGGCTGCAAAAGGAGACGGCCGGCGTCATCACCGGCGCCGAGCTGCGCAAGCAGCTGGCGAGCGAAGGCGCCGAGCCCATAGGCAACGCACCCGAGCAGTTCACGGCCTTTATCAAGGCGGAGCTCGAGAAGTGGGCCAAGGCCGTCAAGCAGGCCGGCGCACAACTCGATTAGAAGGCGGACAATCCAGCGGAAGGCGGCACGCGCGATGCGCGGACGAGCACCTGGCCCTCGAACATGCGCCGCTGCGTGCGGTAGAAGGCGCCCTGCTCCGCGTGCCACTGCCCTTCCAGCTTGCGCACGCTTGCGGCCGCCGTGAGAACGCCGGATGGCATCCCGATGCGGATCTCGGACTCGGGGTCTTGCGCGCGTCGGGTGAGCTCGTTCACCACGGTTCCCTCCACTCGCGCCGCGACCGCCAGGCACAGCGTGCAGGTCAGCGGCAGCGCGCGGTGGGGCTGGCCGTTCGACATCATGCGCGCGGTGAGGTCCACTCCCGCCGCCTCGACCCGTTCGCCCGTCAGCGTCTTCGCATCCTGCGGGCCGGAAACAAATCCGACGAACGGCACCGTGGCGCGCTTCGCCGCCTCTTCGGGCGTCCTCGCGATGCCCATCGCTACCGAGGCTGCGATGCGGATCGCGGCGAGCTTTCTCAGCAGCTCGCCGTTGGCATCGATTTCATCGGGCAGCTCGGTGCCCTTGATGCCGAGGTCGGCGGCGCGGGCAAACACGCAGGCGTTGGCCGCATCCACCATCGAAACGCGGAACTTGCCGTAGCCCGGCACGTCGAGCGTGTCCGCGACGCGGCCGGTGGGCAGCAGCTTCCCGGTAGTCGCGCCCCCCGGCTCGCGAAACTCGAGCTTCACCGGCGCGCCGGTCCCGGCCACGCCCGGTATGGCCAGGTCGCCGTCCACCGCAGCCGTGCCGTTCTCGAGCGGAAACCGCGACCAGATCATCTTCTTCGTATTGGTGTTGTGGACGCGCACCAGCGCCTCGGGCCCCGACACCTTCACCAGCCCCTCGTCCACTGCGAACGGGCCCATGGCGGAGGACATGTTGCCGCAGTTCGCGCCGTAGTCCACCTTCGCCTCCTTCACCTGAACCTGCGCGAAGGTATAGTCGATATCGGCATCGTCCCGGCTGGGCGGGCCCACCACGCAGACCTTGGAGAGCGAGGACACGCCCCCGCCCATGCCGTCGAGCTGCCGCCCGTAGGGATCGGGGCTGCCGATCGCGGCGAGAAAGATCTCGTCCCACTGCGCGCGGTCGCGCGGCAGGTCCTTCGCGTTGAACACGACGGCGTTGCTGGTGCCGCCGCGCATGAACACCGCGGGTATCCTCAGTTGCTTCATGGATTGGCTCCGTTGTGGTCCTGTCATTCCCGCGAAGGCGGGAATCTAGAATGTCAATTGGGTCCTGGATCCCCGCCTCCGCGAGGACGACGTAAGCGCCGGACGGGTAAACTCAAGACATTCTAATTCAAACAGCAACACGCGGCACCCGCTCGAATCACGAGTCACGAGTAACGTATCTCATGACCTTGACAATGATCGTCTCCGGCGGGCAGACCGGCGTTGACCGCGGCGCACTCGACGCCGCGCTCGAGTCAGGATTTCCCTGCGGCGGCTGGGCGCCCGATGGCCGCACCGCTGAGGACGGGCCCCTTCACGAACGCTACCCGTTGCAGGAGCTGGCAGGCGCCGGCTACGAAGAACGCACGCTGCAGAACGTGCTCGACACCGACGCTACGGCGATTCTCTATTCCGGGACGCTGGAGGGCGGCACGCGCCAGACCATGGACCACTGCGTCGAGCACGGCAAGCCGTTCGAGCTGATCGACGCCACGCACACCGGGCCGCACGACGCTGCTCTCAAGCTCGCGGCCTTCATCGAACGCAATCGCGTCTCGGTCCTCAACATCGCCGGGCCGCGCGCGAGCAAGTGGACCGGGGGATACCAGTACGCCCGCTCGACGCTGCGGAACTTGCTGACAGCGCCTGCCGCTTCAGGCAAACCAGTCCGGCGCTAGCACACCAATCTGATCACCTGCCTCAGGCGCGCGCGGCGCTGCGGCCGGCGATGCGGCCGAAGACGGCCCCCGACATGAGTCCGGTGCCGAGCGGATAGTTGTAGTGGAAGAGCCCCCCGACCATTTCCCCGCAGGTGTAGAGCCCGGGGATCGGCTTCCAGTCGGTCGCGATCACCTGCGCATTCTGGTCGACCTTGAGCCCCCCGAACGTGAAGGTGATGCCGCCGGTGACAGGCCAGGAAACATAGGGCGGCGTGTCGAGCTTGAGCGCCCAGTTGGACTTCGGCGGATCGACGCCCTCCGTGTGGAGCCCATCCAGCACAGCGGGATTGAACGGCCCGCCGCGGCCCGCGGCGCGGTTGTACTCCTCGAGCGTCTTCAGCGCCTGCTTGTGGTCGAGCTTCAACTGCTTCACCAGCCCTTCCAGCGTGTCCGACCGGAACGGCTCGCTCGTCGAGTAGCGCGGCTCGAGGAGCTTCAGCACCTTGCTGTCGAAGATCTGGTAGACGAGGCTCTGCGGCTGCTTGAGAATCATGCCGCCGTACTTCGCGTAGGTGAATGAGTTGATGTCCGCGCCCTCGTCCACCCAGCGTTTGCCCTCGACGTTCAACATGACGCCCAGGAAATAGGAGAGCCGATTGGTCTTGTCGGTCAGGTTCTGCACGCCGTAGTCCGCCGCGGTGGCGACGATCGGCGTCGCGTGGCAGCCGCTCCAGTGTCCCCACGGCATGGCGCCGATGTCGAGCGCCATCTTCAGTCCGTCGCCGTAATTGAAATTGGAGCCGCGCACCTTGGCGTGGTCCCACGGCGCGCCGAGGTAGCGCAGCCGCCACTCCGGGTTGGTCTCGAAGCCGCCGCAGGCGAGCACGACGGCTTTCGCGCCGAAGGTGACAAAACCCTCCGGTCCGCGCGCGACGACCCCCGTGACGCGCCCGCTTTCCGCCTGCGTGAGCCGCTGCGCGCCGGTGTCGTAGCGGATCTCGATGCCCATCCTCTCGCCGGTCTCGAACCACGTCTTCGAGAGACCCACGCCCTCGTGCACGGTGCGGATCATCGCGCCGCGCGGCCATTTGACCTCGTTGCCCACGCGCACGCCCATGACCGACACGGCAAGCTCGAAGTGGTGCTTGCCCACGTCCTGCAGCCAGCACATCGCGTCGTACGAGTTCTCGATCAGGAGCGACGCAAGCTCGGGGTCGCTCCTGCCCTGCGTCACGCGCATGAGATCGTCGCGGAACACGCCGACCGGGTACGGCTGCACGCCCTTGTGGAATCCGGGGTAGTCCCGCTCCGCGCCGGGCACGAAGCGGTCGAGTTCGGAGACATCGTTATAGATGAAGCGGAACACCGCGCCCGAGAAATGCGTGTTGCCGCCGCGCTTTTCCCGGGGCGCCTTTTCGAGAACGAGCACCCGCTTTGCCCCGTTCTCCCTCGCGGACACGGCGGCGGAAAATGCCGCATTGCCTCCGCCGACGACGATCACGTCGTAGTCCATGTAGCTAGAATACGTGCATCGCTCGTTCCGCTGCCAGCCGAAGGGACCACATCATGAACTCCCCGCGCAAGCGCGCGCGGCAGCTGCAGACTGCGTGACACACTCCTTCCCCCCTTGCGGGGGAGGAAGGCGACATCAGGTGTGGAGCTCGACGACGTCGCCGTCGGCGACGGGGTGCTCGCGGCCGACGTGCTGGCCCGGCATGCCGGCGCGGCTCCAGACGCGCGCATACTTGAGCGAGTGCGCAAGATCCTTGTGCACGAGCCGCGCGACATCCTCTATCGTCTGCCCGCGGCGCAGGGTGAACGGCCGCTCCTTTTCCGCGGGCTTTCCGGGGCTCTTGGTGTATACGCGCGCGACGCCGAGGCGGCCGAACAGCCAGCCGCCGATTTCCGGCAACCCCTGCCCCGTCTGCGCCGACACCGCGAGCGCCGGATACGCGAGTTCGGTCAACTCGCGAAAGACTTCCACCTCGGCGTTCTCGTCGGCCACGAGGTCGGCCTTGTTGGCGAGCATGAGCGTCGGCAGCTTGATGGCGAAGGGGTCGTCGTCTGCATCCGCCGTTGCGGGCGCCTGCGCGTCTGCCGGCCAGCGCTCGGAGAGCGTGACGCGTTTTGCGCGCAGGACGGCGTGCAGCGCCTGGACCTGCTCGACGCACCCCGGCTCGCTCAAGTCGAGCACCAGCAGGCACGCGTCCGCGGTCTGCAGCGCGCCAGCGAGCCAGGGCACCGGGTGCTCGGGAGACACCGCCGGCAGGTCCACGAGCTCGAAGTGCACGTCCTCGTGCGGCATCATTCCCGGCTCCGGAAACTGGGTCGTGAACGGGTACGGCGCGACCTGGGCATGGGAGCCGGTGAGGCGCGCATGGAGCGCGGATTTCCCGGAGTTGGGCGGGCCGATCAATGCAAGCTGCGCCGCACCCTGCGGCCTGATGACAAGCGGCGGCCCACTGCGCGCGGCGCCGCCCTTCTTCGGCGCCTCGAGCTCCTCCGAGAGTTCCTTGATGCGGGTCTTGATGTCCGCCTGCAGGTGGTCGGTGCCCTTGTGCTTGGGAATGGTGCGCAGCATCTCGCGCAGCCCGTCGAGCCGCTCGCGCGGGTCGCGCGCCTTGCGGAACGCGGCTTCGGCGGCCTTGTACTCGGGGCTGAGATTGGCGGGCATGGGGTCAACCTCTCGTTTCCCGCTCCATTAGTATCGGCCGCAATATAGGTCCGGTTCAAGATCGATATGCGGAAAGTGCGGTCCAACCGGTATCAGGGCCAGGCGGATGCAGCCCGCCCCTGGCCGCCCTGCATCGAACTGGCGCCGGACACCGTGCATCCGGCGCCAATGACAGGAGGAACCCGCAATGTCAGGCTTGTCCGGCCCGATTCTGGTCTTGCTGGGTGCCCTGCTGGCCGCCGTTCCCTGGAGCAATGTCTCCGCGGGCGAGCCAGCGCCGCAAGACCGCCCGAACCAGTTGCAAGCCGTTGATTTCGCGCCGCTGCCCGCGGGCGGGGCGCTCGTGCGGCTGACATTCGAGCGGCAAGCGCAGTCGCCCCCCAGCGTGCTGGTGAACCACTACCCGATACGCCGCATCACGTTCGATTTCACGGACATGCTCGCCGTGAGCGGCAGGCAGTTGATCGAGATCGGACCGGGCGGCCTGCGCAATATCCAGGTCGTGCCGTCAGGCACGCGTACCCGGGTCATTCTCACCCTCGACCGGCCGTTCACTTTCGATACCGTGCTCCGGGGGACGATACTGCTGATCACGCTGCGGCGGCAGAGTTGGGACATCGCGCGGGGCACCGGGAAATGGACGGATGAGACTGACCTCGCCGCTTCCTGCCATGGATTGCGCGAAGTCGGCTTCGAGCGCGGCGAGTCCGGCGAAGGCAGGGTTTTCGTTGACGTTTCGGATGCGAGCGTGCCCGTCGAGGTTCGCCGGGAGGCGAATACTGTCGTCGTGGATTTTTTCGACACGCAAATCCCGAAATCACTGCTGCGGCGGCTCGACACACAGGACTTCGGGACGCAGTTCAGGACGATCGACACCTATCCCGTGGGCGGGCACGCGCGCATCGCCGTCGAGCTTGCCGGCACGACGGACGTCCTGGTCTTTCAGTTCAACCGCCGGCTCATCCTCACGCCGCACCCCGAGCCCGCATCAAGATAAGCTCCCCTCCTGCCTGAGGGCGAGCCGGGGTTTCCATCCCCTCATCCCTTCCCCTTCTCCCAAGAGGAGAAGGGAAGCTCGAGCCTCCCCTCTCCGCTCGGGAGAGGGGCGGGGGTGAGGGATTGAGCATGCCTCCGAGCCGGCGAGCGACTGCGAGCGAACGGTCTGCTCGAGCGCGAAGTTCGAGCCCGCCAACGCCGGAACTGCCTCATTCGATCACGCGATCGGCCCGGAGCATCACCGTCTGCGGGATCGTGATGCCGAGCGCTTTGGCGGCCTTGAGATTGACCACCAGCTCCACCCGGGTCGGCAACTCGACCGGAAGGTCGGCGGGCCTGGTGCCCTTCAGGATCCGGTCGACGTAGAAGGCGAGTCGACGCGACGTCTGCGTGAGATTTGGTCCATAGGACAAGAGGTTGCCGCCTTCCGCGAACTGCGCCCAGCCGGAGATCGCCGGTAGCCGGTGCTTGACCGCCCAGGTCGCAATCCGCTCCCGATTCCTGATGACGTTCTGAACTGGAAACATGACGACCGCCTCGCTGCCGGATCTCTCTATCGCGGCCAACGCCTCCCCGAGCTGGGCCGCGTTGCGCGCCTCGAAGTACGCAACGGACAACCCGAGGGTTGTGGCAGCGGCTTGCGACGCACGCCGCTCGGCCTGGTCGCCGGGATGTTGCGGATTGGCGAGCACGGCGATACGTTTGAGCCCGGGCAACACCTCCTTGAGGAGCTCGATCCTCTTGCCGACGAGATCGAGCGCAAGGTATGAGATCCCGGTCATATTGCGCCCTGGCCGGCCAAGACTGTCCACGAGTCCCGCCTCAACGGGGTCTCCGCTGTAACCGAACACGACAGGGATGGTCGCAGTCGCTCGGCGCATCGGAGGCGCTGCTCCTCCCTGCGCGACTATGACGTTCGGAGTCGACGCAACGACCTCTGCGACCAGTTTCTCAAGGCGCTCCGCGGAGTCCTCGCCCCAATAGGCCTCGAGAAGCAGGTTGCGGCCCTGGACATAGCCGACGTCGGCCAACCCACGGCGCAACTCGTCCAGGAACGGAGACCCGTCCACGGCCCGTGTCGGGGACACCCAACTCACGCGGAACGGCGCAATCTGGGCAACGGCCGGAAGCACCGCGACAAGCACTCCGGCGCTCATCCGCCAAAGGATTCGGCGGCGTGTGTGCACCGCGTCTCCGTTGTGCGGCGAAGGTCCCCGATCAGCGGCCACGAAGAAGCGGCCGCAGGCCCGCTTCGAAGGGGTCCGCTGCATCGGATGGTTGGGCGTCCGCATCTATTGATCCCCCTTGATGCCCGCCTCCTTGATCAGCTTCGCCCACTTCGGAATCTCCGAGGTGATGAATGAAGCGAACTCAGCGGGGGAGTTGCCCACTCCTTCTAGACCAAGGTCGGCGAGTTTGGCGCGCAGCTCGGGTAGTGCGAGTGCTTTGACCGTTTCGAGGTGCAACTTGCCAACAATCGTCGCCGGGGTGCTTGCCGGTGCGAGTAATCCATTCCATGTCGAGACATCGAAACCCGGATAGCCGGACTCAGCGATGGTCGGAAACTCGGGCGCGGCCAATGCGCGCTTCGACGAAGTCACCGCGAGCGCGCGTACTTTTCCCTCGCGGACGCGCGGCAAGACTATTACTGTCGGGCTGAACATCATCGTGACGCGTCCGGTAAGCAGGTCCGGGATTGCTTGGACCACGCCCTTGTAGGGAATGTGCCGGATGTCGACGCCGGCCACAGATTTGAACAGCTCCGCGGCCATGTGAGGGCCGCTCCCAATGCCGCTCGAGGCGAACGTGAGCTCGCCGGGATATGCCTTTGCCAAGATGACCAGCTCTTTGACGCTCTTCGCCGGCACGACATTATGTACAACCAGCATAAGCTGCGAGGTCACAACCCGTGAAACCGGCGCAAAATCTTTCACTGGATCATATGGCAGCTTGTAAAGGCTGGGATTGATAACGAGCTGGGGGCTGGCCATGAACCCCAGCGTGTAGCCATCCGGAACCGCCTTTGCTACACGGTCAGCGGCGAGACTACCGGCGGCGCCAGTGACATTTTCGATAACAACTGCCTTCCCCCATGCCTCGGAGAATTTTTGGCCGAGCAAGCGAGCGACGGTGTCGGGCTGACCACCGGGCGGAAAACCGACGACGATGCGAACTGGCCTTTCAGGATAAGTCGTTTGCGCGGATGGAGTTCCCGTGATTAGCAACGCCAATAGACCCGACAAGAGAACAAATACTCGTTTCATTTTCCGCTCCCCTATTCTTCCGTTTCTGACGCCCAACGCCCACGTTGACCGGCCGCCGCGAGTGAATGCGAGCGGACGGTCCGGTCGAACGTGCTGTTGGGCAGGCCTGTACGATTCATTCAATCACCCGGTCCGCGCGAAGCAATAATGATC
>Ga0187892_10003766_pt1 | contig 26948 bp, 26 predicted proteins | sample MA1701073metaG_FD_139345 | JGI IMG/M metagenome (GOLD analysis project Ga0187892, IMG submission 139345) | Bio-ooze microbial communities from a basaltic lava cave in the Kipuka Kanohina Cave System on the Island of Hawaii, USA - MA170107-3 metaG ... | reverse complement strand
GAGGTCCTGCGTGTTGCGGGCGGCGTCGAACTCCTGGCGCGCGAAGCCGTCGTAGTGCGCGCGGTAGGCGGCGCGCCCGGGCTCCGGCCACTTCTCGACCTCGCGCAGGCAGTGCTCGAGGACCCCGAGGTAGCGGGCGGGCGACTTGGGGATGACGGAGTCGACCGGCACGGGGACGAGGTGGTTGGGGTAGTCCCGGATCGCCTCGATGTAGATGTCGAGCGCGTCGCGGAAGCGGCCGTCCTTCGCGAGCGACTCCGCCTTGGTGAGCAGCATGTCGAGATGCGGGTACTGGCGGATGAGCGCGGTGTTGCGCTGCAGGTGGCCGTCGTCGTCCTGACCCAAAGCCAGTCCGGGCAGCAACAGCAGGGGGAGAAGGCGGCGCATAGGGCTATCAGATTGTACGGTGCAACCGGTCCCAAGTAGTGAGCCATTAGCCGTTAGCCATCAGCCGTCAGCCGACACTTCCGCCTCCCTTCCGACGATCGTGTAGGCGCACCACCCCCGAAATCCTCCGTTTTCGCGTGGCACGGGCCTTGCGATGCGCACGGCGAGGAGAAAAGCATGAATACGAAGCTGCTCGCCGGAATCCTGCTGGTCGTGCTCGTCGGATGCGGATCGGACGACTCCGGTTCCGCCCCCGCCCCCGCGGCGGCGCCCAGCAAAACCGTGGACCTGAAGAACCCCGCCTCCTACAGCGCCCGCATCTCGGGCGTGCTCGGCGACGAGGGGCGCTTCCAGATGCACGTCGTCGCCGCCGGCGACGTGAACGGCGACGGCCGCGCGGACCTGCTCATGGGCGCGCCAGGCGCCGACTTCAACAACCGCACGAACTGCGGCGCGGTGCACGTCGTGTTCGGATCCGGCGCGACGCCCGCGGGCTCGGTCGACCTGGGCCCCGTGGCGAACTCCGCGATCGTCTACCACGGCTCGGCGACGTTCGGACTGCTCGGCGCCGCGATGGCGACGGGCGACCTCAACGGCGACGGTCGGGGCGACCTTGCGATCGCCGAGCGCGGCGCGGCCCGCAACGGGCGCGCGGGCTCCGGCAGCGTGTACGTCATCTTCGGCGGCCCTGCGATCCGCACCGGCGTCATCGACCTCGACGGCGGCTCCTCGTTCGCCGCCCGCTTCGACGGCGCGGCCGCGGGCGACTCGCTCGGGTCGTCCGTCGCGATCGGGGACGTCAACAGCGACGGCATCGCCGACCTCGTGATGGGCGCGGACGGCGCGGATCCGCTCGGGCGGACCGACGCGGGCGCTCTGTACGTGCGCTACGGCGGCTCCTCGTTCCCGACCGGCGCGATCGACCTGGCGACGGCGGCGAACGCCGACATCGAAATCCTCGGCGCCGCGGCGGGCGACTGCACGGCCCCGTGCGCGGTCATGGCCGGCGCTCTGGTGATCGGCGCTCCCGGCGCGGACCCGCAGGGACGCGACGGAGCGGGCGTTGTCACCGTCGTGGATCCCATGACCGGCGTCATCGACCTCGCGTCGGGCGGCCGGGCAGTCTTCCACGGCGTCGCGGCGGGGGACGCGCTCGGGCGCACGATCGCGGTCTCCGGTACCAGCCTCCTCCTTGCCGCGCCTGCGGAGGACGCCCTCGGGCGCTCCGACGCAGGCGCGGCTCACCTCTTTTTCGACGGGCCCTCGCTGGGCGGGACGCGCGACCTCGCGTCGAGCCCCGGCGACCTCGTCTGCAGCGGCGCGGCCGCGGGCGACGGCCTGGGCGCGTCGATGACCATCGCGCGCCACGACCCGGATCCGCTCGTCGACGTCATCCTGGGCGCGCCGGGCGCCGACAACGGCGGGCGCGCGGACAGCGGGAGCGTCTACGTCGTGCTCGGCGGCGCCTCCGGGCCCCGCGACATGGCGGATGCGTACTACACGCGCTACGACGGATCGGCGGCGGGCGATGCGCTCGGCGCGTCGGTCGGCGCCGCGGACGTGATCGGCGACGGCTGGACCGAGCTGCTGATGGGCGCGCCGCGGGCGGACCTCGGGCTGCGCCTGGACTGCGGGCGCGTGTACGCGATCGCGGTGTGGGGCTCGGCCTCGACGGGCGTCGACATGGCGGACGACGCGAACTACTCGCAGTGCTGGGAGGGCTCGGCCCGCGGCAGCTTCTTCGCGACCTACTACGCGCTCGCCGACCTCAACGCCGACGGCGTGAAGGACATCGTCATCTCCTCGCCGTACGAGAACCGCAACGGCCGGCTCGACTCCGGGTCGGTCTACGTGATCTTCGGCGGGCCGTCCCTGGCGAAGCCGCAGGACCTGTCGCTCGACGACGCGACATCGTACGGCGTGCGCGTGGACGGAGCGGCCGCGGGCGACAGCCTCGGCGACCGCATGATCGGCCTGGGCGACGTCAACGGCGACGGGACGGACGACCTGATCGTCGGCGCGCGTGCCGCGGACAACAACGGCCGCTCGAACAGCGGATCGGTGTACGTCATCTTCGGCCGCGCGAGCTGGGCGCAGCAGACCTTCGACCTCGGCGCGGGCCAGTACGACGCGCGCATCGACGGCGCGGCGGCGGGCGACCAGTTCGGCTTCATGCACTCGGTCGGCGATGTGACGGGTGACGGCGTGGGGGATCTCGTGGTGTGCGCGGCGTTCGCCGACGCGAACGGGCGCTCGAACAGCGGGAGCCTCTACATGGTGCGCGGCCGGAAGGTGTGGCCGGCGTCGCTCGACATGGCGACGGGCTTCGACGCGCGCTGGGACGGCGCGGGCGCCGGCGACCTCGCGGGCTACGCGCCGTCGGTCGCGGACTTCGACGGCGACGGCCGGGCGGACCTCGCGTTCGGGGCCCCCGGCGCGAGCCCCAACGGAAACATGTGGATGGGCAGCGTGTACGTCGTGTATGGCGGGTCCGCGCCCGCGGGAGTGTACGATCTCGCGGTCGGCGGCTACGACGCACGCATCGACGGCGAGGCGGCGGGGGACCAGATCGGGCTCTTCGTGAACGCGGTGGACGCGGACGCGGACGGGCGGGCCGACCTCCTGCTGACCGCGTGGTCGAGCGACGCGACGCTCGTGGACGCCGGATGCGGGTATGTGATCTACGGCCGCGCGCAGCGGCTCTCGGGCGCGGGCCTGAACGCGCTGGCGGTGTCCGACGCGCAGGTCCTCGGGCCGCTCTCTCCCTCGTACTTCCTCGCCGCCTCCTTCACGCGGATGTCGGGCGGGCGCCACGGAGTGCTCGTGACGGCGATGGCGAGCGGCGCGGTGTATCAGGTGGACGAGGGGACGGCGCGGCTCGCGGGGACGTACGATCTGTCGGCGGGCGGCTTCACGATGCAGATCGTGGACACGCATGTCGAGAACCAGATGTCGACGGCCTTCCAGTATCGCGGGTCGAGTGACGTGACCGGCGACGGGATCGACGACCTGGTGCTGAACGAGCGGATGGGCGAGGCCCGGTACTGGGATGCGGGCAACGTGTATGTGATCCCGGGGCGGTAGACCGGGCGAATCACGAATTGCGAATTACGAATCACGGTCAGGGGCGGCATCGCGCGTGGCTGCGATGACGTGAACGGACCGTGATTCGTAGTCGCATTGCAGGTCGCGAGACAGCTGCGCTGGAGCGAGTGCTCTTGTCGTGCTACGATGCGACCATGACGCAGGATCAGGTCGAACGCATACTCAAGGACGAGCCCACGGTCATCAAGGAAATCAGCCTGGCGGATGGCCGGCGATACCGAGTCCGCGAGCGGGAGCGGTGGCTGGCGGGCTTCGTGCTCGTCCTGCTCGATACGGATGGAGACATCGTTCACATCGCATACCGGAACATCGTGTCGATCCGCTTTCTCCGCAACGGCAAACGCAAGCGCGCGTGATGGGCGCGGCCGATGTCCATCACGGTCGCTGGCGGCCGTGATTCGTTATTCGTGATTCGTGATTCGCTCGATCATGTCGAGCGTCGCCTCGAGCGTGTCGAGGCCGGTCGGGAATCTCAGCTCGTAGATCGGGACGCGCGCGGCGATCGCCATGTAGTCCTCCATGAGCCGGCGCTTGCGCTGCTCGTCCGTGAGCGTGAAGCAGTACGCCTGCTTGAGGAGGAGCGGGAACGCCTCCGCGCCCGTGCAGCGGCGGGCCTCGAGGCGGTCGGCGCGATGGAGGAGGAGGATCGCGGCGAGCGGCGCGCATTGGCCGGTGCGGGCGCACCGCGGCATGCGCCGGAACGGCGTACGCGGGCGGAGCGCGAACGGGATCGCGATGGCGCGGCCGTCGAAGATCGCCAGCGCGTCGTCGGCCCAGACGGTGCGTCCGCGCAGGCCGAGGGCGCACGCGAGAGTGGACTTGCCGGTGCCGCTGCTGCCCGAGAGCGCGACGACGCCGGCCCTCATGCGCGCCGCTCCCGCGTGCAGCACTTGCAGGCCCTGCGCCTGGAGCAGGATCGGCAGGACGTCGCGCTGGAAGTCCTCGTGGAAGTCGGCCGCGGAGTGGCGGGTGACGCGCACGCGGTCCGCGCGCGCACGGTAGGTCGCGATGCCGGGGCGGTAGACGACGTCGGTGCCGTCGCGCGACCAGCAGCAGGCGAACGGGCGGCCGGCGGTGTCGCGCCAGACCTGGACGTCGCGCGGATGCTCGCAGGCGTCGACGGTGATGCCGGGCGCGACGACTAGCCTATGCCGGTCTTGCCCGGGGTCTCCCCGTCGAAACCCTCGACGCTCTTGCCGCCGCCCTGGACGAGGTCCGCGACGCTTCCGAGGAACGCCAGGGCGGGACGCTCCCATTCGAGCTTCTCTTCCATCTCAGGGCCTAGCCCGCGCCGGGCTTGAATGTGCCTTCTCCGTCTATGTTGACTCCGGTCTTGCCGCCGCCCTGCACCAGGTCCGCCACATGACCGATGAACGTGAGCACGGGCGTTTCCCATGTCTTGGGTTCACTCATGAATGCGCCTGCAGCCAAGCCTCCGTGCTCAGGACCATCCACGTCCTGACCGCTTCATTATTACGTCCCTCGAAGTAAGAGTCCATAGCGGCATTGATGCGGCCGGGATCGACGATGCCGAGTTGCGCGAGCGCGCGCGGCCCACCCAGCCGCCTCCAGGCGCCGGGCCCGGCGGGGCGCAGATCGCCGTGCGCCATCTCCGTGAAGTCCACCTTCTTCGAGCGCAGCTTCACGTGCGGAAGCCGTGCGGCCACGAGCGCGCGGATGGGCGCCTTCGACTTGCCGCCGGCGATGAGATGCTCCGGGTGCATCCGGAGCGCCAGCGACACGAGATCGCGGTCGAAGTACGGATAGAGCCGCGTCCAGCCCGTCGCGCGCCCCCACTCCCAGGCCTGCTCGTTCTCCAGGATCAGGATGGGCGACTGCGTGAGCCGCCTCAGCGATCTCGCGTACGCCGGGTCGCTCGGCGCGGGGAGCTCCGGACCGGCATCGAGCCGCCGTTCCAGCATCGCCTCCGCGGCCTCCCGTGAGATCCAGCCGGGGAGCCCTCTGCGCAGTGCGCGCCGGCGCAGTTCGCGCGACCTCCGCTGCCCGACGGCGGCATGCACCAGGAGTCCCAGCGCCGGGCGGATGGCGCGGACCCAAAGCACCAGGCGGGCCACCCGGGCGGCCGGGAACGGGGAGGCGCGCTGGCACGAGCGGTAGAACCGCCACAGGCCGGGCGCATCGAGCCGCCGCGCCCGATCGAGCCCGTAGGCGAGGTCGACGCCGAAGACATCGTCGCCGCCGGTGCCGAAGAGCATGCGCCTGGGGGACCGGGCCGCGCGGATCAGCGCCGTGTAGAGCGACTGCCACATGCCGAGCACCGGGCACGGGCTGGACCCCGAGAGCGCCAGCGACGCGTCGATGCAGTTCGCGCCGTCGAGCGCGTCGTGCATCGTGCGCAGGGTCTGGGGCATGCCGAGGGCTCGCGCGACCTCCGCCTGCGAGTCCCCTTCGTCGCACGTCGTGTGGGCGAAGCGGAGGGACACCGCGTGGAGTGCGCGTCCCTGGCGCGCGGCGGTCACGGCGATGCTGATCGAGTCGAAGCCGCCGGAGAGAGCGATGCTGTCCGCCCCGGCTTCGAGGGTGCGCGCGACCGCGCGGTCGAAGATCGGAGCGAATTGCCGGAGCTCCTCCTTCGTCGCCCACGCGAAGTCCGATGGGAGCGGGTTCCAGTATCTCCGCTCCGCGATCGTGCGCTCGCCGACGGTCAGGACGTGCGCGGGAGGCACCCGCCGGACGTCCTCGTAGAAGGTCTCGCGGACCATCGCGTCGGTCATCTGCACGCTCACGTAGTCCGCAACGACGCGCGCGTTGAAACGGCCGCGGTCGGCGATCGCGTCGATCGTCGAGGAGACGGCGAGCGTGCGGCCGTCCCAGCGGTAGTAGCAGGGCTGGAGGCCCATCGCGTCGCGCGCGACGGTGAGGGTGCGCCGCGCGGGGTCCCAACGGAGGAGGGCGAAGGCGCCGCGGAGACGGTCGGGGTCCAGGTCGGGCGTGCCGCCGTCGAAGAGGTAGCCGTCGAGGAAGATGTTGTCGGCGAAGGCCGCGCCTTCGAGGCGGGGCTCGGGCTCGGCCGCCGTGTCCCAGCGGAGGACCCAGGTCATGCTTCGAGCAGGCCTTCCCTGGCGAAGGACGCGAGGAGCTCGTCCACTTCGCGCGTCAGGCGGGCGGGCTCGACGTTGTAGGTTCTCTGGAGCTGTTCGCGGATGCGGGGGGCGTCGTGGCCCGCGGCGAGGAGCTCCCACACGGCGGCGCCGGTGGGGTTGAGCGAGTAGATGCGGTTGGTGCCGGTGTGGACGAGGACGGTTTCGTCGCCGACCTTCCGGAAGACGACCTGCGGATGGGGCTTCATGAGAGCGGCCGGTACTGCGGCTGTCCGACGATCGCGCGTCCGCCGCGCTCCAGCCACGCGTGCGCCTTGATGACGCCGTTCTCGCGGCCGACACCGATGCGGACGGTGGAGTCGGGGAGGAGGGCGCGGGCGGCGAGCGCCTGGGCAAGGCAGCTCGCGCCGAGCCGCCGTCCCACGCCGCTCACGCACCACGCCACGCGCTCGGGGTCGGCGCGCCGGGGGGCGAGGCGGGCGGCGACGCGCTGGAGGGTGTCGAGCGGCACGAGCCGCAGGCCGACGCGGAGGGCCGCGAGGTAGAGGGCGGCGCGGAGGGCGAGGGTCAGTTTCTCCACCGCGAGTGATGTTACCACATGCCGAACCTGTGCACGTGCTATGATGGCCTCATGGCGACTCGGGCCCGGCCGCAGAGCTACACGATCGTCCTCTCGTACGATCGCGCGGAACGTGTCTACAACGTGAGCGTTCCGGCGCTTCCGGGCTGCTATACCTGGGGCCGGACCCGGCGTCAGGCGGTCAAAAGCGCGCGTGAGGCGATTCGCGTGTACATCGAGACGCTCAAGAAGGCGGGGTCGCCGGTTCCTTCCGATGATGTCGAGCTGCGCGTGCTCAAGCTGGCATGAGGGCGCCTTGGCCCGGATCGGCGATCATCCGTTCGATCTTCCAGGCGCGCCTCGGCTTGTCCCCCGAAGCCTTGCAAGGGACTTCGCTTGAAGAGTCACGGCGAAGGGGGAGCTTGCCCCCCGAAGCCTTCCAAGGGACTCCGCTTGGGGAGTCACGGCGAAGGGGGGATCTGCCCGTCGACGCGCCCACGGAGTTTTCGGACGCCGATCTCGGCGCGGTGATCGCGCACAAGCTCGGGCCGCTCGCGTGGCATCACCTCGGGGCGCAGGCCCCTCCGGCGGCCGCGCGGCGGTTCGCGGCGTCGCACCTGGTCGCCCGGCAGGCGGCGGCGCGCAACCGCGGGCTGCTCCGCGAGGTCGCGCAGGTCGTCGACGTGCCGTTCCTGGTGCTCAAGGGGCTGCCGGTGGCGCGGTGGCTCTACGGGGACGAAGCGCTGCGTCCGTCGGTCGACGTGGACATTCTGGTCGCGCCGCGGCATCGGGAGCGGGTGGGCCGCGCGCTGCTCGGGGCGGGCTTCCGGGCGACGCCGCCGCCGCACGGACTCTACGCGCAGACGTTCGCCGCCGAGGACGACCGGCAGGTGGACGTGCACACGGAGCCGTGGTCGGCCGCGATCCGGGCGCCGGAGCTCTTCGCGCGGGCGCGCTGGGACATGGGGCTTGGCGCGCGAGTGCCGTGCGAGCGGGATCAGGCGGCGCTCCTGGCGGCTCATCACGTGCACGATCTCGGGTGCCAGCTGCTCAACGCGCTGGACGTGCTGCTGGCGGTGCGGCGGGTCGGCCGCGTGCCGGAGGTCGAGCCGCTCGTGCGGCTGATCGAGCGGGACGTCGCGCGGTGGCTCGGGATCGGCGCGTCGCCGCCGGTGGAGGCGCGGTGGAGGCCGCTCGACGCGTTCTGGCGCCGCACGGCGCCGGAGGCGCGGCTCGCGGCGCCGGAGGGGGCGGTCCTGGATGCGTATGTCGCAGGGGCGCTGCGGCCGCGGCGGGCGCTGGCGATCCTGGCGCGGACGCTCTGGCCGGCGGTGCCGTCGCGGCGGTGGCGGGGGCGTCCGGTGTGGCGGCTGGCGCGTCTCCTGCGGTTCGTGTGGGGGCGGTAGGGGCTCAGATCTTCAGCAGCGCCGGATAGTTCTTCTTCAGCCAGTCCGTCACGACGCGCTGGAGTTCGCCTGCGAACCGCGCCAGCTCGTTGGCGTCCTGGTCGGTGGCCGCGCCTGCGGTGTCGTACTCGACGGTGTTTCGCTTGATGCGGAATGCCTCCAGATCGCGCTGGTCTTGTGAGGTCGAAGCCAGCCGTTATCGGCCCATTGCTTCAAGGTCATCTTCCGTACCCTTGACGAAGAGACGTGGCTCGGCCAGGACGCTCGTGATGAAGTGGTCTTTCCGCCGCTTCCGCGCCTTGAACTCGTCCGGTGCCAGGAGGTGCGGGTTGATCTCCCGCCCGAGCCGCTCCGCCGCACCCGAGAGCATTGCAGCCAGCCCCCGCAAGCCCGTCCGCCCCATCACCATCACGTCGACATCGCTCTCCGCATCAGCCTCGCCGCGGGCAAGCGAGCCGAAGACGAAGGCGAGCAGGACCTGCCTGTGATCGAGGGCCTCGCGAAGCACGCCGACAAGGCCGTCGGTCTTGAGCACGAGCGCCCGCAGCTCGCCGTGAAGCGGATGCAGGGCGTTGGCGCGGTAGTACACCCGGTTGCCGTCCTTCCGGGCGGTCACCAGCCCGACGCGCGCGAGCCGTCGCAGCTCCTGCTGCACGGTGCCGGCAGCCAGGCCGGCCTGCCGCGCCAGCTCGCGCAGATGAAGCTCGGCCGGGCGCGCGCCGAAGAGGAGCCGCAGGATCCCGGCCTTGACGCGCGAGGAAACGACGTCGATGAGCGCCGCCATGTACGCTTAAAGCATACACTTGTATGGTTATACCGGTCAATCCCCCGGCGCCCGGAACTGCGCCAAGGCCTGGTCCGTCACCCTGGCGTCCTTGGCGTCCTTGGCGGTTCACTTCGGGAGTGGAGGGGTGGTATTCGCGCCTCAAGATTGCCCCGCGCCGCCCCATGGTGTATTCTCCCTGATTCCACATCCGTTTGAATCCCGTAGTCTCTGAAGGGAGAATCCCTGCGACGATGAGGATGCTGAGGGTCGGGGCGGCGCTCCTGGCGCTCTCCTCGACCGCCTTCGCGCAGGACTTCGGCGTCGAGTGGATCGACCGGATCACGCACGAGCTTCAGCAGGAGCAGGGGCCGCTGCCGACGGTGCCGACGAAGTTCACGGCGTACGGCGGCGTGATCTACTACTACGACAACAACGTCTTCCGGGAAGAGAACAACGAGAACGCGGACTCGATCGTCATCCCGTGGGTGCGCGGGCGGCTCGACTACTCCGAGCCGGACGTCGATGCGGTCGCGGACATCCTCCTCAACTACAAGTGGTACTCGAGCGAGGACGAGGAGTCGGACCACGAGGAGCGGTTCTTCGGGCGGGCGCGGTATGTCGGTTCGCGCCTGCAGGCGGAGCTCGCCGAGGTCATCCGCCGGGAGAGCGACCCGATCGACGCGGTGTTCACGGAGCGGGTGGACCGGATCGTGAGCAACACGTTCCCGCGCATCACGTACGACATCAACGGCACGTTCATCGTGGAGGCGTCGGCGAACCTGCAGGTGGTGCGGTTCGGGGACGACGCGTTCGAGGCGGTGAACAACGTGAACTACCGCGCCGACATCTCCTTCATCTATCGCACGCCGCGGGACTGGGACTTCCTGGCTCAGGTCGGGTATCTGTCGATCGACTATGACGAGTCGACGTCGATCGACTCGACGGGGTGGTACGGCCGGCTGGGGTTCCGGGGAGCGCTGACGGAGACGATCAGCGCGGAGGCGTATGCGGGCGCGACGGCGATCCAGTCGGACGACATCCCGGCGACGGGGGTGGAGGCGGAGCATCTGACGGGCGACTTCGGGATCCACGTGCGGTACCTGGCGACGTCGAAGCTGACGGTCAGCGCGGACTACGGGCGGCGGTTCAGTTTCGCGACGGGGGCGGATCCGTTCGAGGTCGTGGACCGGGCGCTGATGCTGTTCGAGTATCAGTTCAACGAGAAGCTGAGCATGCGCGGGCGGGTGCAGTTCGAGCATGTGCATCCGGAGCTGGGGGAGACGCGGGACTACTACAGCGGGAGCATCGGGGCGGAGTACAAGATCACGTCGTGGCTGCTGGTGGAGGGGGGCGGGACGTATCGGGCGAGCAAGACGGACGGGCCGGGGACGGAGTACGACGACATGATCCTGCGGATCGGGTTAGCGGCGAGCTATTAGGTAGCCGTTAGCCTTTGGCCGTTAGCCGTTAGTCACGGCCCCGGTCGCTGACGGCTAATGGCTAACGGCTGACGGCTTGCGATTTTGGATTTGGTAGTTGGGATTTCGTCCTCGGGGGTTGTGGTAAGCTCTAGGGACTGATGGACTCCCCCCCCCGCCCCCCGGAAGGCGCGTCTCTGCGGCAGATGCTGCTGATCCTGCGCCGGCGGTGGCGCCTGATGGCGCTGACGTGGGTGGCGGTGGTGGCGATCGCGGCGGTGTATACGTTCTCGTCCACGCCGATCTATCGACCGCAGGCGACGCTGGAGATCCGGCCGGAGACGCCGCTGGTGACCGGGTCGAGCGACCAGAGCGACATGGCGGCGATGATGACGAGCAGGCTGCTGTGGGAGAACTACTATCGCACGCAGGAGACGATCCTGACGGGGCCGGCGCTTGCCGAAGCCACGCTCGCCGCGCTTCCGGAGGCGCTGCGGCGCGAGTATCAGGCGATGCCCGATCCCGTGCGCGCGCTGTCCAAGCAGCTCGACATCGAGAAGGTGCGGTCGAGCTTCATCCTGAAGATAGGCTGCATCGATCCCGACGCGGACCAGGCGACGCAGATCGTGAACACGCTGGTGGCGGTCTACCTGGATGACGCCAACAAGAGGCTCCGCGACGTCAAGACCGGCGCGACGGAGTTCCTGACCAGGGAAACGCTGCCGACCATCCGGAAGCGCGTGGACGAAGCGGACGCGGCGCTCGAGAAGTTCAAGATCGACAGAGGCTTCATCGACTTCGAGGAGCAGTACGCGTCTCTTGTGGAGTCCCGGCGCAAGATCGTGGGGCGGCTGACGGACAGCCGCATGCGGCGCGCGGTGCTTCGAAGCCAGGTGGACGCGCTGGCGGGCTACGGTTCGGACGGCGTGTCCGGGCTCTACCATCCGGTGTTCCACGTCATGAACCTCCTGGAGACCCTGGCCGCGCAGCGCGCGAGGATTGTCGAGGCACTGGCGAAGGAGACGAAGGCGGCCAAGGAGAAGCACCCGCGGTTGATTGAGCTGCAGGTCCAGCTCAATGCCGTCGAGGAGAAGATCCGTGAGGCGATCCGGGGCCGGCTGCAGGCGCTGCAGACGGATCTCGACGCCGTGGAGCGCGAGGAGGCCGCGCTCGGCAAGGAGCAGGAGCGGACGGAGAAGGAGATGTCGCTGGCGGGCCAGCGGCTGTCCGAGTTTCGCCGGCTGGAAGGGGATCGCCTGGCGGCGCGGGACGTGTACAACTCCTATCTCAAAAGGCACGGGGAGACGGCGGCAACGCGGGGAAGCGCGCTCGGCAGCGTGCGGGTGGTGGACCACGCAAAGGTCCCTGCCCGGCCGTGGAAGCCGAATCCGGTGACGAACCTGGCGCTGGCGTCGGTGCTCGGCCTGGCGCTCGGCGTCGGCGCGATGATGGTGGGCGAGCAGCTCGACGACCGCATCGCGTCGCCGAACGAGGTGGAGGCGTTCGTCGGGCTCGAAGTGATCGGGATGATCCCGAAGCTGGCCGGGGCCGGCGACGGGCCGGCGCTGGTCACCGCCGATTCGCCCGCGCGCGAGTTCGAGCCGTTCCGCGGGCTTCGCGCGGAGGTGCTGACGCGTCTCGAGAAGCTGGGCGCGGGCAACCCTTCGACTTCGCTCAGGGCAGGGAAAGTGCTCGCGGTGCTCTCGCCGATGAACAGCGAGGGCAAGTCGACGGTCGCGGCGAACCTGGCGCGCGTGCTGGCGATGGAGGGGCGGCGGGTGCTGCTCTTCGACGCGGACATGCGCCGTCCCGCGGTCGTGCCGGCGCTGGGGACGCGCGAGGGGCCGGGCTTCGAGAAGCTGCTGTCGGGCGACGCGACGTTCGAGCAGGCGGTGCAGCGGAGCAAGCTGCCGGGCGTGGACGTCCTCGGCGCGAAGGAGGGGACGAGCGGGGCGGCGGAGATCGCCGGGACGCCGCGCTACGAGGCTGCGCTGCGCGAGGCCCGGGAGAAGTACGACCTCGTGATCATCGACTCGGCGCCGGTGAACCAGGTGTCGGAGTCGGCGATGGTGGCGCGTCGCGCGGACGCGGCGCTGATGGTGCTGCGCGAGGGGCAGTCGAGCCGGGGGGCGGCGGGGAGCGCGAAGAGGCGGCTCGAGACGATGGACGTGAAGGTGCTGGGGGCGGTCTTGAACTGCGCGGTTCCGCACGGGTCGGGCTACGGCTACGGCTATTACTATTACTATCACGACTACGGCAAGTCGAAGGCGTAGGGCGGGGTCATGGCGAACTACGCTCTGGCGTACGGCGGCGTGGGGCTGGTGGCGGCGCTGATCGCCGCGGTGCTGACGCGCGAGTCGATCGCGTGGTCGTGGAAGTGGAACGTGCTCGACCGGCCGGGGCCGCGGAAGCTGCATCGCCAGCCGGTGGCGCTGCTGGGCGGGTGTGCGCTCTTCGGTTCGTTCGTGGCGACGCTCGCGATCGGGCTCGTGTACGCGCACGCGGTGGCGCGGGCGTCGGCGGGCGAGGCGGCGTGGATGCCGGAGTCGCTGCTGGTGGATGCGGGGCATCTTCCGCTGGGGAAGCTGCTCATCGTGGTGGCGGGCGGCTTCGCGATGTTCCTGGTGGGGCTGGCGGACGATGTGCGACAGGTGGGGCCGTGGGTGCGGCTGGCGCTGCAGGTGCCGGTGGCGATCGCCGTGGTGCTGCTGGCGGCGCCGCCGCAGATGAAGATGCTCGCGCCGTGGCAGCTCGATGTGCTTGCGATCGTGTGGGTGGTCGGCATGGTGAACGCGATGAATCTGATCGACGGCGCGGACGGGCTGGCGGGTGGGATCGCGCTGATTGCGTCGCTGGGGTGCTGTCTGGAGCTGCTGGTGCTGAACCAGCCGCTGCCGGGGCTGCTGCTTGCGGCGCTGGTGGGTGTCTGCTCCGGTTTTCTTCTCTACAACGCTCCTCCGGCGCGGGTGTATATGGGCACGAGCGGGGCGTACTTCCTGGGGTACACGCTGGCGGTGGGGACGCTGCTGGGGTCGGACTTGGCGGGGACGATTCACCCGCGCTATGCGCTGGCGTTTCCGCTTCTGATGCTTGCCGTGCCGCTTTATGACACGGCGACGGTGGTTCTCCTGCGGCTGAAGGCGGGTCGACCGCTGTTCAAGGGCGACCGGCGCCATCTCCATTTCCGGCTGATCCGATCGGGGATTCCTCGTCGGGTGGCTGTGATGATGTTGTGGGGCGCGGCGTTCGCGATCATGGCGGTGGGGATCAACGTGCTGGTGTTTGCTCCGACGCGTAGCGTTGCGGTGGGTGCTACGGGCCTATTGCTCGTTGTTGTCTTCGCGGCGCTCGAGACGACCTCGCTGCTCACCCTCCGCAGAAGACTGGCGGCCCGCAGACGGTTGGCTGCGCCGGCGACATCCGTGTCACAAGAGGCTTCGGCACGGTAGCATGCACAGTCTGGGGCAAAACTCTCACTACGCGGCATGTCTTCAAGTGGCCTGCCGGACCTTTGAGCGGCTGGTGGGCGAGGTATCCGCGAGCCACAGTCTACGTTCGTTGCGGTGGGGCGGAATCTAGCGGCATGTCTTCTTTGGAGCAACGACTGGCGGCTGGTACACGCTGGTCCGTGGTTGGCGCCCTCGTGGGTCGCGGGCTATCGTTCGCGGCGGCAGTCATGGTGGCTCGTATCCTCGGGCCTCACGACTACGGTGAACTGGCCATGTTGCAGAGTTCCGCCGCTCTCCTACAGGTGCTCGGCATCTTCGGTTTGGCCACTGCAGCAACGAACTACGTCGCCCAATATCAACAGACCCGTCCCGAGGCGGTCGGACAAGTAATAGCCTTTGTGCAAGTTGCCTGCCTTGTCCTGAGCACAGTCCTCGCTTCGCTGGCGTTTGCCGGTGCACCTTGGTTTGCCGAGCGTGTATTGCTCGCCCCTAACCTTACGCTAGCCGTGAGAATCGGCGCTTTGCTCGTGATAGGGGGAGCCCTGGAGAACGTTCAAGCCGGTGTGCTGGCGGGCTTGCATGCCTTCAGGTCACTCGCCTATGTCCAGTCAGCGGGTGGCATGCTCAGCGTTGTAATGGTCCCGCTTGCGGCCCACCAGTGGGGGACCGTCGGCGCTCTAGGGGCATTGGCTGTCTGCCTGCTGTGCCAAACAGCGCTCGGCGCACTCGTCATCGCCTTCGAATGCAGATCGGGCAGTGTGCACGTTCTCTACCGAAGCTGCTTGCGCGAGCGGCGGTTGCTGCTGAATTTCAGCCTGCCACTCGTTCTGGGTAACCTAACGTTAGTCGCCGTACCCTGGATCGCGGCGACGCTTCTGGTGAGCCAGCCGGCTGGTTACGAACAGATGGGTGTTCTCAGCGTCGCTAATCACTGGTTGACGGCTCTGACAATCGTCCCAACGGTCCTCGTACAGCCGCTTCTACCCATCCTGTCTGAGCAGCTGGCCCTTTCTCGGTCGAACGAGGCGATAGGGGTCCTACGCGCCTCGGCCCGTATGAGCGTGCTTGTTGTGTGGCCGCTTGTGGCCGCATGCGTCATCGCCAGCCCCTGGATCATCTGCCTTTACGGCCCGGCATTCGAACGCTCATTGCCAACACTTGTGGTTTCGCTGCTAACAGCCGCCGTGGTTGCCATCATAATCCCTAGTGGTCAGGTGATGTTCGCCTGTCGACGGATATGGCCGGCCTTCTTGTTGAATCTGGGGTGGGGCGTGCTGGTGCTGTTCGGAGCGTGGCTGCTTATCGATCGAGGTGCCTTCGGCGTCGCAATGGCACGTTTGGCGGGATACGTCGCATTGGGAGCCGGGACTGTAGCATATGGCATGCGCTTGCTGCGCGCGGTACGTCGTGATGAGACATGAGTGACGCCATACAGCCAATCGTAAACGCAGCGCGAGCTCGTTTTGTACTGCTGACGTTGCTCCTCGCCTCCGTTCCGCTCTTCGCATTGATTCTCGGAGCACTCGACACCGGTTATCTGCTCGCGGTTGCCGTAGTGCTAGTCGCTGCTGCAGCTTTCGCAGTGCATTCGAGAGAGGGCACTGCTGCGACATTCCCACTTCGCTTGATATTCCTGCTCTTGATCGTCGGCTTCTTCGTGAAAGCCGTGGCCATCCTTGCCGTGCTCGAACTGGACGCTGACCCTCCCATTGAGGGCATGTCCGCAGAACTGGTTCGCGATGAAGAGCTGTTGCGCTACGGCTACGGCATAGCGGCAATTGGCTTCGTTGCATTCACTCTCGGCTCGGTCGTCGCGCTTAGACTCATGCCGATTCTGAAGCAAGGTTGGCAGGAGGCGTCGGTGCGGGATGACCTGCGAGCACGACGCTTGTGTCAGATGTTCTTCGCCATCGTGCTTGTGCTATGCCTAGCCACGGCGTATGCGCAGTATGCGACCGGCGTTGGCGTCATGGGACGCAACATCACGTTACCGTATCGGCTTGCGGGTGCCATTGTGCATCCCCGCAACGTAGTGATCCCGTACCTTCTCTTGGTCTTAGCCTGGGTGGCAGACAGAACGGGCCAACGCAGGCTCCACTTGGCGATCTGCGTAGCGCTGGCTCTCCACGCGCTGTGTCAGACTATGCTGATGGCCAGCCGCGGTATGCTCCTACTGCTGTTGCTGCCCCTCTTCGTTCTATGGGTCTCTACCAGTCGCACGAGTGCGTTGCGCCAGTTGGGCATCGTGGTACTCACAAGCGTGGTCGTGCTCGCGTACCCTCTCCTGTCTGCGTTGCGCGTGATACGTGCTGCCGAACCGACAGCTGCCGTGTGGGAGCAGATGGGCGAGGCGCATCAAGCGCGAGCCCAGTCTTCTGACGCACCCGCGCGAATCCTCTTCCGAATCTCGGGCATCGACAATCTACTTGTTTCGGTCCAATACGGTGAGCCCGGATTCGAGTTCGAGCATATGGCGCGGATGCTCTTTGACAGGGAACGTACCTTCAACATGATCTACACGCAGGACTACGCTGGATATGGACCCTACAATGAGGTGCATGGCAGCGCTCCATCGTTGATCGGTGCGTTCTATGTACTTGGCGGGACGCCCCTTGTGCTGCTCGGTTGCATCGCATGGCCGCTATGCATCGCAGGAGGAATCCGGCTGGGCGAGAGGTGCTGCATTTACTCCGGACCTCCGGCCGTGGCCTTCATAACGGTTGTCGCGTTGACGGTCACTTTGGAGGGCACTGTGGATGACGTGCCTCGACTAGCGCCGTTCTACGTGCTGGCCCTCATCCTTGGAGAGTTTGGAGTCCGTCGGATAGCGCAAGGCCCACCGTGACACGTCCTCGAATGCTGGCAGTGTGTGATCGCTATCCATTTCCCGCGCGTGACGGTGAAACGTACGCCATAGCTGGGCAGCTCGACACGCTGATCGAGGACTACGACATCGACATCTTGCATGTACTGCATCCGGGGTGGCCTCCCGAGCAGCCGAACCCAGCGCTCCGACGCTGGCGATACTCTTCGTTGTGCGTATCCCAGATTCGCCCTCGAGTAGCGCGTGTCTTGGGAGAAGTCCTGCTTCAACGTCCATACTTCGTCATTCCCCCAGGCCCCGCATCGCGACTGACGGCTGTTCTAAATGGCCCGTACGATGTGGTCTACGTTGCCCTGGAGCGGATGGCGCCATGGCTGGTGCAGGTGCGCCGAGCGCTCGGATCGCATCCAGTGGGTGTACTGTGCGTGAATGATGCGTTCACAGAGCGTCTCCGTTATCACGGGGCTCTGGCACGTCGAGATCTCTTGCCCGTTACCCGGCGGCTTGTCAACGGCATGCAGTGGCTCCGCACGTGCTACTTTGGTCGTCTGGAGCGGCAGCTTCTGAAGCCCTTCGATCTCGTGCTCGTCCAGACGTCTAAGGACCGGGATGCGCTCTCTCATGATTGCGGGCCAGACCTTGCTCCTCGAGTGCTGGTCGTACCAAACGGCTGCAAGGAGGAACTCCGGGGAGCGGTATATCGCGGTGCCAATAGCCGCCGGCTCTTGTTCCTGGGTACGTTGGATACGGACCAGGCCCATCTACTGCGCTGGTTTGCGTCACAGGTTCTTACGCCACTTCTCCGACACGTACCAGACGCGACTCTTACGATCGCGGGAAGCGTAAGATCCCGCGTGGAGGACATCATTCCAAGGTCACCGGGCATCCGGGTTGTGGGATTCGTTCCGGACTTGGCGACTCTGATGTCGGAGTCAGCCATGCTGGTGGCTCCGAGCTTCATGCGGGCCGGGCTACTGAACAAGATACTCGATGCTATGACTGCAGGGTTGCCGTCGAGCGGAATCGGGGCCTACAACGGCTTCAAGGGGTTTCGTGACGGCATTCACGGTTTTCCCGTGGACTCGGCGAGGCAATGGGTCGAACTCCTTGCCAGGGTCTTGAGGGATCCAGGGCTATTGAGGCGCGTTTCCGTTGAGAGCAGGCGTCTTGTGTTGCAGAACTTCTCTTGGCGGGACAGTCTGAGCGGCCTACGGACTCGCCTTCGGGAGGCGATCTGCAGTGGAGCACGTAGCGGAGTTACTGGTAGGTCACTCGATGGTACAAAAGACAGTGCGTACACGTCTGCTGATTGACTTGTTGTCTCTCGGCTTCGGGGGTGGGCCGCGCTATGCACTGGAGATCTTGCCGCGTCTTGCGCAGTTTCCTCTTGAGATTACGACTCTGGTTCGAGCCGAGCAATATGACTTCTGGCGCATGAGGGTACCGTCTACCGTCCGTGTGGTAGAGGCGCCCAAGTACGTTCGAAATCCCGTTTTACGTCATCTCTACCAGCAGTTGGTGCTCCCACGGCTGATGGCGAGACACGGCGTCGATGTACTCTATGTCCCCGGTGGTCTGACTGGTACACCGAAGCGAAGTAATCGCAAGGTAGTGTGCATGATTCAGAACATGCTCCCCTTCCAAGGCCGCGAACGATCGCGCTTTGCATGGCATGCCTATCCCTATCTTCGACTCAAACTCCATGCACTCGAAATTGGGTTACGCGCGACTGTCCCGGCAATCGCAGACAGGGTCATCTACATATCGCGAGACACGGCGACTATTGTGGGTCGACTGTTGCCAGATGTGGACTACCGCATCATTTCTCACGGAGCGTCCATTGGCGACCATCGCAACGAATGCGATGTCCTGACCCAGTGCAGACTTCGGAGACCGTTCATCTTGTATGTATCGATTCTGTGGCCTTACAAGCACCAGTTACCGGTGTTGAACGGTTTCAAGCAACTTCGAGAGCAGGCGGGTCATCGAGACTTGCAACTCGTCTTCGTAGGTCCAACACAAGGTGCGTACGCACGCTTGCTCCGGCGAGCGGCTGAGCCGCTTGGGGACTCCGTCCGCTTTACCGGAGTGCTCATGGAAGAGCAGGTCCGGCAGCTCACATCACTTGCCGACGTACTCATCTTTGGCTCGAGTTGTGAGGCGTGTTCCTTCATTTTGCTCGATTACCTGTCGAGCGGTCGCCCCATTGTCTGTAGCGACTATCCGACCATGATGGAACTTGCTGGCGACGCCGCGCTGTATGTCGACCCCCTTTCTCCGCAGGCTTGGAAGCGCGCCATGCTTGAGACTCTGGCTGGAGGGGAGCCGGTCAGGCGTCGCGCGGAACGTGCGGTGGCACGCGCCCGCTGCTTCAGCTGGGAGGAGTGCGCTGCCCGCACTTTCGAGGCGCTGACGCAGTGGTAATGCTGCTTGATTTCACGGACCCAGGATCTGGCGCGCCGCCGACGCGACCGAGAATCGACGCTCAAGCAGCGCGCGGCCCTTGCCGCCCATCTCCCCGCGCAGCTTCTCGTCCCCCGCCAGGCGGCGCGCGTGATCGAGGAATAGGGCGTCGTTCCCGTTGATCGACACCAGCCCTGCGCCCTCACTTTCGATCAACTGGATCACATCGTTTCCGGGATTAGTGCTCGCCAGGATTGGCAGACGCGCCAGCATGTACGAGAGCATCTTGCCCGGGAAATTCTGTGTCTTGAGGGCGCGGTCGAGCGACACAAGGCCCACGTCGAATTGCCCCACCATGCCCGCGTACTCCTCCTGCGTCACCGCGTCGCGGATCTGCAGATTCGGCGGAGCGGTCCGCTTGAGGCGCGGCACCTCACTCCCCTCCCCCACCAGAAGGAACGCGACGCGCGAGTCGGACGCGAGGCCCTGGGCCAACCGCATCACGTTGTCCATGTCCTGCGCAACGCCGATGTTGCCGCCGTAGAAGAAGACGATCTTCCCCTCGAGTCCCCATTCCCTCCTGTAATCGTGCGCAGCGGGGGGCGGATCTTCGAGAGTCGTCCAGTTGTAGAGCACCTCGACACGATGGGGCTTCCCCGCGAAGTACTTCAGGTTGGCCAGCGACTGCACGCCGATGACATCCGCGGCCCGATACTGGGCCCGCTCCTTCCACTTGAAACACCAGTAGGCCGGCCCGCGACGCAGCACCCCGGCGTCAAGGGCCCACTGCGGGAAGATGTCGCGGAGAATGAGATACGACCGGCAGCCCCAGAGCGCCTTGAGTCTCCGGACGAGCGCCCCGAAGAATATGCTCGGCGAATAGAACACCCCCAGCCCGCAGGGATTCGCCCGGAAGAAGTCCCGCCCCGCCTTCCAGATTACGCTCGAAAGCCGCATCTCGTTCCACCCGCGGCGCAGGAGACCCGCTCCTTTGATCCGGTTCGTCCGTATGCGAAAGACGCGCACCCCGTCTTCCAGCGTCTCCCGCGACGGAACCTCCAGCGCGTCGTCCGGCGCCACCACGAGGGGCTCGTGACCCAGGCGGCGGAACTCGACCGCCAGGTCGTGGACCAGCTTGGCGCTCGACTTGGTGCTCGGGAGGTAGCAGTCGACGATGACGCAGATTCTCACTTGTGAGTCCGCCGCAGAGAGCCCCTACCGCTCGGCGGACTCATCCGCCGAAGCCCGCAAGTGATTGGGGATCAAGTGCGACGGCGAAGGCGGATCTCCCGGCGGCACTCTTTGCCATGAAATCACTTGTACCAGACGGTCCGGTTCACATAGTCGATGTACGACAGGATGATCCGGACCACCTTCTTCGAGACGTTCGACGGCCCGTAGTCGGCCGGAGCGGAGAACGACGCCCCATGCCGCGTCACGAGGTCGATCGCCTGCAGCACCCGCTCCCGGCCCAGGCCCGCCATCACCACCGACCCCTCGTCCATCCCCTCCGGCCGCTCGTGCTGCTCCCGCAGCATCACCCCCGGGAATCCCACGATCGACGACTCCTCCGTCAGCGTCCCGCTGTCCGAGAGCACGCAGAAAGCGTCCTTCTGGAGCTTCACGTAGTCCGGGAATCCCAGAGCATCCAGGAATCGAACGAGCCGCGCCGGCTTCCGCCCCCTCAGCGCCGCCAGCCGCTTCCGCGTGCGCGGATGCGTCGAGAAGATCACCGGCTTGCCGTGCTCCCTCGCGACGGCGCCGAGCGTGTCAAGCAGCCGCGAGAGCCTCTCCGGCCCATCTACGTTCTCCTCCCGATGCGCGCTGACGACGAAGTACCCGCGGGCGTCGAGCTTGAGACGCGCCAGGACATCCGAGCCCTCGATCCTGCGGCGATAGTGAGTCAACACCTCACGCATGGGCGAGCCGGTCTTGATCACGCGGTCCTTCGGAAGCCCCTCGGCCAGCAAGTACCTGCGCGCGTGCTCCGTGTACGGGAGGTTGACGTCGCTCACATGGTCGATCACCCGGCGGTTCACCTCCTCCGGCACGCGATCGTCGAAGCACCGGTTCCCCGCCTCCATGTGGAAGACCGGGACGTGCCGGCGCTTCGCCGCGATCGCCGCGAGACAGCTGTTCGTGTCGCCGAGGATCAGGACCGCGTCGGGCCTCTCCTTCTCGATGAGCGCATCGGCCCCGGCGATCACCTTCCCGATCGTCTCGGCGTACGTGCCTCCCGCCGCCTTGAGGTAGCGGTCGGGCGGCGCGATCTCGAGCTCCTTGAAGAAGATCCCGTTCAGCTCATACGCGTAGTTCTGGCCCGTGTGGACGAGCGTGTGAGCGGTGTGCTCGCGCAGTTCGCTGATGACGCGGGAGAGCTTGATGATCTCGGGCCGGGTCCCGACGATGGTCGTGATCTTCGGGCGCTTCATCGCAGGAGCTCGCCCTCATCGGTGACCTGCTCGGGCATGAGCGCGTGCTTCCGCAGCAGTTCCGACGTCTGGGGAAGGTCCAGCAGGTTGTCGGTCGAACTGTACTCCCTCTTGAGGGCGTTCGGCTCGGTCGACCTCTCGCGTATGTCGGGCAGCATGGGCAGGATCGCGTAGTAGCCGGGGCCGCGCCGGACCGTGTGGTGGCACTCCTCCTCCGAGACGAGGATCTCGTGCAGCTTCTCGCCGGGCCGGATGCCGGTCGTCTTGACTTCGATCCGCCGCGTGCCGACGAGAGCCTTGGCGATGTTCACGACGGTCGACGAAGGGATGTTGGGGACGTAGGTCTCGCCAGGCCCGGCCTCCTTGAGCGCCGTGAAGACCGTGTCGACCGACTGGTCGATGGACAGGAGGAACCGGGTCATCTCCGGATCGGTGACCGTCACGGGGCCGCCCGCCTTGACCTGCTGGAGGAACAGCGGGATGACGGATCCCCGCGAGGCGAGGACGTTCCCGTACCGGACGCAGATGAAGCGCGTCCGCGGCGCCAGGATGTTGGCCGAGACGAAGATGCGCTCCTGCAGCGCCTTCGTCATTCCCATGACGTTCACCGGCTTGCACGCCTTGTCGGTCGAGATCCCGATCACCGTCTCGACGGGATAGCCCAGCTCGTGGATCGCGCGGACGATGTTGACCGGACCGTCGCAGTTCGTCCGGATCGCCTGCTCCGGGAAATACTCGCAGGTGGGGACCTGCTTGAGGGCGGCCGCGTTGAAGACGATGTCGCTGTCGCGCAGTCCCGCGCAGACGTCGGCGTACTCGCGGACGTCGCCGATCCGGAACTGGAGGACCGTCTGGGAATTGCGGTAGATGACCTCGTCCGTGGTGATGCGTCGATTGAGATACTCGATCCGCATCTCGTGCTGCTTGGCCTCGTCGCGCGAGAGGATGACGACCCTTGCCGGGGTGCCGAGCTCGCCGGAGAGTATGCGCCGCACCAGGACCTTGCCCATCGAGCCGGTGCCGCCGGTCACCAAGATTCGCTTTCCCTGGAGAAGCATGGAACCCACAGTCTAATCAGTCCCGGGTCGCCTGCGCCTGAATATCCGCATAGGGCGTCGGGTCGGCGCACATCTCGCGGATCATCGACTCCCACGACGGTGCGCGGTAGCCGGTCGCCTCGGAAAACCGCGACATCAGGAGGCTGCGATCGCACACGAAGGCCTCGTCGCGGCGGATCTCAACCTCGATTCCGCCCGCCTTGCGGATCAGGTGGAGGAGATCGAACTTGTTGATGGGGGCGCTGGCAACGTGGAAGAGCCCCGAGATCCGCGGGTGCTTCTCGATGACGAGCGCCATGATCCGCGCCATCTCGATCGTCGTGAAGCCGGTGTAGATCGCCCCCGCGAAGCCGTTCACCGCCTTGCCCTTCTGGTCGAGGAACCACTCGACGAGCCCGTGCGTGGGCCGCTTGAGCTCACGGCCGATGATCGAGGTCCTGAGCGTGAGGGCGGCGTCGGGCTCGCCGAGCCACTTGGACCGGCCGTAGATGTCCTCCGCATCCGAGGGGTCCGACTCGACGTAGTTTCCCCTCCGGCCGGAGAAGACGCAGTCCGTGGAGATGTGCAGGAGCCTGGCGCCGAGTTCGCGGCAGAGCCGGTCCAGCCGGTGCGGCAGCCACGCGTTGACGGCGGTGGACGCATGCTTGTTCGACGCGGCGTCGAGCTGCTTGACGATGCCGACGGCGTTGACCACGAACTCGGGCCGCGCATCGCGGACCGCGCGCTCCAGCGCATCGCCCTCCAGAACGTCCACGCCGACAATGACGCGAGCGTGCGGAGCCACTCGCGCGAGCGCGGAGTCGGGGCGGCGCACCGTGCCGATCACCTCGTGTCCGCGCCTGGGAAACTCCTGGCAGAGCTTGTGGCCGAGCGTGCCCGCGGCGCCGACGACGAGGATCCGGCTCATGCGCTCGCGATGATATCGCGCGCGGCGGAGGCGCGCCACTTCATTGGGCGAGCGCCGGCGGGCGCGAACGTCCGCCCTACCGCTTCACTTTCCCGGACGGCGTGTTCTGCCCGTGAAACGGCCTCGCCCGCAGCCCCGCCCCCTGCTCAACCACAAGATGCGCCACCGGAAGGCGCGGATACAGCGTGATCGGGTAGACGCCCAGGTTCTTCATCTCGAGCGTGATCGTCCCACTGAATCGTTAGCATTTAATAGATGTAAAAGAGTATATAAATTGTAATTCATAATATAATGGCTCTAAAATCATCCATTGTGTATGATTGCTTGTTGATAAGATGGAGTTGCATCCACAGATGGGAAACGCAAAAACCACCGAAGAACTCGAGAAGGAACTCGGCCAGCATATCCGCTCGCTCCGGCTCCGAAGGAACTTGCATCAGGACAGACTCGCCGAGCGTGCGGGAGTGGCCCTGAGCGCCCTTAAGAACCTAGAGTCGGGGAAGGGCGCGGCCCTTAAGACTTTCATCAAAGTCCTCAAGGCACTGGAGCGCCTTGAGTGGCTGAATACCCTTGCCCCCGCCGTATCGATCAGCCCCCTGCAAATCCTGCGTTCGAAGCCCGAGCGCCAGCGCGCTTCTCGCACACGATCGACCGGGGAGTGATCGGCGGAGTATGTACAAGCCCGTAAAGGCCGTCGAGGTCAGGATCTGGGGACAAACCGTCGGCGCGGTGGCGCGCGATCCAAAACTGGACTACTACGCGTTCGAATACGATCCCAGGTTCGTGGCTTCAGGCATCGAGCTCGCGCCGAGAGCGATGCCGCTCTCGGCCGCAACCGAGCCCTTTGCTTTCACGGATCTGCCCGGACCCACCTACAGACGCCTGCCGGCAATGCTGGCGGATGCCCTGCCCGACGAGTTCGGGAATAACCTGATCGACGCCTGGCTGGCAGCTCGAGGCGTGGACAAGGCCAGCATTACACCGCTGGATCGATTGGCCTATATGGGCCGAAGAGGCCTGGGAGCCTTGGAGTTCAAGCCGGTTCGGGGCCCGAACGTCCACAGCAGCACCGCAATCCAGATCTCGAAGCTGGTGGAGCACGCCCGTCGCGCCGTTCATGGTGAATTGGGCGGCGATTCCGAGGCCGAGGCCGCGCTTCAACAGATCATCCGGGTCGGGACGTCGGCGGGCGGTGCGCGCGCCAAGGCCGCCATTGCCTGGAATCCGACGACCGACGAGATCCGCGCAGGTCAATTCGACGTGGATTCGGGATTCGAGCACTGGATCCTGAAATTCGACGGGATGGGGAAGGACAAAGAACTGGGCCCATCGTCGAGCTATGGACGGATCGAGTTCGCTTACCACCGGATGGCTCGACGTGCCGGAATCCGGATGTCCGAATGCCGCCTCCTCGAGGAGAACAGTCGCGCCCACTTCATGACTCGCCGCTTCGACCGGGCGGGCAACCAGAAACACCACTTGCAGACCCTGTGTGCTCTGGCGCACCTGGATTACAGGCAGAAGGCGACGCACGATTACAACCAGTACTTCCAGATGATCCAGGATTTGAGCCTTGGACCGGAGGCTCTTGAGGAGGCGTTTCGCCGCATCGCCTTCAACGTGATGGCGAGGAACTGCGATGACCACACGAAGAACCTGTCCTTCCTCCTTCCGCAGGGGGGATCCTGGCAATTGGCGCCCGCCTACGACGTCAGCTACGCCTACAATCCGGCCGGCGAGTGGACCTACCAGCACCTCATGTCGGTGAATGGAAAGTTCAAGGACATCGCCCGGAGCGACCTGCTCGTCGTGGCCGACCGATTCGGCATCGGCACGGCCCTGAAACTCCTGAGATCAGTTCGCGATGCTGTCGCCGCATGGCCGGAGTTCGCAAAAGAGGCCGGACTGAGCGATGCCGACGGGGCTCGCATCGGGTCGAATCACTACCTTCTGTAGGAATCCAAGGCCTTGCGTGGGAAGTCGCTCCTGGAGTTCCACCACCAAGGCCGGTCCTCGCACGACAGTCGAGCTCGGCGAGAATCGTGTCCTCGGGCAACCCACCTGCAGCGTCGGCGCGCGGCAGGGCAGACCCCGCCGGACGCTCCTGCGCGTGTCGTGAAGATCGGCTTTCCGAAGCCGGAAACCGGAGCGGCGGCCTACCCGTCCACTTCCCTGAGGATCCGGTCCAGCAGGTCGTCCACTCCAGGCACGACCGACACCGCCGCACTGCGCCGATGCGCGCGGATTCACCAGCCGGCTTCACGAGGACATCAAAGCGTGCGGCGTCCTCTCAGGCGGCTGCACGGCGGGCGCGCAGGACGAGCCACAACAGCCCGACGGGCAGTAAGAGATCCAGCCCGATCGAGCCGCACCGTCCGCCACCCCCACCCCCGCCTCCCCGGAGGAGGCGGCGGGGGCGCCGGAGCCGGCGCGAAGCTCACCACGCGCCCCTCCGACGGAATCCCGTTGACGATCACGTAGGGCACGTTATGCGGTGCACCGCATAACGTGCCTTATGCGGAGCCCTTGGTTATGCGGAGACGGCGCAGGATGCGACGGTGGTTCGCGCTTCGTCGATCCGTGATGACTCCGTCACGACACGGACCGCTACTCTCGGCGTTCCCGATGGGCGCTCCGATTCGTGATCCCTGTCGCCTCGCGGCGGCAGGGAGTTTCGATCCGGAGCGCCCTCTTCGTTTGCGCGCCGCTTCCGTCCGCCGGTCGGTTCAAGTCCGCTCGATCCGATGCGTCCCGAGCTACAATTGTACGGGGAGAGGGCCAGGCGTCAGCCCGTGACGCCGCCCATGCCCGGGCGCCCGTACGGCCGCCGCAGGGCCAAAGCGCAGGGAGGGTCTGCCTATGCCCCGCCGCAACGATCTCCTGATCGGACAGATCGCGCTGGAGAAGAAGCTCGTGACGCAAGAGCAGCTCCAGCAGGCGCTCAGCGAACAGGCCAAGGACCCGCGCCCCAAGCCCCTCGGCGTCCTCATGGTCGCCCGGGGCTTCATCAACGACAACCAGCTCGTCCACCTCATCGACGAACACCGCCGCCCGTGGTGAGCACCATTCGCTCACTCATTGAGCCACGAGGAAAGAACGCGATCGAGGTGTTTCTGCGGAGCGCGTTGGACGGAGCGGTAGCGGCGAGCGGGCTCGCGAAGATCCGCGAGCT
>Ga0187892_10003765_pt1 | contig 26951 bp, 27 predicted proteins | sample MA1701073metaG_FD_139345 | JGI IMG/M metagenome (GOLD analysis project Ga0187892, IMG submission 139345) | Bio-ooze microbial communities from a basaltic lava cave in the Kipuka Kanohina Cave System on the Island of Hawaii, USA - MA170107-3 metaG ... | reverse complement strand
GTCATACCGGCGGAAGCCGGTATCCAGAGCAACAAACGCGGTGCATGCCGCTTCTGGATTCCGGCTTTCGCCGGAATGACGGATTACTCTGCGGCGCGAATTGCGTCCCTGCCCATCGAGGGGAGGGTCGTTCACTCGCGCGTCTCTTCATCATTCTTTCGAGGCTTCCGTGGCGAGGCACGGCAGCGCAACGCGTCATACCGGCGGAAGCCGGTATCCAGGCTCACAAAACGCAGTGCGGGCCGCTTCTGGATTCCGGCTTTCGCCGGAATGACGGATTACTTCTGCGGCGCGAATTCCATCCCTCCCCTTGATGGGAGGCGGCGAAGCTTAAGCGAAGCGAAAACTGGCGCTTGGGCACGCCTTTGCCGTGCCGGCTGGGCGCTTCCTTGACTTACTCTGGACCCAATCGCTAAATCCGGGATCGAGCCTATCCGGACCAGGGACAGGCTCTCCCGACGGAAGATGCGCCAAGGCGAACGGGCGGTTAGCTCAGCTGGTAGAGCACTGTGTTCACATCGCAGGGGTCGCTGGTTCGAGTCCAGTACCGCCCACCACGCTTCGCCCTTGCGGGCTACGCGTGGCGCAGCCACGCGAAGACCGTTAGGTCGAAGCAGTGTCCGGCGTAGCTTGAGCGAAGTGAAAGCGTAGACGGACTGGAGCCGCATGTGTGGTACGTCTACATAGTCCGCAGCGTTTCCTCTCCGGACCAGGAATACATCGGCGCCACCGCTGATCTCAAAGGGCGGATGGCAGATCACAATGCGGGCAAGTCAACGCATACGGCTAAATCTATGCCGTGGAAGTTGGTCTGGTATTCGGCCTTTCCCGACAAATACAAGGCACTGGAATTTGAGAAATATTTGAAGTCACACTCCGGCAGAGCATTCGCGAAAAAGCACTTCTGATAACCAGCTGAGTTGGCCAGCGAATCGGATACGCTGCCACGATGCACTCGCCCTTCTTTGAAGCTCTCGTGGAAGAGCTTTCCAACGTCTCCAGGTTGGAAGACCTTCCCGAATGGATTCCGTGTACCGATTCCGACATTCTGAGGGACCTGCCTACGGCCGCAGAGCGGCGTAAATGGCTCCGCAAGGCAAAGGCGGAGATCACGCGCCGGAAGATTCAGGAACGAATTGATGAAATCGCGGAAGCGTGGGAGGCAGAGGACGAGAGTCTCCTTGAAGTCCTAATGCACGCCTTACCGGAAGATTTGAAACTGCACAAAGAGTTTACTCCCGCTCAGCGGCAAATGTGGCTCGACAAGGCGGCGCTTGCTGCGTGCGGACGCAGCGACGAAATTGCGGCCAGCCAGCCTGTCATCTACTTCATCGCCGCCGGTGATGATCTTATCAAGATTGGCCACACAACGAGTCTCAGGTCGCGCTTGCGGTCGCTGCGGACGGCGCATCCCAAAGAGCTTCAAATTCTTCTCGTGATACCGGGCTTGCGCGACGACGAACAAGACCTGCATCGGCGCTTTGCTGAGTTTCGAGTCGGTCGCGAATGGTTCAAACGCTGCGATCCGATCAACGACTATATCGCCAGCCAACTCGCCGTGCGAGATTGAGTGCGGAGGCAATCGCGGTGAAGCAACTTCCCAACACCTATGATGTTGGCAAAATTCAATACATTCACGCTGGTTTTCGCGTTAAGACCTGCAGTTCACGGCTACCTGCAAATCGGCAGCGGGCCCGGCGGTGGTGCCGGACGAGCTTTCTTGTATTGAGCGAGGATCGGCTCCAGCGTTTCTTTTGGCCAAAATTTCGGAGAGCGGATTTCTCTCAAGCAGGAGGCGTTCCAGTATAATCCCGCGCGCGACGGCGAACGGCCGGCCTTCACCGCTTGCGCGACGGCGTCGATGTCGTCCGCTTCGGGATAAATGTAAAGCGTCGTCGGCTTGTCCTTCATCATCGGTATGATTTGGCCGGCGTCGGACGGCGACCAAGTCGTACAGCCGTTGCTGCGGCCGCCGGTGTAGTTCACCAGCTTTCCGAATGGAACATAGCCGTCGTTATTGGCGTATGGGCTGTCCGGAATTTTTCGAAGACAGACTCCCCTCAACAACACGGCCGGATGCCCGCCGATGGCGCGCGGTCTCGCGTTTGCGGTGTCGCCTTCGCCGTCGAACTGCACGAACGAGCGTATCAAGACCGCGTTCTTTCCCGCCGAGTCGCGGTAATAACCCTTGAAGGACGCGATCTCCTCGCCGGTCACATACGCGCCGCCGGTCGTCAATTTGGAGTCCAACGCATTGCTGAAGTTCTTAGCGCACCGTATTCCGTTTGCGAAATTGGCGATGCCTTTCAGATTGCGGCCGTTGCCGTGACCGGATGAAACCGCGCGAAACGACCGGTCGGCTTCGCAGATCACGTAGAACCGCCGCACCAACCCGCCGGGTCGCGTGGCGTCCATGGCGAAGTAGCAGGGATTCTTGACCGCGCCTTCGCTCACCTTTTGCAAGTAAAGCGCGCGCGCCCTCTGCAAGACCACTTGCGCGATTTGACCTTCGCCTTCGCCCACATGCGCCCGCAGCCAAGCCGGAACGTCCGGTGATTGCTCTTCGGCAGGAGATCGGGGCGCACCCGACAAGGGGGCGATGAGGCTGAGGCTCACAATGAGAAGAAGCAATCCTAATCGCAACGGATCAGTTCCCCCGTCAAAGCGTTTGCGATTTGACCCGGCGTCGCCGCGGCCCAACTCAAGCCAATCGTACAGCACTCCACTAAAGGAAAGTCCCGTACAGGCACAGTGTAGCAAATTTGTCGACTCGCCGGAACTCAGTCTTGAGGTGGGGAGTGGGTGCTGACGGATGTTCCGGCCCTCAAGCCAGCGGCGCGATCCAGCCAGCGAGAGTGTCCAGCATCTCATCTCGCAGGTCTGAGTCCGTCCGGCCGGAGCGCGCAGGCACGCGAAACGAATGGTCCGCATCCTCGAAGAGTTTCAAGGTGGCCCGCGTGCCGAGCCGTTGGACCAAACTCTGCATGAGCTTCGGGTCAGCGAGGGCGTCGCGCGTTCCCTGCAGAAAGAGCATCGGGATCTCTATCTTGAACAGGTGCTCTGCACGCTCGTCCGATGGCCGGCCGATTGGATGAAGAGGAAATCCGAGAAACGCCAGTCCCCGCACGCCGGGCAACGGCATCTCCGCTTGCGCCTGCGAGGTCATGCGGCCGCCGAACGATTTGCCGCCGGCGACCAAGGGAAGGTCCGGCATCAAACGTGAGGCTTCGATCACCGCCGCGCGGACCGCGGCCTGCGCAAGCTTGGGCGGGTCCGGGCGCTTCGACCCTTGCTCCATGTAGGGGAATTGATATCGGAGCGTGGCAACGGCGCGCTCGGCCAGGCCGTCTGCCACGGAGGTCATGAAGGGGTGCGACATGCCGGCCCCCGCACCGTGTCCGAGCATATAACAAGCGCGCGCGCCGCGCGGCGCTTGCAGGAGCGCCGACACGACACGTCCGTCCGGAAGCGCAATGGTTACGGCTTCTGGTCGCAGCATATCGGTTGAACGAGCCGGCCTGAGGCATCTCCCTTCTGTAGTTTGAATGGAGGGATGGCCGGGCGTTACCCCGGCAGCTATCTCGACCGACTGGAAGGCTGGCGCGCCGTCGCGACCCTGGCTGACATCGGTCGAGCTTCACTCGTCGAACGCATCCCCCAGGCGATCACTTAGGACTTCGCGAGGAGGCCGGCAACCAGGATCGAGCGAGGGCGAACGCCGCCCGCGCGCGAGGCCTTGCAAGACGTCAGCTGCTCAGACGGCCTTATCCAAGGCGATGGATGCTCTGCTCTGAGGGAGCTCGAACGCAGCCCGGAAGAGCGCCTGCCCTTCCGTCGCGGCCTCCTCGACGAGCGACAGGTAGCTTGGCCAGGGCGGCGAGATCTTGCCCGTGACCTCTCCCTCACGGATGACGAGGCTCGCGCCGCAATTTTGGGCGATATGCCGCATCTTTTTGTTTTCAAGCAAACAGATCATGTACACGGTGCCGATGAACCGGTTCCGTGCCATGACCAGAGCCTTCTGCAGCAGCTCGGTGCCGATGCCTCGATTCTGAAATGGCCCTTCCACCGTAAGCGCGAGCTCGGCAGCCTTCGGCCATTTGTTTTCCGCCTGCACCAACTCGGCAACGCCGCGCAACTCGCCATCGCTGAAGTATCCGAGGACGATTGTCCTCGACCAGTCGATCCGGTCGCAATAAGAGCGAATGAAACTGTCGCCGGCGTTCCTGCAAAAGCGCATCCGGCGGTCCTCGGGCGCCAACCTCAGGAGGTGATCCCTCAGATCGTTCCGCTCTCCGCGCCAAAGCTTGCCTATGGCCATGGATAATTCCTTCGTCACCCCGCCGGTCGCACCGATTGGCGCCCCTCTATAAGGCTATACGGCCAGAATTGTGCACCGCATAACAGTTATATCGTTGTAGAATTTAGACCTTTCAAGGGTCTTTTGCGACGCACAATTTTTAGGCAAGTTCCCGATCCCGCATTGCGGGACGCATGCGCTCGTCTCGCGCTCTCGTTCTGAGCGTCTCCTCTTGCAGCCGATCGCGTTCAACGCCGGAGCAGCCGAAGAGAGTCAGGTTTGGCAAGGTGTTAACTATAGTTTAACCCGGTAACGGCCGCTTTACGCGGCTTATGGTAAACTGCAAATCACGTTGAAGGTGCGGCCTTTGCGAGGTCATTTCCCTGCCCTCGCACCATTCCGAGTGCATGAATATGTTGGGAGACGGAGGCGCGGCTGCGATGGAGATCGCCGGCGTTGCGGGCGAAGCGGCGGGAAAATCCGGCGCAGAGACCCGCCACCAGGGCGCGGAGAACGACATCGAACTCGTGCTCCTCGCCTCGGCGGGCGCAATTCAGCGCCTGATCGCCGAGCGGAACGCGCTTCGTGCCCGCGCCGAAGAGCAGGAGCGCGAGCTCACTTATCTTCGGCGTCATGTCGCCCTGATTCACGACAGCTACCGAAGACTGACGACCGAGTTCGTGACCCAGTTCCAGCTCATCGACAGCGCGGTCAGCAATTTCGTTCGCGAGCCTGGCAAACCAGCCGTCACGCTCGCCGAGGACCAGGCGCCCGCACCCGACGCGTAAGTGACATTGGCGAAGTTCTACAGTGCGAGGCATAGCGCAAAAAGATGGATATGTTCGGTACCAACCCAAATCGCGGACGCGTCCCGCTCGAGACGAGCCGTCTGAAATTGCCGCCGGTGGAAGCGACTGAAAGCCTGTCGCCGCTCAAGCTTCTCGGCTCTCAAGCCGCCGACCCCGAGCAAACCGATCGCGGGACCACGGATCTTCTCATCCAAGGACTCGTGGACCGGCTGCCCAAGCCCAACACGATCTGGTCGCTTGACGAGCGTGCGAAGTGGCTTCGCACCGCGGCGAGCGTCTTCGGTCTAGTCTACAAGGACAGTGACGGCGAGCAGAGGCAGATCGGCGTCGTGTTCGCAAAGCAAAATCCTCCCGTCGCCTCGGGCGCAACGAGCGGGCAGGAACCCAAGACCGATTGACGCGTCAGGTCCTGTGACCTTCCCAGAGCGAGGTGTTCCTGCACCTCGCCCTGCCCTTCTCAGCGGCCGGCTATTTGTCCCAGTCGGGCTCCTCGGTGTCGGGCCTGAGCACCTCATGGCCTTCGAGCGCCGAGCGGCAAGGGGGACTTAGAGCGTCCGCGTTCGCAAGCAGACATTGCAGGCCGCGCCCGTAGCCCGGGGGCACGCCCTCGCAGAAAAGCCGATAGTCCAACTGGCACGCCTTGAGCGCTCCGGCATAAGCGAGCCCGCGCACGGTCAAGGCCTGGAAACACCTCTGGCTGATCTCGTCGGCATGGGCATTGAGGCAGAGCACGATGCGGCCGCCTCCCGGCGGCACCCCGCGGCAAAATCTCCGGTAATCCTCCATGCAGGCTTCGCGTGCGTCCGGAACCTGAACGGAAATGGGACGCTCGGCGCGCACGGCGTGGGGTGCCACGGGCGAAAAGAACGCCGCCGCCAGGAAGAGCGCTGTCAGCCGCCGATTTTCGCCCATGATCGCGCTCGTTTCGCCATTCGCCGCAATAAGCAATCATAGAAGAGGCTGCTCGCCGGGAGCAGCCTCTTTGTTTGCTGTTCGACTATCGGCCCGATCGTGTCTAGCCCGCGCGATCTCACCCAAGCGTGTCACGCAAGCGTGCTCACCACCGGGGCTTCCACCACGAGCTGCCGCTATAGCTCCCCGTGTTGCCGCGAGGGCCTGTCACGGTACCGCCGAAATTGCACACCCCGCCGGCACAGGCGCCCTCGCCGTTCCGCGTCCAGGTTGCGCCGTTGGGACCCGTGACGACGACGTCGCGCTCCCATCCATTGCCGGTCTTGCTCAGCGTCGATTGACTGGACCACACGCCGCCATTGGGACCGGTCCATGTTCCGGACGAAGAGCAGACGCCGCCCGCGCAGGAGCCGCCGGCCTGATAGGTGCCCGTGCCGCCGCGCGGACCGGTGGTCGTGCCTTGGGCCTGCCAAGCGCCGTTGCCGTAGGTCGCGGTGCCGCTCCGCGTGAACGAGTTGCGGCCAGGTCCGACATAGCGGCCGGATCCCATGCAGCTCCCGCCGGCGCAGTTGCGCGTGTTGCTCCAGCTCCTCACCCCGCCGCCCGGCCCGATAGCGGTGCCGCCGCCGACGCAGGTGCCGCCCTGGCAGGTGCCGTAGCGCTTGAAGTTTGTGGTGCCGCCCCACGGCCCGGTGACCTTGCCGCTCCGCTGCCAGGAGCGGCCGCCGGCATCGGCCTCCGTGACGGTGGCGATGATTGTCGCGATCAAGATCATGGCGCAGAGCGCAGCCATAAGCGTTTTTGCCATCGGTCGTTCCTCCTTGAAGGGGATTTCCCCCGCCCGATAGGACAAGACCCTAGGCGTCGCGCTTTACGCCTTTGTGCCGGCAACGCGACATTTTGCGACGATTGTTTTCAGGCCTGTAACAATTGGTAACGGCCGGCTTTTCCGTCTTGCGTCCGCGCTTGAGACCCCTATCGTCACGGCTTATGACGCCGTCGGAGCGACCGGTCATCGTCGCCGTCGAGGACGACGAGGAAATCCAGCGATTGGTGCGCGACCTCCTGGCGCAAGAGGGTTTTGCCGTGGAGACGGCGCCCTCTGGCAGCGCGCTCGATCAGCTGCTCGCCCGCCTTCGCCCCGACCTCATCCTCCTCGATCTCATGCTGCCCGGCGAGGACGGGCTTGCCATTTGCCAGCGCCTGCGGAAGAGCGACGACATTCCGATCCTGATGCTGACCGCCAAGGCCGATCCCGTAGACCGCGTGGTGGGGCTCGAGATCGGCGCCGACGATTATCTCACCAAGCCGTTCAACCCGCGCGAGCTACTGGCGCGCGTGCGCGCGCTTCTCCGGCGGTCGCGGGGGTTGGCGCCCTCCCCCGAGCGCCAGCGCCGCTATGAGTTCGAAGGCCTCACCATCGATCTCGACGCGCGCCTCCTCACAAAGGCGGATTCGGAGCCCGTTCCGCTCACGAGCGCCGAGTTTGAGCTGCTCGCCTGCTTCATCTTGCGGCCCCGCCGGGTCTTGTCGCGCGACCAGCTGCTGGATTGGACCCGCGGGCGCACGGCCGAACCGTTCGACCGCACCATCGACGTCACCATCTCGCGGCTCCGCAAGAAGATCGAGGCCGCGGCGCCGGGGCTCAACCCGATCACCACGGTCCGCAACAACGGCTATCTGTTCGTGCCCGCAGTCAGGCCACTCGTGGCCAAGCCGCGCGTGGCTAAGCCACTTGCCCCATGATCCGCTTTCGCTTCGGCACCCGCCTGCTCCTGATCGTGCTCACCGGGTTGGTTGCGCTGCAGCTTCTCGGCGCTGCCATCTATTTGCTGCAAAGGAGCCGCGACACCGAGGCGGGCTTGCGGCTGCCGCTACCGGACCAGGCGGCGGCGCTCGCCGAGCTGCTCGAACGGACGCCGAAAGAAAGCTGGCCGCTGGTACTGCGCGCCTCCAACAGCGCCGACTTGCGGGTCCGCATCCTGGACAAGCAAGAAGCGGCGCCGGAGCAGGAATGGTACGAGGCGCCGGTCGCCCAGCTCGTGCGCCAGCGCTACAGTGCCGCGCTCGGGAACCGCGATGTCGTCGTGCATGTCGATCCCTCCTCGGAGCTGTTCTCCGGTCCATTGAAGGCGTTCGCTTGGCTCTCGCCGGGCGCGGTCGAGATCGAGATCGGCCTTGCCACCGGCGACAGGCTGGCGGTCATGGCAAGCGGCGGCTTGAGCTTGAGCATCTTCGGCATCCCGCCGGGCTTTTGGGCGGCGATCCTCGCCCTTCTCATCGCCGCGGCGACCGTTTTGATGCTGCGCCGGGAGGCGCGGCCGCTCGGCGACCTCGCCGATTCCGTCGACCGCATCGACCCGGCGCGCGGCGCACACGCGATCCCCGATGCGCCCAATAGCGCGCCGGAGATCCGCGCGCTGATCGCCGCCTTCAATCGCCTCGGCGAACGCGTCGCCAATCTGCTCAAGGCCCGCATGGCTCTCATCGGCGGCATCTCGCACGACCTCCGCACCTATGCCACCCGGCTCAGGCTCAGGACCGAGTTCATCGCCAACGAAGGCGAGCGGGCCAAGGCCGTGCAGGATCTCGACGACATGCGGCGCCTGCTCGACGATTCGCTCATGGCCATCGAGGCGGGCACGCCCGATCATCATGAGGAGCTGGTCGGGATCGCGGGCCTTCTCGAGCGCGAGGTCTCAGACCGCCGTCTCGCCGGGGGAAGCGTCTCGCTCGTCTTGGAAGGCGGAGCGCGCGAGGCTGAGGTCCTCGGCGATCCGGTGTCCTTGCGCCGCCTTTTCGCCAATCTCACCGACAATGCCATCGCCTATGGCGGCGAGGCGAAGATCACCGCCGCGACAAGCGGCGAGAGCGTGATCGTCACCGTCGACGATCGCGGCGCCGGCATCGACAAGAAGCTGCGCGAAGCCGTGTTCGAGCCCTTCGTGCGGCTCGAGGAGTCGCGCAACCGCAACACGGGCGGTGCGGGCTTGGGGCTCGCCATCGCCCGCAAAGTGGCGGAAATTCATGGCGGCCGCCTCACGCTTGCCGAGGCGCCCGGCGGCGGCACGCGCGCGGTCGTCGAGCTGCCACTCTTCGTGGTGCCGGCTAGGACGGCAGCCCGAACGCGGTGAACAGAATCGGCGGCCTCGCCCTTACCAATCCGTCATGGCCGGGCTTGGCCCGGCCATCCACGTTTTTTTACGAGCAACCTCGCACCGATCTTCCATTCGAGTTCGTGGGAAACGTAACTCTACCTTCAGTGCAAACGGCACGTCCGAAATTCGTGGATGGCCGGGACTGCGCCCGGCCATGACGAGTCTCATTTTTACGACGGAAGCCCGAACGCGGTGAACGGAATGAAATCGACGACGTCGCCTTGCCTGACCTCGGCAACGTCCTCCGCGACTTCGATCAAACCGTCAGCCTCGCGCAGCGAGGAAATGAGGCCCGAGCCGTCGCGCGGAAACTTGGCGACCGAGAGCTGTCCGCCCGCCCCGCGCGTCAGCTTGGCGCGCCAGAACTCGCGCCGCCCCACCTTCTTTCTCTGGGCAAACGCCGCCGGCAGCGGGAAGCGGTGCGGTTCCGGCCACGCGCCCCCCGCGAGCCGCATCAACACCGGGCGCACATAGATCAGGAAACAGACGAACACGGCGACCGGGTTGCCCGGCAGCCCGAGCACGACGCTGTCGCCGATCTGGCCGAAGCTCATCGGCCGTCCGGGCTTGATCGCGATCTGCCACAGATGCCGCTTGCCGAGCGCATCGAGGCTGCGCACGACATGGTCCTCGGCGCCCTGGCTCGCCCCGCCTGAGACAATGACCGCATGGTAGTCGCGGGCGGCATTGCGGAGGGAGGCTGTCACCTGCTCCCTCTTGTCAGGGAGGATGCCGAGATGGGTCGGGACCGCGCCTGTCGCGCGCACGAGGCCTGCAAGCATCGGGGCGTTTGCGTCATAGACTTTTCCCGGCGCGAAGGCGCCGCCCGGCGCGACGATCTCGTCTCCGGTCGAGACGATAGCGACCCTGAGCGGCGCATAGCAGGACAGCCGGTCGCGCCCCGCGGCGGCCGCGGCAGCCACCTCTTGCGGCCGCAATCTTGCGCCGGCCGCGGCGAGTACGGCGCCTGCCTCGGTGTCCTCTCCCGCAAGCCTTCGATTGGCGCCTTGCTTCAGGCCCGGAGGAATGACGGCGGTGCGCGTCGCGCCGCTTCCCTCGATGCGGACATCCTCCTGCATCGCCACCGTGTCGAGGCCGGAGGGCATGACCGCGCCGGTAAAGATGCGCACCGCGCTACCGGGTGGAAGAACGGCTTTGAACGGATGGCCGGCCGCGGCCTGACCCGCGACGGCGAGCCTTGCCCCCCTGCCCTTGTCGTAAACGGCATAAGAAAAAGCGTAACCGTCGACGGCAGCGTTGTCGTGCGCCGGAATGGGACGCGGCGCGACGACGGCCTCGGCAAGGAAGCGGCCGGCGGCCTCGCCCACGAGAACCTCCTCGGCCTCGACTACCGGACGGACGCGCGACTTGAGGATCTCAAGCGCCTCGTGATGCGGCAGCCTGTCCTTGTCGAGAACGAAACAATCGTCGATCAGCTTCGCCGTCATGGCCGCTTAAGTCCGAGATGGCTCTCGATGAAGTCGGCCATCGAGGCGATATCGTCAAGGTAGAACACCGGCAGCTTCTCTGTTTCGGTGTCGGGACGGTCGGAGGCGATCGCGACGACTCCCGGGAACTCCCCGCGCAAGGGCTTGCGCGACGTCGCGCCCTCTTTCCGGATCTCGATCTTCGGAAAGTCCTCGCGCTTGAACCCCTCGACCAGCACGAGATCGCACCGGCCGAGGTAGGCCAGAATCTCTGCGAACGGCAGCTCCGGGGCCTCGCCAAGCTCGCGCATCAAGGCAAAGCGCCGCGGCGACGAGATCGCGACCTCCGCGGCTCCCGCTTCGCGCATCTTGAAGGAATCGCGCCCCGGATGATCGATCTCGAACGCCTCGTGCGCGTGCTTCACGACCGAAACGGCATAGCCGCGCCGGGCGAGCTCGGCGATGAGGCGGGTCATGAGCGTGGTCTTGCCCGAATTTTTCCAGCCGACCACGCCGAACAGTGGCGGACTCATGGCGCCTTCTCCTTGAGCAAGGCATCCGCTTCGGCGAGCTGGTCAGGCTGGTTGATGTTGAAGAAAGGATCGATCAGCCGTCCTCCGACTTCGACCTCGGGGAACGACACCTCGATGGCTCCATGCTGTTCGGTCCAGGCGCCAACCTTGCGCATGCCCCGTTGCAACGAAGCTTCGAGTTCGGCCGCCAGGGTGACCGGCCATAATCCGATTACCGGATGGGTGCCCTCCCCCGACCGTGCCACGACAAGCGCAGGCGTGTCCTTCAGCGCGGCGAGAAATCGCTGCACGAGGTCGGCGGGAAAGAACGGCGTGTCGGTCGCGATGGTCACGGCATGACGGATGCCGGGGCGGTTCGCCTTGACCCACTCGAGCCCGGCATGAACGCCGGCGAGCGGGCCGGCAAAACCGGCAATGCTGTCAGCAACCACCGGCAGACCGAAGGGCGCAAAGCGCGACGGATCGCCATTGGCGTTGACGACCATGCCGGACACCTGAGGCTTAAGGCGCTCGACGATGCGGGCAAGGATCGGCCGCCCCCCCAGCATCCGCAAACATTTGTCGCCGCCGCCCATGCGGCTCGATCTGCCGCCGGCAAGCAGGATGCCGGCGACAGGCTCACTCACGCTCATGGTGAAGTGTAGGGCCGGAGCGTGAACTCTTAAACATTCTTATGGCCGGCTTCCCAGAGACTGCTCTCAACTCGGAAGACAAAGGCGATGTCGTCGGATATATTTATTTGGCCGAGTGAAGGCGGTGGTTCCGAGACTGGGATCATGGGTCAGGCGTCCGAAGTGAGTCTGATTGCGGCGGCAACTGGCGGGACGAGCCGCCGGTTCTTCGAAAGCTTATCCCCCACACCATCGTTAACGATAAGCCCCCTTGTTGACCGGTTGATCCCGCCTATGCGCCCGCGGTCGGTCAGAGGACGGCATCATGAACAAAGAGACCGCAGGGTCCGCGGTTTCGTTAGCCCGGTCCATTTCCCGTGGTAGCCGACTTCCAGAGGAAAGCGCATTTGACCCGCTCACACTCCAGCACCCAAACCTTTCTGGCCTTCGCTATTGCCCTCTTCGCATCCATGTCTCCCGCCATGGCCGAGCCCCAGGCGGCGCCGGACAAGGTTGCGCAGGCTGACTTCCAGACCAAACGGCGGACAGGACCGATCATCGCACCGGGACCTGTCGAGGAATACGAGCTGAACAAGGGACCTCTGACACCCGGGCCGGTCGAGGGAACCGAGCTCGAGAAGGGGCCGATCGTCGCAACTCCCGAGCCGCCGGGCGGCCCGCCCCCCGATATGTCCGACATGCTCAAGGTTCACAACGAAAGGAGAGCGCGCCACTGCGTGCCGCCGCTCACATGGTCGCCGCAGCTTGCGCAAGCCGCGCAGGCTTATGCCGAGGAATGCATCCTCGGTCAGCACGGAAGCGACGGCGAAAATATGGCGAACTGGGTCACGATCAATGCCGGCGCGCCCGTGCTGCCTGCGAAGAGCGACAGGCAAATCTTCGAAGATGCCTGGTACTGCGAGATCACCAACTACGACTTCAACGCACCTGCGATTGTTGGCGGCTTCAAGCAGAATTGCGACCCGCCGGTGAACGGGCACTTCACGCAAATCGTCTGGCGAGCCACGAAACAGATCGGCTGCGGCAGGGCCACCTGCACCATAGGCGGCAAAAAGGGCACGAATTGGGTGTGCCGTTATAAGCCTGCCGGCAATTCAGGGTCGCCCGCGGAAAATGTGCTGCCTCCCTGCAAGTAGGAGGGACGCTCCCATGCGCTCTCGCGCCCGATGGAGCATAGGATGAAACGCAAAGGCGTCATCATGGCGATCGCCGGCTTGCCAATGAACTTCAGGGTCTACGACCAACTGGGTGGCAAGGTGATCGGCGAGCTGACGCCGGCACGCAAGCGTGTCTAAACCCCTTGTTGGAGGTCGCGGCATGAACGGCAAATCTTTCGAAAGTTTCGCAATCGGTTCGCGGGCCACGGTCACGGTCTTGCTCGGACTGCTTCTGCTCGCTCCAGCAGCCAGCGCCCAGGAAACGCGGCTTGAGATGCGCGGCGGCCCTGGCGGCAATCCTGAGCGCGCCGACTGCGCTCCGGGAAGCTATGTCGTCGGCTTCAAGGGGCAGGCGGGTGATTGGATGAACCAGATTAGTATCGTTTGCGGGCGCTGGAACGAAAAGACACAGACCCTCCAGTCCGCAGCAAAAGGAAAAGTCTCGGATCCCTTTGGCGATTCCACCGACGGTGACGCCCTTTCTGAGTCGTGTCCCGAGGGCTGGGCGGTGTCGGCCTACCAGGTCAGGGTCACGCGCGAAAACCGCGAGGACAAATTCCTGCATGCCATTCGGTTCTACTGCCGACCAGCAATTGCCGGGAGCGGCCAAGAGGTTCACCAGACCTTGGGCTCTTGGTCCAAAAACGCGGTACTTTTGGACCGTCAGTCGTGTCCGCCGCGCGAATTGGTCACGGGCATGCATGGCCGCGCCGGCCTTTTCGTCGACGCGCTCGGCCTAATCTGCAACCTGCGTCCCGAGCCGGCCGCGGTCGGCATCGAGACCAAACCGAGTGGCAATGTCGAGGGGCCGCCGGGACCTGTTGAGGAAACCGAGCTCAATAGAGGGCCGATCGCCGCACCGGGCCCAATCGAGGGGACCGAACTCGAGAAGGGACCGATCGCCGCGACCCCAGACGAGAGCGCGCCGCCGCAAGAGCAGCCTTACGCGACGAAGCGCAAGACCGGTCCTTTCACGCAAGACTAAGCGCTGGGTGCGACAATCGGCGTGGGCATCGGGAAGCGAGAGATCACATGGTGTACTTTGCGCGCTGGAAATTGCCCAAGAGAAGGTCCCCAGTGAGTCCCTATCCATGTTTGCGGTTCCTTGTGGCGGCGCTGCTTTACGCAGCCGCCATCGGTCCCATGACGGCCCAAGCGCAGGAACCGCACGGTCAGGCGCCAAGCGCGTCCGGCCAACGATCGCCCCGGACTCCGGTCCAAGATCAAGCGCCGAGTGATCAGATAACGACTGGCGAGCGACCGTCCTCGACGGCGCCGGAACCGAGTCCGCAATGCGCAGCCCAGCCGCAATGCGCGCAAGGCACCGCGGCGGTTTGTACTAACCGAGGCTTGTGCCAAAAAAGCTCCGCGGCTCGTCGTCCTGAGCGGGGCTGCCTGAGCTATTCCTGCATCGCCACAGCGCTTGAGAAAGGACCGATCATCGCGAACCCCGAAGAGAGCGCGCCGCCGCCCGCTCAACCCGAGCAGCCCTATGTGACCAAGCGCAAGAGCGGTCCTCTTATTCAAGACTAACCGAGGGTGTTCAGGCCGCCATAGAGTATGAGATGACTTACCGACTGCCACAGTACCCCAAGAGCGGGCCATGGTTGGCGCGGTTGGCGGAGGGCTTCATGAGTCCCTGTTCAGCCTTGCGATGGCTTGCGGCGGTGATGATTTGCCTGGGCGCCGCCCTCAGCACCGCCCTGGCGCAGGAACCGTCGCCGGACGCGTCTGGCACTCAGCAGCCAGGAGCCGTTCGGCAGCGGAAAGACATACAGCAGCCGGGGGCCGTCGAGCAGATCGAGCCTCAGCGGCCGGCGGCGACAGAAGTGCAGCCGCCCCGGCAATGCGCGCCCCAACCTCAATGCGCGCAAGGGAGCGTCTCGGTTTGTACCGAGCACGGCGTGTGCCAGCGAGGCTCCAACCGCCCGGAGCAAGCTTGCCTAAACTACGCCTGCGTGGCGAAGCTGCAGCCCATCTCCCCCGAGCTCATACCCAAGCAGCCGCTCGCTGTCACGCCAAAGCCCCAGCCCGGCATTGTGGGAGCGCCTTAAGCCGACGCAAGGAGGAGGTCATCATGCGCATCCTCTCTATTCGCCCATATCTACTGCTGACGGCTCTTTCAGTCGCCACGATCACGGCGGGCGGACCGGCGAGTGTCGCTGTCGCGGGAAATCGCACAACTGTCGCGCCTAACAGGGATTGCATGTGGCGCGGCACTGCTCCATTCTGCAAGGGTGAGTGCGAGCCGGGCGAAGTTCGTTGGGCCACAGCCTCGAGCCCAGAAGGTGCTAAACCGGATGAACTGGGATTTGGGGCGACCTGCGCCTCGGGCCGCAAGTTTCTCTGCTGCAAACTATGGTGTCCAAGCGATCAGTGGGAATTGATCGGCAATGAATGTGTGCTGCAGATGCCCGAATCCGAGGGCCCGATTGAGGCGCCGGGACCAACTGAGGCAATTGAGCGAAAAAAGGGACCGATAGAGGCACCGAGCCCCATAGAAGGAACCGAGCTCAGTAAGGGGCCGGTGATAGAGACGCCCGTGGAGCCGTACGCGACAAAACGCAACCCAGGTCCCATGATCAAAGACTAGGTCCAGAGCCGGGTTACTCAACGAATGGCGCTAAGACTGATGACCGCTCTCCTTTCCCTCAGAAGCCTGACGCTGGCAGTCTTGGCCATCGCTGCGCTCGCCGCGAGCGCATCCGCGAGTGTCGCCGGTGAACCCACAACCCTTACACCGGGCTCGTCGTGTTATTGGGACGGCACTGCGCCAGCTTGCAAAGGCAAATGCGCTGCCGACGAAATCAACCCGCAGTCAGCATCAGATGCAGACGATGCCCGCTATCCAGGGTTCGGAGCCTCCTGCATCACAGGCGTCAAGACCTATTGCTGCAAGCTGCGTTGTCCGGGTGGATACGTGCTTAGCGGCAATGAGTGTGTGGAATTGCAAGATGGCGGTGTCCCGGTGGGGACGCAGATCATCACGCTGCCGAAAAGTCCGGTCCAAGGAACGAAGCGGGAGAAAGGCCCAATCGAGGCCCCTACGCCTGAGGGGACTGAGCTGGAGAAGGGACCGATTGCAACCTCCGAGCCCGCGCCGCCAGTGCCGCCCGTGCCGACTCCTCAACCGAAACCGGTCACAGTTCGTTTGCCCGTCGATGTTTACGATGATCCCGGGGACAAGAAACAGAAGATCGGCGTGCTGCAAAAAGACACGCAAGGTGTGTTTCTCGTCGAGCCACTGCGGGGAAACAATTGGTACAATGTCAAGGGCAACGTCCCGAAAGGAATAGGATGGGTCTGGAGCGGCCCCGGGTACGAGTCCATAAAGTTCTAGGTGAGACACCGCGACTTGGTGTCCGTCGAATTTGGCTACGCGTTTGTGGGGGCCTAAGGACTAGACTAGAGGCCGGCCGCCGTCACCTCGATACTGGGCTCGGGCACGGCCGGTTCCTCCCTCCCATCCGCGCGCTCGATTTTCAGCGCGCAGTATTTGTATTCGGGGATCTTGCCGATCGGATCGAGCTGCGGATTGGTGAGGATGTTGGCCGCGGCTTCCACATAGGCGAAGGGGATGAAGATCGAGCCCTCCTGGATGGCGAGATCGGAGCGGGCGGTGAGCTCGATCGAGCCGCGCCGCGTCGTCGCCCTGATCGTGTCCCCGGGCGCGACACCGTAGCGGGCGAGCGTCCGCGGATTGAGGCTAGCCGTGGGCCCGGGCTCGAGCGCATCGAGCACCTCGGCGCGTCGCGTCATGGCGCCGGTGTGCCAATGCTCGAGCTGCCGCCCGGTCATCAGCACCAGCGGATACTCGGCATCCGGGACTTCGGCGGGCGGCAGGATATCTGCCGGCACGAGCCTCGCGCGACGCGTCTCCGTGGGGAAGCCGTCGCCGAACACGACCGCCTCGCCCGGGTGGTCAGGCGTGGGGCATGGGTAGATGACCGAGTTCTCCCGCTCGAGCCTCTCCCAAGTGATGTTGTCGAGGGAGGGCATCGCAAGCTTCTTCTCGGCAAAGACCTGAGAGGGATGGGTGTAGGTCCAGGGCAGCCCGAGACGCTTGGCGATCTCGACGATGATCCACATATCGTCGCGCGTATCGCCGGGAAGGTCGAGCGCCTTGCGGCCCATCTGCACTTGCCGGTTGGTGTTGGTGACCGTGCCCGACTTCTCGGGCCAGGCCGAGGACGGCAGCACCACGTCGGCCATCATCGCGGTTTCGGTCAGGAAGATGTCCTGCACGACGAGATGTTCGAGCTTGGCAATGCCGGCGCGGGCATGGTCGAGGTCGGGATCGGACATGGCCGGATTCTCGCCCTGGATATACATGCCCCTGATCTCGCCCGCGTTGGCCGCGTTGATGATCTCGACCACGGTAAGTCCGTGTTTCTTGGAGAGCGGCGTCTGCCACAGCTCCTCGAACTTCTTGTGGACCTGTTCGCTCGCAACGTCGGCGTAGTCCGGATAGAACATCGGGATCAACCCGGCATCGGAGGCGCCCTGCACGTTGTTCTGCCCGCGCAGAGGGTGAAGGCCCGTGCCGGGGCGGCCCACCTGCCCACACATCAGCGCCAGCGCGATGAGGCAGCGCGCGTTGTCGGTGCCGTGCACGTGCTGGGAGATACCCATGCCCCAGAAGATGATGGCCCTCTCGGCGCGGCCGAAGGTGCGGGCGACCTCGCGGGTGGTCCTCGCATCGATGCCGGTGATGCTGGCGACGGATTCAGGGCTGAAGCCGGCGAGGTGCTCCTTGAGCCGCTCGAAATCCTCGGTATAGGCCTGCAGATACTGCACGTCGTAGAGACCCTCCTCCACGATCACATGCATGAGGGCGTTGAGCAGAGCCACGTCGCTCGCAGGCTTGAATTGCAGCATGTAGGTCGCGTACTCGCGCATCGCCTGCCCGCGCGGATCGATGACGATGAGCTTGGCGCCGCGCTTGGCCGCCTGTTTGAAGTAGGTGGCGGCCACAGGGTGATTCTCGGTGGGATTGGCGCCGATGATCATGACCACGTCGGCATGCTCGACCTCGTTGAACGTCGCGGTCACCGCGCCCGAGCCGATGCCCTCGATCAGCGCCGCGACCGACGAAGCGTGACAGAGACGCGTGCAGTGATCGATATTGTTGTTTTGGAAGCGCGTGCGGATCAGCTTCTGGAACAGATAGGCCTCTTCATTGGTGCACTTGGCCGAGCCAAAACCGGCGATGGCTTCGTTGCCGTGGGTCTCGGCCACGCGGGCAAGGCCCGAGGCGGCAAAGTCGAGCGCTTCTTCCCAACTCGCCTCGCGGAAATGGGTATAAGGGTTGGCGGGATCGACGTTCACGCCCTTGGGCAGGCCGGGCTTGCGGATCAGCGGCTTCATCAGCCGCTGCGGATTGCTCACATAGTCGAAGCCGAAGCGGCCCTTGACGCAAAGCCGATTCTCGTTGGAGTAGCCGTTGCGGCCCTGCACGAAGGCGATCTTCTCGTCCTTGATCTGGTAGCTGATCTGGCAGCCCACACCGCAATAGGGGCAGACCGAGTGCACCTCGCGATCGACCTCACGGCTGCCATGCTGCGTGATCGGGTCGACGATGGATTTCGGCATCAGAGCCCCGGTTGGGCAGGCTTGCACGCATTCGCCGCAGGCCACACAGGTCGACATCCCCATGGGATCGTCGAAATCGAACACCGGCTTGGCGCCGATGCCGCGGAACGCCATGCCGATCACGTCATTGACCTGCACCTCGCGGCAGGCGCGGACACAGAGCCCGCAATCGATGCAGGCGTCGAGATTGACGGCCATGGCGGGATGAGACAGGTCAGGCTTTGGAATACCGTGGGCGGGGAAGCGGGATGTGTCGATCCCTTGAGCCTCGGCCCAATGCCAGAACGGCGAGACGCGATCGGGCGAGTCCTCGCGCGCCGGCTGATCGGCGAGCAAAAGCTCCATCACCATGCGGCGTGCCTGCACCGCGCGTTCCGTTGCCGTCTTCACCACCATATTGGGGGTGGGCTTGCGGATGCAGGAGGCGTCGAGCACGCGCTCGCCCTCGACCTCCACCATGCAGGCGCGGCAGTTTCCGTCGGCGCGATAGCCCGGCTGCGGCAGCCAGCACAGATGAGGGATGTCGATGCCCTCGCGCTTGGCGACCTGCCAGATGGTTTCGCCGGGCCTGGCGCTCACCACGTTGCCGTCCAGAGTAAAGAGCAGCTGGTCTGTCATCCTGCCTCGTCCTCGGCCCCGAAGGGCCACTTTACCTCATATAAGACCGTCACGCCCGCCCGGCCACCTCGGTCGGCCCGGACTCGTCCAAGAAGAACTGCATCGCCGAAATGAAGGCGTTGGGCGCCGCCTGTCCCAGTCCGCAGATCGAAGCATCGCGCATGGCCTGGGCAAGTTCGGTCAGAAGCGGCTTGTCCCATTCGTTTTGCTCCAGAAGCGCCACCGCCTTGTCGCAGCCGACCCGGCACGGCGTGCATTGTCCGCACGATTCGTCCTTGAAGAAGCGCAGGAGGTTGATGGCGATGTCGGCGACCTTGTCGCGCTGCGAAAAGACGACGATCGCGTGGCTGCCGACGAAGGCGCCATATTTGTCCAGAGTGCCGAAATCGAGCGGGATGTCGGCCATGCTTGCGGGAAGGATGCCGCCCGAAGCGCCGCCCGGCAAATAGGCCTTGAAGGTCTCCCCCTCCTCCATGCCGCCGGCAAGGGCGATCAGCTCGTCCGCCGTGATCCCGGCAGGAGCGAGGATCACGCCCGGCTTCTTCACCCGCCCCGAGACCGACCACGAGCGCAATCCCTTGGCGCCGTTCACGCCGTGATCGGCGAACCATTTGGCGCCCTTCGTCAGGATCTCCGGCACCCAATGGAGCGTCTCGACGTTATGGTTGAGCGTGGGCCGCCCGAACAGGCCGACCTCGGCGATATAGGGCGGACGATTGCGCGGGTAGCCGCGCTTCCCCTCGATCGATTCGATCATCGCCGATTCTTCGCCGCAGATATAAGCGCCGGCGCCACGGCGAAGCTCGATGTCCCCCGTCTTGATGATGCCCGCATTTTCGAGTGCTGCGATCTCATGTGCGAGAATGTGCAACACCGCCGGATACTCGTCGCGCATATAAAGGTAGATGCGCTCGGCCTCGACAGCCCAGGCGGCGATCAGCGCGCCCTCGAACATCTGGTGCGGGTTTCGCTCAAGATAATAGCGGTCCTTGAAGGTACCGGGCTCGCCCTCGTCGCCGTTGATGGTCATGAGCCGCGGACCGGGATAGGAGCGCACGATCTGCCATTTGCGCCCTGCGGGGAAGCCGGCGCCGCCAAGTCCGCGCAAGCCGGCGTCGGTCATTTCCTTGATAATCGCATCGAAGCTCAGCTTGCCTGCGCGGGCCCTCTCGAGCACCGCGTAGCCGCCCTTGGCGCGGTAATCGGCAAGCGTCTCGTAGCGCGGCATCGCCGGCTCGCGCTTGCCGCTCTTGACCACGGCCATGACCGAGTCCGGCGTAGCGTTATCGACATGGAGATGCCCCACTTCGGCGACCGGCGCCGTGTCGCAGCGGCCCATGCAAGGCGCGTACAGCACGCGCACCTTGTTGGAATCGGTGCGGGATTTGAGCGCTTCGAACAACGTCGTGGCGCCCTTGATGGCGCAGGTGATGGAATCGCACACTCGGATGGTCGTAGGCGGCGGAGGGGTCTCGCCCTCCTTCACCACGTCGAAATGAGCATAGAAGGTCGCGACCTCGTAGGCCGCCGCCTGCGGCAGGAACAGTTCCTCGCAGAGCGCCTTCAGATGGCGTGCCGAAATGGCGTGGTAGCGGTCCTGGATGAGATGCAGATATTCAATGAGGAGGTCGTGGCGTCGCGGCCGGTCGCCGAGAAGGGCGCGGATTTCCGTGAGCGCCTCGGTATCGAGCTGGCGGCCCTTGGGGAAGGCTCTAGCCCGCTTGCGCGAGCCGACATGTCTTGCCGGCCGGTCGGGACCGCCATTGTTAGGGGTTTGCTGCTCCACGTCTAACGTCTCCCAGTGGAATGCGCCGGCAATGTGCCGCCCGGACGGGCCAGGCAGGGGCGGCGACGAATTGGGGCTTGGTGATACCGCGAGTGACGTATATGGGCAAGGCGGCTGGCAGGTGCCAAAGTGGTTGGAAGCGTTGGCCACGGGCCACGCCCCCCTTGGCGCTTTTTTTTGCAAGAACCCCGGGCTACATAACCTGCCAGCGAGGTTGCTAGGCCCTGAGAGAAGAACCGCCTCCGCCGTCACATGACCGAACTTACGGAAGCATTCCACACGGCTTTGCAGCTCATCGCCACGCTCGATCCCAGACTGCTCGGGATCGTGCTGCTCTCGCTCAAGGTGAGCCTGACGGCGGTGGCCATCGCGAGTGTGCTCGGTTTTGTACTGGGGGGCGCGCTCGCGGTTTATCGCTTTCCGGGCCGTGGGACGCTCGCGGCGATCTTGAACGCGCTGATGGGCCTTCCCCCCGTCGTGGTCGGCCTTTTCGTCTATCTCCTGCTCTCCAATACCGGCCCGCTCGGCGTGCTCCAGCTGCTCTACACGCCGACCGCCATGATCATTGCCCAAGTGGTCATCGTCACCCCGATCGTCGGCGCGCTCACCCGCCAGGCTTGCGAGGACCTCCTCGAGGAGTATGACGAGCAGCTCCGCTCGCTCGGCGCGTCGTCGACCGCCATCGTCCTCACGCTTCTGTGGGACGGCCGCTACCGCCTCATCACCGCCGTGCTCGCGGGTTTCGGCCGCGCCATCGCCGAGGTCGGCGCGGTGATGATCGTGGGGGGCAATATCGACCATGTGACGCGGACCATGACCACCGCCATTGCGCTCGAGACCTCGAAAGGAAACATCGCGCTCGCGCTCGCGCTCGGCATCGTCCTCCTCGTCATAGCCTTCGCCGTCAACGTCGCGCTGATGAGCGTGCGCCGTTTTGCGCTCCGGTTTGCCTATGCTTGACCCGACCGCATCGCCGAGAGACTTCACCGCGCGTGACGGGGGCGCGCTGCTGCCGCTCGAACTTCGCCGCCTCACCTATGAGGCGAACGGGAAGCGCGTCATCGACGGGCTCGATCTCAAGCTCGATAAGCCCGGCATCACCGTCATCATGGGACCGAACGGAGCGGGAAAAAGCGTGCTGCTCAGGCTCATGCATGGCCTGATCGCGCCAACGAGCGGCGAGATCCTGTGGGCCGGCCGGCGCATGGATCGCGGGGTTGCGCTCAGGCAGGCGATGGTTTTTCAGAAGCCCGTGCTGCTCCGCCGCTCCACCGCCGCCAATATCCGGCATGCGCTGGGTTTGCGCGGCATCGACCGGGGCGAGCGCGCGATCCGGGTCGACGGGGCCTTGAGGCTCGCAGGTCTCGAACGCCTGGCCGCGATGCCTGCGCGCGTGCTCTCCGGCGGCGAGCAACAGCGGCTCTGCCTTGCCCGGGCTCTCAGCCTCGAGCCGGAGGTCCTCTTCCTCGATGAGCCGACGGCAAGCGTCGACCCGGCGTCCACGCTCGCCATCGAGACGCTCCTGATCGAAGCGCAGCATCGCGGCATCAAGATCATCGCCGTCACGCACGATGTCGGCCAAGCCCGCAGGCTCGCTCAGGATGTCGTCTTCCTGCATCACGGGCGGGTCATCGAGCATGGACCGGCGAAGCGCTTTTTCGCCGAGCCGCGCAGCGAGCCCGCGCGCTGCTTCCTTGCCGGCGGCCTTGTGCTCTAACCATGTGAGGTCCCATGTCGTTAAACCGAAGAAAAACTCTCGGGTTTGCCCTCGGTGCTTGCCTGCTTGCCGCAGCGCCTTCCGCGCTTCGGGCCGACGACAAATTCATCATCGTGCAATCGACCACCTCGACCCAGAACTCGGGCCTGTTCGATCACCTCCTGCCAATGTTCACCAAGAAAACCGGGATCGAGGTGCGGGTCGTGGCCGTCGGCACGGGCCAAGCGCTGAAGAACGCCGAGAATGGCGACGGCGACGTCGTGCTCGTTCACTCCAAGCCTGATGAGGAGAAGTTTGTCGCCGACGGCTTTGGCGTGAAGCGCCGCGACAGTCATGTATAACGATTATATCATCGTCGGGCCCGCCGCCGATCCCGCCGAGATCGCCGGAGAGAAGGACGCGGCCGAGGCGCTGAAGCGGATCGCCGCGGCGAAGGCGCCATTCGCCTCGAGAGGCGACGAGTCGGGGACGCACAAGGCCGAGCTCAAGCTTTGGAAGGACGCGCGCGTCGATCCCAAGCCCGAGAGCGGCACATGGTATCTCGAGACGGGATCGGGCATGGGCGCCACGCTCAACACCGCCGTCGGCAAGCAAGCCTACACGCTGACCGATCGCGGCACCTGGCTGAGCTTCGCCAACAAGGGCGACTTCAAGGTTCTCGTCGAAGGCGACCCGAAGCTGTTCAACCAGTACGGCGTCATTCTGGTCAATCCGGCCAAGCACGAAAAGGTCAAGGCGAAGGAGGGCCAGGCCTTCATCGATTGGCTGACCGGCCCCGAAGGTCAGGCGGCCATCGCGAGCTACAAGATCGACGGCGAGCAGCTCTTCTTCCCCAATGCCGGCCCCCAGAGCTGAGCCGGTGCGACCTGGAGTGTGGTCCGGCGTGAGGAGCTAGGCGCGGGCCGTCTTCAGCGGCACCGTCGCAGCAGCCTGCTCGGCTTCGGCATACATCGACAGCATCGGCTCGTCGCGAAGCACTACTTCATCATACTCGCCGAACCCGTTGAAACGATTCGCCAAGACCCGTCCGTAGGCGCCGATCTGGCCGATCTCGATATAGTCCCCCTCCCTCACGCAATCGGGCAGCACGAAGGGGCCGGGCAGATAGTCGGAGCTGTCGCAGGTCGGGCCGTAAAGCGCGAACTCGGTCACCGGCTTTGCCTTGCGGCGCGCGGTCGCGACCAGCCGTGCCGGGAAGCGGAAGCCCGAATAGGCGGCATCGAACAGCGTGCCGAAAGCGCCGTCATTGACATAGAGCGCATTGCCGCGGCGGGCATCGACGCGAACGATGACCGACTCGGCCTCCGCCACGAGCGCGCGCCCGGGTTCGCAGAGGATCTCGCAGGAGTGCTTGACCGCGAGCTCGGCGGCAGCGCGCGTCACCTCGTCCATGAAGCTTTGCAGCTCCGGCGGGTCTGAATGGGGATAGCGGCTGGGAAAGCCCCCGCCGATATCGATGGCATCGACCAGGACGCCAGACGCCACGATCAATTGACCGATCCGCCGGATCGCCTCGCCGAAGGCGGCAGGAACGACCGCCTGCGAGCCGACATGGAACGTCAATCCGAGGCTCTGCGCGATCTGGCGTCCGCGCAACAGGAGCGCGGGCGCGTCCTGGCTCGAGGCCCCGAACTTGCCCTCGAGCGGGATCAGGCTATGCGTATTCGGGCAGGCCACGCGCAGATAGAGGGTGAGGTCTTTGGCCCCTCCGGTCTCGGCCACGATCTTGTCGAGCTCCTCGTCGCTATCGTAGGCGAAGCACCTGATGCCGAACTCGCGATAGGACCGCACGATCGCCCCGCGCGACTTCACCGGGTTCATGAAGTACAGCTCGGCGTCGCGGACCCCGGCCAAGCGCTCGATCTCGACCAGAGAGGCGACGTCGAAGTCGCGGATACCCGCCTCCACCAAAGCATCGATGATCGAGAGCGCGTCGTTCGCTTTCGCGGCGTAGAGCACGCGGCCGGGGAAGTTGTCGATGAACCAGCGCGCCGCGCGTCGCGCGGCGTGCGGCCTTAATGCCAGGACCGGCCGCTCCGGGCGGCGATGACGCAGAAACTCTGCAGCAGAAGTGAAAACGTCCATCCCATGTCTACTCCCACACGAGATTGCCGAAACAAGTTGCTGCCCTTCGAGCGGAATCGCCCCGAGCCCGTGGTCCCGTATGAAATCCGTGAGCCCTTGTAAAGCGCTTTTCACGCGCTCTCCCAAGATTCCCTCTGCGCGGACGGTCGCGGTTAGAGTTGGACGAGCGAGATTTGCTGCGAACGCCGGTCGCTCAATTCGACCCGGATGGCGCAGGCCCAGCGCTGGTCAGCACGTTGGTGCCGGCGCCCGAATAGACCGGATGCTGAAGCACGCCGAAGGTCTTCCGCGCCGCGAGATCGACGAAAGCGGCGGTGAAGACATAGATTTCGGCGCTGTCGAGCGCCCCGTCGCCATTGCCGACCGGCGGTCGATCGGCGCCGCCGGCAAGCCCCTCGATGGCATAGCGGGTGAAAAGGCCGATGTCGTAAGTAACGTCGGGGAGGCTCCGCTGGCCGCGATCGGTGGCGAGTAGCACTGTGAGCCCCGGAAGAGGAGCCTGCGGGAGCCCGGTGCCGATGGCTTCGGGCAGATTGGGTGGAAGCACCAAGGCGCCGTGCTCGCGCCCGAATTCCATCTCGAGCAGAACCAGCACCGACTTGACCTTGAGCGCTGCGAGATTGGCGTAAAGGGTCGACAGCTTGTAGCCGCCGAACGCCTCCCGGTGGCGCTCGGTATCGACCGGCAGGAGGTAGGTCTCGGCGTCGGCATCGCCGGCCGCGCCATGGCCGGAATAGTAGATGAGAACCCTGGCGTTAGGCTCGCCTTCGACCAGTCGGGCGAGGTCCCCTTCAGAGCCGGGTTCCGCCCCGAAGACCTTTTCGAGATCGGCCTTCTTGGCATCCCTCAGGTCGAGGATATTGTCGGGCCGGTAGCCCAGATGCTCGGTCAGGAAGGCGTAGACGGCATCGGCGTCGTTATAGGAGGTGACGCTGCGCGGCAGGCCGTCATAGCTGCGATTGCCGATGATGACCGCGACCGCCTCGGGGTCTTCGGCAGCGGGCGGCAAGGCACGATAAAGCTCGCGTACCCGCATATAGGACCGGAGCCCGTCGGTGACGCCCTCTCCATATTTCGCGAGCTGTCTCTGCGGGGTCGGGCAGAGCTCGACATTGCCGGCGCGCTCGATGCGCCGCACGTCGTCGAGGGGAAGCTGGCCGCCGATCGGCACGCAGTCGCGGCACCACACCACGCCGTCCGCCCCCTGCAATGCATCGAGCTGGCCCTGGGGAAGTCCCGCAGGCGCCGCCACGCAGGGCCGCGCACAGCTCCTGGCCGCGCCGCCGAGACCATGGGCGCGACGGAGCACGGCCACCAAGTCCTCCGGCAGACAATCGAGATCGAGGCCGACGCCCGGCGCCGGCGCAAGCTCTGCCTCATCGACCCCCTGGGCGTTCGGAACCGCCCTGTCTTGGCTGACGCGCGAATCCGGAGCCAAGGTGACGTCTTGCTCGCCATCGGGTCCCGGCTCGGCGGCTTCACCATCCGGCACTGGCGCGAGCGGGTCGACCGCATCGAATGTCTCGGTGTCATCCGAGAGCTTGCACAGGGCCGCGATCTTCTTCTGCACCGGTTCGGCGAGGAGATCGCTTTGGCCCGCGAGACCATGCTCGTGCTTGAAGTGCCAAAAGGCGGACCACGTGGCGCGGCCTCGTTTCCCGTCGACCTCGCCCTTGTAGTAGCCGAGTTCCGCCAAGCAGCGTTGCGTGCGCGTGATCGCCGCGACCTGCTCCGGCGACGGCGCTTCCGGGACGGTATCGGCGCGAGCGAGCTGCATCCGAGGGGGCTTCCGATCCTGATAGACGATTGACGGGGAGCCCTCTTGCGCGTTCCGTGCCCGGCCGGCTTCAGAATCTTCTGCGAGCAAGCCCGAAGCCGCAATCGCGAGCGCAAGTGCCAGGCCCCTGACCGCTCCCACCTTCGCTGCCATTGAATTTCCCCGGCGCTCCGCCGCGAGCGCCTTCTCCGAGCGTCGGATACTATCACCAATCCGGCTATGCCGGGAGCCTCGCGCGTTCTCAAGCTGGCCGGCACTCCCAAACCGTCATTGCCGGGCTCGATCCCCGGATCAAGTCCGGGGACAGGCTCCGGCAATCCACTCCACTAGAGCGTTTCATGGCTTGACGGAAGCGTAGCCGGCATTTGCGAAGTAGTTGCTGCATTCGCGGGGCTCGATGGTTGCGACCAGGCTGCCGATGTGTCGCCAGGCATCTTCGACGGTGCGC
>Ga0187892_10003762_pt1 | contig 26967 bp, 24 predicted proteins | sample MA1701073metaG_FD_139345 | JGI IMG/M metagenome (GOLD analysis project Ga0187892, IMG submission 139345) | Bio-ooze microbial communities from a basaltic lava cave in the Kipuka Kanohina Cave System on the Island of Hawaii, USA - MA170107-3 metaG ... | reverse complement strand
CTGGATCGCTCGACGGACTGCCTCAGTCGTTGTGGCGCTGCCGTGAAGAATTTGCCCCATAGTGCAATCCTCCATTCAAGAGACAATAATGCACCATCAAAACCCGGGACCAAACACCTAGTCCCGCCGCGTGAATTCCAGCAGGGTGAAGAAGCCGAAGGGGTTGACGGGGGTTTTGGACTTGAGCTGAAGTTTGCCGCTTACCATGAGGGTTTCGAGCGGAAACTCCGAACGGAAGCCCAGGACGTCGGCGAATTTGGCGAGGCGCTTTTCAACCAGGCTGCGCAAACCCTTTTCGACGCTGAAGTGATTGCAGATCAAAACCGTGCCGCCCGGTTTGGTGACGCGCGCCACTTCATGCATCACCCTGGCGGGTTCGGGCACCACGGTCATCACATAGAGCGCCACCACCACATCGAAAGTAGCGTCGGCGAATTCCAGCCGGGTTGCATCCATCTCCAGCAGCGCTTCGACATTCCCGCGTCCCGCCTTGGCGGCGCGCTGGCGCGCGCGCTTCAGCATGTCCGGCGACAAATCGATGCCGGTGACTTGCAGGTGCGAATTGTAATAGGGAAGCGAGAGGCCGGTGCCGACGCCAATTTCCAAAAGCTTGCCGCTGAAAGAATTGGCCCGGCCGGCCGTCTGTTTCAACGCAGCCAGTGCGATCTTGCCGAAGGTATTGTCGTAGATGGGTGCGAGACGGCGGTAAGCCTTGGTTACCGCCGGATTATCGAGATCAGCAAGCTTGCGAAGTGGCGGTGTCATTGACTCGATCTTTAATCCCAATCGTTAATCCAGCAAGTTTTTACCTTCTCCCCTCGCGGGAGAAGGTGGCGCGAAGCGCCGGATGAGGGGGCGGTTCCGCTTCTCAGCCGCACGATGAGACTCGCTGAACCACCCCCTCATCCGTCTCGCGCCTTTGGCGCGATCCACCTTCCCCCGCAAGGGGGGAAGGGGAAATAGAAACGGCGGAACCCGTGGCTGTCTTCAGCCCGCGTGCAATGAATCCGCCGCCGAGCATGCGCGCGCCCGGACCCGCGCCATCATAAAGTACGCAGGCCTGCCCCGGCGAGATGCCATATTCGCCGCCGGCGATGGTTACGATGACGCGGCTGTTATGGAGGCGGAGAGATGCCGGCACGGCTTCGCGCGTCGAGCGGATCTTGGCGTGGACCGGAATGGGTTCCGCGCCGAGCGGCGCATCGCCCAGCCAATTGAGCGAGGCGAGCGCCACATCGTGCTTCAGCAGCGCCTGGCGCGGGCCGACGGTGACGCGGCGGCTCTCGGCGTCCACCTTCACCACATACAGCGGCTCGCCATCGGCAACGCCGAGGCCGCGGCGCTGGCCGATGGTGTAGTGAATAATGCCGGAATGGCGGCCGAGCAGGCGGCCATCCACATGCATAATGTCGCCAGCTTCCGCCGCATCGGGGCGAAGCTTCAGGATCACATCGGCATAGCGGCCCTGCGGCACGAAGCAGATGTCCTGACTGTCGGGCTTTGCAGCAACCGCAAGGCCGAGTTCGTGGGCGATCGCGCGCGTTTCCGTTTTCGTGAGGCCACCCAGGGGAAAGCGCAAATAATCGATCTGCGCCTGCGTGGTGGCGAAGAGGAAATAGCTCTGGTCGCGGTCCATGTCGGCGGGCGTGAAGAGATCGCGGTGGCTTGAGCCATCATGTCGCGCGCGCGACTCGGTATAATGTCCCGTGGCCAGTGCCGCCGCATCAAGCTCATGCGCGCGTGCCAGGAGGTCGGCGAATTTCACCGTGGCATTGCAGGTGACGCAAGGGATCGGCGTTTCGCCCTTGAGATAGCCGTTGACAAAATCCTCGATCACCGTTTCGCGAAAGCGCTGCTCGTAATCGAGAACGTAATGGGGAATGCCGAGGCTCGACGCCACGCGCCTGGCGTCGTGAATATCCTGGCCCGCACAGCAGGCGCCCTTGCGCCTCATTGCTTCGCCATGATCGTAAAGCTGCAAGGTGATGCCCACCACATCATAGCCGGCCAGCTTTAAAAGCGCCGCCGCCACGGATGAATCCACGCCGCCCGACATGGCGCACACAATGCGTGACGCGGCCGGATCGCCGGGGATGCCGACGCTGGCGCGAACCTTCTCGATCATGGCGGGATTCATGCTCATGGCCCGGTAAATGGCCCACCGCCTGCCAAAAGTAAACCCGCCTGTCCTGAAATGACCCATCGCCCATCACAAAATTTGCCATTTATTCACGGCGGTTTAGGTGAATTTTAAGGGGGCCCGCCTAGTGTGTGTGGGTAAGTTGAGTAGCTGCGTATCAGTGAGTTTGCGTAAATGAACGGTCAGTTGCGTCCACGCGTAAACTACGTCATCGGGCCCGATGGCAGTCCGTTAACGATCGCCGATCTTCCCCCGCCCGGAAACCACCGCTGGGTGATCCGGCGCAAGGCGGAGATCGTCGCCGCCGTGCGCGGCGGTTTGCTCAGCTTGGAAGAGGCATGCGAGCGTTATGTCCTGACCGTCGAGGAATATCTGAGCTGGCAGCGCTCCATCGACCGCCACGGCCTCGCCGGCCTCCGCACCACGCGCATCCAGCAATACCGGCAGTAGCCGGATTTTCCTTAAAGCTCCGAACCTGACGTACATGTCCTCGCCCCGCGAAGCGGGGAGAGGAAGGGGACCCGTCATGCGAAGCATGATGGGGTAGGAGAGGGGCCAGCGGATTAATCGACGTTGAGTGCGTCAGGGTTCATTGCCACGTCTCAAGGCCTTTCCCTGAGAAAGCCATGCCGGAACAGAATAATTCGAAATGACCGTTAGCCCCTCACCTTCCCATCGCTAACGCGATGGGTCCCTTCCTCTCCCCGCTTCGCGGGGCGAGGACATAGTAACTGGACTCTCCGCTTCGCCAGCAAAGTGGCCATTGGAACCCTTGCAGATCCCGCTAATATCAATCCATGGCGGCGAAACGCTCCGATATCGGCATCGATCCGGAAAATAAAACCGCCCAGCGCCAGATGTGGGACGGCTGGTGGTACGACCGTTTCGAAATCCCAAACACCATCCCCGCGGAGTCTCGACGAATCGCTGCCGATACCGGAAACTGGCAATGCGATCCGCAGGGTAAATCCGCATGCGTTGGCTGACCGAAACCTACCGGAACCACATCGGGCCACGCGCGATGATTTTGATTTTCTTCGCAGTCTATATTCTGGGGGCAGTGCTGTTTCAGCATGTCAGCAAAATTCCGCCCTGGGAGGACGGGTCGCCCGTGGACATTCTCACCGGCTCGATGATCTGGGTGGTTTCGGTCATCTCGCTGCTGATGGCGGCGATCAATCTCGACCGGGCGGGACTGTCGATGATCTGGCTTGCGGGCTCGGCCGCGTTGGGGCTTGTGGCACTTGACGAATTGTTCGGCCTGCATGAACACGCCGCAAAAATCAGGGATGATGACGACCCGAAAATCCTCATGGCTATCGGCGCCGGGATAGCGCTCTTTGTCCTCGTCCGGGTGCAGCGAGTGCGCGGGCTGCCGCTCAGCCTGCTGATTGCGGGGTTCTTCCTGCAATGCCTCTATCTGCTTTCCGACCTCGGCGACGGGGACTTTTTCGATGTGAGGTTCGGCCATCCGGACGTTTTGCGCGTGGTCGAGGAATGCCTCGAATTCAGCGCCATGGCGTGTTATCTCGCCGCCTTCATGCTGATCCTGCTCGGCTCCGTCCGGCTGGCCCCAGCAGCGCCTCGCGGCCGGCTGCCTGAAACCTGATCGAAGTCCGCTTTATCTTTTGGCGTCCATCCGCCACTATGGGGCATGGCTAGCTCCCCCCAAGACAGCAAAATCGATCCGCGCAATGCGCAAATCCTGATCTCGGTGAACGGCAAGCTGGTGCCGCGTGAGCAGGCAGTTGTTTCGGTCTTCGATTCCGGTTTTATCCTGGGTGACGGCGTGTGGGAGGGCCTGCGGGTGGTGAAGGGCGGCGTGCCGTTCCTCCGCCAGCACATCGAGCGGCTCTATGAGGGGGCGAAAGCCATCTTCATGGATATCGGCATTGCACCGCAGGACCTGGCGAATCGCCTGTTCGACTGCATCGACGCCAACAAAATGACGGATGGCGTCCACATCCGGCTGATGGTGACGCGCGGGGTGAAGGCCACGCCCTATCAGGACCCGCGCGTTGTGGTTTCGCCCGCCACCATCGTGATCATTCCGGAATACAAAACGCCAAGCCCCGAGAAATTTCAAAACGGCCTTAAGCTTTTTACCGTCAATGTCCGGCGAGGGGCGCCGGATGTGCAGGATCAGAAACTTAATTCACATTCCAAGCTGAACTGCATAAGCGCTTGTATTCAGGCAATAAACGCGGGGGCTGACGAGGCCCTCATGCTCGACCCCCTGGGGTTTGTCGCCACCTGCAATTCTACCCATTTCTTCATTGTGCGGCGGGGCGAGCTGTGGACCTCGACCGGGCAATACTGCATTCCCGGCATCACCCGCGGCAACATGATCCGGCTGGCCCGCGACAACGGAATTCCGGTGATCGAGAAGCAGTTCTCGCTTTATGATGTCTATGGCGCAGATGAAGCTTTCGTCACCGGCACCTTTGCAGGCTTGACGCCGGTGCGCGAGATCGACGGGAGGCCGGTGCGTAATCCTCTGTCTACGGAGGATTGGAAAGGCGCTGGCCCTATCTCCCGCAAACTGTCCGAGGTCTACAAGGAACTCTGCCTGCGCGATACGAAGCGAACGCTTTAAGTCGCCCTCTTTGTAGATTTGATGTTTAGGTGTAGGAGATATTTATGACTGAACTTCTTGAGAAGGCCGTGGTTGCGGTGCGCAAACTGCCGCGCCACAATCAGGACGAAATTGCCAGGACCATGCTGCGGCTTGCCGAGGGCAGCACCGCGCCGGAGGCCATTGATGCGGCTCATCGCGCTGCGGTAGCCCAGGGACTCGACCAGGCAAGACGCGGTGAGATGGCCACGGATGCCGAAGTGGAAACCGCGTTTCGCCGTTTTGATTCATGATCCTGCGGCTCACTCGCCGTGCCGCCAAGGACATCGAGGAGATAGCAGACTACATCAAGGCGCATGATCCCGCCGCCGCCTTACGGGTGCGAGCAGAGATTCAGGCTACGCTGCGCAATATTGCTGACTGCCCAGAAATTGGCCGCCGTCAGGACGTGGAAGGTATCCGCAAGGTTGTCACGCCGGGCCATCGCCTCCTCATTTATTACTTGACTGATGCAGCGTCCGGCAGTGTCGCTGTTTTGACCGTTCAGCATCCGCGCTGGGAGCGACCGTTCGATGATGCTTAGACCTATTTCAACGAAACTCTCCGCATGACCACCATCGCCATGTGGTCGGGGCCGCGGAATATTTCGACGGCCATGATGTATGCCTTCGGCAACCGGCCCGATTGCGCCGCGTGGGACGAGCCGTTCTATGCCTTCTCGCTCATTCATCACGGCAACGACCATCCAATGCGGGAAGAGATCATCGCCGCCAATGACAGCGATTGGGAAACGCTGGTGGCGAAGTGTTTGGCGCCCGCCACAAAGCCCATCTTCTATCAGAAGCACATGACCCATCACATGCTGCCGGGCTACGACCGGAAATGGATTGCCAGGCTCACCAACGCCTTTCTCATCCGCTCGCCCGAGCGGGTGCTGGCGAGCTACGCCAAGAAATGGAGCGAGGTTTCGCTGCGCGATATCGGCTTTGTCGAGCAGGCGGAAATTTTCGATATGGTGGCGCAGAAAAGCGGGAAGGCGCCCCCGGTCATCGATGCGGAGGATGTGCTGGCCGAGCCCCGCGCCGTGCTCAGCAAACTCTGCGAGGCCTGCCGTGTTCCCTTTGATGACGCGATGCTGCACTGGCCGGCAGGACCCAAGGCTTTCGACGGGGTCTGGGCGCCGCACTGGTATAATGCGGTGTGGGCGTCAACCGGCTTTGCCAAGCCTGAGCCGGTCGCACTTGAGCTGCCGGCGCATCTGACAAAAATCGCCGATGCCGCGAGGCCATACTACGAAAAATTGCGGGAGTTTCGCCTTACCTGACGTGGAGGCCCGCGAGCGAGGCGGTGCCGGGCGGGAGAGCGGCGGCCTGGCCGGCTTCCTTTTCCACCAGCAATTCGACGCGGCGGAGTTCGGTTTGCTCCTCGGCCAGCGACTCCTGCGCCGCGGTGAGCTGGTCCTTCAGCTCGGCGATCGACTTCATCAGATTGTCGCGGCGGCTCCGGGCCGACTTGGCGGAGAGCGAATAATTGAAATGAGCGGGATCGGAGACGCCATTGCGGCCTTCCTCGATTTTCACCTGAGCGTCCAGATCATCGTACTTCCGCATGAAATCCTGAATCATGCTTTCGATGTCTTGGGCTTGCCGTCGCTTGTCCTCGGTGCGGAAACGGTGCAGCCTGAGAAGCGTGTCGCGTGAACGCATAGGGGTCATCCTCAACTCAACAAACCGGGAGACGTAAAAGCACGCCCCTTCCCGCGGCGGCCCGAATCAACTACGCAAGATGATTCCGGGCGTCGTCGGAAGCGATGATGAACGGGTAAGCTTAAGGCTGGGTAAACCCCCTCGCGGGTTGACCCCACGCGTGACCGGCGTCCGTGATCCTCCAGTACCGGCGTATCGCCAGAAGGTTTTGTTAACCTTTCCGGGCTTATCTTAATATTGAGCGTTAACGGTTCACTGCGAGGAACTCGGACCATGAGGGTATTGCTGATCGAAGACGATACCGCGACGGCCCAAAGCATCGAGCTGATGCTGAAGTCGGAAGGGTTCAACGTCTATACGACGGATCTGGGCGAAGAGGGCGTCGATCTCGGCAAGCTCTACGACTATGACATTATACTGCTCGATCTCAACCTGCCGGACATGTCGGGTTATGAGGTTTTGAAGACGCTGCGGGTTTCGAAGGTCAACACGCCGATCCTCATTCTCTCGGGCCTTGCGGGGATTGAAGACAAGGTGCGGGGGCTGGGCTTCGGCGCCGACGATTACATGACGAAGCCCTTCCACAAGGATGAGCTGGTGGCGCGCATCCACGCCGTGGTGCGCCGCTCCAAGGGCCATGCCCAATCGGTGATCCTGACCGGCGAGCTGCTGGTCAATCTCGATACCAAGACGGTGGAAGTGGGCGGCGCCCGCGTTCATCTGACCGGCAAGGAATATCAAATGCTGGAACTGCTCTCGCTTCGCAAGGGGACGACGCTGACCAAGGAAATGTTCCTCAACCATCTCTATGGCGGCATGGACGAGCCGGAACTCAAGATCATCGACGTGTTCATCTGCAAGCTGCGGAAGAAACTGGCGAGTGCCGCAGGCGGCAAGAACTTCATCGAGACGGTGTGGGGCAGGGGCTATGTGCTCCGCGAAGGCGCACCCCCCATGCACGGCCATGAGGACATGCGCGACATCGCGTAACCCCGGGACACTCCAATTTCCCATCATGCCCGTTTTTATATCCTCGCCCCGCGCTAGCGGGGAGAGGAAGGGAACCCGTCATGCGAAAGCATGATGGGGGAGGAGAGGGGCTAGCGGATTTAATCTGACGCCGGACTCCGCGATTCAACTTCCACATTGATTGCCGACGGAGCCTTGCGTTAGGTAAGAATTGCGAACAACGACCGTTGGCCCCTCACCTCCCCATCGCTGACGCGATGGGTCCCTTCCTCTCCCCGCTTCGCGGGGCGAGGACAGGGCGCCTAGCGCAGCACGCGGTCGAGGTCGCGGCAGAGGTCTTCGCCGTTCTCGATTCCAACCGACAGGCGGAACACACCGTCACCGGCATAGGCGCGGTAGCAGTGCAGCGCTTTCGGATCATGGCGGAAGGTCGATTTCTGGATGTCATCGGTGCCGATCCAGCACACCAGGCTGCGAATGTGGCCGAGCGAGACGGCGTAGTGGACGATCTCAAGCTGCTCGACCATGCGCTGCGCCACGGCGACTCCGGACTCATGAGTCTGGAAAGTCATCATGCCGGAGAAGTTTCGCATCTGGCGGCGGGCGAGATCGTGCTGCGGGTGAGAAGGAAGGCCGGGGTAGAACACCCGCTTCACCGCCGGATGGCCTTCGAGATGGCGCGCCACCGCCAATGCCGCTTCCTCATGGGCGCGCATGCGGATGGGAAGTGTGGCGGCCCCGCGCAGAATGAGCCAGGCGTTGAACGGCGACAGCACGCCGCCCAAATGGACGGTGGATTCAAGGTTGAGAGCGGCAAGATCGGGCTTGCGGCCGATGACGGCGCCGCCCAGGGCATCGCCGTGGCCGCCGATATATTTGGTGAGCGAGTGCATGACGAAATCGGCGCCGAGTTGCAGTGGCTTCGTGGCGATGGGCGAGGCGAAAGTTGAATCGACCACCACATCGCGCACGCCCGCCCTGTGAGCGAGACCGGCGAGAAGGGGAATATCGCACAGCCGCATGATCGGGTTGGCGGGCGTTTCGAGCCACAGCATTTTGGTATTGGGCCGGATGGCGGACTTGACCTCATCGGGCTGCGAGGGATCGGCAAAGGTGACTTCGATGCCGAAGCGGGGCAGCGTATCGCGCGCCATTTCCGCCGTTCCGATATAGTTCGTATCGGTCATCAGCAGATGATCGCCGGCGCTTAAACGGCCCGCAATCAGAGCGTGAGTGGCGCCAATTCCCGAGGCAAAGGCGAGTGCCGCTTCGCCGCCTTCAAGCGCCGCGAGCTTATCCTCAAGCTGGCGCACCGTAGGGTTCGACTTGCGGGCATAGACGAATCCCTCATAGTCCCCCCGGTCACGGGTGGAAAAACCCGTGAGCTCGGTGGGCGCAAAGGTGACCGACATGACCAGATTGGGAGAGGAGGCCCGCGTTGCGGGATCCACATGTTCGCCGGCGTGAACCGCCAGCGTTTCCACATTCCAATCCTGATTTCGTCCCGAAACCGGCATGAAACCCCCGCTCTTTCCTTCAACTCGTTGTGCCCTATGATGACGAGGCCTACGCGAATCTGCAAGGTTGGGGGCGGGCGAAGACATGGGGGAATGGGAGCAGCTCCACTGGAGCGGCAAGCCACAGCCGAAACCGGATTTGCGGCGGCGGCTGAAACCCAACGCCTTTGCGCGGCTGGCGCGGGCTTGCGCGCGGAATGCCAACGCGGTCTTTGTCGCCATCCTGTTTCTGACGGCTCTGGCCGTGAGCGTCGCCACGGTGACCTTGCGGTTCGATCCCGGCCAGCCAACGCGGATCGTGCTTGATGCGCAAACCCGCAACGCACAGGAACTGCTCGAGCGCAATTTCCCCGGCATTGAATCGACGCTGGTGGCTCACATTGAACTTGTCGACGCCGCAGCCGCCCGCGCCAGCGCCGAGTCTATCGCAGCCAAGCTCTCGCGGCGGCCGGATCTTTTTGCCAATGTCTTCGTTCCCGGCACGGGGGCTTTTTACCGGAAATACGCGATCCTGTTCCGCGATCCGGCGCAAGTGGAGGCGAGCGTGGCACTGGCCATGGGAATGCAGCCGCTCTACCACGCATTGGCCACCGCTCCGGAATTGCAGGGATTTGCGGCGCTGGTGAGCGAGATCGGCCGCGCGGTATCGCAAGGCCGTTCACCGCCCGGCCTCAGCGGATTGCTGCTGGCGGCGGCCGCTGCCGTCGAAGGCGAAATCGAGGGCGTGCCGCGGCCGATCGACTGGCCCAAGCTCGCTGGCCTTTCCGCCACCGTGGAGAGTGGGCGGTGGTTCATCATTGCCCTGCCCCGGCCGGGCAAGGAGCGAGAGGCGGCCGCATTCGCGAGCGCCGCGGCTCCGCCCGTCCCTGAACTTCAGTGGTATTTTCCTCCGGACGTGCAAGAGGTCGAGCGCAATGCCCTCGGCGATCTACTGGTACCCCTCGGTTTTGGTTTGATCGTTTCCTTGATCATTTTGGGTTTGGGTCTCGGCGCTTTGAAGTTTGCCGTTCCCATCGTGCTGACGGCGGTTGCGACGTTGGCGCTGACGGCGGGCGTTGCGTCGGTCGTCTCCCCGCAACTCGACGCGGTGAGCTGGTCGTTCGCGCCGGCGTCGCTTGCGCCGGCGCTGTTGTTCGGCATCGTCCTGGTTCTCGCCCATATCCAGGCGCGCCTGCGCGGGAGCGAACCCTTGACCGCGATCATGCTGGCGGCGCAACGGCAAGGGTGGCTGTTGCTGGCACTGGCCATCATGGCGGAGATTTTCTGGTTCACCTGGTTTTTCCGGGAACTGACATCTTTCGCCCAAATGGCAGCCATTGGCGCTATCGCCATCGCGCTGGCTTTGACCTTGACGCTGACGCTGCTGCCAGCCGCGCTTTATGTGATCGACAGGGGCGGTGAAGTGAACCGGCATTGGCTTGGCAGGGCGGTGACGCAACCCTTGGGACCAAATCTCCGCAACGGACGGCAGATCCTCGTGCTGCTGGTGATCGCGGTAGCGGTATTTTGCGGGGTGTTCGTGCCCGGCCTCAGGTTTGGAGATGCGCCCCGGCAGCCACGGCAACCAGCGCCACTCGACACGCCGGCGGCCCGGGACGCCGTGCATTTCATGTTTGGACCAGGCGAGCCGGCGCGGCGCGCGGTTGAGCAAATTTCCAGGCTGCCGCAAACCGGAGCGATCCGCTGGGTTGAACAATTCCTGCCCACCGATGCCGAAGGGAAGCTGCAACGCCTGCGCCAGCTCGATGGGTTTCTTGCAGGGTTGCCCCCATCCCATGAAGCATCGGCCTATGCAACGCCGGGCGGCGCATTCGCCGCACTTGAAGCGGGTCTCCGGCAGATATCGGGTGATCCCGCAACGGCGACCGACTTGCGCGAAGCCAGCCATCGGTTGCGCCGGGCCTTCAGTCTTTACACCAACCCTGAAATGCCAACACCGGCACGCGTCAAGGCGCTTGAAGCAGCTCTCTTCTCCGGGCTCGGAAGTCTTTCGAAAACAGCGGGACAGCTGGCAACGCTTGATGAGCCGGCAATCGCCGATCTCGACCAGACGCTGCGCCAGCGCTTCGTATCGGCGGATGGACGATGGCGGATCGAGGTTTTGCCGAAATCCAATGTCCGCACCCTGGCGTTCGCCGGGGCCATGCGAAAATTCTCATCCCAGGCAGCAGGCGGGCCGGTGGTGGCGCTCGCCCGCAGCGAGATCATGCATCATGAAACGGCTGTGGCGCTGGCCATCGCTCTTATTTCAGCGGCCCTCCTGATCTTGCTGTATATGCGCGACGTTGCGGACTGGATGATCGCCATGGTGCCCGGCACCTTCGCCATCTCCCTTTCGGCGGCAGTCGTGGCGGCGAGCGGGCAGGTTATACTTCCCTCCGCCCTCGCGGCCGCCATGATGGCCATGGCGTTGTGCCTGGCGATGTCAATCATGCTGGTGCTGTGGTGCCGGGAGCGCGAGAAAGCGACAAACATCTGGATTCGCGCCGCCGTGCTGCCGCCGCTGGCGTTCCTCGGAGTCGGAGTGCCCCTGATGATGTCGGACACCCCCGCAATTGCGGCATTCGGCCAAGCCACCACGCTGTTTCTCGCCGCTTCGATAGCCGTTAATCTGCTGGTGGTGCCGCAAGCCTACGCGTGGACGGAGGCTTTGCGCGGACGCTGATCTTTCTTCCTTCCCCCCTTGTGGGGGAAGGTGGATCGCGCCGCAGGCGCGAGACGGATGAGGGGGCTGGTTCAGCGAGCATATGGTTGGGCACCTGACTCGCTGAGCCAGCCCCCTCATCCGGCGCTACGCGCCACCTTCCTCCGCGAGGGGGGAAGGGTGATTGATCAGGCGAGCGTCTTCAGGTCGAGCGCGTGCGCATCGAGATCGAGGGCCGTCATGATCTCGGCGGCGATATGGCGCGCCGTGAGGCCGGCCTGCTCATACTGCTCGCCGGGCGTGCCGTGGCCCACGAAAACATCCGGCAGGAACATGGTGCGGATCTTGCAGCCTGCCGAAAGCAGGCCGGCGCTTGCCAGATAGTGCAGCACCTGGGTGCCGAAACCGCCGATGGCGCCTTCTTCGATGGTGAGCAGGATTTCGTGGGTTCGCACGAGACGCTTTATCAGATCATGGTCGAGCGGCTTGGCGAAGCGCGCATCCGCAACCGTGGTTGAGAGGCCGAGGGAAGCCAGATGATCGGCGGCTTTCAGGCACTCGCCAAGCCTGGCGCCGAAAGACAGGAGAGCCACCTTCGTGCCCTGGCGAATGATCCGTCCACGGCCGATCTCAAGGGGAAGCCCGCGCTCCGGCAAGTCGGTTCCCACACCTTCGCCGCGCGGATAACGGAAGGCGCTAGGGCGGTCGTCGATGGCGGCCGCCGTCGCCACCATGTGAACGAGTTCAGCTTCATCGGCCGCCGCCATAACCACCATGTTGGGAAGGCAGGAGAGATAGGAGACATCATAGCTTCCGGCATGAGTTGGGCCATCTTGGCCCACGAGGCCCGCCCGGTCGATGGCGAAACGCACAGGGAGTTTTTGCAGGGCAACATCATGGATGACCTGATCGAACGCGCGCTGCAGGAAGGTGGAATAGATGGCGCAAAAGGGCTTGAAGCCTTCGGCCGCGAGACCTGCCGCGAATGTCACGGCATGCTGTTCGGCGATGCCGACATCGAACATGCGGGCGGGATAGGCCATGGCGAATTTGTCGAGGCCGGTGCCCGAGGGCATGGCGGCGGTGATGGCCACGATCTTCTCATCGCGGGCCGCTTCGGCGATCAGCGCATTGGCGAAGACCGAGGTGTAGGTGGGGGCATTCGATTTGCTCTTCTTCAGTTCCTTGGTCTCGAGATCGAAGCCCGCGATGGCGTGATACTTTTCCGGATCGGGCTTGGAGAAGGGATGGCCCTTGCCTTTTTCGGTGATGACATGGACCAGGACGGGGCCGAGGGTTTTGGCATCGCGGACATTTTTCAACACCGAAACCAACGTATCCATGTTGTGGCCATCGACGGGGCCGACATAATAGAAGCCCAGCTCCTCGAAGAGAGTGCCGCCGGTGAGCATGCCGCGGGCATATTCATCGGCGCGGTGGGCCGCCGTGCGCAACGTCCGCGGAAATTTCCGGGCAAGCTGGCGGGCGATATCGCGGAGCGACAGGAACGGCCTGGATGACACCAGCCATGAAAGATAGTTGGTGAGCGCGCCCACGGCGGGCGCTATCGACATGCCGTTGTCGTTGAGAACGACGATGAGGCGCGTATCCGCCGCACCCGCATTGTTCATCGCCTCATAGGCCATGCCGGCGCTCATGGCGCCATCGCCGATCACGCAGACGACGTTGTGATCCTGCCCGCGCAGATCGCGCGCCACCGCCATGCCGAGACCCGCGGAAATCGAGGTCGAACTGTGGGCCGCGCCGAAGTGATCGTATGGGCTTTCGGTGCGTTTGGTGAAGCCGTAAAGTCCGCCGCTCTTGCGGATGCCGCGGATCCGCCGGCGCCGGCCGGTGAGAATCTTGTGGGGGTAGGACTGGTGGCTTACATCCCAGATGAGACGGTCATCGGGCGTGTTGAAAACATAATGCAGCGCCACGGTGAGTTCGATGACGCCCAGCCCCGCGCCGAAATGGCCGCCGCTGACGGAAGCCGCATCGATGGTTTCGGCGCGAAGTTCCTCCGCCAGCGGCACAAGTTGGGAGAGGGGCAAGAGGCGGAGATCGGAGGGTTCGGCGATCGTGTCGAGCAGGGGGGTCGGTATGGTCATCGGTACTCGCGAGGGGGTATTCGTATACCCAATCTATAGCACGGTGATTTCGGAATGAATTGTTTTCCCTTGGGTTCGCTCGCCTTTTAATGAATGCGCCTTTCCCCTTCCCCCGCGAGGGGGGAAGGGAATTGTCAGATCCTCGCATTGTTGCGGAAAGCGCCGGAAAGTGCCATGACAGCGCCATGTGCTTTCATCTGACAGCGTCGGGATTGATTATTCCTCTGTGGTCGCGCACGGCCTATGACGAGGTGATGCTGCATTGCGCGCGGATCGGCTTCAAGCCGTAGCTTTACTCTCGTTTCGAGAACGCCGCCGCTTCCCCACTCATCCTGTCCGGAGATCGCCATGACCGCTCACCCCAAGAACATCAATGTCGCCGAGATCGTCCAGCACGATATCGCACATCATTTTCATCCGTTTACGGATCATAAGGCCTTCCACGCGGGCGGCGGCCCCCGGGTGATGACCCAGGCCGACGGCGTGTGGATCTGGGATGCCAACGGCAACAAGCTGCTGGACGGGATGGCGGGCCTCTGGTGCGTGAACGTGGGCTATGGCCGCAAGGAACTGGCGGAAGTCGCCTATCAGCAGATGCTGGACCTTCCCTACTACAACACGTTTTTCAAGACGACGACGGTGGCGACGACCGAGCTTGCGGCCAAGGTTTCCTCGGTGATGCCGAAGCGCTTCCAGCACATCTTCTTCACCAATTCGGGCTCGGAGGCGAACGACACCATCGTGCGTTTCGTGCGCCACTACTGGAAGCTCAAGGGCAAGCCCTACCGTCAGCACTTCATTGCGCGCCGCCGCGCCTATCACGGCTCGACCCTGGTGGCGGCGAATCTCGGCGGCATGGAAGGCATGCACGGGCAGGGCGGCACGGTGCTGCCGGGTTTTCACCATGTGCAGCAGCCGCACTGGTTCGATTTCGGCGGCGACAAGAGCCCTGAAGAATTCGGCCTCGACGCCGCCGCGGACCTTGAGAAGAAGATTCTCGAAGTGGGGCCTGAGAATGTCGCCGCCTTCATCGGCGAGCCCGTGCAAGGGGCGGGCGGCGTGCTTATTCCGCCTTCGACCTATTGGCCGGAAGTTCAGCGCATCTGCCGCAAATACGGCGTGCTTCTCATCTCCGACGAAGTGATCTGCGGGTTCGGTCGCACCGGCAACTGGTGGGGCTTCGAGACGTTCGGCTTCGAGCCCGACATCGTGGCCATGGCCAAGGGCCTTTCATCGGGCTACCAGACCATCGGAGCGGTCGCCTTCTCCGAACATCTGCTCAAGGATTTCTTCGCGCTCGGCGGCGAGTTTTACCACGGCATGACCTATGCCGGGCACCCGGTGGCTTGCGCGGTGGCGCTCCGCAATATCGAGATCATCGAACGCGAGAAGCTGGTGGAACGGGCGCGCGAACTTGGACCCTATTTCAGCGAAGCGCTGGCTGGCCTTCGCGATCATCCAATCGTCGGTGAAACAAGGTCCATCGGCCTTATTGGCGCGCTGGAATTGAGCAGCAACAAGATGAAACGCAGCCGCTTCAAGGAGCCGGGCCGCGTCGGCGCGATCTGCCGCGAGCATTGCTTCCAGAACGGGCTGATCATGCGCGCCAACTGGGATACGATGGTGCTGTCGCCGCCGCTGGTCATCACCAAGAAGGAGATCGACGAGATTGTGAGGCTGGCGCGGCTGGCGCTTGACGCCACCTACAAGGATGTCAAAGCCGAGATGGCATGAATAACAACAGGGAGTAGCAAATGTCCACGTTCCGTCCGAAATTGAGGCCCAGCCGCCGCTCACTTTTGAAAGGTGCGGGCGTATTCGCAATGGGGCTCTCTGTCCTGCCGCGTTTTTCGCAGGCGCAGGAAGAAGAGAAGTCCCTCAATCTTTATAACTACGACACCTATATCGGCGAAACCACGCTTGCCGACTTCGAAGCGGCAACCGGCATCAAGGCGAAGATGGATCTCTTCGCCGACATGGATGAATTGTTCTCCAAACTGAAGGCGGGCAATCCCGGTTATGACGCCGTCGTCGTGGCCAACGATTATCTGGAGCGCATGGTCAAGGCGGGGATGATCATGCCGCTCGACCACTCCAAGATTCCCAACATGGCGAATATCGATCCAGACTTCCTCAGTCCCACCTTCGATCCGGGGCGCAAGCACTCGATTCCCTACCAGTGGGGGACGATCGGCATCGGCTATCGCAAATCGGCCATGGGCGACACGGCGGTCGACAGCTGGAAAATCCTGCTGGATTCCGATGCGTTCTCGGGCAAGATTTCCCTTCTCGGCGATGCCCAGAACGTGATCGGCTGCGCCCTCAAATATCTGGGCTATTCCTTCAATTCCATCGATCCAGCGGAGCTGAAAAAGGCCGAGGACCTGCTGATCGCCCAGAAAAAACACATCAAGGTGTTTGCCGACGACAACGGCCAGGACCTTCTGGCTTCCGGCGAAGTGGTGGCCTGCCAGGAATGGAGCGGCGATATCGCCCAGGTCATGGTCGAGGACCAGGATCTGGATTATTCCGTGCCGAAGGAAGGGTCCAACATCTGGGAAGACACCTGGGCGATCCCGGTGGGCGCACCCCATCCTGGCAATGCCCATGCCTTCCTCAATTTCGTTCTCGACGCGGAGAACGGCAAGAAGATCACCGAGACGATCCAGTATGCGACGCCAAATCTCGCCGCCCGGAAATTGATGCCGCCGGAGCATCTCCAGAACCGCGCCATCTATCCTCCAGCCGAGGTTCTCGCCAGATGCGAGCCCACCATCTATCTGGGCGAGGAAGCCGCCAAGGTGAGGGACGAAATCTGGACCCGCGTCCAGGCGGCGTGATTTCTTCCGAGCTGGCGCACGAAAACCGTTGGCCCCTCTCCTCCCCATCGCTGACGCGATGGGTCCCCTCCTCTCCCCGCTGACGCGGGGCGAGGACAATACTAACTGGCGGGTTTGCCGAAGAGGGCGGCGTAGAGCTTGCGGTCGCGGCCATAGACGTCGGGGCGGAACTCGATGCCGTTGATGCCGTCGAAGGCTGTCGCGTAAATCAGATGCACCGGAATTCTTTCCGGCAGCGGCACCTGGATCGTTTTGAAGCTGGCGAGCGCCGCATCGATCCTGGCCTTGGGCCAGCGGGCGATGCCGCCCACCAGCGTATAAAGCAGATCGATGGGGCGGGAGAGGCGGATGCAGCCATGGCTGAAAGCGCGCGCGGTTGCCAGGAATTTCTCCTTGGACGGAGTATCGTGAAGATAGATGTTGTGGATGTTGGGCAGCATGAATTTCACTTTGCCGAGCGCGTTCTTGGGACCCGGACGCTGGCGGAAGGTGAAGGGAAAGTTTCCCCGCCCATAGGCAAACCAGTCGACCGTTCCCCAAGGTGCGATCTTGCCGTTCATGAACAGATCGAAGTCGGCGGCGTAAGCGTAAGGATCGGCCCGCAGCTTGGGCAGCATTTCGCCCGTGGCGATTGAATAGGGCACAGTCCAGGTGGGATTGATTTCGACATATTCCATCTCATCGGAAAATTCCGGAGTCTGTGTCGCGACCGCCCCCACCACCACCTTCATGCGATCGACGATTTCCGATGACCGCACCTCGTGCAGTTCGAAGGCGGCGAGATTGACCATGAAGTGATAATCGCCGAGCTGCTCGGGCATCCAGCGCCAGCGCTCCATGTTGAGCATGATCTGGCGGGCGCGTTCGGCGGGCGGCAGATTCATGGCGATAAGCGTCTGCTTGCCGATTACGCCTTTTGCTTCGAGGCCGTTGCGGAGCTGGAATTTTTTTACCGCCACCGCCAAAGCGGCGTCGTAGTTGGGCGATGTGGTCGCGGGGCCTTGATAATCGCCCGCCATGGCGAGAAGCGCCCGGATTTGCGGGATGCGAGCATCGCTGCCGCCGGGATTGATGGTGGCGCCTTGCGGAATCTCCGGCCAGCCGCCCGACTCCGCCATGGCGCGGTAGAGCGCCAGCATTTTCTTGAGCGCCGTGTAGTGGGGATTCCGCGTCTCGAATGCGGACAGGAATTTTCCGGGATCGCGCTGTTTCTTCAACTCCGTCAGGATGCGCAGCACGTCGACGGTCTTGCGGCTGCGGAACAGGCGGGGATCGACTTTCTGCGGTGTCACCCGGCCTATTTTCAGATCGGCCGCATAAGTGACAAAAAATGCCGAGAATAGAAGTTCCGCCTCCGCCGCGGCATAGGGATCGTTCGCGGTGATGCGATCGCGGATTTCGATCAGCGAATCGACGGGATAATCCTCAGGGTTGAGGCCGTCGTCCTCGGCGTAGGCCAGCCGCTGGATGAATGGCGTCATGCGCCCCGTTCCCACCCAGTAGATGGTGCCGCCGTCCCTGATGTAATGGGCCTGAAGTGCCGGCCTGATCCGCTCCAGCGGCAGCGGAAGCCGCCCCGGAGCGGTGAGAATCTGCGCAACCGCGGCGGAGACATCCGCGTAGTCGGGACCGCGGTCGCCTTTCGCGGCGAGGGCGGGCGTCAAATTGAGGACAAGGAAGAAGAGGAGGACTGCCGTCAGTCTACGCATAATTTCTCCGATAAGCCATCTGTCCCCTTTTCTCTCCATGGCCGGGCTTGGCCCACTGCTGTCCGGTTAAGATCGGCTGCGCAAATAACAACTTGCGGATTTGCCGCCGTTCCCCTTCCCCCCTCGCGGGGGAAGGTGGCGCGGTACGCGCCGGATGAGGGGGCTGGTCCAGCAAATCAGGCTTCGATGGCTGGACTTGCTGAAACAGCCCCCTCATCCGTCTCGCGGCCTAAGTGGCCGCGATCCACCTTCCCCCGCGAGGGGGGAAGGGGAAAAGGTTTTCGAGCCTCCATCGGGCCAGCGGCCCGCAAGACCTGCATTATCGAGAGTTCCCTATACATTGAGCAGCAAGTATTCCCGCTCCCATGAGCTGATGACTTTCCGGTAATGCTGCATCTCCTGCAATTTCACATCATTGTAGGCTTCGACGAAGAGATCGCCCAGCACGGTCTTGAGAGGCTTGGTGTAATTGAGCTTGTCGAGAGCATCATCAAGGCTGATGGGAAGGGTGTGCGCGTAGCGGTAGGCCGAGCCCTCGACCGGGTCGGAAGGCTTTATGCGCTCGATCATGCCGAGGTAGCCGCAGGCAAGCGAGGCGGCAAAGACCAAATAGGGATTGGCATCGGCGCCGGGCACGCGATTTTCAACGCGAAGATTCATGGGATCGGACGAGGGCACGCGCAAGCTGACCGTGCGGTTGTCGATGGCCCAGTGCACGTTGGTCGGCGCATCGGATTCTGGCACCAGCCGGCGATAGGAGTTCACGTTGGGGGCCATCAACGGCAGGGCGGCGGCCAGATAACGCTGAAGCCCGCCGATGTGATTGAGGAAGAGCTTGGAATGGGCGCCGTCCCTTCCTGCGAAAACACTCTTGCCGGTCTTCAGGTTGAGCACCGACTGGTGGATGTGCATGGAAGACCCTGGCTCGTTTTCGTGGGGCTTTGCCATGAACGTGGCATACATGTCGTGCTTGAGGGCGGCTTGGCGCACCGTGCGCTTGAACAGGAACACCTGGTCGGCCAGTTCCAGCGGATCGCCGTGGTTGAAATTGATTTCAAGCTGTGCGGGGCCGCTTTCATGGCTCAGCGTATCGACATCGAGTTCCTGGACCTCGCAGAAATCATAGATGTCCTCGACGATGGGATCGAAATCATTGGCGGCGTCGATGCCATAGGCCTGGCCGCCGGGCTCCTTGCGCCCGGAGCGGCCGACGGCTGCATCGAGCGGATAATCGGGATCAAGGTTCTTCTTGACCAGATAGAATTCCAGTTCGGGAGCGATGATCGGCTTCCAGCCCCTGTCCTTGTAAAGCTGGAGCACCCGTTTCAGCACATGGCGGGGAGAAATTTCGACGGGGGCGCCATTCAAGTGAAAGGCATCGCAGATGACTTGCGCCGTGGGCTCGGTGTACCAGGGGACAAAGCGGATCGTATCGGCGTCGCCCTGCATGTAGATGTCGATGGCGGAGTCGCTCACGGCCCTGGTGTCGGTGGTGTAGCGACCGTTGATCGTCAGTGTAAAGACTTCTTCAGGGATGCGAAGGCCCCGCGAGCGGTTGCCCTGGAGGAATTTTTTTGGCGGCAGGATTTTTCCCCTGGCCGTGCCCGACATGTCGGCCACCAGACACTCAACCTCGCTGATCTTGTTTTGGCCAATCCACTCCTCGAAACGCGCTTGCGACATGATACCCTGTGATGTTGTGCCAACGCAGTCTAGCCCGGCGGCTTGACCTTTCCAAAGGGGGAGCGATAAACCATTAATATTATGGCTAAATCCATTGACTCGCCGTCATATTACACGGCCACCACGCCTGCTCCTCCCAGCTACCCCTCCCTCCCGGGCGACATCGAAACGGACGTTTGCATCGTAGGTGCCGGGTATACGGGCCTCTCGGCGGCCCTTGAGCTGGCGGAGGCCGGCTACCGCGTGGTGGTGCTGGAAGCCCGCACCGTGGGCTACGGCGCGTCCGGGCGAAATGGCGGGCAAATCTGCACCGGATTTTCCCCCGGGCAGGAGAAAATCGAAGCCCAGCTGGGCCAAGCCGATGCGCGCAAATGTTTCGATCTGGCGGAAGAGTCGAAGGCGCTGTTGAAAGACCGGATCGCGCGCCATGCGATCGATTGCGATCTGCGCTGGGGCTATCTGAGCGTCATCCCCAAGGCGCATCAGATGGACTATCTGCGTGGGTGGAAAGAGGAACTCGACAGCGTTGGTTACACGGACACTGCGGTTCTCACCAAGGCGGAGCTTGCAGAGAAGCTGGAGAGCCGCGCCTATCATGGCGCGTTGCGCGATGGCGGCGCCGGCCATCTTCAGCCGCTGAAATATTGCCTCGGCCTGGCGCGGGCCGCCGTAGCGGCGGGCGCTACGATTCATGAACAATCGCACGTTCTCGGCATCGAGACGCATCCGGTTCCGTCGGCGCGGACGGCGAACGGCACGGTTCGCGCCAAATTCATGATTGTCGCCGGCAACGCCTATCTCGGCCGCACGGTGCCGAAGCTCTATGGCCGGGTGATGCCGGTGGCGAGTTACATCATTGCGACGGAACCCTTGGGCGAGAACCGGGCGCGGGCACTCATCCGCGATGGCGAGGCCGTGGCCAACACCAATTTCATTGTCGATTATTTCCGGCTGACCGGGGATACGCGTTTGCTGTTCGGGGGGCGCGCCAGCTATTCGACGCTGGAGCCCGCCAACCTCGGCGCCTACATGCGGCCCCGCATGACCGCGGTGTTTCCGCAACTGCGCGATGCCAAGATCGATTACGCCTGGGGCGGCTATATCGCCATCACCGCCAACCGCATTCCCGATTGCGGCAGGCTTGCGCCCAATGTGTTTTATGCCCACGGCTATTCGGGCCAGGGCGTGGCGCTGGCGGGATTCTATGGCAAGCTGATGGGAGAAGCTATCCGTGGGACGGCTGAACGCTTCGATCTGCTGGCGCGGGTTAAGCATGCGACGTTTCCCGGCGGGCCGATCCGCACGCCCATGCTGGTGGCGGCGATGATGTATTACCGGCTCCGGGACATGCTGAGTTAGCGACACGAAGTCCTCGCCCCGCGTGAGCGGGGAGAGGAAGGGGACCCGTCATGCGGAACGCATGATGGGGTAGGAGAGGGGCCAGCGGATGATCTCTTTTGCTGGCTCCTCGCCCGCGGAAATTACGGAGAAAATGACCGTTAGCCCCTCTCCTCCCCCTCGCTTTCGCGATGGGTCCCTTCCTCTCCCCGCTACGCGGGGCGAGGACAAAGGGTGGTAACGTGCCGGGCGATGGCGAGTTCTTCATTGGCGGGGACGACGAAAATTTGCTCCGCCGGGATATTCAGCCATGAGAGATGCCCGAGAATGCCTGTGCGTACTGCGACAGCGTTCTCGCCGATGCCGCCGGTGAAGGCGAGGGCATCAAGCCCGCCCATGGCGACCGCGAGGGAGCCCGCGTGGCGGGCCGCTGAATAACAATAGTGCGCGATGGCTTCCTTTGCTTGGGGCCTGCCGCTTTCCAGCAGCACGCGCATGTCTGATGAGATGCCGGACAGACCCAGAAGGCCGCTGCGGCGGTAAAGCAGATCTTCAAGGCCGACCGCATCGAGCTTGTCGTCACGCATCAGGGCAAGCAGTACGCCCGGATCGATGCTGCCGGTGCGCGTGCCCATGATGAGGCCATCCGCCGTCGAATATCCCATGGTGGTTGCAATGCCGCGGCCATCGAGAACGGCGCACATGCTGGCGCCATTGCCGAGATGGGCAACGAGCAGGCGGCGCGGCAGGGGCTTTCCGATGATCTTCGGCAGAGTGGCGACCACATGTTCGTAGTTCAGGCCGTGGAAACCGTAACGCCGGTAGCCACACGCATGATAGTCGCGCGGCAGCGGCAGGCGCGTGGCGAGCTCGGGCTGGGTTGCGTGGAAGGCGGTATCGAAACAGGCGGTGTGCGGAACGCTGGGTGCAAGTTCGCGCATCTGCCGCAAGACGCCGAGGCCGAAGGGCTGATGCAGCGGCGCCAGCGGCTGAAGCTCTTCCAGTTCATGTTGAATATGATCATCGACGCGAACAGGAGAGACATATTTCGTGCCACCATGGACGATGCGATGGCCGATGCCGGCGAAGCGGTTTATATCGTGGCCTTACTTTGCAAGCCATCCAGCGAGGAATGCCTGCGTTTCAGGCAACGTACTTATTTCCGGTAGATCGTGCGCCGGTATGTTTGTGGCTTCGAAACGCGCCGAAACACCGATCCCCGAGACTTGCCCTTTCAGCACCGGGTGCAGATTTTCAAACACCGCGAATTTGAGCGACGACGAACCGGCGTTGAGGACGAGGATGGATGCCATCGCTACCTTTCCCTTCTCCCCTCGCGGGAGAAGGTGGCGCGGAACGCGCCGGATGAGGGGGCGGTTCCGCATTTTCGGTTGTGCGGGGAGACTCGCTGAACCAACCCCTCATCCCCGGCTTCGCCGGACCTTCTCCCGCAAGGGGAGAAGGTATTAACCCGGCGCCGTCACGTTGGTGTGCTTGTATTTCTCCAGTACGCGGCTTGGGTATTTGAGGGCGTCGCGGCGGAAGGGGTCGCCGAGTTCCTGCGTCACCATGACTTCGATGACAGTGGTCTTGCCGTGTTTCTGCGCAGTGCAGGCCTTGTCGAGCGCTTCGCCGACGCCTTCGAGCTTGTCGACGGTGACGCCTTCGGCGCCGAGGGAGCGCGCCACGTCCGCCCAGCTTGGGTTCTTGAGATTCACGCCGAGGAAGCGGGTGTCGTAGAAATCCACCTGGTTCTTCTTTTCCGCACCCCACTGCTTGTTGTGGAAGACCACCGCCGTCACCGGAATATTTTCGCGCACGCAGGTGAGGATTTCGCCGAAGCTCATGCCCCAGGCGCCGTCGCCCACATAGGCGACTGCCGGACGGCTGGGCTCGGCCACCTTGGCGCCGACGATCGAAGGCAGCGCATAGCCGCAATTGCCAAAGCTCATGGCGGCGAACATGGAGTTGGGCTCGGTGAAGCGGAGATAGGAATTGGCCACCGAGCAGATGTTGCCGATGTCGGTTGAGACCATGGCGTTTTTCGGCAGGGCCTTTTCAAGTTCGCGCAGCATCTGGCGGGGATGCATGTGCGGCGAATTTTTCGCGACTTCGAGCGACCAGGCGTCTTTCTCATGGTCCCAGCCGCTGAGTTCCTTTTCCCAAATGTCTTTCTCGGCCTTGATGCGCTTCTTGCGCTCGCCGGCATTCTCGGCGGAGGCCAGTTTGCGGTTGGCAAGGCGATAGGAGAGAGCCTTCGCGGACTCCCTGGCGTCGCCCACGATGCCGACGGAAATCTGCTTCACCAGACCCAGCATTTTGTGATCGGAATCAATCTGGATGATTTTCGCAGTCTTCGGCCAGTAGTCGAGGCCATGTTGCGGGAGCGTGCCGAAGGGGCCGAGCCTCGTTCCGAGCGCCAGGACCACATCCGCTTCCTTGATGAGTTTCATGGCGGCCTTGGAGCCTTGATAGCCAAGCGGACCGCACCACAGCGGATGATCTGCCGGGAATGAATCATTGTGGAGATAGGAATTGACGACAGGTGCCGAGAGTTGTTCGGCAAGCGCCACGGCCTCCTTGGTGCCGCCGGAGAAGAGGACGCCGCCGCCCGCCACGATGACGGGGAATTTGGCCTTGGCGAGAAGATCGGCGGCGTCATCGAGGCTTTCATCCGCACCCGGTCCGCGCGCGATCTTGCGGGGCTTGGCGATTTCGTAATCGGCCTCGCCATAGAAATTGTCGCGAGGGATGTTGAGCTGGGCGGGGCCGCGCTCGCTCATCGCCATGTCAAAACAGCGCGCCGTCAATTCCGCCATGCGCGGGTGCTTGGAGACATGGGCCTGGTATTTGGTGATCTTGGAGAAGATGGGCAGCTGCTCGGTTTCCTGGAAACCGCCGAGGCCCATGCCGCTTGAGCCGGTTTCCGGTGTGACGACCACGACCGGGGAGTGTGCCCAGTAGGCCGCAGCCGTCGAGGTGACGAAATTGGTGATGCCCGGCCCGTTCTGGGCGATGCAGACGCCGTGCTTGCCCGAGACGCGGGAATAACCGTCGGCCATGTGGCCCGCACCCTGTTCATGGGCGGTTGGGATGAAGCGGATGCCGGCGGTGGGGAAGAGGTCGAGCGCATCCATATAGGCCGAGCCCACGATGCCGAAGACATCCTTGACGCCATAGGCAACGAGCGTTTCGACAAAGGCTTCGGATGCGGACATTTTGGGCATGGGCGGGTCTCGCGGTTGTGAGGCTTTTGGTCATAGCACCAGCGACCGTGACGGCACCAGTCACTCTCCTCACGCTGAGGTGCGAGCGAAGCGAGCCTCGAAGCGTCGCGACCGAGTTTGTGGCCGACCCTTCGAGGCCCGGCTGCGCCGGGCACCTCAGGGTGAGGAAGAAAATCAGTTGTTCCATTTCTCTCCATGGCAGGGCTTGTCTCGATGAGATGGTGTTTAATGAGATCACCGGCTCAAGGCCGGTGATGGAGAGAAAGTGAAGTTCACCTCAAAGGGATCACTTCAACTCGATCTCGATGAAGGCGTAGTCGGTGTCGTTGGCGTTGATGACGTCGTGTTCGACGCCCTGTTTGCGGAAATAGGGAACTCCCTTTTTCATTTCGCCGAAGCTTGTGCCATCCTTAGTTTCGAGTTTCACCTTGCCGTCCATAAGCGGCACGATGACATAATCATGCGCGTGCCGGTGCCAGCCGGTGTTGGCGCCGGGGGCGAAGCGGTATTCGGTGACGATCACACGGTCGTTCTCAATATGGGTGATGGCCTTGGCGGTTCCGGTCATGGACTTCTCCTGTGCTCGCATGTTATATTATAACATCATGAGTTTTCCCAGCCCCCAGCACGACCATGACCATTGCACCGCCGATCTGATTTCGCGGGCCGAACGCACTTGCGCGAGGCGGGGATCGAGACTTACCGAACAGCGGCGGGACGTGCTCTCCTGCGTGGCCCAGAGCCATGCGGCGGCCGGCGCCTATGACATTATCGAGCGCATGGCGGAGCGGGGCGCGCCGCGCCCGGCACCGATCACGGTTTACCGGGCGCTGGATTTTCTTGAGGCGCATGGCCTTGTCCACAAGATCGAAAGCCGCAATGCCTTTGTCGCCTGCTCGCAGCCCCACGAAGGCAGACCTGCGGCGCTGCTGATCTGCGAGGCCTGCGGGACGGTGGCGGAACTCGATGCGCCCGATGCTTTTGCTCCGATTGTGGGCGCGGCCCAAGCCCAAGGCTTTCAACCTTCCCGCACGGTGATCGAGATGGCGGGCACGTGCGGCACATGCGCGGGAGTATCTTGAGATGCTGAAAGCGCAAGGCGCGCTGCTCAGCGCCAGGGACGCAACGCTCACGATCGGCGGGCGCACAATTCTGGAACGCGTAAACCTCGACGTGCGGGCGGGGGAAATCGTTACCGTGATCGGCCCCAATGGTGCGGGCAAATCCACGCTGGTGCGCTGCATGCTGGGTTTGCAGCCGCTGACCTCGGGCCAGATCGTGCGGCGGAAGCAACTGCGGGTGGGCTATGTGCCGCAGCGCTTTCCGCTAACCCCCAATGTGCCGCTGGATTTGCGGCGGCTTTTGTCGCTGACGCTGAAGCCCAGCGAAGCGGAGATCGATGGGGCGCTGGCGGAAACCGGCATCGCGCACCTGAAGAAAGCGAATGTCGCGCAACTCTCGGGCGGAGAATTGCAGCGCGCCCTTCTGGCGCGCGCGCTCTTGCGGAGGCCGGAGATTCTGGTGCTCGATGAGCCGGTGCAGGCCGTCGATTTCATGGGCGAGGCGAGGCTCTATGAATTGATTTCCGCCATCCGCCGGCAGCACGGCTGCGGCATTCTCATGGTGAGCCACGACCTTCACATGGTGATGGCCGAGAGCGATCATGTGGTTTGCCTCAACGGCCATGTGTGCTGCGAGGGAGGACCGGGCGCTGTGCAGCAGGATCCGGAATTCGCCAAGCTGTTTGGGCCATCGGCAGCGAGGATGATCGCGGCTTATACGCACCGGCATGATCATGACCATGAGAGCCATGATCATCAGCATTAGCATCCCTCTTTTCCCCTTCCCCCCTCGCGGGGGAAGGTGGCGCGAAGCGCCGGATGAGGGGGTGGCGCAGCGAGTCAGGTGTAGGCAGCCCCCTCATCCGTCTCGCGCCTGCGGCGCGATCCACCTTCCTCCGCGAGGGGGGAAGGGGAAAAACTAATGCTAGATATCCTGTACGAGCCGTTTTTCCAGCGCGCGCTGCTGGCGGGGCTGGGCGTGGCGCTGGTGGCGGGGCCGGTGGGATGTTTCATCGTTTGGCGGCGCATGGCTTATTTCGGCGAGACGCTGGCGCATTCGGGGCTGTTCGGCGTGGGGCTCGGATTGATGCTGGGATTCAGTCTGACGCTGGGGGCGGTCGCCACGGCTGTCGCCGTGGCGTTGCTGCTGCTGGCCATGAAAAGCCAGCGCCAGCTCGCCACCGACACGCTGCTGGGCATTCTCTCGCATGCGTCGCTGGCGCTCGGCCTCATCACCGTGGGGCTGGTGACGGGAGCGGCCGGCGATCACATGGATTTACTGTTCGGCGACATCCTTACGGTGACCTCGCGCGATGTGGCGATCGTCTGGGCGGGAGCCGCCGCCGTACTGGCCGTGCTGGCCTTTCTCTGGCGCGACCTCATCGCGATTTCCGTCCATGAAGAGTTGGCGCAGGCGGAAGGCGTGCAGGTGCAGCGGGTGGAATTG
>Ga0187892_10003759_pt1 | contig 26972 bp, 26 predicted proteins | sample MA1701073metaG_FD_139345 | JGI IMG/M metagenome (GOLD analysis project Ga0187892, IMG submission 139345) | Bio-ooze microbial communities from a basaltic lava cave in the Kipuka Kanohina Cave System on the Island of Hawaii, USA - MA170107-3 metaG ... | reverse complement strand
TTGCGCTCGCAGCGCTCCCGCAGCAGCGTGTCGATGACATGATTCAGCGTGGCCCAGTTCTTGTGGGCCTCGCCGTCGAGAACGCTGATCGCCAGCACCGCGACCCCGGCGCCGGAGAGGCTGCTTCGCAGCCGCTCGAGGTAGAGCGGGCCGACCACGTCGTTGGTCACGACGGCCACGCGCGGCTGCAGCAGGTGCGGCAGCAGCAACTCCGACCGTCCCAGCAGCTCATGGCCGATGTGGATCGGATAACTGCGCTCGCCGAGCGCGACCTTCACCGTCTGCATCGCCCGCCTCCTCACCCGGAGCCGGCGCCCGGGGCCGGCTCGCGCACGGCCTCGCCCGGCAGCTGGGCGATGCGCGCGCGCAGCTTGAGCACCAGCGAGCGCAGGCTCTGGCTGCCGCTGTCGATCACCAGGTGCGCCGTCTCGCGGTACAGGGGGTCGCGTTGCGCGTACAGCTCGGTGAGCCGGGTGAACGGGTCGCCGGTCTGCAGCAGCGGGCGGTTGCGATCATGCCGGGTACGGTGCCACAGCTCGCTCGCCGAGGCGCGCAGATACACCACCACCCCGCGCGCGCGCAGCACTCGGCGGTTGGCTTCGCTCAGCACCGCGCCGCCGCCGGTCGCCAGCACGATGGCGTGCAGCGCGGTGAGCTCCTCGATGGCGCTCGCCTCGCGCGCCCGGAAGCCGGCTTCGCCCTCGAGCTCGAAGATCACCGGGATCTTCACGCCGGTGCGAGTCTCGATGTAATGGTCGGAATCGTGGAACTGCTTGCCCAGGTCGCGCGCCAGCATCCGCCCCACGGAGGTCTTGCCCGCCCCCATCATGCCGACCAGGAAGATGTTATCGGGGGCGGCTGCGCCGTCGGTTTCGCTCATGTCGAGCGACGCCTGTGAGAATCGCGTTTCATGCGGCAATTCTAGCCCGCATGCGAGAAACGCGGGCCTGTGGCTGCAGAAGCGCCGAGCGCTCCCGAAGGAGCGCTCGCATCGGTCGCGGGGCAGCGGTTCTAGCGCACGCTCAGGTTGTCGCGCAGGATCTTGGGCGTGACGAAGATCAGCAGCTCGCGCCGGTCGTTGCGGTTGACCTCGTTCTTGAACAACACGCCGAACACCGGCACGTCGCCCAGCAGCGGGACCTTGGTGACCTCACGGCTCTCCTCCTGGGTGAAGATGCCGCCGATGCTGACCGTGCCGCCGTTCTCGACCAGGACCTCGGTGTTGACCTGCTTGGTGTCGATGGACGGACCGGCGATGGTGTTCTGGCCGACGCTGTCCTTGTGCACCTCGAGCTTCATGATCACGTTGTCGTCGGGCGTGATCTGCGGCTTGACCTTCAGGCTCAGGGTGGCCTTGCGGAACGAGATGCTGGTGGCGCCGCTGCTGGTGGCCTGCTGGTAGGGGATCTCGGTGCCCTGCTCGATGATCGCCTCGACGTTGTCGGCGGTGATCACGCGCGGGCTGGAGATGATCTTGCCCTTGCCGTCGGCCTGCAGCGCCGAGATCTCCAGGTTCACGAAGCGCGTGAGCGAGGAGTTGAGCAGCGTGATGGCGAACTGGCCGGGCGAGCGGCCGGCGATCCCGTCGGCCGGCAGGTTGACGCTGAACGAGTCGGGGAAGAAGCTCTCCGGATAGTCCTCGGCCTGGGTGGTGATCACGCCGTTGCTGCGCACGTTGCCGCCGACGTAGGCGCGCACCTTGCCTCCGCCCAGCCCCGGCGGCGCGCCGGTCTTGAGCGCGGTCAGGTCGGTGAACCCGAGCCGCGCCCCGAGGTTCTTGCTGAAGGTGTCCGAGGCTTCGACGATGCGCGACTCGATCAGCACCTGCCGCACCGGCACGTCGATCTGCCTGATCAGCGCACGCACTTCCTCGAGCTTGCTGGGCGTGTCCTGCACGAACAGGGTATTGGTGCGCGGGTCGACCACCGCGCTGCCGCGCTTGGACAGCACCTTCTGCGCGGAGTCCGAAATCAGCTTCTGCAGCGCCTCGGCCTTCTGGTAGTTGAGCTGGAAGCTCTCGGTGCGAAGCGGCTCCAGCTCCTGGATCTGCTGCTGCGCCTCGAGCGCCAGCTTCTCCTTGGTCGCCAGCTCGTCGCGCGGTGCGATCCACACGACATTGCCGGCCTTGCGCATGTCCAGCCCCTTGGCCAGCAGGATGATGTCCAGCGCCTGGTCCCAGGGCACGTCCTTCAGGCGCAAGGTCAGGTTGCCGGCCACGGTGTCGCTGGTGACGATGTTGAGCCCGGTGAAATCGGCGATGACCTGCAGGACGGCGCGCACTTCCACGTTCTGGAAGTTGAGCGACAGCTTCTCGCCGGTGTAGCCGAACTTCTGCTTCACCTTCTCCTGGTCGACCACCGGCTTGACCTCGACGACGAAGCGGTTGTCGGTCTGGTAGGCGGCCTGCTCCCAGCGGCCGCGCGCCTGGATGGTCACGCGGGCGTTGTCACCCTGCGAAGTGACTTCCATGAAGTCCACCGGCGTGCCGAAGTCGGTGACGTCGAAGCGGCGCTCGAGCGCGATCGGCAACTGCGTCTTGAGCAGCTCGACCACGATGTTGCGGCCGGTCTGCTTGAGGTCGATGCCGGTGCCCGGGTCGGACAAGTCCAGGATCACCTGGCCCTCGCCGTTGCGCCCGCGCTTGAAGTCGATGCTGCGCAGGGCATGCGGCTGCGCCGCCGGTATGGCTTCGGCGAAGTGGGTGGGTTCGGTGCTGGCCGTCGGCGCCACGCTCGACTGCAGCGTGATGATCACGTTGGAGCCCTCCAGCGCGGTGTTGAAGCGCACCGACTTGTCCAGGTTCAGCACCACGCGCGTGCGGTTCTGGCTCTGCCCGATGCGCACGCTGCGCAGTTCGCCCTCCTTGAAATCCTGGCTGTTGCGGCCCAGCGCGTTGACCGTGTTGGGCAGGTCGAAGGCGACGCGCGGCGGGTTGGTCAGCGAGAAGCCGGGTGGCGGGTTGGCGAGCGGCTCCTTGAGCTTGAGCCTGAGCGTGACCTTGCCGGCTTCGCTGCTCACGTCCAGGGCCTCGATGGCGTTCTGGCCGGCCCCGTCGCCGTTGGTTTCCTCGGCGCTGTGCGCGCCCGCAGCGAAGAGGGCGGCCGCGGCGGCGAGCGCCGCGAACTGCGCCAGGAACTGTGGCAGTCGCATCATTTCTTCTCCTCTTCGTCGAGCAGCTGCAGAATGCTGGTGCGCTCGCTCCAGCTGCCGTTGGTGTCCTGCACCAGCTCCTTCAGCGTGACGGAAGTCTCGGTGATCATCGCCACGACGCCGAAGTTCTGGCCCAGGTAGTTGCCGTTGCGCACCCGGTACAGGTTGGCATCGGGTGTCTTGATCAGGGCCCAGCGCTGCTTGCGCCGCTCCAGCGTGCCGACCATGCGCAGGCTCTCCAGCGGGTAGGCCTCCAGGGCCTCCTTGCGGCGGTTCAGGTCCGGCGCCGGCCCGCCCATCGCCACGGCCTTGTCGGGCTCGATCTTGCGCGGCTGGAACGGATCGGCCAGGTCGAACGCTTCGTAGGTCATCGGCTCGTAGACCTTCATCTGCGGCAGCGGCTCCACCCGGCCCCGCATGTCCTTGCCGGAGTTGTCCACGAACTCCTTGAGGTCGGCGAACTCGCCTCCGCTGCAGGCCGCCAGCAGCAGGATCGGCAGCGAGGCTATCGCAGCGCGCGTCATCGGCCCCCCGCTGCCTTCCTGGCCTTCTCCGCCTTCTCGCGCGCGGCCTTCTTCTGCGCCGCCACTTCCTCGTCGTCGAGGTAGCGGAAGGTGCGCGCGGTGGCGTCCATCAGCAGCCGGCCGTCCTTGTCCAGCGCGAGCGCGACGTTGTTCAGCGTGACGATGCGCGACAGCTGCGAGACGTCGCTGGCAAAGGCGCCGATGTCGTGATAGTTGCCGGCGAGCTTGATGCTGATCGGCAGCTCGGCGTAGAAGTCGGACATGATCTCCTGCGCCGCCGGCTTGAACAGCTCGAACTGAAGCCCGCGGCCCAGCCCCGCCTGGTTGATGTCGGACAGCAGCGCTTCCATCTCGGACTTGTTCGGCAGCTGCTTGAGCATGGCGCCGAAGGATTGCTCGATGTCGGCGAGCTGCTTGCGATAGGCCTCGAGGTTGATCGCCTGGCGTTTCTTGTCCAGGAACTGGTTGCGCAGCTCGGCTTCCTTGTTGCGCGCGGCGTTGAGCTGATCCCACTGGTTGGACCAGTCGAACCAGTAGCCGGCGAACAGCAGCAGCGCCAGCAGGATGACCAGCGCGCCCACCTTGGGCATCACCGGCCAGTTGCCGATCTCGCGCGGATCCAGCCTTCTCAGTTCGTCGAGCGTCATGGCGGTCTAGCCCTGCTTCGGTGGCTGCGCGGCGACCGGCGCCGGGGCGCCCCCGGGGGCCACCGGTTTGCCGACGCCCGCTTCGGTTTCCTCGGTCGGGCGCGTGACCTTGACGTTGAGATTGAACTCGTTGAGCGTGGCGTTGCCGACCTTGGAGGCTTTGATCTCGACCAGCGTAGGGGCCTCCAGCCAGGGCGAGGCCTCGAAGTTGCGCATCAGGGTCGACACGCGGGCGTTGGAGGTCGCATACCCGACCACGTTGACCACATCGTTGGTCTGCTTCACCGCCTTCAGGTACAGCCCGTCCGGGAGCTGGCGCACGAGCTGGTCGAGCAAGCGCACCCCCTCGGTGCGGTTGGACTGCAGCGATTCGACCACTTTTTTGCGCTCGAGCATCGCCTGGGTCTGCTCCTTGAGCTTGCGGATCTCGTCGATCTGCTTGTCGAGCAGCGTGATCTGCTCCTCGAGGTAGCGGTTGCGCTGGTTCTGCGTGTCGATGCGCTGCGCCAGGAAGCCGTGCACCAGCACCACGATGCCGATGCCGATCGCCGCGGTGGCGCCGGCCAGTACCGCGAACTGCCGCTGCTGCGCCTTGCGCCGCTCGGCCCGGTGCGGCAGTAGGTTGATTGGGATCATGCGTCGAATCTCCGCATCGCCAGACCGCAGGCCACCACCAGTGCCGGGGCGTCCTGGATCAGCTGCCGCTGCTTGATCTTCGGCGAGATCTGCATCGCCGCGAACGGGTTGGCGATCAGCGTGTTCACCTCGGTGCGCTTGGCGACCACTTGATCCAGGCCCGGAATCGTGGCGCAGCCGCCGGACAGGAAGATGTGGTTCACCTGGTTGTATTGCGTCGAGGTATAGAAGAACTGCAGCGCGCGCGTCACTTCCAGCGCGAGCGTATCCATGAACGGCTGCAGCACCTCGGTCTCGAACGTGTCGGGTAGACCGCCGTTGCGCTTGGCCGCCTCCGCCTCATCCGCCGACAGGTTGTAGTGGCGCTGGATCTCCTGCGTGAGCTGATTGCCGCCGAAGGGCTGCTCGCGCATGTATACCGACTGGTTGTTGCGCAGGACGTTGATGTTCATCATGGACGCGCCGATGTCCACCAGCGCGATCACCTGCTCGCGGCCGCCGTCGGGCAGCTGCACCTCCATCAGCTCGAATGCGGTCTGCGCGGCGAACGAATCGATGTCCATCACCACCGCCTTCAAGCCGCCGTACTCGGCGACCGCCACGCGATCTTCGACTTTCTCCTTGCGCGAGGCCGCGATCAGCACTTCCACGTCCTCGGGGCTGTTCGGGGCCGGCCCCAGTGTCTGAAAGTCGAGGTTCACCTCCTCCAGCGCGAACGGGATGTACTGGTTGGCCTCGGTTTCCACCTGGATTTCGAGCTCGTCCTCGCGCAGGCCCGCGGGGACGGTGATCTTCTTGGTGATCACCTGGGCCGACGGCAGCGCCATGGCCAGCGCCTTCAGCCGCGTGCCCATGCGCTTCCAGCCGCGGCGCATGGATTCGCCGACCGCCTCGAGGTTCATGATGTTGCCGTCGACGACGGCGTCCTTGGGCAGAGGCTCGATGGCGTAGCGCTCCAGGCGCATGCGGCCGCGGCCGGCGTCGCCCAGCTCCACCATCTTGACCGACGAGGAGCTGATGTCCACCCCGATCAGGGGCGGCATCTTGGCCTTGAACAGATTCGCCAGCAAGTCCCCGCCGAATTCTAGTTTTCCCTTGAACATAGGCTAGTTTGGGCAGACTACCGACAATCTACATTAAATGCTATCAGCAAGTGCAAACGCGGTAAAGCGAATCTGGCGATGGACTACCGGTCTCGCCGTACGGCCATATAATAGGAACTTCCCCCCGAGGCGCCCCGCCGCCGAGAGCAGCCCGAAAAGCAACATTGATGCCCAAGCGTTGGTGGATTTACCCGCTGTCTGCGCTCGGCACGCTGATCGTGTCGGCGCTGCTGCTGGTGGGCTACGCCGCGGCCATCGTCTATCCGACGTTGCCCTCGCTCGATGCCCTGACCTCCTACAACCCGAAGATCCCGCTGCAGATCTACAGCGCCGAGGGCGACCTGATCGGCGAGTTCGGCGAGGAGCGCCGGGCGCTCGTCCGGATCGAAGAGGTGCCCGAGGGCCTGCGTAAAGCGATTCTCGCGGCGGAAGACGAGCGCTTCTACGAGCATGGCGGCGTGGACTACATCGGGGTCTTGCGTGCCGCGCTGCACAATTTCTCCACCGGCTCCGCGACGCAAGGCGCCTCGACCATAACCATGCAGGTGGCCCGCAACTTCTTTCTCAGCACGGAAAAGACCTTCACGCGCAAGTTCAACGAGGCGCTGCTCGCCTTCAAGATCGAGCACAGCCTGAGCAAGGATCAGATTCTGGAGATCTACATCAACCAGATTTACCTCGGCCAGCGCGCCTACGGCTTCGCTTCGGCCGCTCAAGCCTATTTCGGAAAGAATCTCCGCGACTTGAATCTGGCCGAGATGGCCATTCTGGCGGGCCTGCCCAAGGCACCTTCACGCTACAACCCTGTCGTCAATATGCAACGGGCGAAGGACCGGCAGCTGTACGTGTTGCGGCGCATGCTCGAGCTGCACTACATCACGCAGGCGCAGCTCGACGAGGCTGGCCAGAGCCCGATCCTGGTGCGCCGCGATCAGCCCGGGTTCGCGACTCGCGCGGAGCACTTCGCCGAGATGGTCCGGCAGTCGGTGTACGAGCGCTACCAGGACGAGACCTACAGCAAGGGCTTCAAGGTCTACACCACTCTATCCAAGCCGCATCAGGATGCCGCCTACGCGGCGCTGCGGCGCGGCGTCATGGAGTACGACAAGCGCCACGGGTACCGAGGCGCGGAGGCCCACTTCGCCCTGCCGAAAGGCGTCTCCGAGGAGGCGCTCGAGGACCTGCTGCAGGAGCAGTCCGAAAGCGATGACATCTATCCGGCGCTGATCCTGGAGGTCACCGCGAAGGCGGTGAAGGCCTACCTCAAAGGCGGCGAGGTGATCGAGATCGCCGGCGAGGGGCTCAAGTTCGCGCGCCCGATGATCGGAGACAAGGTGCCGGCCAACCGGCGGCTGCGCCGCGGCGCGCTGATCCGCGTGCAGAAGGACCCCGAGGACGTCTGGCAGATCGTGCAGCTGCCTCAGGTGGAAGCCGGGCTGGTGTCGATCGACGCGACCGACGGCGCGGTGCGCGCGCTGGTCGGCGGGTTCGATTTCAGTCGCAACAAATTCAACCATGCCACCCAGGCCTACCGCCAGCCGGGCTCCAGCTTCAAGCCGTTCATCTACTCGGCCGCGCTGGAAAAGGGATTCACGCCGGCCACGGTGATCAACGATGCGCCGATCCTGATCGACGCCGTGGAAACCGGCTCGGTGCCGTGGGAGCCGAAGAACTTCGAGGGCGACTTCGACGGGCCCACCCGCATGCGCACGGCGCTCACCAAGTCGAAGAACCTGGTGTCGATCCGCATCCTGCAGGCGATCGGTCCCCAGTATGCGCAGGATTACATCAGCCGCTTCGGCTTCGACCCCAAGCTACACCCCGCCTATCTCACCATGGCGCTCGGTGCAGGCTCGGTGACCACGATGGACATGGCGGCGGCCTATTCGGTGTTCGCCAACAGCGGCTATCGGGTAACGCCCTACTTCATCACGCGCGTGGAGGACGGCACCGGCAAGGTTCTGGCGCGCGCCGCACCGGTGCGCGCGGCCGAGGGCGCCCAGCGCGTGATCGACATCCGCAACGCCTTCGTGATGTTCAACATGATGCAGGACGTCATCCGCGGCGGCACCGGCGCGCGCGCCATGCAGCTGGGACGCAAGGACCTGGCGGGGAAGACCGGTACTACCAACGATCAGCTGGACGCTTGGTTTGCCGGCTTCCAGCGCCGCCTGACCGCGGTGGTGTGGGTCGGGTTCGATCTGCCGCGCTCGCTCGGCCCCAACGAAACCGGAGCGGTGGCCGCGCTGCCGATCTGGATCGACTACATGGGCAGCGTTTTGGGACAGATCCCCGAGGAGACCCCGGTGGTGCCGGAGGGCGTGGTGGCGGCGCGCATCAATCCGGAGACCGGACTGCGCGATCCGAGCGGCGAGAGCGGGCTGGTGGAGTACTTCTTCCACGAAAACATGCCGCCCGAAGGCGACCCGGTGCTGCCGGTCGAGGCGGACACGATCCCCTCGGAGCGCCCGCCCGAGGACGTCAAGAGCGATCTGTACTGAAATGAGCAAAGACACTCCGGCAAACCGGCACCAGATGCGCACCCGCATCGCGCATCTGGCCGCGCGCATGATCGCCGAGGACGGCATCAACGACTACGGCCTGGCCAAGCGCAAGGCGGCGCGCCAGGCGGGCGCCCCCGACTCGCGCAATCTGCCGACCAATCTGGAGATCGAGGACGCGCTGCGCGCCTACCAGGGGTTGTACCAGGCGGACGAGCACCCGGAGCGGGTGCAGCGCCTGCGCGAGCTGGCGCTCGAGACCATGCGCATGCTGGAGAGCTTCAACCCGTTTCTCACCGGCGCGGTGCTATCCGGCGCCGTGGGACGTCACGCCGACGTGCACCTGCAGGTGTACACCGACAACCTCAAGGCGCTGGAGATGTTCCTCCACAATCAGGGGATCGCGTTCCGGGTGCGCGAGCAGCGCGTCTGGATCGGCGATACCCCGGCGCTGGTGCCGAACTTGGTCATCGGCACCGCGAACGCCGACATCCACGTGACGGTGCTGTCGCCGGTGCAACGTCGCCAGCCGCTGCGCCTGTCGCTGGACGGTCGGCCCCTCGAGCGCGCGCCGATCGCATCGGTGGAAGTGCTGGTCGCCGGCGGGTAGTTCTCGATCGGGGCCCGCGGCAGGGCTGTGGCGTGGTTCAGCTGCCGCGCAACCACTCCGCGGCATCGAGCGCGAAGTAGCTGAGGACGCCGTCGGCGCCGGCGCGCTTGAAAGCGAGCAGCGCCTCCAGCACACACTTGCGCTCCTCCAGCCAGCCGCTCTGGAAGGCCGCCTTCAGCATCGCGTACTCGCCGCTCACCTGGTAGACGAAGGTGGGAGCCCGGTAGGCATCCTTCACTCTGCGCACGATGTCCAGATAGGGCAGGCCCGGCTTGACCATCACCATGTCCGCCCCTTCTTCCAGATCCAGGCCCACCTCCCACAGCGCCTCGTCGCCGTTGGCCGGGTCCATCTGGTAGGTGAGCTTGTCGCTCCGGGCGAGGTTGGCGGCCGAGCCGACGGCATCCCGGAACGGCCCATAGAAGGCGGACGCGTACTTCGCGGCATAGGCCATGATCCGCGTGTGAATGAAGCCCCGTGCATCGAGCGCCGCCCGCAGCGCCCCCACCCGGCCGTCCATCATGTCCGAGGGGGCCACGATGTCCACTCCCGCCTCCGCTTGAGTGAGCACCTGCTTCTGCAGGATGGCGATGGTCTCGTCGTTGAGAATGTAGCCGGCCTCGTCGATCACACCGTCCTGGCCGTGGCTGGTGAAGGGGTCGAGCGCGACGTCGGTCATCAATCCGAGCTCGGGAAATCGCTGCTTCAGACCTGCGACCACCCGCGGGATGAGGCCCTTGGGGTTGATCGCCTCGCGACCGTCGGGCGTCTTGAGCCGCGGCTCGATGGCGGGAAACAAGGCCAGGGCCGGGACGCCAAGCCGCAGGCAGCGCTCCGCCACCGGGAGCAGCCGGTCGAGCGTCAGGCGGCTCACACCCGGCATCGACGCTACCGGCTGCGCATTGCCCTCGCCTTCGATTACGAAGACCGGATAGATCAGATCATCCGACGTAAGCGTGTGCTCACGTACAAGGCGCCGGGAGAACCCGTCACGGCGGTTACGGCGCATGCGCCGTTGCGGAAACTTGCCCAGGACTGACATGGGAGCGGGGATGCGGTTTAACCTTTCGGGAACTTCGCGTGGACGCCGGGACTCATAGAAACAGACGGTTTCGTCTCCCGCTTTTCCTCCCTGAGCGGGTGCCTTAATCCAAAATTGAGGCTTTTGCCCCCGGTTTTTCCCCTTTAGCCGGGGGCTTTTCTTTGCGCGCCGGAATTGTACTCCGCGGGCGCTTCCCCCTGTCCCCCCAGCAGCCCCGCGACGAACCCGTGGGCCTCCTCGACCCCCAAGCGCGAGACCGCCGAGAACAGCATCGTGCGCGCACCCGGATACGACCGCTCCAGTGCTGCGCACACCGCGTGTAGCTGTCGCGCCGCCTGCTGCCGGGAGAGCTTGTCGGCCTTGGTCAGCAGCGCCAGTACCGGCTTTGCGGTCGGTGCGAACCAGTCGAGCAGCGCGCGATCGAGCGGCGTGAGCGGCCGGCGCACGTCCATGACCAACACCAGCCCGCGCAGCGCCGCACGATTCTGCAGATACGCGCTCAGCATCCGCGCCCAGCGCTGCTGCAACTCGGGCGCGACGCGGGCATATCCATAGCCGGGCAAATCCACCAGGTAGCGCCCGGCGCCCAAGGTGTAGAAGTTGGCCTGCTGGGTGCGCCCGGGCGCCTTGCTCACGAAAGCCAGGCGCCGGCGATTGGTGATGGCGTTGATCGCACTCGACTTGCCTGCATTCGAGCGCCCGGCAAACGCCACCTCGCGGCCGCGATCGGGTGGAAGCTGCGACCAGTCGGCGGCGCCGATCTGGAACTGGGCCCTCTCCAGCATCATGGTGTTCGCATCAGCCTGCTAGAATGCGCGCCTGTTTCGGGCCGGACGCGGCCCCTACCGCTCGGGAATCGGAATGAAGTGTCTCGCAGCCGCGGCTTTCGCCGCGGCACTGGCGGCGTCGCCCGCTGCCGCGCAGCCGCATGCGGCCAGAGCCGGGGATGCAGCCAAGGGGCAGACCATCGCCGCCGGCGTGTGCGCAGCCTGCCACGGCGCCGACGGCAACAGCCCGATCCCGGCCAATCCCAACCTCGCCGGGCAGCATGCCGAATACCTCGCCAAGCAGCTCCAGAACTACAAGTCCGGGGAGCGCAAGAACCCGATCATGACCGCTATCGCCGCGACGCTGTCCGACGCCGACGCGCGCGACGTCGCCGCCTACTACGCGGCGCAGGGGCCCCGGCCGGGATTCGCGCGCGACGCCAGGCTGGCGAGCGCCGGGCGCGCCCTCTACCGTGGCGGCAACAGCGCATCGGGCGTGGCGGCCTGCTCGGGTTGTCATTCGCCCAACGGGGCCGGCATACCGGTGCAGTATCCGCGGCTCAAGGGTCAGCACGGCGACTACACCGCAGCGCAGCTGAAAGCCTTCCGCAGCGGCGAGCGCGCCAACGATCCCGCATCCATGATGCGCGGGGTCGCATCACGCATGAGCGACGCGGAGATCGCGGCGGTGGCCGAATACATCTCCGGGCTCAAGTAGCAGCACGTCTTCAAACCAAGAACCGTTCACCACGAAGAACACGAAGAATTCCTGAGAATGGCTTCGTGGCTTCCGGGTTCCCCTTGTGTTCTTCGTGGTGAGGCGGTGGTCGATCGCGTGTGCTCTAATGCGCCATGCCGGCGAACGCGCGCCGCGCGGCGGCAACCGTGCTCTCGATGTCCTCGGCCCGGTGCATGCAGGACACGAAACCCGCTTCGAACGCAGACGGCGCGAAGTACACGCCCTGCTGCAGCATGGCGTGGAAGAAGCGGTTGAACGCCTCCCGATCGCCTTGCATCACTTCCGCGAAAGTGCGCGGCGGCTGCGCGCAGAAATACAGCCCGAACATGCCCCCCACCGACTGCGCGCTGAAGCGCACTCCGGCCTCGCGCGCGGCGTGCGCGAGGCCCTCGGTCAGGCCGGACGCGGTCGCTTCCAGGCGCGCATAGAACCCGGGGGCCTGCACCGCCTTCAGCGTCGCCAGACCGGCAGCCACCGCCAGCGGGTTCCCGGACAGCGTTCCGGCCTGATACACCGGCCCGAGCGGAGCCACGCACTGCATGATGTCGCGCCTTCCGCCGCAGGCGCCGAGCGGCATGCCGCCGCCGACCACCTTGCCGAGCGTAGTCAGATCAGGGCGAATGCCGTACAGACCCTGCGCGCCCTGCAGCCCGACGCGAAAGCCGGTCATCACCTCGTCGAAGATCAGCACAGCACCGTGGCGCGTGCACAGCTCGCGCAGGCCGGTGAGGAAGCTCTCCGATCCCTGCACCAGATTCATGTTGCCGGCCACCGGCTCGACGATGACGCCGGCGATCTCCCGGCCGTGTTCGCCAAAGGCGCGCTCCAGCCCGGAGAGGTCGTTGAAGGCGAGCACCAAGGTGTGCGCCGTCACCTCCGGGGGCACGCCCGCCGAGCTCGGAACGCCCAGCGTCAGGGCTCCCGACCCGGCCTTCACCAGCAGCGCGTCGGCGTGCCCGTGATAGCAGCCCTCGAACTTGACGATGCGGTTGCGACCGGTAAAGCCACGCGCGAGCCGGATCGCGGTCATGGTGGCCTCGGTGCCGGAGCTGACCAGCCGCACCAGCTCGAGCGACGGCAGCAGGCGCGTGAGCAGCGCCGCCATCTCGTATTCGGCCTCGGTCGGCGCGCCGAAGCTCAACCCGTCCTGCGCGGCACGCTGCACCGCATCCACCACCTGCGGATGCGCATGCCCCAGCACCAGCGGCCCCCAGGAGCCGACATAGTCGATGTAGCGCTTGCCGTCGGCATCCCAGAAATGCGCGCCCTGCGCGCGCTGGAAGAACACCGGGGTCCCGCCCACTGCACGAAACGCGCGCACCGGCGAGTTCACGCCGCCGGGAATCACCTGCTGGGAAAGCTCGAACAGCGTTTCGTTTCTGCTCTTCATAGCGCGGGCATGGTCGGTTGCTGGAACAGTCGCGAGAACGCGCACGCGGCGGAGAACGTGTCGGGCACGCCAAACAGCGCGGTGATCACCGCCAATGCGTCGGCCCCGGCCTCGATCACGCGTGCGGCATTGTCGCGATCGATGCCGCCGATCGCCACCAACGGCAGGCGCCAGCGCCGCCGCGCCTGGCGCAGAAGTTCGAGCGGGGCGCGCACCGCGCCGGGCTTCACCGCCGACGGGAAGAAGCTTCCGAACGCGAGGTAGTCCGCGCCGGCCTGCGCCGCGCGCTCGGCGCGCGCCAGGTCGTCGTAGCAGGAAGCGCCGACCAGCGCGTCACGACCGAGGCGCGCGCGCGCCGCCGCCACGGGCATGTCCTCGCGGCCCAGGTGCACACCGCCCGCCCCGAGCTCGAACGCGAGATCAACGTCGTCGTTCACGAAGAACAGAGCGCCATGCACCCGGCACGCGTGCAGCAGGCGCTGCGCCTGGCGCCGTCGCAGTTGCGCGTCGGCGTGCTTGCTGCGGTACTGAACCGCGCATGCCCCGCCGCGCAGGGCCTGCTCCACACGCTCGGCGAGCCAGGCGTCGTCGAGCGTGTCCGGCGTCACCGCGTACAGGCCTTGCAGATGTGGCGCATCCATCCGGGCGCGGTCCTCAAGCCTGCCCTTCCTGCTCCTCGTCGCGCGCCCAGAACAGGCGGTCGGGAATCTGCTGGCCCATCCCCGGGCGATAAGCGGCGCCCAGCGCTTGCCAGGTGTATTCCTGCGCGTCGCGCACCGCCTCGGCGACATCGAGGCCGTTGGCGAGCGTCGCGGCGATGGCCGCGGCGAGCGTGCAACCCGACCCGTGAAAGGCGCCGGGCAGGCGCTGCCAGCGGTCGCTGCGCACCACGCCCTCGCGCGAATAGAGCGTGTTGACCACTTCGGGCGTATTCTCGTGCGTGCCGGTGATCAGGACGAACTCGGTGCCCAGCGTGAGCAGACGGCGTGCGCACTCCTCGAGCGCGGGGTAATCGCTCTCGCCGTCTTCCTGCGCCAGGCGCCGCGCCTCCAGGCTGTTTGGCGTGAGCACGGTGGCCTGCGGCACCAGCAGCTCGCGCATGGCGGCGATGATCTCGTCGGTCGCCAGCTCGTCGCCCCGGCCCGATGCCAGCACCGGATCGAGGACGAGCGGCACTTCCGGATAATCGGACACGATCTCGGCGATGGCGGTGATGATCTCGACGCTGCCGAGCAGGCCGACCTTGAACACGCTCACCGGCATGTCTTCCAGCACGCAACGCGCCTGGTCCGCCACCCACTCGGCGTCCAGCGCCAGCACGTCCTCGACGCCTGCGGTGTCCTGGATGGTGACGGCGGTGACCACCGACAGCGGGTGGCAACCCATGCTCGACAGGGTGAGGATGTCCGCCTGCAGTCCTGCGCCCGCGCTCGGATCGGTGGCAGCGAACGCGAGGACGATGGGCGGCGATTCGGGCATGAAGCAGGCTGCGAGGAGGGATTTGCTAGAATTCGATTCTACTCTAAAACAGCCGACCCCCAAGACAACGACGCAACGATGAGCGCACAACCAGCGCCGTACCGCACCTACATGTGTCTCATCTGCGGTTTCATCTACGACGAGGCGGCCGGCCTGCCCGAGGAAGGCATCGCACCGGGAACGCGCTGGGAAGACGTGCCGGTGAACTGGGTGTGCCCGGAGTGCGGTGCGCGCAAGGAAGACTTCGAGCTGGTCGAAGTCTGAGACACGGAGGTTCTCGATCATGCGTATCCTGCACACCATGCTGCGCGTCGGCGATCTCGAGCGCTCGCTGGCGTTCTACACCCAGGTGCTCGGCATGCGGCTGCTGCGGCGCCGGGACTACCCCGACGGCAAGTTCACGCTCGCCTTCGTCGGTTACGGCGACGAGGAGCGGGACGCGGTGCTGGAGCTCACCTACAACTGGGGGGTGGACAAGTACCAGCTGGGCGACGCCTACGGTCACATCGCCGTCGAAGTGGACGACGCTCAGCGCGCCTGCGAGGAGGTGAGAAAACGCGGCGGCAAGGTGACGCGCGAGGCCGGACCGATGAAGCACGGCAGCACGGTGATCGCCTTCGTGGAAGACCCCGACGGCTACAAGATCGAGTTCATCCAGCGCAAAGCGACCTAGTTCAAGTGCACCGTTTCGCCGACACCACGTCGGCCAGCCGTACGAACTGCGCGACCGACAGCGCCTCGGGCCGCAGCCCCGGGTCGATCTGCGCGGCGGCGAAATCATCTTCCTCGACGCGATCGCGCAGCGCGTTGCGCAGCGTCTTGCGCCGCTGCGTGAACGCTTTCGCCACCAGCGCGGCGAACCGGCTCTCGTCCCGGGCGGGCCAGGGCAGCGGGCGGCGCGGCGTCAGCCGCACCAGCATCGACTCCACCGCCGGCACCGGGCGGAATGCGCCCGCCGCGACCGGCAGCAGCTCGCGCACCTCGAAGCGATACTGCAGCATCACCGTCAGCCGCCCATACTCTTTACTGCCCGGCCCGGCTGCGATGCGCCGCACCACTTCGCGTTGCAGCATGAAATGGCAGTCCTGCAGGCAGGTGGTGCACGCGGCGAGGTGGAACAGCAACGGCGTGGAGATGTTGTAGGGCAGGTTGCCCACCAGGCGCAACGGCGCCCCGAGGGCGCAGAAGTCGAATCGCAGCGCGTCGGCGAGGTGCATGCGCAGCCGCTCCGGGCCGAAGCGTGCGGCCAGCGCCGCCGCGAGATCGCGGTCGATCTCCACCGCGTCCAGGCCGGGCAGCCGCTGCAGCAGCGGCTCGGTGAGCGCGCCCAGGCCGGGCCCGATCTCCACCAGGTGATCGCCCGCCTGCGGCGAGATCGCCTCGACGATGCTCGCCACCACCGTGCGGTCGACCAGAAAATGCTGCCCGAAGCGCTTGCGCGGAACGTGAGGCACGAGGCGCGAGGCCGGAGGCCTCACCTCTCCTCGAGCTGGTATTCCACGTACGCCTTGTCGCGCTGCTGGCGCACCCATTCCTGCCACTGCTCGTCCGATTTGCGCGAGCGAATCGCCTGCCGCGCCTGAACGCGCTGGCGGTCTTTGGACATGTCCTGCTCGCGGCGCTCCAGCACCTGCACGATGTGCCAGCCGAAGGCGGTCTTGAACGGCTGGCTCACCTGCCCCGGCTGCAAGGCCGCCATGGCGCGCTCGAACTCGGGCACCGTGTCTCCCGGCGACACCCAGCCCAGCTCGCCCCCGCGGGCCGCGGTGGTGTCGTCCGAGTGCAGCCGCGCGAGCTCGGCGAAGTCGGCTTCGTTCTCGATGCGGTCCTTGAGCTCGGCCAGGCGGTTGCGCGCGTCGTTCTCGGACACCACTTCGTTCAACCGCACCAGGATATGACGCGCGTGCGTCTGGTTGACCAGGACCGGGCTGTCGTTGCCACGCTTGTCGTTGAGCTTCAGGACGTGGAAACCGGCCGGGCTGCGCACGATGTCGGACACTTGACCCACCTTCATGTCCTTGAGCGCCTGCAGGAAGATGGTCGGCAGCCGACCCGTCGGACGCCAGCCCATGTCGCCACCCTGCAGAGCATCGGGCGCGTCGGAATAGCTCGCCGCAGCCTGCCGAAAGTCGCCGCCCTGCCGGATCTGAGCGAGCGCGGTCTCGGCGCGGCCACGGCGCAGCTTCAGCTCCTCGGGACTCGCTTGCTCCGGCACCGCGATCAGGATGTGCGACAGGTTGTATTCGTCCACGCGTTCCGGCTGCGCCTCCTGGGTGCGCAGGAAGTTCTGGATCTCGGTGTCGGTCACCGAGATCTTGGCTTCGACCTCGCGCTCGCGCAGCTTGGAGATCAGCAGCTCGCCGCGCAGGTCCTCGCGGAAGCGGGCAAACGGCGTGCCGCCTTGCTCCACCGCCTGGCGCAGGTCGGCGGTTTTCAGCTTGTTCTCGGCGGCGATGCGTTCGAGGGCCGCCTCCACCTCCGGGTCGGTTACGCGCAACCCGGTCTGCCGGGCGTACTGCATCAGCACGTTCTTCGTGATCAGCCGCTCGAGGAGCTGCTTCTCCAGCAGGTCGCGCTGGGGCAAGGGTGTGCCCTGACGACGCAGCGCTTCCTGCGCGATGCTGTTCTCCCGGTCGAGCTCCAGCCGGGTGATGACATCGGCGTTGACCACCGCCACGATGCGGTCGAGCAGCTCGACGCGCTGCGCCAGGGCCGCCGGCACCAGGGCCGCAAGAACAAACAGCAACGCGCAGGCGCGCGTCGCCGCGCGCACGACACTGCATCGCGGCGCCGGTGCCTGCTGCGGGAGACGGACAGCTGCGGGTCGATTCATCGATACTCCAAGCCGGGATAGTAGACCTCCGGCGCGGCCGACTGCCCGCCGGTGGTCTGGTAGCCGACGATGCTCTGCCGCAGCAGCTCGAGCGGGCTGATGCCCAGGCGCGACAGGCCGCTCAGCTCGAGTTGGGCGAAGAAGGCGTTGGCGCGCTCGTCGGTGGCGGTGACGAAGCTGTGCGCGACGAACCGCGCCGCCCAGCAGTTCGCGCTGTACTCGAGGCCCACCAGCCCCTGCAGCAGCGTGCTGCCTTCGAGCGCGTAGTTCCAGCGCACCAGGCCCGACCAGCGCCGCGACAGCGGCCACTGGGCGGCGACATCCACCTGCTCCAGCACCTCGCGCGTGAACCGGTAGCCCAGGTTCACGACCTTGCCGGGCTGGGGCCGGTAGCGCACCACCGAGTTGAACTTCTCGAATTCCCCGCCGTCCACGTTGTATTGCAGGCCCACGCTCGCCGACCAGTTGCGCGTCAGGTTGCCGGCGAGCCCCGCCAGCAGATCGGAGCGGTTCGTACTGCGCACCTGGTTGTCGGGGGTCGCCTGCTGCCCCTCCACGTCGAGGGTCACCTCCTGCTCCTTGAAGTAGTAACGCTGGCCGAGCGTGGCGCGTATCCACTCGGCGCCCGAGGCCGGCTCGAGCAGCCGGGTGGTCACCGCGGCGGTGAGCTGGTCGGCGTCGTTGATGCGGTCCCAGCCGGTGAACTGATTCTCGGCGAACAGCTGCGCCAGGTTGAAGTCGGCTTGCGAGGTGTCGAACAGGGGCAGATCGTCCTGGCGCTCGAACGGGATGCGTAAGTAGTATAGCCGCGGCTCCAGCGTCTGACGATAGCTGCGCCCGAAGAACGCGGTCGCGCGGTCGAAAGCCATGCCGCTGTCCACGCTGAATATCGGCAGGGTGCGGGTGTCGTCGCTGCGCGAACTCTCCTGGTAGGAGTAGATCGTATGGTTGACGCCGAGCTTGGGCGCCACGTACCAGAACGAACCGCGCACCGGAAACACGGCCGCCGGGTAATAGACCTGCCGCAGCGCGCTCACCTTGCTCGGGTGGTCGAAATCGGCCACCTCGCCGAAGAACTGCAGGTCGAACCCGCGCAGGTTCTGCTGCGCCGCGTTGAGCACCAGCTGCGGGACGCGGGCGTAGGGTTCCTCCACCGGCGCCAGCGGATCCTGCAATGTCTGGAAGCGCTGCGAACGACCCATCAGGCTCCACCAGTCGCCGTTGTAGCTGAGTCCGAGCTCGCGCGGCAGGTTGGTCTGCGACGTGGCCGCGATCTTGTTGGACAGATCGACGAAGTAGGTGTCGTCGGACACACCCTGGTAGTTCACCCAGCCGCGCAGGCGCTGGGTGAGCAGATGCGAGTGCTGGAAGCTGTAACCCCAGCGCGTGTCGCCGTCTTCCTCCCGATCGTCGGGCAGCACGTCCGCCCGCAGCTGCCCGTTGAAGCTGGGTCGTAGATAGCGCGCCTCGTTGTTGATCTGCAGTCCGCGCCTGGCGAGCACGCGTGGTGCGAAGGTGTAGTCGTAGTTCGGTGCGATGTTCCAATAGAACGGGAGCATGGCTTCGAAGCCGCTGTTGTTGCTGGTGCCGACCACCGGCGTCAGGAAGCCGGTCTTGCGGCGGCTGCTCAGCGGGAAGTCGATCCAGGGGGTGTACAGGATCGGCACGCCCTTGAACACCAGCGTGGCGTTGCGCGCCGCCCCGACGTCGCGCAGGCGATCCAGGTCCAATTGCCCCACCCGCAGGTACCAGTCGTCATCGCCCACCGCGCAGTTGGTGTAGGTGGCGCCCTCTGCGCGGTAGCGGTCGCGGTCGCGAATGCTGAGGCGTTGGGCATGGCCGCGCCCGCGGACCTGGGTCTGGGAGAACTGGAAGCGCGGCTTGCGGATGTAGCCCGACTCGGTGTCGAGGTCGTAGTAGGCCTCGTCCCCGGCGATCACGTCGCCCAGGCGATTCGACTCGACGTTTCCGGTGGCGCTGACGGCGTTGTCCGGTATCGAGTAGCGCAGCCGATCGGCGAACAGAGTTTGCCCGCGGCGCCGCACCACGACCTTGCCGCTCGCCTCCACGTAGCGGTCCTGAACACCCTCGACGCGGTCGGCCTCCAGATACAGCGGCAGCTGTTCTCCGGGGCCGGGTGCATCCGGCGCCATCAACTCGCGTTCCAGCCTGAGTCCGAGGCCGCCGCGGTCGGGGTCGAGCGATGCGCCTTGCTCGGAGGAGGTCTGGGCCAGCGCCGCGGGGAGGGTCCACAGGCCGACGACGAACGCCAGCGCCGCCCGCGCGGCGCGACCGGTTTCTGCCATTTAGGCCAGGCTGTGATTTGCCGATAAAATCGCACAAAAGCAAGCTCCAGGCAAACACGCGACTTGAGCCGCAACCTCCATTTCGAGCAGTGGCTTGTGCAGCACTACGCCGGGCGTCGCTTCACCTACGCCCCCGCCTCCGAGGACGCCAGCTTCCGGCGCTATCTGCGGGTGACCCCCGAGACGGGCCCGACCGTCATCCTGATGGACGCGCCGCCGGAGCGCGAGGATTGCCGACCCTACGTCGAGGTCGCGCGCCTGTTCGCCGCCGCGGGTGTGCACGTGCCGGAGGTGCTCGCCGCCGATCTGGACAACGGCTACCTGCTGTTGTCGGACCTCGGCACCCGGACCTATTTGCAGGCGCTGCAAGACAAGCGCTCGGCGGAAGCTCTGTACGACGACGCCGTCGACGCGCTGGTGCGCATCCAGCTCGCGAGCCGCCCGGGCGGGCTGCCTCCCTACGACCGCGCGCTGCTGCTGCGCGAGATGCGCCTGTTTCCCGATTGGTACGTCGCGAGGCACCTCGGGGTCGCCTCGACCGCGGCCCAGAACCAGGCGCTGGACCTGGCCTTCGAGCGCATCCTCGCCAACAACCTGGCGCAGCCTTGCGTGTACGTGCACCGCGACTACCACTCGCGCAACCTGATGGTGAGCACGCCCAATCCCGGGATCCTTGATTTCCAGGACGCGGTGTACGGACCGATCACCTACGACCTGGTGTCGTTGCTCAAGGACGCCTACGTCAGCTGGGACGAGGCGACGATTCTCGACTGGGCGGTGCGCTACTGGGAGAAAGCGCGCAAGGCCGGTCTGCCGGTGGGCTCGGATTTCGCCGTCTTCTACCGCGACTTCGAATGGATGGGCGCGCAGCGCCACATCAAGGTGCTGGGCATCTTCGCCCGCCTGTTCCACCGCGACGGCAAGAACGGTTACCTGAAGGACTTGCCGCTGGTCCTGCGCTACCTGCGCCAGGCCTGCGAGCGCTACGGCGAGCTGCACCCGCTGCTGCGTCTGCTCGACCAGCTCGAGCACCGGCAACCGAGCGCGGGTTACACCTTTTGACGAGCCACGCCGCATGCGCGTGATGATCCTGGCCGCCGGCCGCGGCGAGCGCATGCGGCCGTTGACCGACGCCACGCCCAAGCCGTTGCTGCCGCTGGGCGGCAAGCCGCTGATCGTCTGGCACCTCGAGCGTCTCGCCGCTGCGGGCTTGCACCACGTGGTGATCAACCACGCGTGGCTGGGAGAGCGGATCGAAGCCCTGCTCGGAGACGGCACGCGCTACGGGGTGCGCATCCGCTACTCGGCCGAGGGCGACGCGCTGGGGACCGCCGGCGGCATTGCGCGCGCCCTGCCGCTGCTCGGTGCCGGCGGGTTCCTGGTGGTCAACGGCGATGTCTACACGGAGATCGGCTTCGCTGCCCTGGCCGCGCGCGCCTCCGGCATCGGCCCGCAAGCGGCGCTCGCGCACCTGGTCCTGGTGTCCAATCCGGAGCATCATCCCGACGGAGATTTCGCGCTCGACGGCGAGCGCGTGCACAGCACGGGCGCGCCCCGCCTGACCTTCTCGGGCATTGGACTGTACGCGCCGCAGCTGTTCGCCGGTGTCGCTCCCGGCGCGCGGGCACAGCTCGCGCCGCTGCTGCACCAGGCGATGGCCGAAGGTCGCGTCACGGGCGAGCACTTCACCGGCTGCTGGACCGATGTCGGCACGCCGGAGCGCCTGGCACGGCTCGACGCGCAGCTGCGCGCGCGCCCGACTTGAAAAGGAAGCCGGACCATGCTGTACATCCCCAGCAGCTTCGCCGAGCACGATCGCGCCGCCCTGGAGGCGTTCATCGCCGCGCACGGCTTCGCCACGCTGATCTCGCCCGACGCGGAAGATCCGCAGGTCACGCACCTGCCGCTGATGCTGGACCCGGCGCGCGGCACGCTGGGCGCGCTCCTCGGGCACGTGGCCCGCGCCAACCCCCACTGGCGTCGGCTCGAGTCCAAAGCCGAAGTGCTGGCGATCTTCCATGGTCCGCACGCCTACGTTTCGCCCAGCTGGTACGTGCATCATCCGAGCGTGCCGACCTGGAACTACGCGGTGGTGCATGTGCAGGGCCGTGCACGCATCACCCACGATGCCAGGGAGCTGGAGCGCATCGTGCGGCGGCTGGTGGAGAAGTACGAAAATGCGCGCCCCCGGCCCTGGAGCATGCAGCTTCCCGCCGACTACCAGGCGCAGATGCTGGCCGGCATCGTCGGCTTCGAGATCGAGATCGTCCGCATCAACGGCAAGTTCAAGCTGAGCCAGAACCGGCCGCCGGCGGACCGCCCGCGCGTGGCCGAGGTCCTGTCCGGAGGCGGGCCGCCTGAGCGGGAGCTGGCGCAACTGATGCAGCGCTACTACGGGATCGCTAAAGCGTAACGGGTTGGGGCCTGCGCTGTTCGATCACGTCTTTTCGATCACCCCTTGTCGATCACGCGGTCGTCGATCACGTTTCACCGATCGCACCTTTATAATCACGCCATGCTCGACGTCTCCGTCTACCGCGAGCGCCGCCTGCACCTGGCCCGCCAGATGGGCCGGGGCGTGGCGGTGATCTCCACCGCCCCGGAGCGGCTGCGCAACCGCGACGCCCATTACCTGTTCCGGTTCGACAGCTACTTCCACTACCTCACCGGCTTCCCGGAACCGGAGGCGGTGGCGGTGATCCTGGCCGGCGAACAGACGAAGAGCTTGATCTTCTGCCGCGACAAGGACCCGGAGCGCGAGATCTGGGATGGCTTCCGCCATGGGCCGGAAGCGGCGCGGCAGCTGTTCGCCTTCGACGAAGGGCACTCGTTCTCCAAGCTCGATGAGATGATGCCCGGACTGCTCGCCGACCAGCCGGCGATCTTCTGCGACGTCGGCGAGAACAGCGAGTGGGACGCGCGTCTGATCCAGTGGCTCAATGCGGTGCGCGCGCAGGTGCGCACCGGCGTGTCGGCACCCGGCGAGATCCGCGACGTGCGTAAGCTGCTCGACGAGATGCGCCTGATCAAGGACGCGGCCGAGCTCGAGGTCATGCGCCGCGCCGCGAGGATCTCGACCGCCGCGCACCGCCGCGCCATGCAGGCCACCCGGCCCGGGCGCCGTGAGTATCAGATCGAGGCCGAGCTGCTGCACGAGTTCCGCGCGCACGGCGCACAGGCGCCGGCCTACACGCCGATCGTCGCCGGCGGCGCCAACGCTTGCGTGCTGCACTACGTGGCCAACGAGGCGCCGCTGAAAGACGGCGATCTGCTGCTGATCGACGCCGGCTGCGAGCTGGACGGCTACGCCTCGGATATCACCCGCACCTTCCCGATCAACGGACGCTTCAGCGGGCCCCAGCGCGACATCTACGCCCTGGTGCTTTCGGCCCAGCTCGCCGCCATCGACGCGGTCCGGCCCGGCGCGCTGTGGCAGGACCCGCACGATGCCGCGGTCCGCGTGCTGGCGCAGGGCTTCGTCGATCTGGGTCTGTGCCGGGGGACGGCGGAGGGCGTGATCGAATCCGGCGACTACAAGAAGTTCTACATGCACCGCACCGGGCACTGGCTGGGCATGGACGTGCACGACTGCGGCGATTACAAGCGCGACGGTCAGTGGCGCGCGCTCGCGCCCGGCATGGTGCTGACCGTCGAGCCCGGCTGCTACGTGCGGCCGGGCGAGGGCGTGCCGGAGCGCTTCTGGAATATCGGGGTGCGCATCGAGGACGACGCGCTGGTGACCGCCGAAGGCTGCGAAATCATCACGGCCGCCGCACCGAAGGCGATCGCCGAGGTGGAGGCGCTGGTCGGTACTGCGTGACCGAAGGTTCGTCGCTCACGCTCTTCCCGAGATGCACGACATCCTCATCATCGGCGCCGGGCCGGTCGGTTCGGCCCTGGCGCTGGCGCTGAGCGACAGCGGCCTCGCCGTCATGTTGCTCGAGGCGCAGCGCGCGGCCGTCGCCGACCGGCGCAGCCTGGCCTTGTCCTACGGTAGCCGCCTGATCCTGGAACGCATCGGCGCCTGGCGGGAGATTGCGCCGGCGACGCCGATCGAGTCGATCCACGTGTCGCAGCGCGGCGGCTTCGGGCGCGCCCTGCTCACCGCCGGCAACGCCCGGCTGCCCGCCCTGGGCTACGTCGCCGGCTACGGCATCGTGCGCGATGCGCTCGCGCACGCCGTGTCGCGCTGCCACGGGCTGCAAGTGCAGCCGGGCGCGCGCGCCACCGCGACAAGCGCCGAGGACGGCCATGTCACGGTGAGCTACGACTTGGACGGGCGCAGCTGCTCGGCTTCGGCGCGCCTGGTCGCGGTGGCGGACGGCGGCGCGCTCGCGCAGCCGAACGCCGTGTCGAAGGAGCGCTGGTACGGTCAGACCGCGCTGGTGGCCGAGGTGCGCAGCGACCGGTCCCACGGCAATCGCGCTTTCGAGCGCTTCACCGCCGAGGGCCCGCTGGCGTTGCTGCCCACAAGCGACGGCTTCGCTCTGATCTGGACCGTGGCGCCCGAGCGCGCACAATGCCTGCAGGCCCTGGAGCCGCGCGCTTTTCTCGACGCGCTGCAGGCCTGCTTCGGAGAGCGCGCCGGGCGGTTCGTGTCGGTGAGCGCGCGCGCCGCGCACCCGCTGGCGCTGCGCGTGGCCGATTCCGCTCGCGCCGAGCGCGTGGTGTTGCTGGGCAACGCCGCCCAGACGCTGCATCCGGTCGCCGGCCAGGGACTCAACCTGGGTCTGCGCGACGCCTGGGAGCTGGCGCGCGCAGCCCTGAGCGCACCGAAGTCGATCAGCGAACGGGATTTCATAACGCGGTTCCTGCGCAGCCGCCGCAGCGACCGGCGGGACACCATCCTGCTCACCGATCTGCTGGTGAGCACGTTCTCCAACGATCTCGCGCCCGTGCGCTGGCTGCGTGGGTGCGGACTTACTCTGCTCGACTGCCTTCCCCCGGCAAAGCGCAATTTGATGGACCGGATGATGTTCGGCGCCTGAGCGCGCGCATCGCTCGGATCGCAGCTTGCACGTCGTCCGATTGCGCTACAATTGCGCTCCTTGTCTCCTGCAAGACGGGAACCATCAAGCCCGCGCAATGCAGATCGGCCCCCACCAGCTCAAGAACAACCTCATCGTTGCCCCCATGGCCGGCGTCACGGATCGTCCGTTCCGCCAGCTGTGCAAGCGCCTGGGCGCCGGTATGGCGGTGTCGGAGATGCTCTCCAGCCGCCCCGAGCTGCGGCTCTCGGCGAAGAGCCGCCGCCGCGCCGATCACGCGGGAGAAGTGCAGCCGATAGCGGTGCAGATCGCCGGCGCCGACCCGGCGATGATGGCCGACGCCGCGCGCTACAACGTGGACCAGGGCGCACAACTGATCGACATCAACATGGGTTGCCCCGCCAAGAAGGTCTGCAACGTGCTGGCGGGCTCCGCGCTGCTGCGCGACGAGCCGCTGGTGGGACGCATCCTGGACGCCGTGGTCAGGGCGGTGGACGTGCCGGTGACGCTGAAGATACGCACCGGCTGGGATCGCGAGCACCGCAACGCCGTCAGCGTGGCGAGCATCGCCGAGCGCGCGGGCGTGCGCGCGCTCGCCATTCATGGCCGCACGCGCGCCTGCGGCTTCACCGGCAGCGCCGAGTACGACACCATCGCCGAAGTCAAATCGCGCACGCGGCTGCCGGTGATCGCCAACGGCGACATCGCCACCCCCGAGCAAGCGGCGCAGGTGCTGCGCCAGACCGGCGCGGACTCGATCATGATCGGGCGCGCCGCCCAGGGCCGGCCCTGGATCTTCCGCGAGATCGCCGCCTACCTCGCTACCGGCCGGCGCCCGCCCGCGCCCAGCCTCGGCGAGATTCATGCGCTGCTGCGCGAGCACCTGCAAGAGCTGCACGCCTTCTACGGCGAAGCGATGGGCGTGCCGATCGCGCGCAAGCACGTGGGCTGGTATACGCGGACGCTGCCTGGTGCAGGTGCCTGGCGCGCGCGCTTCAACCGCATCGAGACGAGCCAGTCACAGCTGGCCGAGATGGACCGCTACTTCGAGGAGCTGGCGGCGCTGGACACGGGGGTCGGCACTCAGGAGGAGGAGCTCGCCGCATGATCAACGAGAACGAGATCGCCCGCTGCGTGCGCCGCACGCTGGACGGCTATTTCCGCGACCTGGACGGCGAGAAGGCCGTGGGCGTCTACAACATGGTGATCAGCTGCGTCGAACGTCCGCTCATCGAGGTGGTGCTGCACCGCGTAGGCGGCAACCAGACGCATGCCGCCGAGCTGCTGGGCATGAACCGCAACACGCTGCGCAAGAAGATGCGCACTTATGGAATCAAGTAAGCGGGCCATCAAGTAAGGCGGCCAAGCGGGCGGCGCGCTGCCGCCCGTCCCGGGTTTCCGATTCCTTCATTCCCTCGAGGCATGGCTGCAGCACGGCAGGCGCTGATCAGTGTTTCCGACAAGACCGGCGTCGTCGAGCTCGCTCGCGGGTTGGTGCGGCTGGGCTTCGGCATCCTGTCCACCGGCGGCACGGCGCGGCTGCTCGCCGAGGCCGCCGTGCCGGTGACCGAGGTCGGCGAGTACACCGGCTTCCCCGAAATGCTCGACGGACGCGTGAAGACGCTGCACCCGAAAGTGCATGCCGGCATCCTGGCGCGGCGCGACCTGCCGGTGCACATGGCGGCGCTGCGCAAGGCCGGCATCCCCGGCATCGACCTGGTGGTGGTCAACCTCTATCCGTTCGCGCAGGCCGTGTCCCGGCCCGGCTGCAGCCTCGACGAGGCGCTCGAGAACATCGACATCGGTGGGCCGACCATGGTGCGAGCAGCCGCCAAGAACCATCGGCACGTGGCCGTCGTCACCGATCCGCGCGATTACGGGCCGGTGCTGGCGGAGCTGGAGGAGGCCGGCACGCTCGGCCACGCGACGCGCTTCCGCCTCGCGCGCAAGGCATTCTCGCATACCGCCGCGTACGACGGCGCCATCGGCAACTATCTCACCGCGATCGACGCCGACGGACAGCGCGGCGAATTTCCCGACCAGCTCAATTTCAGCTTCACCAAGGTGCAGGACCTGCGCTACGGCGAGAACCCGCACCAGAAGGCCGCCTTCTACGCCGAGCGCGAGCCCGTTTCCGGCGCGCTGTCGGGCTACAGCCAGCTGCAGGGCAAGGAGCTGTCCTATAACAATCTCGCCGACGCCGACGCCGCCTGGGAGTGCGTCAAGACCTTCGACGCTGTGGCCTGCGCGATCGTCA
>Ga0187892_10003758_pt1 | contig 26985 bp, 33 predicted proteins | sample MA1701073metaG_FD_139345 | JGI IMG/M metagenome (GOLD analysis project Ga0187892, IMG submission 139345) | Bio-ooze microbial communities from a basaltic lava cave in the Kipuka Kanohina Cave System on the Island of Hawaii, USA - MA170107-3 metaG ... | reverse complement strand
GCCTGGTCCGGCAGCAGGCGCTGGTCGAGAAGCTCCAGCCGATCTCCGTGCCAGCGCAGCGGCTCGACCGCCATCAGACGACGCGCTCGTTGCCGCCGTCGACCGGGATCTGCGCGGCGGTGGTCTTGGCGAACAGCGGGCCGCACATCTCGGCGGCGAGCTCGGCGACGTCGCGCGAAGCGACCTCGGTCTTCAGAAGGTTCTTCTTGCGGTACTGATCGATGCTCATGTTGTAAGCCTTGGCGCGCGCGGCGAGGAGCTCCTCGGTCCAGAGGCCCGTGTCGTACACCGCATCCGGATGCAGCGAGTTGATGCGGATGCCGTCCTTGGCCCATTCGAGCGCGGCGACGCGCGCCACCTGGTTGAGCGCGGCCTTGGACGCCGAGTAGGCGGCGGCGCCGGGCCCGGGCGCCGGGACGTTGCGCGAGCCGATCACCGCGATGCGGCCGCCGCGCGGCGCAAGGCGCAGCAGCGGATGGCAGAGCTGCAGCAGGCGCAGCGGCGCCTCGACGTTCACCGTCATGGTCTTCTGCCAGGCATCGACGGCGACCTCCTGCACCGGCTGGGAGGCGGGAAAGATGCCGGCGTTGAGGACCAGCATGTCCAGGCCGCCGAAATGCCTTATTGCCTTGTCGAGGGAATCATTCACCGCTGCGGGGTCGGTCAGATCGACGGTCAGCCCCAGAAAGTCAGGCCGGTCCCAGAGGCCCTCGATCGCCGGGTTGCGGTCGAGGCCGACGACGGCCGCGCCGCGCCTGAAGAAGGCCTGCACGCAGGCCTTGCCGATGCCCGAGGCCGCGCCGCTAACCAGCGCGACCTCGCCGCCGAAGACCGGCGGCGCCCCGGCCTTGCGCAGCTTGGCCTGCTCGAGGTCCCAGTACTCGATGTCGAACAGGTGCTCCTCGCCCACCGCGCGCCAGCCGCCGAGCGCCTCGGCGCGCAGGATGACGTCGATGCTGTGGTCGTAGAGCTCTTCGATGATCGCCGCCTCGCGCGCGTCGTGCCCCGCCGCGGCGAAGCCGAGCAGCGGGTCGAGCACCATGCGCGGCGCGGGATCGAGCATGGTCTTCAGCTCCTTCGCCCGTCCGGCGTGGCGCTCGAAATACTCGCGGTACTTGCGGGCGAAGGCGGCCGCGTCGCGCCCCAGCATCGGCACCGGCTTGGTGTAGAGCAGGTGGTCCGGGGTCGCCGGGCCCTGCTGCGAGAGCTTCCCCACGTCCGGGCGCTGCGCGAAGCCTAGGAACTTCTCGCTGCTATTCGCCTTGACGACCATCGGCACTCCAGCCTGTTCCGAGATCGCTCGCCTCAGGCTCGCGATCTCTTCACGTTTTACCGGCGAAGCCGTGCGCGCCGTTCCCCCTATGTGCCAGGCCTTCTTCTTCTGGAGGTAATCCTCGGCCATCGAGACGAGCTCGATCATGCGCTCGTAGGACTCGCGCGCGTCGGCGCCGAAGGAGAAGATGCCGTGCGACAGCAGCACCATGCCGACGGTCTTGCGGGTCGCCTGCTTGGGGAACTCGCGCGCGCAGCAGGCGGCGAGGTCGAACCCGGCCATGACGTACGGAATGACCGCGGCGCGCTCGCCGTAGATCTCGCGGATGCGCTCCTCGCCGCCGGGGGCGTTGGAGACGGCGAGCACCGCGTCGGCGTGCGTGTGGTCGACGTAGGCGTGGGGCAGGATCGCGTGCAGCAGCGTTTCCACCGAAGGCGAGGGCGCGCCGGCGCGCAGCACGTGCGTGCCGAGCTCGTTCAGCATCTGCGCGTCGGACAGCGCGGGCAGCCGCGGCAGCTTCTGCAGGTAGGCGAGGGGCAGCGGCGCGAAGCCGCCGGCGTCGATCGTCTCCAGGTCCGAGCCGCTGCCCTTGACGTACAGGACCTCCCGCTCCTCGCCGAACAGGTCCTTCTCCCGGAGCTTGACCGAGGTGTTGCCGCCGCCGTGGAGCACCAGCGACTTGTCGCGGCCGAGCAGGCGCGAGGTGTAGACGCGCGGCCCGAGGGGCCCCGCGAACTGCGCCGCCTCGGCGTCGCTCCAGCGACTTTTCATGCGGCGATTATACTTTTCGCGCCATGCTGCGAATCGAGCTCTTGCCCTGGGACAAAGCGCGTGCGCACGCCGCGCCGATCCGCTTCACGGTGTTCGTCGAGGAGCAGGGCGTGCCGCTCGAGATCGAGCTGGACGATCAGGATCGGCATTCGATCCATATCGTGGCGTTCGACGATGAAAACCCCGTTGCTACGGCCCGCCTGCTGCCCGACGGGCACATCGGGCGCATGGCGGTGCTGAAGAACTGGCGCGGGCAGGGAATCGGCGGAGCGATGCTGGACAGGCTGATCGAGGCGGCAAGGCAGCGCGGCGATCATGAGGTCGCGCTCTCTTCGCAAATCCAGGCGGTGGGCTTTTACCGCGCGCGGGGTTTTGTGGCGGAGGGAAACGAGTATCTCGAAGCCGGAATCAGACATCAGTCAATGCGCCTGCGACTTTGACAAAAGGGGTCAGGACCCTTTTTCGGGAAAAGAGTCCTGACCCCTTTTTCGTCAGCCGACGATCAGCACGGCGTGCTGGCTCTGGCCCTCGGTCATGCCCCGGGCCTTCATCCACTCGTAGGCCCGGTTGAACAGCTCCGGGTCGTAGTAGTCGACGTGCTTGTAGCGCACGAAAGCCCGCAGCAGCTCGCGGGGCTGCAAGGCGCCCTTGGCGTGCGCGGTGACGTGATGCGCGTACTTGTAGAAGTCGGCGTTGATGAGATCGACCGCCGCGTTCTCGGCGTCGTAGTAGGCCTTGCGCTGCTCCCCGGTCAGCTCGGCGGCCACTACTTCGCCGCCCCGGTAGAAGCAGGACGCGATGACGTGCGCGCCGCTCTTCAGGCCCTCCCAGCGTTTCTGCGGCAGGCCGCCGTTCCCGATTCTGACGTGCTCGCGCCCGAGCGCGCTCTCCAGCATCTGCAGCGTGGTGTAGTGCGAGCCGGTGAGCTCCTGCACCACGACGGGGACGTCGGCCAGGTCGCGCGGCGTCTGCAGTCTGTCGTCGAAGCTCAGGATGGCCTGCGCCGCCACCGCGGCGCGCAGCGCCGCGATCCCGCCGCCGCGGCTGCCGCGCTCGAGGCGATCGATGCTCGCCCACTCGCACACGTTGTAGCTCTCGGCCGAGCCGCACTCGAAGAGCTGTTCCTTGAGCCGCGCGAGCACCGGAGTCTGCGCGCTGTCCTGCTCGCGGTCCGCGTAGCTTCCGGAGAAGCTCACGTCGAGGCCCGCCTTGGCGAACAGGCCTTCCTCGATGCCGACGATCACCGGCAGGTCGAACACCGGGTTGTTCGGGGCAATCCTGATGGAGGTCATGATCGGCCTTTCAGCTCGTAGTGCAGCGTATCGCGTTCGGCGCCGTCCGCGGCGAAGCTGCGCTCGGCGTAACGCGTGCGCTCCCCCCTGAGCAGCACGGTCGAGCAGCGCGTGCCGTACTGGGGGTTGACGATCCGCGCCCTGTCGAGCACCCCGAAAAGCGGCTCGACCGCCGGGGCGGGGGAGAGCTCGGCGGCGAAGGTCTTCTTGGTGCCTTCGACCTCCGGCGCGTCCAGCAGCGCGTTTCCGAGGCCATAGATCCCGGGGTCCAGCCGGCGCGGCGCGCCGTCCCGGTTGGAGATCCACCACAGCTCCTCGTCGTCGGCCGCGAGCAGGTTAAAGCCACTGTACAGGTTCTTCTGGAGAGACCCGACATAGGCTTTGGGCCTCTCCTCGCTGCTCAGGAACCTCGAAACCAGAGCACCCCTTGATTCGGCTGCTCGGGGCTCGGTGGCGCCGCGGTAGTTGGTCACAGCGGCGAATCTGCCGCCGCGCGACACCCCCATCCAGGTGCCGCGCGCCTCGAGGTCGCGGCCGGCAAGGATCTCCGGGTGGTCGTCCCAGAAGCCCGCGCCCGCGGCGGGGCGGGCGTGGAACTCGTCGCGGTTCGCCGCGACGACCAGCGGGAGCTCAGGATGAACGCGCCAGGCGAGAACGATCAGGCACATTCCGAGCTTTCAGCTGCTGATAGAGCTGGAACGCCTTTTCCGGCTTCTCTTTCTTGTGGACCACCGCGCCGACCGCCTGGATCATCGCGACCGGGTCGTCGGACTGGAAGATGTTGCGCCCCATGTCGACGCCCGCCGCGCCCTGGTCGATCGCCTTCCAGGCCATGGTGAGCGCGTCGAGCTCGGGCAGCTTCTTGCCGCCGGCGATCACGATCGGCACCGGGCAGCCGGCGCACACGCGCTCGAAGCCTTCCTCGATGAAGTAGCTCTTGACGTAGTGCGCGCCGAGCTCGGCGGCGATGCGCGTGGCGAGCCCGAAGTAGCGCTCGTCGCGCTTCATCTCCGCGCCGACCCCGGTCACCGCCATGGTCGGGATCCCGTACCTGTTCCCGGTGTCGATGAGCTGCACCAGGTTGCGGATCGACTCGTGCTCGTAGGGCGCGCCGATGTAGATCTGGGTGGTGACGGCGCAGGCGTTCAGCCGGATCGCGTCCTCGATGTCCACCGCGATCAGCTCGCGCGACAGCTCGGTGAGGATGCTCTGCCCGCCCGAGCAGCGCAGCACCAGCGCGTTGGTGGCCGAGGCGGGGATCACCGAGCGCAGCGCGCCGCGGGTGCACATCAGGACGTCCGCGTACGGGATCAGCGGCACGATGTTGAGGTCGATGCGCTCGAGCCCGGTGGTCGGCCCCTGGAAGTAGCCGTGGTCGAACGCGAGCATCACCGTGCGGCCCGATTGCGGGTTGAAGATGCGCGCGAGGCGGTTCTGCATCCCCCAGTCGAGCGCGCCGCCGCCTTTCAGGTAAAAGGCGCGGTTCTGCTGCGGCACCCCGATGCCGAAGTCCTTGCCTTCTCTGATATCGTCTTTGTCGGCCATAGCCGTCAACCATACCATGTACGCCATCGTTTGTTTCGACCGTCCCGACTCCGCGGCCCTGCGCGACGAGCATCGGGCGGATCACATGAAGTTTCTCGAATCTCGCTCCCAACAGATTGTTTTCGGTGGACCCCTCAAGAACACTCCCGAGGGCGCCAGCACCGGCGCGCTGATCGTGGTGAGCTGCGCCACGCGCAAGGAGGCCGAGGACTTCATCGGCGCCGACCCGTTCTACCGCGGCGGCGTCTACGAGAGCGTGGCGGTGCGCGCCTTCAAACAGGTGTTTCCGCGGAAATGAAGCGCTCGACCTTGCGACTCACGCCGAGGTGGGCGCCTTCGCGTTCCAGAGCCGCTTCGAACGCAGATTCGTCCTTCACGCCCTCGAACACCTCCATGTAGGTCGTGGGATCGTCGCGCCGGCGCATCCAGCGGCCGCGTACACCGAATTGCTTCTGCAAGGCTTCGAAGAGTGCCTGTACCCTTGGACGCAGCTCGTCCAGCTTCCTCGGATCGATGCGGTAATACACGTAGTAGTTCAAACCGGCATCACCGCGAGCGCTTCGCCGGCCGCGCTGTCGACGATCACGCCGCCGTTGAACTCCTCGCCCGGCCTGGGGTTCATCCCCTGGGGCAGCTGCAGCCGGGTCATGCGCCGCTTGACCTGCCCGAGGTGCTGCGCGCGCGCGACGATCTCTTGCCCGGGGTAGCAGCCCTTCTGGAAGTCGACGCCGCCGAGGACCTCGAGATTCACCATCTGCGGCACGAACTTGTCCTGGGTGGCGGCGGTGATCAGCGGCCGCCCGGCGCGGATTTCCTGCAACGTCCAGTTGTCTTCCGGAGAGGCGCAGTTCTGCGCCAGGCCCTTCCCAATCTTCAGGAACCGGCGCTCGCCGACCCGGATCGTGGCGGTATCGCCGTCCCAGGCCACGCCGGCGACGCCCAGATCGGTGTCCCAGACGCCGAACTGCGCCCAGGCGTCGCTCTCGTCGGCGATCCTGACCTTCGAGCGCAGGATGAACATCGACAGGCGCTTCGCCACGGCGGGGGCGAGGTCGCGCGCGAGCTGCAGCAGGAATCCCTGCGGCGCAGGGATCACCAGCATCGTGGCGAGGAGCCGCCCCTTCGCCGTGCACCAGCCGGCGAGCGCGGCGCGATCGGGCGGCAGGTTGGCGATGTCCTTGGTGAGCTGCGCGTGCAGGAAGTCACGCGCCTCGGCGCCCGACACGGCGAGGATCCCATAGCGGCTGAGGCGCGCGCACTCCATCGTAGAATGCGCATTTTACAGTCGCGTTCTTGCTGAAGACCCTTCTCACGCTGGTTGTTCTCGCCGTCGCCGCGGTCGCGGGCTACGGCGCCTGGTATGTCGGCTCGCCGGTGAAGGTCCGGCAGTATCCGGTCGAGGTGGAGATCCCCCGCGGCGCCGGCTTCCGCACCGCGATGGAGCAGCTCGAGAAGGCCGGGGTCTCGATGCGGCGCTACGAGTTCGAGCTGCTGGCGCGCACGTTCGGCAAGGTGCGCGACATCAAGGCGGGCAGCTACGAGATCACGGTGCCGGTCACGCCGCTGCAGCTCCTGGACAAGCTCACGCGCGGCGACGTCACCCAGGCCGAGGTCAGGCTGATCGAGGGCTGGACCTTCGCGCAGTTCCGCGCCGCGCTCGACGCGAGCCCCCACCTGCGGCACGACACCAAGGGCATGACCGACGCCCAGATCCTCGAGCGCCTGCGCGCGGCCGAGACGCATCCCGAGGGCCTGTTCTTCCCCGACACCTATCTTTTCGGCAAGGGCGCGAGCGACCTCGCGGTGCTGCGCAGGTCCTATCGCGCGATGGCGCGCCACCTGAAGGAGGAGTGGGAGGCCCGGGACATGAACGCCCCGTACCGCACGCCCTACGAGGCGCTGACCATGGCCTCGATCGTCGAAAAGGAAACCGGGCAGGCGGGCGAGCGCGACTTGATCGGCGGGGTGCTGGTGAACCGCCTGCGCATCGGCATGCGGCTGCAGGCCGACCCGACCATCATCTACGGCCTGGGCAGCGCCTTCGACGGCAACCTGAAGAAGAACCACCTGGTCGACGACGGGCCGTATAACACCTACACCCGCGCCGGCCTGCCGCCGACGCCGATCGCGATGCCGGGCCTCGCCTCGCTGCGCTCGGCGATGCGCCCGGGCAAGACCGACGCCTTCTACTATGTCTCGAAGAACGACGGCTCGAGCCATTTCTCGCGCACCCTGGAGGAGCACAACCGGGCGGTGGCCCGCTACCAGCTGCGCGGCGGCAAATGAAGGGCAGGTTCATCACGCTCGAAGGCGTGGACGGCGCTGGCAAATCCACGCACCAGAAGTTCATCGCCGACTTCGTCGCCGCAAGAGCGCCGCACGTGGTCCAGACGCGCGAGCCCGGCGGCACCGAGCTCGCCGAAAAGCTGCGCAAGGCGATCCTCGAGGAGCCGATGGCGCCGCTCCTGGAGACGCTGCTCATCTTCGCGGCGCGCGCCGACCACGTGGCGCGCGTCATCCAGCCCGCGCTCGAGGCCGGCCACTGGGTGGTCTGCGACCGGTTCTCGGACGCGACCTACGCCTACCAGGGCGCGGGGAAGGGCGTCCCGTTCGAGCTGATCGGGCGCCTGGGCGACGCGGCGCATCCCGGCCTGCGCCCCGACCGCACGCTGGTGTTTGATTGCTCATATGAAATCTCCCGGAAACGCCTCGAAGGAAAGACGCTCGACCGCTTTGAGCGCGAGGACCGCGAGTTTTTCGAGCGGGTGCGCAACGCCTACCTCGTGCGCGCCAAGACGGAGCCCGCCCGCATCCGCGTGATCGACGCAGCCATGGACGTGAAGAAAATCCGCAAAGCGCTGGAGGAGGGGCTCTCGGACCTGTGATACATCCCTGGAACCAGCCGGTCCTCGACTCGCTCGCCGGCCGCCTCGAGCGCCTGCCGCACGCCCTGCTGATCCACGGCCCGCGCGGCGTGGGGAAGCTCGCGCTCGCCCTGCGCGCTGCGCAACTGCTGCTTTGCGAAGGAAAGCAAAAGCCCTGCGACGCCTGCGACGCGTGCCGCTGGTTCCTCGCCGGCAACCATCCCGACTTCCGCCGCGTCGAGCCCGAGGTGCTGTGGCAAGAGCCGCCGGAGAAGCCGAGCATCGAGATCAAGATCGAGCAGGTCAGAGCGCTGGCCGATTTCCTCGGCGTGGTCTCGCACCGCGGCGGCCGGCGGGTGACGCTGGTGCACCCGGCGGAGCACATGAACCCGTCGACCGGGAACGCGCTCCTCAAGGGGCTCGAGGAGCCGCCGGGCGCGGCGATGTTCATCCTGGTTTCGCACCGCCCGGCGCTCCTCCTGCCGACCATCCGCAGCCGCTGCGTTTCGATCCCGGTCGGCATCCCGCCGCGCGACGCGGCGCTCAAGTGGCTTGCCGGCCAGGGGGTCAAGGACGCCGAGCGGCGCCTTGCCTACGCGGGCGGCGCGCCCTTGCGCGCGGTGGAACAGGAAAGCGTCCCCCTGGCGCCGGTGCACGTTCGCGAGGGTATCGATCCGCTGGCCGAGGCGCTGCAAAAGCTCGCCCTGGACAGCGCGCTCTCGGCTTTCGGGCTACCGCCCAAATACCAGACCACGAGCGCCAGGGTCGAGCGCGGGAAAGCCCGGGAATGGCTCGCCTTTGCGCGCCGCATGGGACAGGAAAGGCTGCTCAGCCGCCACCCGCTCAACCCGCGGCTCTTTTCCGCCGCGATGCTCGGAGCGCTGCCTACAAACGAGGCGACTGGGGACGAGCCGCCCGCGGGCTCTGCCGGAGGGTCAGGCTGACGCGCGCCTGGTCGAGGGACGTGGCCTGGAGCGACTCCAGCGCGGCCTCGAAGCGCGGCACCGACACCGCGAGGACCTCGAGCGCCGCCTTGGTGAACTGCGCGGCCGAGAGCTCTAGGTCCGTGAGCTCGATCAGGCGCCCGCTCGCCGGGTCGCGCCAGTAGAAGGGCATCAGCCTCGAGAGGGCGAGGGCGATGGCCGCGAGGGTTCTCGGATCGTTGTATGGCTCCTCCGGGTACAGCTTGCTGTGCGCCCGGGCGACGGCCTTGGATAGCGGAAGAAACACGTGCGGATCATAGAAAATTCGACGCCCGGCCAATAACCGCGACGGCACACGGGAGAGGGTTCCTGCGTAGCTCGCTTGGCTCAGTACTGGTCCGGGCGGGCTATCGGACCTGATTTAACATAATACACATTGCCTGCTTTCGGCTATGGTCGTCGCCCAACCCGGTAATGAGCCGTAAAGGCTCCCGCAGGCAGCGGTGGTATCGGCTCTATCTGGAAGTCCGGATTCGATTCCGGCGCCTAACCTTCTTACTGCGACTGCGAATCAACCGAGAACAGGACTAGTTCAGCTTGTCGGCCGGCGGGACCGGCAGGCGGGCGACCGGAATGCCCTCGTCGACGAGGTCCTGGTGCTCCTCGCTGGTGGCCTGCCCGCGGATGGCGCGCGCGGAGGCTTCCTTATAGAAGATCTTGCGCGCTTCGGCGGGGAATTCGCGCCCCACGTCCTCGCTCTTGGTGAGGAGCTCGTCCAGCATGCGCGAATAGAGCATCTGGGCGATGGCAAAGGGATCCTTGCCTTCCATCTCCGGGGTTTTCGCCGGCTGGGCAGGCGTCTTGGGAGGCGCCTTGGGCTCGGGCGCGCCCAAGTTGACCCGCGCCGCCGACGGCACGCGCGAGACATTTGCCGAGCCGCAGCTCGGGCAGGAAAGGAGCTTGCGGCCGCGCTGCGAGTCGAAGTCCGCCGCCGAGCCGAACCAGCCCTCGAAGCGGTGTCCCTCGCCGCAAAGCAGATCGAAAACAATCATTTGAGGGATTCTACAATGCGGGCATGAGGAACTACCGGGACGATCCGGGGGCGCTCCAGGCGCTGGTCGAGGCCGACCGGGTCCACCGCGACGTCTACATCGACCCCGAGGTGTTCCAACTCGAGATGGAGCGCCTCTGGGCGCGCACCTGGATCTACGTCGGCCACGCGAGCCAGGTGCCCCGGCCGGGCGACTTCATCACCGCGGACATCGCCGCCAAGCCGGTGATCATGGTGCGACACACCGACGGCACGGTGCGGGTGCTCCAGAATCGCTGCGCGCACAAGGGCACCAAGGTGGTCTACGACTTCTCCGGCAACACCGGGAAGACCTTCCGCTGTCCGTACCACGCCTGGACGTACCGCACCGACGGCACGCTGCTGCAGATTCCCTTGAAGCAGGGATACGAAGGCACACGCCTGCAGCCTCTCGGACTGACCCCGGTCACGCACGAGACCCACCGCGGCTTCGTGTTCGCCCGCCTCGCTCCCGGCCCGGGGTTCCGTGAGTACTTCGGCGACTCGCTCTCCTCGATCGACAACCTCGCCGACCGCTCGCCTGAAGGCGAATTGGAGATTGCCGGCGGCGTCCTGCGGTACCTCCACAACTGCAACTGGAAGATGTTCGTCGAGAACCTGAACGACACGATGCACCCGATGATCGTGCACGCCTCCTCCGCCGGCACCGCGAAGCGCCTGTGGGAAGGCAAGCCGGCCGACGAGCCCAAGCCGATGGCGATCGAGCAGTACGCGCCGTTCGCCAACGACTACAAGTTCTTCGACGACATGGGCGTGCGCGTCTATCCGCACGGCCACGGGTTCTCGGGCGTCAACTTCTCGATCCACTCCGCCTACTCCTCGATCCCGGAGTACGAGGAGGCGATGAAGCGGGCCTACGGCGAGGACAGGGCCAAGCAGATCCTCGGCACGGTGCGCCACAACACCGTGTACTACCCGAGCCTCACCATCAAGGGCGCGATCCAGTCGATCCGCGTCGCGCGCCCGCTCGCCGCCGACAGGACGGTGATCGAGTCCTGGACCTTCCGCCTGAAGGGCGCGCCCGAGAAGCTGCTCGAGCGCACCGTGATGTACAACCGGCTGATCAACTCGCCGATGTCGGTCGTCGGCCACGACGACCTGCACTGCTATCGCTCGGCGCAGGAAGGGCTCGCGGCCGAGGGGCACGAGTGGGTGAACCTGCAGCGCAACTTCGACCCGGCGGAAATGAGCGCCGCGGAGCTCACCTGCAACGGCACCAGCGAGATTTCCATGCGCAACCAGTTCCGCGCATGGCGCGAATTCATGGCGCCATGACCGAGGCGCAGCTCGCCCGCTTCGTCCTGTGGGAAGCCAGGCTGATCGATGAAAGGCGCTTCGACGAGTGGTACGAGCTCTTCACCGACGACGCCTACTACTGGGTGCCGCTCACGCCGGGCCAGACCGACCCGCTCGCCCACAACTCGCTCGCCTACGACGACAAGCTGCTCCTCAAGCTGCGCATCGAGCGGCTGAAGCAGCCGACCGCGTACTCGCAGAAGCCGGCGAGCCGCTGCCTGCACGTGATGCAGACCCCCGAGGTGGAGAAATCCGACCCGGCGCGCGGCGAGTTCGTTACGCGCACGCCATTCCTGTACACCGAGACCCGCGGCGACGAGTCACAGCGCTACGCCGCCACCGCCTGGCACACCATGGTGCGCGCCGGCGATGGGCTGCGGATTCGCCTCAAGCGCGTCGACATCCTGAACGCCGACGCCGCCCTGCCCTCGATCCAGCTTTTCCTGTAGTCAGTCCACCCGCAGCTCGGCCGAGCCCAGTCCCTCGATCTCGAAGCGCACGTGGTCGCCGCTTTTCACGGCCTTGGTAGTGATGATGCTGCCTGTAATTACTACATCGCCCCGCACCAGGCCACGGCCGATCGAGGCGAGGTGGTCGGCGAGCCAGGCCACCGCGTCGAGCGGGTGGCCCATGGCGTCGGCCCCGCGGCCCTCGCCCACCTTGTTTCCATTGATGAATGCCACGCCGCGCGCCGCGGCGAGGTCGATCGAGCGCCAGTCCGTCACGGGAGCGCCGAGCACCGCGCCTTCGTTCCAGCAGTTGTCGGCGATCAGCTCGAGCGGGTGCTTCGCCAGCACCTTGTAGTCGGCACTGCGATCGTCGGCAAGCTCTATTCCCGGCATCACCGCGCCGACCGCCTTGGCTACGCGGTCGCGGAAGAACGGCTTGTCGATGGCGGGCAGATCCTCGGCAAGCTGGATCGCGACCTCGAACTCCACGATCAGGCGCAGGTAATCCGCCGCGCGCACGCGCGCCGTGGCCCGGTGCAGGGTCGACTGCAGCAGGATCCCGGCCATCGGCGTGTCGACGCCGACGAAGCGGCGCATTTCCTCGGAGGTGAGCGCGAGCTTGTAGCCCGCACGCGCGCCGAGCTTCTGCGCGCGCAGCGCGACGAACGCGTCCTGGATCGCGTAGGCCTCGCTCCCGGTGCGCGGCGCGAGCTTCGGCGGCAGGGGCGCGAAGCGCTCCCGCCGCTCGTGCGACTCAAGCAGATGCTTTGCGGCTTCCTGGGTGGACATGGCCGCAGGCGGGGCATTCCCGCTTGCTCCGGTCGAACGCTTCGAAAAGGGGCGGCAGATCGGAGACGATGTTCTGGACGTTCACCTCGACCCGGTGCACCAGCGCCCAGCACTTCGGGCAGTACCACTCGAAGCCGTCGTTGACCTCGAGCGGCCGCACCTTCTCGACCACCAGGCCGACCGAGCCCGCTGGGCGCTGCGGAGAGTGCCGGCAACGGCCGGGGACGAGCAGGATCTCGCCCTCGCGAATGGGGAGGTCGCGCGGCTTCCCATCTTCGATCACCTTGAGGATCATGTTTCCGCGCAGCTGGTAGAAGAATTCCTCGTACGGATCGTCGTGGTAGTCGGTGCGCGCGTTCGGCCCGCCGATCACCTGCACGATGAGATCAGCGGCCTGCCTGAACACCATCTGGTTGCCGACCGGCGGCTTGAGGAGGTGCGCATGCTCCTCGATCCAGCGCGAGAAATTGAAGGCGGCGAGCGGCATCAGCGGCTTTGGATTGGTGCCCGGGGCCGGACTCGAACCAGCACGGCCTTGCGGCCTAGGGATTTTAAGTCCCTTGCGTCTACCAGTTTCGCCACCCGGGCAGCGGGTGGGGCGGTGAATGGAGGCGCGAGTCGGAATCGAACCGGCGTCCACGGCTTTGCAGGCCGCTGCATGACCACTCTGCCATCGCGCCAAAGCAAGAAGGGAAGGTGCGGCCCGTGGTTGTCAACTGCGGGCCGGACCTTCCCACCTGTAACTTGGAGCGGGAAACGAGTCTCGAACTCGCGACCTCAACCTTGGCAAGGTTGCGCTCTACCAACTGAGCTATTCCCGCGTCGATCACAAATTATAAGTCAACTGCCGAGCGATGCGTAAGGCAGCGCCTTGCGCAGGTAGTAGAGCATCGACGCCACGGTGAGCACCGCGGCGACATTGATGAGGATGGTGCCGAGCCACTGGCAGTCGAGCGTGAGCAGCGGGTCGTGGTAGAGCAAGAGCGGGATCGCGATCATCTGCGCCGTGGTCTTGAGCTTGCCGATGTAGGCCACCGCGATGCTCTTGCCCTGCCCGACCTTGGCCATCCATTCGCGCAGCGCCGAGATCGCGATCTCGCGCCCGACGATGATCAGCGTGACGAGCAGGTCGACCCGCTGGAGGTAGAGCAGCGCCAGCAGCGCGCCGACCACGATCAGCTTGTCCGCCACCGGGTCGAGGAAGGCACCGAACGCCGACATCTGGTTCAGGCGCCGCGCGAGGTAGCCGTCGAGCCAGTCGGTAATCCCCGCGAAGATGAAGATTGCAGTCGCCGTGATGTTCTTTGCCTCATCAGAAACCCAAGGAACATAGAAGATGCCGATGAGCAGCGGGATCAGGATGATCCGCGACAGGGTGATGAGGTTGGGCCAGTTAAGCGGCATCAATGAAGATGTTTGTAGATACGCTCCGCCAGCGGGCGGCTGATGCCCTCGACATTGGCGATGTCGTCTATCGCGGCGGCTTGCACTCCCCGCAAGCCGCCGAACGCCTCGATCAGCGCCTGGCGGCGCTTCGCGCCGATGCCCGGAATTTCAGTAAGCAGCGACGTGGTGCGCGCCTTGCCGCGCCGCGCGCGGTGCCCGACCACGGCGAAGCGGTGCGCCTCGTCCCGGATCGCCTGGATCAGGTGCAGTCCCGGGTGCGACGGCGCGAGCTCCAGCGCGCGCGCTTCGGACTCCAGGATCAGCTCCTCTTCCCCGGGCTTGCGCTCCGGCCCCTTGGCCACGCCCACCACGCACACCTGGTGCAGACCCAAATCGTGCAGCACTGCCGAAGCAACGCTTGCTTGTCCCTTGCCGCCGTCGATCAGGATCAGGTCGGGTATCTTTCCAGCCTCGGCGGTGACGCGCTCGTAGCGCCGCGCGAGCGCCTGGCGCATGGCGGCATAGTCGTCGCCGGGCGTGACGTCGCGGATGTTGAAGCGCCGGTACTCGGCCTTCTGCATCTGGTTGCGGTCGTAGACCACGCACGAGGCGACCGTCGCCTCGCCCATGGTGTGGCTCACGTCGAAGCACTCGACGCGCTGCGCTCCCGCCGGCAGGCCGAGCGCCTCGCGCAGCGCCTGCAGCCGTGTCTCCTGCGTGGCGCGGTCGCGCACGCGCTGCGAGATCGCGAGCAGCGCGTTCTTGCGCGCCATGTCGAGCCAGACTTTCCGTTCCCCGTGGGACGGGGTGACCACATGGGCTCCAGGAAGATCCACTTCTTCACTCGCGACGATGAGACCCGGGACCGGCTGCTCGAGATAGTGCTGCTCGAGGAATGCGCTGACCACCTCGCCCGGCGCCGCGCCCTCGGCGTTCGACGGGAAGAAGCTGCGGTCGCCGACGTGCCGGCCGGTGCGGATCATCACCAGGTTGACGCAGGCGATGCCGCCCTCGATCACGCAGGCGACCACGTCGGCGTCGACGCCGCGATTCGACTCCACGTACTGGCGCGCCTGCATGCGGGACAGCGCGCGCACCTGGTCGCGGTAGGCGGCGGCTTCTTCATAGCGCCGCGCTTCCGATGCGCTGTTCATCTTCCTGTTCAGATTCCCGATCACGTCATCCTCGCGGCCCTCGAGGAACAGCGCCGCGTTCGCCACGTCCTCGGCATAGAGCCCGGCCGAGATCCTGCCGGTGCACGGCGCGGTGCAGCGCCGGATCTGGTGCAGCAGGCAGGGGCGCGAGCGGTGCTCGAACACCGTGTCCTCGCAGGTGCGCAGGCGGAACACGCGCTGCAGGAGCTGGATGCTCTCACGCACGGCGTAGGCGTGCGGGAACGGCCCGAAATAGCGGTGGCGCCGGTCCTTCGCGCCGCGGTGGAAGCCAAGGCGCGGGAACTCGTGGCCGGTGATCGCGAGGTAGGGATAGGATTTGTCGTCGCGGAACAGGATGTTGTAGCGCGGCGCGAGGCTCTTGATGAGGTTGTTCTCGAGCAGCAGCGCCTCGCCCTCGGAGCGCGTCGCGGTGACCTCGATCGAGGCCACCTGGCCGATCATCACCTGGGTGCGGGGGCTGTGCGCCTGCTTGTTGAAGTACGAGGCGACCCGCTTCTTCAGGTCCCTCGCCTTCCCCACGTACAGCGCCTCGCCCTCGCTTCCGAGCATGCGGTAGACCCCGGGGAGATTCGGCAGCCCGGCGACGAAGGACTTCGGGTCGAACACGAAGATCATTTTATATCGTGTAAAATCCACGCCCTTTTCCCATGGCAAAAGTCGAAGCCGTCGGGATCCGTCCCGGCAATCTCCTCGAGTGGAACAAGCGCGTCTGGCGCGTGCTCAAGTCCTATCACGTGCACGTCGGCGGCCGCGGCGGCGCGTTCATGCAGGTCGAAATGAAGGACATCGAGAGCGGCACCAAGACCAACCAGCGCTTCCGCACCGAGGACAAGGTCGAGCGCGCGTTCGTCGACCCACGCGACATGCAGTTCCTGTACCAGGACGGCGAGAGCTACGTCTTCATGGACAAGGAGAACTACGAGCAGCTCTCGCTGCCCGCCGAGTTCCTCGAGGGGCAGGCCGGGTACCTGCTGCCCAACACCGAGGTGCAGATCAACTTCTACAACGGCCGCGCCATCGGCGTCGAGCTGCCGCCCTCGGTGGTTCTCACAGTGCTCGACACCGAGCCCGGCATCAGGAACGCCACCGCCACCAACACCTTCAAGCCGGCGAAGATGGAGACCGGCATCACGGTGCAGGTGCCGCCCTTCATCAACAAGGGCGAGAAGATCAAGATCGACACCGCCGAAGGCACCTACATGGAGCGCGCGTAGCAAAATCAGGGACAGACCACGTTTTTCTCGGTGCAAGGCTCAAAACCATGAAAAACGTGGTCTGTCCCTGTTCTAGGCTAGTCCCGTAAGTATCTCCTGGGCCTCGCGGTACGCGACGCTTTTCCGCAGGTCCCGGCCGCCCTTCTTCCTCATTCGCTCGAGCCGATCCGGATTCTTCATTTGCATGTTCCCCAGAGACTCGAGCAGCTTCATCTGGCCCGCGGCGTCGTTGCAGAGGAGCACCATGTCGCAGCCGGCGGCGAGCGCGGCGCGCGCGCGCTCGGGCGGGCCGCCGGCCACGGCGGCGCCTTCCATCGACAGGTCGTCGCTGAAGATCAGCCCTTCGAAGCCCAGCTTGCCGCCCAGGACCTCCTGCAGCCAGTACTTCGAGTAGCCCGCGGGCTCGGCATCGCACTGTGTGTAGATGACGTGCGCCGGCATGACCGCCGCGAGCCCGGCCCGGAACGCGGCGCGGTACGGCGCGATGTCTTTTTTCAGGATTTCCGCGAACGGGCGCGCGTCGCGCGCGACATCGGAATGCGTATCGCCGAGCGCAAAACCATGCCCGGGGAAGTGCTTGCCGACCGCGGCCATCCCGGCGTCGGCGAAGCCCTGCACGATTGCCGTGGCGAGCGCGCCGACCGCATTGGGATCGAAATGCAGAGCGCGGTCGCCGATGACGCTGCTCGTCCCGTAGTCGATGTCGAGCACCGGCGCGAAGCTGAAGTCGACGCCGTGGGCGCCGAGCTCGGCGCCGATCACGTAGGCCGCGGCCCGCGCAGCCTCCCTGGCCGCTTCCTTGTCGCGGTCCCAGAGCCGGCCGAGCTCGCGCATCGCCGGTATGGCGGTGAAGCCCTCCCGGAAGCGCTGCACCCTGCCTCCTTCATGGTCCACGCATACCGGCAGCGCAGGCTCACGCAATTTCTCAATATCCTGGACTAAGGCACTGAGTTGCTGATGATTCTCGTAGTTCCTGGTGAACAAGATTACTGCACCTGCGGCAGGATGGCGCAGGCGCTCGCGGTCATCGTCGCCCAGCACCGTTCCCACGACGTCGGCCACGACCGGGCCGGGTGGAAGCCTTACTTTTCGCACTCGAGGATGACGGTGGCCACGGCGACCCCGCGCTCGTCGGCCAGCGAGACGTGCCAGCCGGAGATGCCCCGGCTCGAAAGGACCTCCTTCAGGGGCTCGGAGAACTGGAGCTGCGGCTTGCCCGAAGCCTGGTTGGTGACCCACACCCCGTGCCAGTTCGCCGGCGCCTTGATGCCGGTGCCGAGCGCCTTGGCGAAAGCCTCCTTGGCGGCGAAGCGCTTGGCGAGGTAGTTGGCGGGAACCCGGTGCGCCCGGAAGCGCTTGAGCTCGGGCTCGCACAGCACCCTTTGCGCAAAGCGGTCCCCCCAGCGGCCCAGGGCTTTGCGAATGCGCTCGATCTCGACCACGTCGGTACCTACGCCGTAGATCACCGCGCCGCCTGGACCATCAGCGCCTTCATCTCGCGCACCGCCTCGCGCATGCCGACGAACACCGCGCGCGACACGATCGCGTGCCCGATGTGCAGCTCGCGCACGCCGGGGAGCGCCGCCACCGGCTGCACGTTGAAGTAGTTCAGCGCGTGGCCGGCGTTGAAGCGCATCCCGAGCGCGCGGATCGCCTCGCCGGCGGACTGGATCTTCTTCAGCTCTGCGATCACCGCAGGAGATTCGGCGTCCCTGCCCTTCGAATGGAAGGCGTGCGCGTAGGGGCCGGTATGCACTTCGCAGACCGAAGCGCCGATGCGCTTCGCGGCCTCGACCTGGCGCAGGTCGGCGTCGATGAAGACGGACACGACGATGCCGGCGTCGCGCAACCTGGCTACGGCGTTGCGCAAGGCGGGCTCTGCCCCCACGATGTTCAATCCTCCTTCAGTGGTCACCTCGTGCCGACCCTCGGGCACCAGCATTGCCATTTCGGGCTTGATGCGGGACGCGATGCCGACCATCTCGTCGGTCGCCGCCATCTCCAGGTTGAGCTTGATGTGGGTCAGCTCGCGCAGCCGGCGCACGTCCTCGTCCTGGATGTGGCGCCGGTCCTCGCGCAGGTGCACGGTAATGCCGTCGGCACCGCCGAGGTGCGCCTCGATCGCCGCCCAGACCGGGTCGGGCTCGTAGGTGCGCCGCGCCTGGCGCACGGTCGCGACGTGATCGACGTTGACGCCGAGCTCGATCACAGGTCCGCCAGCTCGCGCAGGACCGCGCGCGTGTGCAGCACCTGGCCGTGCAAGCGCTGGCCGATGAGCGCGCGCAGCAGCAGGCGCGCCTCCTCGCGCGTCTCGGGACGCGCGAAGTCGTCGGCCGCGAGGTCGAGCAGCGTCTGGCCGCTCACCATGAAATCTCCGTTGCCAGAGCGTCCGGTTGGAACTGGACCTTTATCGGGTTCATAAACATAGCGGCGATGCGGGTCGATCGGCGCCCCGCCCGCGTCGCGCTCAAGCAGCGGAGCATACCCGAGCTCGGCGAGCAGCCGCTTCTCGAAGGCCCGGAGGATGGCGGCGTGGACGGTGCTTTGCGAGAGATCCTTCAATGCCGCCCCATAGATGTCGAACAGCTGCTCGTGCGGATCGTCGCGCGGCAGCAGCCGCAGCACGAGCTCGTTCAGGTAGAAGCCGCACATCAGGGCGCGGCCACCGAGGGGCTGCAGGGCGCCCGACCATTCCGCGGACACCAGGTTGCCGAGCTCGGCCGACAGGCTCCAGCCCAGGCGCAGCGGGTGAAAGGCGAGCAGCACGCCGCGCATCGCCGAGCGCGGCCGCCGCGCGCCGCGCGCGAGCAGCGACACGCGGCCGAAGCGGCGCGTGAACGCCTCGACGACGAGGCTCGTTTCCTTCCAGGGATAGGTGTGCAGCACGTAGCCGGGCTCGTGCTCGGTGCGCCTTTTCATTCGTACCCCAGCTGGCGCAGCACGCGCGCATCGTCGGTCCAGGCCTTGCGCACCTTCACCCAGGTGCCGAGGTACACCTTGCCGCCGAACAGCTTCTCCATGTCCCGGCGCGCCGCGCTCGCCATGCGCTTCAGGCGCTCGCCGCGCGCGCCGAGGACGATCGGCTTCTGGCTCTCGCGCTCGACCAGGATGGTCGCCTCGATGCGCCGCAGCCGGCCCTCCTGCCTGAAGCTGTCGACCACGACCTCGCAGCGGTAGGGCAGCTCCTGGCCCATCTCCTGGAACAGCTTCTCGCGCAGCAGCTCGGCGGCGAAGAAGCGCTCGTCGCGGTCGGTGAGCTGGTCGGGCGGATAGGCCGCCGGCGCTTCGGGCAGCTCCACGCGCAGCGCATCCAGGAGCTGCGGGATGTTCTTGCCGGTCTTCGCGCTCACCGGGACGATGGCCGCGAAGTCGCGGGTTTTCGACAGGCGGTCGAGGAACGGGATCAACTCCGCGGAATTCCTGAGCAGGTCGATCTTGTTCACCGCCGCGACCACGCGCTGCGCCGCAGGGATTTTTGCAAGCGCCTCCTTGTCCTCCTGCCCGAAGCGCAAGGCCTCGACCACGAAAAGCGCGACGTCGGAGTCCCGCGCCGCCTCGCTGGCGCGGCGGTTGAGCCGGCGGTGGAGCGCGTTCACCGCCTGCAGCTGCTGGCCGGGGGCGTCCACGAAGATGTACTGCGTGTCGGGCCGCGTCAGGATCCCGCTCACCAGGTGGCGCGTGGTCTGCGGCTTGACCGACACGATCGAGACCTTCTCGCCGACCAGGCGGTTGAGCAGGCTCGACTTGCCGGTGTTCGGGCGGCCGGCGATGCCGACGGTGCCGCAGCGGTGGCTCATTCCCGCAGCTTGTCGAGCATCGCGTGCGCGGCCTCCTGCTCCGCCCGCTGCCGCGAAGTACCAGAGCCCTTCGTGCTGACCCCTTCAACCAGACACTCCACTTCGAATGAGCGCTCATGCGGCGCGCCGTGCGTCGCCACCACGCGGTACTCGGGCAGCGCCTTGCCGCGCGCGTGCATCAGTTCCTGTAGCCGGGTCTTCGCGTCCTTCTCCACCGCCGCGGGATCGATGCCCTCGAGCTGCGCGCCGAGCGCCTGCACCGCCGCGCGGCGCGCGGCATCGTAGCCGCCGTCGAGGAACACCGCGCCGACTACGGCCTCCAGCACGTCCGCCAGGACCGAAGGCGGCAGCGGCGCGGCCGTGCGGATCCGCGCGGCGAGGCCGAGCCGCTGCGCCGCCTCGGCGAGCGATTCCTGGCGCACCAGGCGCGCGCGCAGGCGGGTGAGCTCGCCCTCGGGAAGCTGCGGGAAGCGCGCGTAGAGCTCGTCGGCGACCGCGCAGCCGAGCACGCCGTCGCCGAGGAATTCGAGCCGTTCGTTGTGCCGCGGGCCGTGGCTGCGGTGCGTCAGCGCCTGCTCGAGCAGGCGCGGGTCCGCGAAGGTGTGGCCGAGCAGCTCTACTTGCCGCCCTTGCTGTCCGCCGCGTAATCGATGTACAGGCCGACGCCGGCGAACAGCGGGATCTCCTTGCGGTAAGCGAACGAGATCACCATCTGGTTGCCGTCCTTGCCGATCTCGAGGTCGGAGCCCTTGAGGGTGGTGATGTTGTCGATCTGGGCGCGGTTGTCGAACGCCCGGCGGATGTCGGCCGGCGTGGCCCCGGAGCGCGCGACGACCTCGATCGTGGACTTGATGGTGCGGTACTCCATGAAGGACGGCAGCAGCTTCATCGCGATCAGCGCCACCACGATGGCGATCACCAGCACGATCAGCAGGCCCGTGATACTGATTCCGTTTTGTGTTGCGCGCATCCTCTGCCTCCCGCCCCTCAGCGGAACGACCCGAAGCGCCCGAGCTCGTTCAGGTTGAGCCAGATGAAGAACGCCTTGCCGACGATGTTCTCGTCGGGCACGAAGCCCCACACGCGGCTGTCGCTCGAGTTGTCCCGGTTGTCGCCCATGACGAAGTAGTGGCCCGGCGGCACCGTGCACGCCAGGCCGTTCACATTGTAGTTGCAATTTCCGGCGAACGGGAACGCGCGCCCCGGCGCCGACAGCGCGGCGGGCATGTCCTCGTCGAGCAATATTTCATGCTCGACGCCGTTCAGGCTCTCGACGAAGCGGCGCGAGAACTGCATGCGCTCCTTCGACAGGTAGTCGTCGATCTGGCGCACCGGCACCGGGGTGCCGTTGATCGACAGCCGCTTGTTGCGGTACTCGATGCGGTCGCCCGCCACGCCGACCACGCGCTTGATGTAGTCGAGCGACGGGTCGTCGGGATAGCGGAACACCATCACGTCGCCGCGCTCGGGGGCGCCGATCCCGATCAGCTTGCGGTTCGCGACCGGCAGCCGGATGCCGTAGGTGTACTTGTTCACCAGGATGAAGTCGCCGACCAGCAGCGTCGGCACCATCGAGCTCGACGGGATCTTGAACGGCTCGACCAGGAACGAGCGCAGCAGGAACACGATCAGGATCACCGGGAAGAAGCTGATCGAGTACTCGATCCACCAAGGCTGCTTCAGCAGCCGCGCCTTCTCCTGCTCGAGGATCTGCGTGCGCTTGTCCTCGGGCTCGTGCCGCAGCTGCGTCTCGAGGCGCGAGAGCTCCTGCGTGCACAGCGCGAGCCGCCGGCGGCGCAGGGCGAGGCCATCCACGGCCCACGCGAGGCCCGTCACCATGAGCAGGATCAGGAGGAAAAGCGCGAAGTTCAACTCTCGCCCCGCTGCAGCACAGCGAGGAACGCCTCCTGCGGGATCTCCACCGCCCCGACCTGCTTCATGCGCTTCTTCCCCTCTTTCTGCTTCTCGAGCAGCTTGCGCTTGCGCGTGACGTCGCCGCCGTAGCATTTTGCCAGCACGTTCTTGCGCAGCGCCTTGACGTTCTCGCGCGCGATGATGTGCCCGCCGATCGCGGCCTGGATCGCTACGTCAAACATTTGTCTTGGTATGAGGCTTCTTAATTTTGTAACTAATTCTCTACCGCGCTGCTGCGCGCTCTCGCGGTGCACCATGCTGGAGAGCGCGTCCACGCGCTCGCCGTTCACCAGGATGTCGAGCCGCACCACGTCGGCGGCGCGATATCCCTTGAGCTCGTAGTCGAGCGAGCCGTAGCCGCGCGTCAGCGACTTGAGGCGGTCGAAGAAGTCGAGCACCACCTCGTTCAGCGGCAGGTCGTAGGAGATCACCACGTGGCGCGCCGAGTAGTGCATGTTGGCCTGGGTGCCGCGCTTCTGGGTGCACAGCGTGATCACCGGGCCGACGTATTCCTGCGGCACGAAGATCTTGGTGGCGATCATCGGCTCGCGGATCTCCTCGATAGCCGCCGGATCGGGCAGCCGCGCCGGGTTCGACACCTGCTCGACCGAGCCGTCGCGCAGCAGCACCTCGTAGACCACCGACGGCGCGGTGGTGATGAGGTGCATGCCGTACTCGCGCTCCAGGCGCTCCTGCACGATGTCCATGTGCAGCATGCCGAGGAACCCGCACCTGAATCCGAAGCCGAGCGCCTGCGAGGTCTCGGGCTCGTAGTGGAACGAGGCGTCGTTGAGGTGCAGCTTCTCCAGCGCGTCGCGCAGCGCCTCGTATTCGTTCGCCTCCACCGGGTAGAGGCCGGCGAACACCTGCGGCTTGATCTCCTTGAAGCCAGGCAGCGCCGTCGCGGCCGGCTTGTCGTCGTGGGTGAGCGTGTCGCCGACCTTGGCCGCGCGCAGCTCCTTGATGCCGGCGGTGACGTAGCCGACTTCACCCGCCGAAAGGCTGTCCTTCGCTCTCGCCTTCGGCGTGAACACCCCGAGCTGGTCGCACAGGTACGACGCGCCGGTGCTTATCAGGCGGATGCGCTCGCGCGGGTTGAGGGTGCCGTCGACCACCCGCACCAGCATGACCACGCCGACGTAGTTGTCGAACCACGAGTCGATGATCAGCGCCTTGAGCCTTTTCCCGGGATCTCCCCCGGGCGGGGGAATGCGGGCGATGACCGCCTCGAGGATCGTGTCGACGTTCTCGCCGGTCTTGGCGCTGGCGCGGATCGCGTCCTGCGCCTGGATGCCGATCACGTCCTCGATCTCCTGGATCGCCTTCGCCGGGTCGGCCGAGGCGAGGTCGATCTTGTTCAGCACCGGGATCACCTCGACGCCCTGCTCGATCGCGGTGTAGCAGTTCGCCACCGTCTGCGCCTCGACCCCCTGCGCGGCGTCGACCACCAGCACTGCGCCCTCGCACGCCGCGAGCGAGCGGCTCACCTCGTAGGAGAAGTCGACGTGGCCAGGCGTATCGATAAGATTCAAGAGAAACACTTCACCACTCTTGGATCGGTATTCCAGGGCGGCGGTCTGCGCCTTGATCGTGATGCCGCGCTCGCGCTCGAGGTCCATGGTGTCGAGCACCTGCTCGGCCATCTCGCGCTCGGGCAGCCCGCCGCACATCTGGATGAACCGGTCGGCGAGCGTCGACTTGCCGTGGTCGATGTGGGCGATGATCGAGAAGTTGCGGATGTGGCTTTGCGCCATGGCAAAAGCCGAAGATTCTAGCGCAGCTTGGCGAGCGTTTCCGGGTCCGCCACCAGGACTGGAACCTCGCGGCCGTAGCGCACGCGCAACTCGGGATCGGTATCGACGTCGATCTCCTCGAACTCGACGCCGAGGGCGCGCAGCCGCTCCGCCATCTGCTCGCAGAGATGGCAGCCGCTGCGGCCGTACAGCCTAGCCTTTGTCAGTCAGGCCCGAGATGGTGACGAACGCGACGCTTTCACCGCGCCGCACCTGGAGCGTGATCACCGAGCTCCTGTCGAGGCCGGCGAGCAGCCGGTTGAACTGCTCGACCGACTGCAGCTCGGTGTGCTGGCCCTTGTGCACCATGGTGAGCAGCACGTCGCCCTTGCGCACGTCGGCCTTGGAGTCGGGGCGCACCTCGGTGACCACCAGGCCGTGCGACACGCCGAGGCCCTTCTTCTGCTCGGCCGAAAGCTCGCCCACCACGATGCCGAGCCGGTTCGCCGGCATCGCGGGCTGCGGCTTGCCGCGGCTCGGCGGGGTGGCCGCGGCGACGCGGTCCTCCTGCAGCTCGCCGACCGTGATGCTGAGCTTCTGGGTCTTGCCCTTGCGCCAGACCTCGAGCGAGGCGCGCGAGCCCGGGCGGGTCGCGCCGACGATGCGCGGCAGGTCGCTCTGGCCCTCGACCGCCTTGCCGTCGAAGGAGAGGATGATGTCGCTCGCCTCGACGCCGGCGCTGTCGGCCGGGCTGCCCTTCTCGACCGCGTTCACCAGCGCGCCGCGCGGCCGGTCCAGGCCGAACGAGGTGGCGAGGTCGCGCGTCACTTCCTGGATCACCACGCCGATCTTGCCACGCGCCACGCGGCCCTTCTCGCGCAGCTGCTTCTGCACGTCGACCGCGACGTCGATCGGGATCGCGAAGGAGAGCCCCATGAAGACGCCGGTGCGGCTGAAGATCACGGAGTTGATGCCCACCACCTCGCCGCGCATGTTGAACAGCGGCCCGCCCGAGTTGCCCGGGTTGATCGCGACGTCGGTCTGGATGAACGGCACCAGGCTCGCGTCCTGCGGCAGCGAGCGCCCCTTGGCGCTGACGATCCCGGCAGTCACGGTGTTCTCGAAGCCGAACGGCGAGCCGATCGCCACCACCCACTCGCCGACCTTGAGCTTGGTCGGGTCGCCGAACTTGACCACCGGCAGCCCGGTGGCCTCGATCTTGATCACCGCCACGTCGGTGCGCCGGTCGGCGCCGATCGCCCTGGCCTTGAACTCGCGCTTGTCGGTGAAGCGCACCGTGATCTCCTCGGCGCCCTCGACGACGTGCGCGTTGGTGAGGATGTAGCCGTCGGCGCTGATGATGAAGCCGGAGCCGAGCGAGCGCGGCTCGGGCTGGCGCGGGCCCGGGCCGGGCTGCTGGCGCGGGATGAAGCGGCGGAAGAACTCGAGCACCTCCTCGTCCTCGATCCCCGGTACCTGGGGCCCGGCGCCGGTGCGGCGCGCCGCCTGCGTGGTGCTGATGTTGACCACCGCGTTGCCCTGCTCGTCGACCAGGCGGCTGAAGTCGGGCAGCACCTGGGTCTGGGCGAGCGCCGCCGCGGTGAACACGGCCAGCCACAGGGCGCCCAAAGTCTTGACGACGTTCATCTTGATCTCCCGTTACTGCTGTGGACGGCGATACTCGACCGCGTTGGCGATGCGCTGCACGCTCGCGGCCGGGGCCTCGCCGACTACCGTCACAACGTGATTGGCGACCTCGCGCGTATAGATATGGATCGCGCCCATGCTGGCCAGCCCGGTCCTCACCCGGTCGCTGCGCCCTTCCAGCGACTCGATGAACACCGAGACCGCGGCCAGGCCGTCCGAATACACCACCTGCCCCGCCGAGCGCGAGTCACCAAGCCGCCTTTTCAATTCAATGATTTTTTGAAAACCCGGTAATTCGCTCGATAGCCCCCAGCCCGCGAGGCGCGCCGGCGCGGCGGCGGCATCCTCGATGCGCCAGCCGGCCGATGCGTGGCGCGGCTTCACCATGTCGCGCGTCACCCCGCCGATCGCGAGCTGCGTGAACATGAACTGCTCGACCTGCGCGCCCGCGGCGTCGACGGTGACCGCGTTGAGCAGCATGCCGCTATGCGTGTCGGCGCACAGCTTGTAGCCGTAGCGCACATCGTCCCGCGGCGTCAATGCGACCGTCTGGCATTCGAGGCCGGCAATGCGCCGCGTCTCCCCCAGGCCGATGTCGTAGTGGCGCGCCAGCGCGGTGATGCGCTCGGGCAGCAACCCCGGGAACGCGCGCTCGCCGGCGCGACGCTCGACCTTGACGACGCGTTGCCCGGGCAGGTAGCAGCGCACGGTATCGCGCGTGCGGATGATCTCGCGCGGCACCCCGTCGAGGACTTCGAGGCGCTCGATGTCGGCCTCCGCGTAGCGCGTGATGCGCGAAGTCTCGCTGCGGCCGCCGTTCTGGTAGACGAAGGTGCCGCTGTAGGAAAGCTTCTGCGTCGCGTCGTGCATCTTGCGCAGCCAGCCCAGGGCTTCGGGAGTTTGCGCGTGGGCCGCGAGTGGCACCAGAACGAGCGCGAATGCCAGAAACCGTTGCATTACTTGCGCGGCTCCACGGTCTGCTCGGCCACGGTGCGCACGTAGGGCGCCATGCCCTGCAGCGAGATGCGCGGCGAGAAGCCCTGGTGGGCGAGGAGATAGTCGTTCGCCGCCGAGGGCAGCGGAACCAGAGTGGGTTTCAGTTCAGGTTGTACTTGCGGTACTTGCGCCACCGGGGCGGGCGCAGGGGGCGGCGGCGCGAAGGCGAGCCAGCCGACCAGCGCGACCGCCGCGAGGCTCGCCGCGGCCGAAAGCGCGGCCCAGCGCCGCGGCGCGGCCTGGAGCGCGCGCGGCGCGAGGACCGTGGGCTCGCTCGCCAGCCGCGCCGATACGCGCGCGGTGAAGCCGCTCGACAGCACACGGCTCTGGCGCATCGCATCGCTGATCAGCTGGTAGGTGCGCCAGGTCTCGAGCGCGTCGCGCTCGCGCCCCACCAGCGCGTCGATCACCTCGGCGGCGGACTTGTCGTCCAGCTCGCCGTCCATCAGCTCCGAAAGCCTGTCCTTCATGCCCCTACCACCTCTTGTCTTTGCGAGTGTCCAGCAACGGCCGCAACTGCGCGGCGATCGCCTCGCGTGCCCGAAAGATCCGCGAACGCACCGTTCCGATCGGGCAGTCCATCGCTTTCGCGATGTCCTCGTAGCTCATCCCCTCAATCTCGCGCATCTGAATCGCCGTGCGCAGCTCCTCCGGCAGCCCCTCGATCGTCGCGTTCACGGTCCTCGCGATCTCGTTCGACAGCAACAGGCTCTCGGGCGTGTTGATGTCGCGGAGCTGCTCGCCTTCCTCGAACCCTTCCGCCTCTTCGGCCTCCACCTCGGTCGAGGTCGGCGCCCGCCGACCCATGGCCATGAGGTAGTTCTTGGCCGT
>Ga0187892_10003757_pt1 | contig 26987 bp, 20 predicted proteins | sample MA1701073metaG_FD_139345 | JGI IMG/M metagenome (GOLD analysis project Ga0187892, IMG submission 139345) | Bio-ooze microbial communities from a basaltic lava cave in the Kipuka Kanohina Cave System on the Island of Hawaii, USA - MA170107-3 metaG ... | reverse complement strand
GAAGCTGCCTAAACGAAACGTTGCTTGTCGCCGAGACGCTGTGCCGAGCTTACTTCGATTCGGCGGCTCCTTCTACCGACACATCGCAGCTGCCGAACTTAAGTCCGACAGGCTGCTAGCCCAATCCATACACCTTATCGTTGACAATTTTCAGCACGCTCCCATACTTGATTTAGAAAGCAATCGGTCACAGGAGGTGGATATGGCACGCAACACCTTGATTGGAGGGGTGATCGCCGGGGTGTTGTTTTTGAGCGCTCTGGCTCTGGCCGACGATTCGCCGAAGGACTCCGGCACCGGTTCAAACGAGCCCACAGGAAGCGTGGAAGCATTCAAACAAACACGTGTCTACGTGGGGGGCGTCTCCCTCACCAGCGGATACAATCGCTTCTCCGGGCCCGCCTATTGGGGGTCTCCCTTCTACCGATCCTACGGTTCGCAGTTTTGGACTCCTTTCTGGCCAAGTCATTCTCCATACGACAGACTTGCTGTTTCGGGCTTCTATCCAGCCCACAATTCTCAGCGTGGCCCAAACATGGGGGAAATCAAACTGCAAGCGGAACCGATGACTGCTTCGGTATTCATCAACGACGCATATGCGGGACGGGTTCAGGATTTGAGATCCATCTCGTTGGAGCCCGGGGTTTACAATCTAAGGGTCGAGTCAGAAGGCCGTCCTGCTTTTGCACGCCGAATCTATGTGCTCAGTGGGAAGACACTGAGAATCGAGGCTAATTTGCTGGCAGTGAAAGGAGAGCAGCCATGAAGTTCTTGAGTCTGGGGTTGATGGTCGTTCTTTCCGCGCCTCGGATCTGGGCAAGCGACATCTATGGAAAAGAAGCTCGAGCCGAGGCGTCGCGATATCCCGCGAGCGCTCAGCAGACGCAACTCAGCATCGGCGCCCAATGGCTGACGCTGGAGCAGATTCGTAAATCCTTTGCCACAGAGCTGCATCGGGGCGTGCTTGTTGTCGAGGTGGCGGTATATCCTGAGAAAGGAAAATCCATCAACGTCTCACGCTCAGCCTTTCTAATTCGGCCCACGGGCAGCGAAAAAACATCGAAGCCGATGCACCCCGCCGCCGCAGCTCAGACTGCAGAGCGACCTTCCGGTGAAGGCCTTGAAACCGATGCTTACCAGCAGGTTGGGATCGGGTATGAGACCGGGCGCATCTATGATCCGGCCACAGGTCAGGAACGGAAAGAAACCAGAGTCTACACTTCCACGGGAGCAGGGGCGAGCGTAGGCACCAAAGGTGGTCCGGCGAGGACGGAAAGGGATCGCAAACTGATGGAACGTGAGCTTACCGAAAAGGGCTTGCCCGAGGGTACTGTCAGCAGACCCGTGGCGGGTTATCTCTATTTTGCCGTTTCGGAGAAAAAGAGGAGCGAGGTATTCAGTTGGAGTGCACGCTCGGCGGGGTCAAGACGGTGTTGGCTTTGAAATCGTCACCCTAGACGAGACCAAGCGAAAAAACCGGACGGGTTCCCGAACACAGACTGAAATCGATCTTTGTCGGGAGGGGTGCACGAACGGTGCACCCCCATGATCAATGAATGGAATCCTTGGAGATTCGTCCTTCCAAACCGGCGGGGCTGAAGACCCCGCTGCCTTAAAACACCAACTTCAACCCAAATTGAATCTGGCGCGAGTCGATCTTTGTGCTGGTAATCACTCCATAGTCGGCGTTCCGAAGCGTCCGGCCGGGAGGATTGAAGATCGGATGATTGGGCATATTGAAGAACTCTGTCCGAAATTCAAGGTACTTGGACTCTGAGAACGCGAACTTCTTGTTCGCCGAAGCGTCGAAGCTGATGATTCCGGGTCCAATGATCGTGTTCCGCGCCGCGTTGCCGAAGACAAACTGTGGTCTGCCCGGCGCCAGATCCACGAAAGCATCCGTATTAAAGAACCGTTCCCGCTTCTTCTCGCTACGCTTCAGGTTCGGGCTGATGCCTGTGGCGTTCGGGTAGCACACACCACCGCCGTTTTGGATCACGCCTCCGCCGCACAGCGCGGTGATCGGAAAGCCATCCTGCAACGTGAAGATACCTCCCAATTGCCAGCCTCCCAGAATGGCATTGGCCACCCCGCCCATGTTCATGAATCGCTGGCCCTTTCCGAACGGCAACTCGTACAGCCAGGAGGTGGTGAGGCGCTGCCGAAAGTCAAACGCCGAGAGTCCCCGCTCCAGCTCGAGGTTGTAGTCGTTTGAAGGCGTCAAGCTGTCACCATCGGTCGTCCGAACGCCACTTCCGTTATCAATTGACCTCCCGTAGGCATAGGAGCTCAAGAGCGTAAATCCGTGAGCGAACCGTTGCTGCAAGCGTACCTGCAAGGCGTGATAGCTGGAATGGCTGGGGGCATTCATGTTTTGCATGCCGCCAAACTGCGGGAAGGGGCGGGTCAGATTTGTGTTGGAATTTGAACTCGGACGGGTGTTGTTATAGGTCGTCAACCGCCGCAGCTTCACACCTGCGGAACCGAAGTAGTTCGCTTCGATCGACATGTCCTGAGTGAGTTCCCGCTGCAACCCGAACGACCATTGATTCACATAAGAGGTTCGTTCGCCAAACTGATTGATGAGAATGAAGGTGGGAGCGCCAGTGCGAGTAAAAGGAACCGTGTAGCTTAGATTGGGGCGAAAGCTTTCCGCCGGCTCGTTGTTGCGAACGGTGAACGGCGCGTTGCGAACTGAATCAAACACCGCGTTTCCGATGTCCCGAACATAGTAGATGCCGAAACCCGTTCGTAGCACGGTCTTGGGTGTGATCTGGTAAGCAATTCCCAATCTGGGGGCGAAGTCGTTCAAGTCGTTCACGTTCACGCGATCGCCAAAGCGTCCATCCCGCACATATTTGATCGACGGTGACAGCGGATAAGGCGGGTTGCCTTCGAAGGGATTTCCCTCGCCAAGTCGAACGAAGGTAGGCTCGATTGAGTTGTCCCAGCGGAAATCGATATTCACAATCGCGTCGTGCTTGTCCTGGAACGGCTGATCGTTTTCCCACCGGATACCCCAGTTCACCGACAGTTTTGGAGTCACCTTCCAGGTATCCTGTAGAAAGAGCGCGAAGTAGTTCGAGCGGAAGTTCGCAATCGGAGCGCCAATCTGTCCTTCCGAGTTGTTCATGTACCCCAAGAGAAAATCAGCCATCGGAGCGCCGGTTCCGGCTATGAGCGACCCTGTGGCCGTATTAACGCCTTGTGTGTACCGTTGGTCGAAATTGAAGCGGCCGCGGGTTACAACACCGCCCAGTTGGTTGTAACGGATCCTGCGAAACTCCCCGCCAAACTTGAAAGCGTGTTTCCCTTTGGTCCAGGAGAAATTGTCCAGCGCTTGTATGGTTGTATCGTAGTTGAGGAATGGAGCATCGCTTTCCTCTCCAAGCCCTTCGATTCCCGTAATACCGATATTGGGAACTCCCCAATACAGTGGGTTGTCTGAGGGAATACCAATCCCCAACTCTTTGACGACGTTCTCCGTGTTTGCGCGGGGCGAGACGTGGCCATTGTAGAGATAGCTCACGCTAAACTTTGCTTCGTTCACCTTTGTCGCTCCGAACACCCGCGTATTGTTCACCAGAGCCTGGTATACATCGGTGTCGGTGTTGATCCCCATGTCCGGGATGGCTCGGGGGTCATATCTCAGTTCGCCGGACCAGCTGTAGCGGAAAAACCAACTCGCTGCCGGATTCTGGTTCCAATCCACACGGCCGGTGAATTGAGAGGCATTAACCCGGCGCGCTTCAGTGTTGATGAAGTTTGCAATTCTGCCCGGCGTCTGCGGCAGTGGGAAGTAGTCGAGCAGTTTTCGAGAAACTGAATTAATTCGATTCTCAGGAATGCGATTGCCAGGAAATGGCGTGGGGGCTGTCAGCACGACGCCTGCCGCATTGAAAACCCGCGTCGCCGGGTCATAAATAATCGCACTGTTCCCCGAAAAATCTCCGGCTCTTTCTGCCGCCAACGGGACGTTCGGAGTCAGGGTGAGCCCTTTGCGCTCGCGCAGGCCCTCGAAATTCGCCAGGAAGAACAGTTTGTCCTTGCCGTTGAACTTCGGCAGGATGACAGGGCCACCCACGGTGAAACCATATTGATTCCGTTTGAAAGGCGGGATCTTGTCGGCCGGCCGATCGAAATAGTTCTTGGCATCCAACGCTGAGTTCCGCAGAAATTCAAAGACGGAGCCATGAAGTTGGTTCGTCCCCGACTTGGTTGAAACATTGATCTGAGCGATGGCCCGCCCATACTCCGCAGCGAACAAACCGCTCTCGACCTTGAACTCTTGCAAAGCGTCGATAGATGGCAACAGCATGTAACTGTTGAAGTTCAGATCGGTGTTCTCCATGCCATCGAGCGCATAGTGGTTATAGTGGATCCGCTGACCACTTACGTTCAAAGCAAAGGCGTTACGCTGCCCGCCCATGCGTTGCTGTCCTTGGGCCGACGCCGGCCCGTTCGTAGTGGCGCCCGGAATCAACGAAGCCAGTTGCAGATAGTTGCGGCCATTCAAAGGCAACTCCACGATACGGCGATTCTCGATGACGGTTCCCACAGAGGTCGTCTCCGTCTGTAGAACCGGAGCACCACCTGAAACCTCTACAACGCTGGTGATTTCACCAACCTCCAAAACGAAGTCGATTCGATTCGAACTTCCTATCTGGATAGTGATCTCCTTGCGCTCAATAGCCCGGAACCCTGACAACTCGACCTTGAGGTCATAGATGGCCGGTTGGATGGCCGGGATGACGTATAACCCCGCCTCGTTGGTCTTCACCGAACGGGTTGTGTTTGTGGACGGGTTGATTAAGGAAACGTTGACTCCGGGAACCACCGATCCGCTGGGGTCGGTGACCACACCTGAGATTTCTCCTGCCGTCGACTGAGCGAGAACGGTGGAGGCAGATAGTAGAAAAACCAAGACTAACAATCGTGACAAGCGCATTTGGACTCCTCCCGACGCACTGATCTGGTCTCACAGCGGCCGCAGGCCGCGTAGACTCTAGAATTTGAGACGTGGTTTATGGCGGGAGTATCTTTAACCGGGCGCTGATATGTCAAGAACAAATCAGCCTTGTGTCCACGAAGTACACGAAGAGACACGAAGGGATGGAACTGCCCCTTAAGTTCGATTCCGACGGCAACCAAGCACTCGCGGTACTTCAGTCCGAGTCTCTTTGTCTGCCTCGTCCTCGTTCGTGGCTCACTTCTTGAGCTGAATGTTGAAGGTCTCCAAAGTCGTGGCAATGGCGCGCTGGAGCTGGGCAACCGCAATATTATGGTCGGCCAGAGCGCGCATCTCGCGGCTGCGGGCTTCTGAAAGTTGGTTCTGGCGGGTAAGGACGAAGAAGTTGGTGGTTTCACCGACGCGGAAGCGGCGCTCCTCGCTGTCGAGCTGAGCCTGGCTGGCGGTTCGCCCTGCCCGGGCAGATTCCACTCGCTTCTCGGCAGTTGCGACTGCCTGCAATGCATTTCGCACGTCCGCTTCCACCAGTTGCTCCATTCGCTGCCTCAGGGTCTGCAATTGCCTTCCCGTTGCAAGCGAACGCCCGAAGTTGGCTTCCGCTGTCCGGTTCCGCAAAGGCAGATTGATCGAGACTCCGGCCTGAAAGGTTCTGTATTTCTGCTGAAACAAGTTACTGAGTGCGTCGCCATATCCACCGATTAAGTTCGGGGGGAGACTCCCCTGAACAGGTTGTGTGATGGGTGGAAGGCCGGCAAGTAGCGAGAGTTCATTCAGCCGACTAAAGACAAGCTGGTTCTGAGCAGTGAAGGGGTTGGTTTGGTCCAGCCGGGAGCCCGCCAGGCCTGTGCTCAAATAGTTTGCCAGCAGGTCGATTTGCGGCTTCGCCTGATCCCGGCGGTAGACCACATCGATCGCGTTCAGTTCCTCCTGCAAGCCAATCTGTTCCAGCTCGGGACGGGAAGCCAGTGCCTTCTGCAGGGCGTCCTCGAGCTGAATCGAGTTGGGTTTCAGATCTGCCTTGTCGGCTGGCTTGAAGCTCTCGGACCAGAGCGTGTCTTTGCGGTCCGGCAGCAGAAGCTGCTTGAGCACGTTCTGAGCGCGATTGACGTTTTCCATCGCCAACAGCACGTCGCCCTCTCTCCGCTCCAGTTCGGCTTCTGCCTCCACGATCTGCACTTCGGCCAGCGTGCCCGCAGCCGCCAGGCGCTTGTTGATTTCCAACTGATTCAGTGCCCAGCGCGCCGTCTCCTGCTTTACCTCAAGATCGCTGTATGCGTATGCCAGATCCCAATAAGATTGCACCACTCCCGTTATGATCTCAATCACCCTCAGGCGAAACTGGGCCGAGCTCAGCGAAATTTGCTTCCTGGCGACTCGGATCTCCCGCCGAAATGGATCGATCCTGAGATTGCGGAAAAGCGGCTGCGCGAAGTTGAACCCGAAAGTGTTGTTGTATTGCGGATTCAGCACATTAAAGGCATTGTTGGTGGTATCGCGGCTGTTGTCGAAGAACAGCGCCAGATTGGCACCGCTGGTGAAGCGTTGCTGCAGTCCGGCATTCCAGACATAGGCGTCATTGGAAACCGTGGCGTTTGGCCCGCCTCCCAGGATGCTGGCGACTGGAATCGTACGAGACAGGAAGCTGGGGCCGAAGCTGACCACCGGATCGTATTGGCCCTGGGCGCCCGTCAGACCGAACTGTGACACTTCCATGTTGATGCGTTCGACTTCGATGTCGCGGTTGTTTCTGAGGGCCAGTTCAACTGCTTCTTTTAGAGAAAGTGGCTTCTCTTTGGAAGTATCGACCCCCACCAGTTCAAACGGGATCTGGTGGCCGGTTGTGTGTTGCTGAGTGAACGCCGGCTGGACTGAAACGGCCAGCAGCGCAACAAGAGCGATGAGCTTCGAATAGTAGTTCATATCAGTGAATTGAATTGCCGTTCTTTGGATGGAGAGTTACTGGTTACAAGAGGCTGTCAGGTGCAAATCGTTTCGGATGTCACATTTTCATCCAAAAAGCGATGAAACTGCGCCTGTCAGCCGGCGGCGGAAACATCCTGCAACGGCATCCCAGGCTGACGCCAACCGCCCCCACATCGGCGAAGTGGCAAGATCATCAAACAGCGAATAAGCCACCGGGATGGCCAACAGCGTCAACAGCAGGCAAAGCATCTGCCCGCCGATCACGATAATTGCCACCGAACGCCGCACGCCCGAACCGACGCCTGTACCCAAAGCCATCGGCAGCATTCCCGCCACCAACGCAAACGTGGTCATCAAAATAGGCCGCAACCGGTCGCGACAAGCCTGGAGGATCGCGTCATAGCGCGGCATGCCTTCGTGCCGCAGGTTATTCATATGATCGATCTGTAGAATCGAGTTCTTCTTAACGACGCCAAACAACATCAAGATACCCAGTGAAGAAAACACATTCAGGGTCTGGCTAAAGGCCAGCAGTGACAGCAATGCAAATGGTATGGCCATAGGCAGGCTAAGCAGAATCGTAATGGGGTGCAGAAAGCTTTCAAACTGCGCCGCCAGAATCATGTACATGAAGGTGAATGAGAGCAAGAAAGCTACGACGAAAGCAGATCCGGCGCGTCCCAGTTCACGGCTCCGTCCAAGCAACCCGGTCTGGTAGGCCGGGCCCATGTCCAACTTTTGCACCTCAGGCTCCAACCGCGCCAGCACCTCGCTCAGCGCTTGCCCCTTTTCGATGTTCCCGCTAATCGTCACCTGCCGCTGGCGATTGTACCGCTGGATCTGTGCTGGCCCGACGCCTTCATCTAGCATTACTACACTGCTGAGCTGCACGTTGCCGCCGCGCGCTGATGGAATGTAAAGCCGTCCCACGGTCTCGGCGCTACGCCGGTTTTCGGCCGCCACGCGCAGCCGCACTTCATAACGGTCGTCACCCTCCTGGAACGAAGACACTTCTTCGCCAGCCACCATCGTTCGCAGGCCTGATGCAATGTCTTGGACGCTGATGCCCAGATCGGCAGCCTTCGCCCGGTTAATGTGCGCTCGAAGTTCCGGCTTTCCAACCTCCAGCGAGCTGTCAACGTCGACGACTCCCGGAATCTGTTTGACTACCTGGCGAATCCTTTCCGAATACTCGGTGAGTTTCTGCAAGTCGGGTCCACGCAAGGTATACAACAAGTCTGCGTTGGCAACGCCTCCACCGGAGATCGCCGCAGGATACTGGACCGCAACCCTCAAATCATTGCTGTACTTCGCCATCAGACGTCGCGCTTGCTGCATGATCTGCTGTTGGGTTTCCTTGCGTTCGTGCAGAGGAACTAACTGCATGAACAGCGTGATGAAGTTCACCCGTTGCTGGCTGTCGGCACCTACGGTCGATAGGACAAACTCCACACCCGGCAAGGTCTTCAGCTCACCTTCAAGCTGGCTTACCAAGGCACTGCTTCCCTGCAACGAGGTGCCTTCAGGCGCTCGCACGTTCACTTCAAATTGACTCTGGTCGTCCTGCGGAATGAAGTCCTTTCCTGTGAGCATGAACATCGGAACAATCGCCACAATTGTTCCCACGGAGATAAGTGACATGGCAAGCCGGTGCTTCATGGACCAGACCAGCATGCCCATGTAACTCCGGTCAATCCAGCTGTAAAAGCGGCTGCTCTTGGCTGTCTTCTTGTGTTCCCCAGTCTGGGATGTCGCCTTGAGGAAGCGCGCGCACAGCATCGGCGTCAGAGTAAAACTCACCAACAGCGAAATCATGATGGAAAAGGCTGAGGTGAAGCCAAAACTGCTCATGAACCGTCCCACGATCCCGCCCATGAAAGCCACCGGCAGGAAGATAATAACCAGAGACATCGTCGTGGCCATGACGGCCAGACCGATATCGGCCGTGGCTTCCTTGGCGGCACGCATCGGTTCGACGTCTTTTTCTTCTATGAAACGGAAGATATTTTCCAACACCACCACCGCATCGTCGATCACAATGCCTACGCACAGCGTCAGCGCCAGCATGGTCATATTGTTCAACGTGAAGCCCATCGCCCACATCAGTGTGTAGGTGGAGATGATCGAGGTTGGAATGGCAATGGCCGCGATGAGCGTCGCGCGCAAGTTGCCGATGAAGATCAGAACGACCAAAGCCGCAAAGAAGCCACCCAGCACCAAGTGCTCCTGGACCGATTCAAACGAGCTGCGGATATAAACCGACTGGTCGCGCACGATGCGAATCTGCAAACCTGCCGGCAACAATGGTTTGATCTCCGCCAGGCGCTCCTTGACTCCCTCAACCACCGCAAGAGTGTTTGTGCCCGACTGCTTGCGCACCTCCAGTACAATCGCTTCCTTGCCGTCCACGCGCGCCAGGGAGCGTGGCTCTTCAATGCCATCCTCCACCGTTCCAACATCGGCGACACGCACGGGTGAACCGTTGACGACCTTCAGGACAATGTCGTTGAACTCCTCAACTCTCTTCACACGCCCCAGGGTGCGTAGCGTCAGTTCCTGAATGCCCGCGTCAACCCGTCCACCAGGGATCTCGATATTCTGCGTCGCCAGTGACCGGCGCACTTCGTCGATCGTCAGGCCATACGACATGAGCTTCTCTGGATTCAGCCAAACCTGGATTTCGCGCTTGCGGTCGCCAATGAAGCGGACCTGGCCCACGCCATTGAGCGATTCAATCTGCTGTTTGATTTGCTTGTCGGCAATTTCTGTGATCTCGCGTGCGGGGCTATTCCCTGAAACGGCAATCGACACAACCGGCTGGGCGTCGGGATCGATTTTCTCAATGACTGGCGGGTCAATCTCCCGAGGAAGGTTGCCCAGAATGCGGCCTACGCGGTCCCTCACATCCTGCGCTGCTTCGTCTCCATCGCGCTCCAGGATGAAGGTCACAAAAACCTGCGAGATGCCTTCGCTGGAAGCCGAACGCAGTTCGTCAATCCCGCTGATGGTGTTGACCGCTTCTTCGACCTTCTTGGTGACTTCCGTCTCGACTTCTTCCGGCGATGCTCCTGGCAGGACCGTTGTGACAGTTACTGTAGGGAAGTCAACTTTGGGGAAAAGATCGACGCCGAGCTTGGTGTAGCAAAAGCCACCGATTACGACCAACGCCATGATGAGCATGGTGGCGAAAACGGGGCGTCGGATGCAGATTTCAGCTAGCTTTTGCATTACGACTCCTTCCCTTTTACCGGCACACCATTGCTCAACTTGCCCAGGTTCTCCACCGCCACCCGCTCTCCGGCTTTGGCTCCTTCCAGAATCTCAACATAACCACCCTCACGTAGGCCAGTCTTCACCACACGCTCCACAGCGTGGTTACCCTCCACGACAAACACCTTGGTCAGACCGGCAAATGCCAGCAACGAGCTGGAAGGCACCATAAGGGCCGGTGATTCCTTGGCTACCAAGAGCCGCACCGAGGCAAAGAGGCCGGGCTTCAGTTCTCCACCTGCATTTGGGACTGTCGCCTCCAACGTCAACGTCCGGGCTTTCTCGTCCAACGCGGGGCTAATACGGCTGATAACGCCAGAAAACGTCTTGCCCGGATACGCATCCACTGACAGCGTCACAGTCTGGTTCAGACGAACCGAAGCTACAGCGACCTCTGGAACGACGGCCTGTAACCGCAACGGATTGGACCGCACCAATGTCACGATCTTCGCCTCAGAACGGATGTACTCGCCGCGAGTGACGTGCCGCTCGCTGACCGCCCCATCGATCGGCGCGACAATGATAGTGTCTTGAAGCTGCTTGCGAGCCAGTTGCAGCTCGGCAGCCCGCTGATCAACGAGCGCCGTCTGGTTATGAAAGCTGTCCTGTGCCGCCTGGTAACGGGCTTCGGCACCGCGATGCTGAATCTCAGCCTCATCGAAGCGTTCCTGCGAAATGTCGCCATTCTTGATGAGCGTTTTGGCACGCTCGTAGCGCAACCGCACTTCATCCAGAGCGGCCTTCGCCTGCCGCACCTCGGAGTTCTGCTCGGCTTCGAGGCTGGAGTTGCCGCTGCGCATGCCCACACGAGCGCGAGCCTGGTCGAGCGCGGCCTGCGCCTGGTCAATCCGCAACTGCGCTTCACGCTGTGCCAACCTGGCCAACAGTTGCCCACGACGAACCACACTGCCCAGGTCCACCGGCAGCTCTTCGATAATCCCCTTCACTTCACTGCTGACCACGACCTCTTGATCCGCCTTGAGCGACCCGACAACCTCGACGTAGCGTGCGACTGGACGTTCTTCGACCAAGACCGTTTTCACAGACAGCGGTTGGGCCGGGGCGGCATCGGCGCGCACAGTTTCGTCTTTCTGCTTTGAACAGCCGGACAGGCCAAGCAACCAGAAACCCATCACAGTGAGCAACAGGCCATATCCAAAGCATGGCGGCGCCGACGATTGCGACTGACCATGTTTTCCGACGGGCTTAGAGAATCGAATCATGAAGACACCTATCGTTTCTTAGAAGAAGTCAACCGAACGCCGTTCAAAAAAATCCTGGAGAACTCGCGCGCCATGTTTCGATTGCTCTTTCGCAGGAAAGAGTCGCCATAGATCAAGGTAATCAGCGAATGATGGCTGACCATGCCCAGGAATCCGCGTACCAGCACCACGGCATCAGCCTTCCGGAATGCACCTTCGCGGGCACGCTGGCGAATGTAGCCACTGAGCAATTCGTAAACTGGACGCACCTGGCTTTCCATAAACAACTGCGAAAGTTTGTGACCCTCCAAGCTACTGAACAAGAGCAGTCGCAGCAGAGCCGGCTGTTCGCGGTGCGTTTCCAGAATGCGAAAAGCCAGCGTTTCGAAAACAGCCGCGTCGTCGCATTTGTCCATGGCCTGAGTCAATTCAGCAAAGAACTCCTCACGGTGCCCTTGGATAATGAAATCGATGATGGCAGCGTAAAGGTCCTCCTTGGTGGCAAAGTGTCGAAAAATAATGGCTTCACTCACACCCGCGGCCCGGGAGATTTCGCGCGTGGTCGTTCCTTCAAAGCCTTTGGCGGAGAACAACGCCATGGCCACTTCAATAATCTGTCGCCGCCGGTCCGCCGCCGGCAGCTTTCGGGTAGTCGTTTTCGATCGTGTTTCCAGCATCCTGGCTAATCCATCCCTCGTGAGCCGAAAGCAACAAGCTTTTCGGCTAAAGTATGTAAGTAATTACTAACATCTTGAGAACAAGTCAATCAAAATTTTGGTTTGATCTGGATGGGCAGGCAGGTATTCGCTACTTATCCTGTTGGAGTGTGAGCATTTGCCTCCAACGAAGCTAATCATGTGTCGGATTTGACGGCAACTCCCTCTCCCGTTTGTGGGGAGCGGTGGCCGAAGACCGGGGGGCGGCGCTCCACGGAGGTGCAACCCTGAGGGGTCTTAGCAGAACTACGGATAAGACAGATACTTCTGCCGCATCTGCATAAACCTCTCCAATTCTTCCCGTCCGGCTTCGACGATCCGTGCCACCGAATCGCCTCGCCGGATTCCTTGCTCCACAGCCTCAGAGCCTGTCATCCCAACGAGCTTGTCTAACTGAAAGCGACCTGGGTACAAACGGGCAATCGCACGGGCCATCTCCAAACCGGTGGAGACTGATTGGAAACGCGTTCGATCCGTCAGTTCGACGCGAACTCCGTGGCAGAGTTTGTCGTGATAGTGATCGTCGGTGGGGGTGAAGTGGGTGGCAATGAACTTCACTCCTGCAAGGTTGCGTTTTTGTAGCGCTCGCGCCAGTTGCTTGGCATTCATCCATGGCGCGCCGAGAATCTCAAACGGTGTGTCCGTGCCCCGGCCGACGGATACATTCGTAGATTCCAGCAACCCTACGGCCGTATAGAGCGTTGCCTGGCGCAGGTTGCGGATGTTTGGCGACGGATTCACCCACGGCAGGTCCGTGTCGTCCAGCCACAAAGAGCGCTGCCAACCTTCCAACTTCACGACCTCGAGCTTGGCTCCAATCCGGTTTTCCTCGTTGAAGAGCATTGCCAGCTCGCCGACGGTCATGCCGTGCCGAACGGGCAGCGGGAAGTATCCCGTAAAGCTCAAGCGATGCAATTCGAGAATGGGTCCTTCGACTTGAACGCCATTGATGGGATTGGGCCGGTCGAGCACAACGAATCGAATGCCCGCCTTGGCAGCCTCTTCCATTGCATATCCCATCGTGGAGATGTAGGTGTAGAACCGTGCCCCGACATCCTGAATGTCGAAGACGAGAGCGTCGAGCCCCTCCAGCATTTCCGGAGTGGGCCGGCGCGTCTGTCCGTACAGACTGTGCACCGTCAGGCCGGTGTTTGGATCTACAAACGAGGCAACCTTGCGATCCACGTCGCCGTAGAGCCCGTGCTCGGGGCTGAACAGCCTCTCCAGTAGGACACCGGGCGCTTCGCGGAAGACTTCCACCGTACTTTTGCCTGCCCGATTTCTTCCGGTGTGATTGGTGATCAAACCAACTCGGAGCCCATTCAAGCGATCAAACTTTTCGGCCTCGAGCACGTCAATCCCTGTCAGGACCTTCGCGCCTTCGGCATAGAGGTTTAAGGAAATCGTTAAGAAAACGAGAACGCTCCACAGGTGATTCACTTTGTGCTCCCTTGAAAATCCCCTCCTGGGAGGGGTGGCGCAGAGCGACGAGGGTCGCGGAGCGCCGGAGTGGGTGAGTTCCCCATTCCCAAAACCCCCTGAGTCCCCGTGGGGTGCCGAGACGCTGTAAGCAAACGTAGGGCAAAACGTGGGAGCCGCTGTCCTCAGTGGCGATTTCCGAACCTCCTGCCTTCAATCGCCACTCGGGCGCCAGCGGGCGCGCCAGCGCTTCTGAAGTTCTTTGTTGACTCTGGCACCGCCTGCAGCATGAACAACTTCTCATAAATTGACAGGCTCAGGGCGGTCGATTATAAACGGATTCAGCCGGATTCCTGGACGAAAGAGGAAAGCAAATGGCCTCATTAACTCGAGTTTGCAGTTTCGTTCTTGCGTGTACTCTTCTTTCGACTTCAGCCTCCGCACAGAAGCGTCCCTTTACCTTTGACGAGATGATGAAGGTCAAGCGCGTCGCTGACCCGCAATTGTCTCCCGATGGGAAGTGGGTGACTTTCGCGGTGACGACCTACGACGTGGCAAACAACAGCCGCAACAGCGACATTTGGCTGGTCTCGTCGGAAGGCGGCGAACCCCGGCAGATGACGCGCAGTCCAAAGGCGGACGAGCGGCCGCGTTGGGCGCCCGACAGCAAACGGTTCGCATTTGTCTCGACCCGTTCGGGAACCTCACAGATCTGGATCCTCGCGATTGATGCCGGCGAGGCAGCTCCTGTGGACACAAAGGGACTGGAGGCCTCGGGAGTCGTATGGTCGCCCGATGGCAAGACTCTGGCGTTTGTTTCAGACGTTTACCCAGACTGCCCGGATCTTGCTTGCAATCAGAAGAAGGATAAAGAGCGAGAGGCAAGTCCGGTAAAGGCGCGCGTGCTCGACAAGCTGTTGTTCCGCCACTGGAACGCCTGGAAGGATGGAAAACGAAGCCATGTATTTGTGGTGCAGGCGGAAGGAGGAACTCCAAAGGACCTCACGCCTGGCGATGCTGATGCACCCCCGTTCTCGCTGGGCGGTCCGGACGACTACGCTTTCTCGCCCGACGGGAAGGAGCTCTGCTTCGTGCGTAACGATCACCGGAACGAAGCGATCAGCACCAACAGCGATTTGTTCGTGGTCCCGGTGGACGGGAAGGGTGGCGCCCGGAAGCTGACTGTCAACCCGGCGGCCGACAACTCTCCAATCTATTCACCCGACGGAAAGTACATCGCTTACCGGGCACAGGCGCGGGCCGGCTTTGAATCGGATCGCTGGCAGTTGATGCTCTACGATCGCGCCGCGTCGACAACCCGAAGCCTCGCCGGGAATTTTGACCGCCAGGTGGACAGCTTTCTATGGACTCCCGACTCCAATGCGCTGTTTCTCATCGCCGGCGATGAAGCACGTCAGCCGATCTTCCGGGTTGACTTGAGTGGAGGCCCGGTACGCAAGGCCCTCGACTCACATACGAACGACGATCTTCAGCTCTCGCCTGATGGCAAACGACTGGTCTTTTCGCGTCAGAATCTTTCAACTCCGGCAGAGATCTTCACTGCAGCAGCCGATGGCAGTCAGCTTAAGGCGCTGACCGCAGTCAATCGTGAGCTGCTTTCGCAGGTGGACCTAAGACAGCCTGAGTCGCTGTGGTTTACCGGCGCGGCCGGGTCGAAGGTTCAAACATGGATTCTGAAACCTCCAAACTTCGACCCGACCGGGAAGTACCCTCTGCTCCTGGTCATTCACGGCGGTCCACAAGGCGTCTCGGGCGACGTCATGAGCTACCGGTGGAACGGTCAGGTGTTCGCCGCGCAAGGCTATGTAGTGATGATGCCGAATCCCAGAGGCAGCAGCACCTTTGGACAGCAGTTCATTGACGACATCCGTGACGATTGGGGCGGCAAGGTTTACGAAGATTTGATGAAGGGCGTGGACTATGCCGTGAGTTTGGGCTATGTCGATGTGAACCGCATGGCGGCAGCGGGTGGATCCTATGGCGGATACATGGCCAACTGGATGGCAGGCCACACGGATCGATTCAAATGCCTCATCTCGCATGCAGGGGTTTTCGATCTGACAAGCATGTATGGCGTCACCGAAGAACTATGGTTCCCTGAATGGGAATTTAAGGGGACGCCTTGGACAAACCGTGAAACCTACGAAAAGTGGTCGCCGCACCGCCTCGCCAAGAATCTTAAGACGCCCATGCTTGTGATCCACGGCGAGCTCGACTTCCGCGTTCCGATCGGCCAAGGGTTTCAACTTTTCACCTACTTGCAGCGCCTGGGCGTCCCTTCCAAGATGCTCTATTTTCCCGACGAAGGTCACTGGATACTCAAGCCAGCCAACAGCCAGTTGTGGTACAAGACATTCCTTGAGTGGCTGGGCCGGTACTTGCAGTGATGACGTAGACGCGGCAGGCAATCTCTGTCCCCGCGTTCCTTCTGTTCAAATAGGTCAACCATGTCCGGGCATCGACTATCAATTGTAGGAACTCAACAATCGCTCTCCATTCCTCGCATCGTCGAAGAACTGAAGCTGTCGCGCGGATTGCAGAAGTGCATTACGCACATCGAGCATTTTCCTGCGCAAGAAGCCAAATTCGCAGCATTCCCGGAAGGCCTCGATCCGCTCGTTATCGAAGTGTTCAAGAAACGGGGCATTGAGCAACTTTACACCCACCAGGCAGAGGCAGTTGCGAAAGCACTGGCCGGACGGAACATTGTGGTGGTTACTCCCACGGCCTCGGGCAAAACGCTCTGTTACAACATCCCGGTGTTGAACACCGTTCTTACCCATCCGGATGCGCGCGCCTTGTATCTGTTTCCAACGAAGGCGCTGGCGCAGGACCAAATGGAAGAGCTGTATCAGCTCATCCAGCTCACGGGCCGAGAGCTCAAAACATTCACCTACGACGGTGACACGCCCCAGGACGCTCGCCGGGCCATCCGTGCGCAGGGCCACGTGGTTGTGAGCAACCCCGACATGTTGCACGCCGGCATCCTGCCGCACCACACCAAGTGGGTGCAGCTCTTCGAGAACTTGAAATATGTTGTCATCGATGAACTACACAGTTACCGGGGAGTCTTGGGCAGTCATTTGACAAACGTGCTGCGGCGCCTGAAGCGGATTTGCGCGTTCTACGGGTCGAAGCCGCAGTTCATCTGCTGCTCTGCAACCATAGCGAACCCCAAGGAACTAGCTGCAAAGCTTCTGGAGGATGACGTCGAGCTGGTAGACAGCAACGGCGCGCCGCGAGGCGAGAAGTATTTCGTCTTCTACAATCCGCCGGTGGTGAATCAACAGTTGGGAATTCGCCGGTCTTATGTCAATGAGACCCGTTCCGTAGCATTGAGTTTCCTGAAGAGAGGACTGCAAACGCTCGTCTTTGCCAACAGCCGGTTGGTGACCGAGATACTGGTTACTTATCTTAAGGACGCTTTGGAAAGAAATGTCCTGTCGCGAGACCTGGTGCGTGGATACCGAGGCGGATACTTGCCTCTGGAGCGTCGTGAGGTGGAAAAGGGTCTGCGCGAGGGCAAGATTCTTGGCGTGGTCGCCACGAACGCGCTGGAACTCGGCGTGGACATTGGCAGCCTCGAAGTTTGCGTCATGGCAGGCTATTCGGGAAGCATCGCTTCTACCTGGCAGCGCGCGGGTCGCGCGGGCCGCCGTAGCGGCGTTTCAGCGGCCGTGCTGGTGGCCAGCAGCGCGCCGCTGGACCAGTTCATCGTCGAGCATCCGGCATACTTCTTTGGTCAATCTCCCGAGCATGGGCTGATCAACCCCGACAACCTCGAGATCCTCCTGAACCATGTGAAATGCGCCGTGTTCGAGTTGCCGTTCACCGACGGCGAGAAGATTGGCGGTGTCGAAACGCAAGACATCCTGAAGTTTCTGGAAGAAAACGGTTTCGTGCATGCGGCCGGAGGACAGTGGCACTGGACCAGCGAAGCCTATCCAGCCGACGTGGTCAGCCTGAGATCGGTGAGCTCGGACAATTTTGTAGTGCTCGATGTGACGGGAGAGCCAAAGATCATCAGTAAGGTGGATTTCCCGAGCGCACTTACCACGGTGCATGAGAAGGCCATCTACATTCACGAAGGGCAGCAGTATTTCGTCGAGAAGCTCGATTACAAGGAACGGCGTGCGCACGTCAAACAGGTGGATCTGGACTACTTCACCGACGCCATTTCCTACACCCAGGTGCGCATTCTGGATACATTCGAATCGCAGACGCTTAAGAGCAGCGTAAAACAATCGGGCGAGATTCACCTGACGACGCAAGTTGTGGGCTTTAAGAAAATCAAGTTTTACACGCTGGAAAATGTCGGCGCAGGCGATCTGGAGCTGCCCGAACAGGAAATGCATACGACGTCCTATTGGCTAACGCTGCCCAAGGCCCTGCTGGATTCCCTGCCCTATCTTCCATCGATTCGGCTGAACGGTGTCCGCGGCCTGGCTCAAGCCATGCAACAGATGGCTGCGCTCTTTCTGATGTGCGACGCGCGGGATCTCGGCGTAACCATCGAAGAGAATCTGGTAGGCAAGACATCGGCCCCAGCACTCAAGCCAATTCAAAAGGGTCGGGCTCTCCCCAGCCAGATCTTCGAGCCGAACATCTTCATCTACGACAACTATCCCAGCGGCATCGGACTCAGCCAGCCGTTGTATGACATACACGACCGGGTGCTGCAGGAAACTGCCCGGCTCATTCGGAGCTGTCCCTGCCAGGATGGCTGCCCGAGTTGTGTCGGCCCACGCGGCGAAACAGGCGATCTGGGCAAACAGGTAGCACTGGAGATTCTGAGTGCGATCTTGTGAAATAAGCTGAACCGCGAAGGCGCGAAGAGGGCAAAGATCTTCTAATCGTTATTCCGGCCAAGCGCAGCGCGAGCCGGAATCCAGCCCTTTCTCTGAATGAGATTGGACCTCTGCCCTCAGCTGCGATCTTCGAGCCTCGAGAGAACCAATCGCCGCTCGGGCGTCAGCGGACGCACGAGCGGTCCTACAATCTCATCGAACGTGGCGTCGCAGTGCAGCATGAAAGCTCTTTCAAAGTAGCGACTGGGTTCCTGCATTCACTGAAATCACATCCTCCGGGTCTCAAAAACTCCCCCATGACTCTCTGCAAGAAGCTAGCAGATCGGCAACTCCTTAAGTCTCGAAACGAGGCCCGCTTCAGCCCGCTGCCGGTTGCGGCTATCGACGGATCTGCCTTTGACCTACCTACGGGCGAGTCTTCGGCGATTCAGTCTGGCCTTGAGAAACTTCGCCGCAGAGCCCGAAGACCGCGAGATCCGGAGCGGTTCCCGGGCAGTGTGTCCGACCAGCCGCACGGCCCGTTTGCTCGAGATCCCGAGGTCGGCGACGAAGCGTTCCTGCGCCGCGTCTCTCATTCGCCGTTCGGACTTGATGACCAGGAGGAAACAGTGTCGATCAGGCGCCTCATTCAACTGCTGTGCGCACACGAGGAGACAGCTGATCCTCGATCGGTGATCTTCTTGGATACAGAGACCACTGGCCTGTCGGGAGGAGCGGGAACGGTTGCCTTCCTGGTGGGAGTGGGGCGGTGGTCCGGCTCCGGTTTTGCCGTAGAGCAGTATTTGATGCGCGACTACAACGAAGAGCGCGCCATGCTGCTGGGGCTGCGGGAGAGTCTTGCCGACGCTCAAGTATTGGTTACGTTCAATGGGAAAGCTTTTGATATTCCGTTGCTGCAGTCACGTTTTGTCCTCGCACGCCAGCCGTGGCCACTGGCTGGCGTGATGCATCTCGACTTGCTCCATCCAGCCCGGCGGATTTGGAAACTACGTTTGGGAAGCTGCAGCCTTGCGAATCTGGAGAGCCAGATTCTAGATATCGAACGGGAGGGGGACATTCCGGGACATCTTATCCCGCAGGTTTACTTTCGGTATGTCCGGACACGCAACCCTCAAGGACTCGGCAGCATTCTCAGCCACAACCGACAAGACATCGAAACACTGGCACGGCTGACGCTTCGGCTGGGCAGGATTTTTTCTGGCCAAGCGAGCGAGGAACTGGCGCCTGTGGATCTCTTCAGTGCGGGGAGATACGCACACGCACTGGGAGAAACGGAACTGGCCGTCCGCTGGAATGAAACGGCCCTCTTGCGCGGCTTGCCCGAAGACCGTGAAGTGGAAGCCAAAAAAGCGAAGGCCGCACGGCTGAAGGAGCAGAGAAAATATTCAGAAGCTGCCGAACTCTGGCGGGACTTGAATGAGCAATCGGAAGAATTCCTCGAAGATGTCCATGAGGAACTTGCGATCTACCACGAACACCGAAAGGGTGATTTGGAAGAGGCCCTCAATTTGAGCGAACGCGCCTTGGCACACTTGCAGGACGAGACCGCACAGAAGAAGTGGAGACATCGGAGAGACCGAGTCGCCATGAAGCTAGCGCGACGCAAGCCGGTCGAGGCAACCTTGCTCTTCCAGAACCAGAGCTGACGCACAAGAGTGCGTCATCCTGCCGCAGTCGCCCAGTTGGCTGGGGGGTCTGAGTTCGTGGCTCGTGGCCTAAAGCGCCATCCCCGGAAAGCGCCGGATTCCCGCTTTCGCGGGAATGACGAAGTGGCGACGGCTCCGCTCACGTCATTCCGGCCAAGCGCAGCGCGAGCCGGAATCCAGGGACTATAGCGACAATCTCAAGCTAGCCTGCGCTGCTCACCGCGCCTTCCAACTCAGGCAGTTCAGCAAAATCTGACGCAGCTGGGGTACTTCAAAGTCGCGTCCAAAATGACCGGGCTGCAAGTAGAACACCCAGCCCTTCCCTGCCTTCATGACCCACCCGCCTGTGTCTTGCATATACACAGCCCCGCCAATCGGATCCTTGCACTTCATTCCAAACAGCAACGTACGCTGGTGTCCGGGACGAAAACGAAGGTTCAGGTAAGCCTCGGTGTTCGGAACGACAAATGAAGAGACCTTCTGCTCCTTACTTTGCGGCAACTCACTTCTTAGATAACTCGTCGTGTCTGGGTAGCTCACGTGTTGGGTAGTCACGGTATGGCCGGGAGCGAGATTCACCATCTCAAACTCTACTCCGTAGAGAACTGCCCAGGGGTATTCGGGCGCGTTCTTCGGCAAGATCTCCATGCCCACAAACTCCATCCAATAAGGACTCTTGTTCTTTGCTGACGCAATCCCGTGATGCAGGATGAGCAGACGTCCCCCGTCACGCGCGAAGGCAATCAACCGTTTCCCGACAGAATCCTCCAGCACGCCGTGCACGTACATCAGGATGGCGGCGGGTTTTTGGGCACCCGCTGCGGTAAATTCCTTCTGTTCGAGCAGTGTCACCCGGTGGCCGTCGCTCTCAAGCACTCGCTTCAGTGACTGCATCGGAACCGGCTCGTCACCGACAACATGCAAGACGGCACTGCGGGCGCTGCAGAACATCGAAAGCCAGAACAGCGCGAACCCTGCGATGAGTCTCATGGCTCGGTCCTCTCAACGGCACGTTGCGGCAAACGAACCTTTCTCTTCTCTGGATCTGAATGCCGCCGGTAAAGAATGGCAATGTTACCCACAAGGCCAGCGAGCTCGCTCTCTGTCCTGTTGGCAATTTCGCGCGACAGCTCTTCTCTTTCCTGCTTATGGTCAACGAATTTCACTTTGATCAGCTCGTGGGCGTCCAATGCCTGCCCCACCGTAGCGATGAAGTTTTCACTGAGGCCCTGTTTCCCCACTTGCACGACTGGCTTCAAATGATGGGCCAATCCTCTGAGGTACTTTCTGTCTGAGCCTTTCAGCATAAGTGGATTCCCTCTCCGGAAATTCCAATTCTGGGGCGATCCTTCGCTGCCCGGCAGTCGGGCGAGCGATTGTACCACCACCACTCCGCCCGTTAAGTGTGCAACGTTGCTGCTACGTAGTTGGGAAGGAACCTGCTAGTTCACACGCAATTCATCAGGGAGACACGGGCTATTTACAACAAGCCTCTACCCTGGACTCTGGGATTCTGACGTCATTCGATGAGCTGAAAACGCGAAGGAGATATCTATGCATAGCTTGGCGAAACTCCAGGAACGCACACATCAACCGATCGGATGCGATTTGCGAAGGAAGGCAGTATTGCTTGTGGAGCCCGATCCCGATCTCCGCTTTATGCTCAAAGCGCTGCTGACCCGGGACGGATGCATTGTGGATGCATGCGAAACCCTGATCGACGCGTTGCCTGCCGTCTCCTATCAACACTTCGATCTCGCAATTACGTACGGTGCGCCAGGAATTGACGGGCTATTGCTTCTGTATCTCCTTAGGGAGAGAGGCTCTGCGACTCCATGCGTCGTGATATCTACGCAGCATGCAAAAGAACCCTACCTCCTCGCTATGAATCTGGGCGCCCTGGACTACTTCGTCACACCACTGGACTACGCCGCCCTGCAAAGGTTGATTCATACCCGCATTTAGGCTCTCGTTCTCAAATGCGCTAACGTATTTCAAGGCCATTTGGACTGCCCAAGCTTGCTTGCGCTTTGGTTCGGCGCAGCTTGCTGCACTGAAGGAAACACGCGAAGCAAGCTTCGCGCGATCAAAGCGGCAGCAATCTGCGCACCCCAAATGGGTCCGTACGTCTAGGCTCTTTCGATGGTGATGTCGCTAGGAATGGTGTTGGGAACTTTCGCGGCCAGTTTGACGCCCAGGCGGTAGGCAGCGTCCTCGGCTGCCATCTGGGCAGCAATTTCAGTTGCAAACGGTTCTTCGCTCACACAAAACCAAACCCCGTTGGCTTCGCTAAGCACAGCGCTATTGACGTTCACAAAACCTTGGTATCCATCATTCAACGGCTGTACGGTCCAAATGATCTTGGCCATCGGCTCCAAACCTCGTTGCGAATGCCGCGCTGCAAAAGCATCGGGCACATGATGCTATCGGCGCTTGAGTTCAAAAATTTACCGAATATTGTTATGCTGCAACACCGTACTGCCAACCGCAGCGCGAGCTGGAATCCAGAGGAATCATGAAGATTGACGCTCACCATCACCTATGGGACTTGAAGAAACGCAACTACACCTGGATGTCGAGTGATTTGAAGCCAATCTACCGGAACTTTCTGGTTGAAGACCTCGTCAAGACGGTGGCTCCGTTCAAGATCGCTGGCACGGTTGTGGTGCAAGCGCATCAGAGCGTTGAGGAAACCCGCTGGCTGCTGAAACTGGCTGAAAAGTCCACTCTCATCCTCGGGGTGGTCGGCTGGGTGGATTTGAAGGATCCTCAGCTCGGAAAAACGCTCACGAATTTGAAGAAGCACAAGAAGTTCAAAGGCGTCCGTCACATCATTCAGGACGAACCCGATGTCAACTGGATGCTGCAAACGGACGTGATGCGCGGGTTGCGCACGTTGCATGAAGCGGGGCTGACCTATGACCTTCTGATCAAGCCGCATCAGTTCGACGCCGCTTTACGACTGATTGACCATCTTCCTGCCATGCCGATCATCCTCGACCACATTGCCAAGCCCTACATTAAAGATGGCAAGCGGGAGCCATGGGCCGCACAGATTCGACAACTGGCTAAGGCAGCCCATGTTTATTGCAAAATCTCCGGGCTTATCACCGAGGCGGATCCTGCCAATTGGAAGACCGACGACTTCATGTTCTACCTCGATCATGTGGTAGAGGTCTTCAGCTGGGATCGGCTCTGCTGGGGCAGCGACTGGCCCGTCTGCCTGCTTGCCGGCAACTACGGCCAAGTTCTGGAACTGCCGGAAAAGGTCCTCAAACACCGCGCCAGCAAGGAACAGTGGGACCAGTTCATGGGACTGAATGCGCAACGCTTCTATCGGTTGGGCAGCTAGGACCCGGATACGGGGCTCCACCTTTGAAATCCTACGACGATGGACGCTACAAGCCTTTTCCGGATTGTGGATACTGGCTGCGAGTTGCGCGTGAGACTCCGGGACGTTAACGGGCAAGACGGTCCGGTTTCTGAACGTAGGGAGCCGTTGTCCCCAGCGGCGACTCAGAGTGATCTGCCCTGCAAAGTTCGGCGCTGGGGACAGCGGCTCCCTACGTTCAAGGGCTACGAATATTGAGCGGGAAATCATTGAGCGAAAACTGAGAAGTTCAGCGTAAAATGAAAGTTGTTTTTGAGACTGTTTCCCTCTTGGACGCGGAGCTATGAAGAAATTCGGGAGGACGAAGCTCCTGCCGAGCTACTCGGTGCGACTGAGTCATCCAGCAAACCTTATGTGCAAACGCCACGGCGTGGCAATGCTGGTCCTCGGTTTCGCCCTTGCCCTGTCTCCGGCCGCCCTCGCAACACCCGATTTCATCCCAACGACCAGCGCCTTCCATGCCTACATCGACGCCAAAGTCATTTTCTCCTTGGAATTGACTCCGAAGAAGGAACTGTTTATCGAAGTAGTCAACATGGGCGACACGCGGCGTTGCCTTTCGATTGAGAACGTCAGCTTCCGGACGGAGGAGGGTTTGGTCTTGAGACCTGACTCTTTTCTGTACGACGGCGCCAAGTCTAAAACAGAGGGAGGCGACAAAGCCTGCACTCGACAGCGGACGCGGCGCAAGTGGGAACTGGGCTACACTTTTGCTTTCCCTCCAAAAGTACGCAAGGTCGTTTTCCTGCTGGGCAGCCAGGCCTTCCGGCTGCAACCAGTAAGTGCTTCGGAATTTGAAGATTTTTCCCGAAAAGTCAATCAGCTCAACCTTGAAGTTGCCAGTGAATACCTAAAGGTCTTCGATTTGAGGGTGAAGTTTGGAACTAACATCTACGGCTCTTCCGCACGCTATCGGAAGGTCAACGTCCCGCCCACCAGCGATGGCACTCGCGGGCCAATCACGCTGTTGAGTACCTTCCCAAAGCAAACTGAAAAAGCCTTTAGAAAGAAACGGGGCGGCGAGGTGGAGGTGGCTGCCAAGCTGGATGAAAAGGGAGAGGTTACAGAGGCCAAATCCGATACCCAACTGGAGTTCGGTCTGACCGAACGAGCCGTCTACGAGGTAAAAAACTGGTGGGACTTTGCGCCCGGCTTTGAGAACGGGAAGGCAGTGCCATCAGACCATACCACCAAGGTCGTGTATCGCATCGAGGAAGAGGAAGAAGATTGACGTCTGGGGCTTGAGAATTCCTTCTTTGGGGAAAATTCGGTGGGCATAACAATCTGATCTGATAGAGACGCGCCGCTGCGCGTCCTCGGCGGTAAACGCAGAAGGACGCGAAGCACCGCGTGCCTACCTTTGCTCGGCCTCGCCCAGCTCAATCGTCACCTTCTCCCGAATTTCCATGCGCTGGTCTGCTTGCCTGATGCGAATCGCATCCACTTCGGTATCGTGCTCCAGAACGATGAGCCAGTTCTCATCGCATGCCTGGCTCAGATACCTCCGCTTTTCTTCCAGAGTGGTCAGCGGATAAAGGTCGTAACCCATGATGTAGGGCAGCGGCACATGCGCGGCCGTAGGCATCAGATCGCTGCAGTAGAAAAGCGTGTTCGCTGAGTCTTGGATTTTCACCATCTGCAGTCCCACGGTGTGTCCGCTGGAAAGCAGCAAGTGTAGCCCCGGAAACAACTCGCATTCACCCGGCAGGGTCTTCAGCCGGCCACTCTGCTTCAGGGGTTCCAGGTTCTCCTTTAGAAAACTGGCACGGTCTTTCTCAGACGGACTGAGAGCCCAACTCCAGTGGCTGTCCTGAACATAGTGAGTCGCGTTGGGAAATGTCAGCTGCAGCGCTTCGCCAGCCCGCTCGGTCGCTCCCCCCACGTGGTCGAAGTGGCAGTGAGTCAGGATCAAATCCGTGATGTCCTCGGGCTGCAACCGATGTTCCTGCAGCGACTGCTTCAACGTGAACCGCCGATAGTCAAGCCCGTAGATTTCCCGCAGCTTCTGCGAGAATTTGTGGCCGGCGCCGGCGTCGACCAAGATCCTGCGATCCTCATAGAGAATCAACAGCACCTTCATCGACATCTCGATGCGGTTCTTGTCGTCGCTCGCCTTCACCTGGCTCCACATCGTCTTGGGCACCACTCCAAACATAGCTCCGCCGTCCAGCCAGAAACGTCCTGTCTCGAGCAGATGGATTTGGTAGGGGCCTATTTTCATGGATTCAGAATCAACTGATTTGAGAGAGAGATGGAAATGCGCTCACCAATCGTTCTCGCCGTTGTCTTCGTGTTGGTCCTCCAATGATTCCGGAATGACCAAGAGCCAGGGCACGAAATCCTCGTGCCACATCCCGCTAGGAGTATCAACAACTGCTTTACTTCAGACGATAGTCTCGCGCTCACCGTCTCAGAATGACTCTACCACCGCGCGGCACCGCGTCGTCAATCTGATTTCCGCCACCCCCGAATCTTACCCAAGATCTCGATTCGCATTGTCCACGCATCCGCCGTCGCCGGTGTCGGTTAGATTGTGCTAGGCTGATTTGGGTTGGAAGACGCCAAAGGGAGGGTGTGCAGCACCATGATCGTTGTCCTCTGTGGAGAAGGGCCGCTCAAGACGGGTTTGATGGAACACCTGTTGGAGAAGAGTTTCTATCTGCGAAGCGGCCAGGAGTTCGAAGGCTTGGAACCGGATAAGAACTATGTCGTCGACGCACCGTCGTCACCCTCCGGTGTTCAACCGTGGAGAGAGAGAAGATCGCTCATCGTTTGGGTTGGACGCAACGGGCAGGCGCCTGCGACGGGCGAGCGAGTCATTGTCGACAACACGTCTGAAACAGAGGCTCGGGAAACCTTGAACCAGTGGATTCTGGTGGCAATGCGTCAGCAGGAACGACCCGGCTGGGACGAATACTTCATGAAGATCGCTCAAGTCGCTTCCATGCGTTCGAACTGCATCAAGCGTAAAGTTGGGGCAGTCATTGTCCGCGACCGGAGAATTGTTTCCACCGGATACAATGGAACCCCGCGAGGCACCAAGAATTGTAATGAAGGTGGCTGCCCGCGGTGTAATAGTCTCGCCAGCAGCGGCACGCGGCTGGACGAATGCCTATGCTCCCACGCCGAAGAGAACGCCATCACTCAATCTGCCTACCACGGCACCAGCGTCAAGGATGGCATCCTCTACACCACCTTTGCTCCCTGTCTCATGTGCTCCAAGATGATCATTAACAGCGGGATCATCGAGGTGATTTTCAACGTAGACTACCCGCTCAACGACACGTCGTTTCAACTCTTCGAACAAGCAGGCATCAAGATCCGGCGGCACCACCTGGACTAGCTGCCCTGGCGATTCACCTTCCTCCGCACCAGAATGGATGCGGCCGGCAAAACAGCATGAAGATGCTGAGGCAAGGGGTCTTGAGGCACTTGAAGCGGGCAATCACCAACAGGCCAGCTATCACTTCAACGTGGCTCTCTCGAACCTTGAGGAGAGCAGCCCTGCCTTCACTCGCATCCTCGATCGACTGAACTTGCTACCAGAAGGTCCGGCCGAAGACGAGCTGGAGAGCAAACTGTTTGGAACAGACGCAGGTATCGACTTTGTCGATCGGCAGCG
>Ga0187892_10003756_pt1 | contig 26990 bp, 19 predicted proteins | sample MA1701073metaG_FD_139345 | JGI IMG/M metagenome (GOLD analysis project Ga0187892, IMG submission 139345) | Bio-ooze microbial communities from a basaltic lava cave in the Kipuka Kanohina Cave System on the Island of Hawaii, USA - MA170107-3 metaG ... | reverse complement strand
CTTGCTTGATGTTGGCTCCAGGCGATGCTTCAACACCCGACAAAACAAAGAGATACTCTTTCCCGAGCAACAACATTCGTTTACTTTTCAAGAAATTTGCGCCTAGAACAAATTTACCGTGCAAGGGCTTGGCTTGCGTGTTGTCAGATCGAGTCGCCTTTTGCTATCCTGGAAAATGTCATCAGCCACAAATGAGATTATAAAACAACCAGCGGGAGGCCGATCCGGCGTTTGCGAAAACTCGCGAAGGTGGGCTCTGTGCCATTTGCCGGCCTTCCCGGGCCTCTCTGTTTCGTTTAGACCTTCGTTTGCCCTCCGGTTCGAGGAAACTTATGTTTATTGATGCACGGTCCGTGGACCCGGACAAGGTGCTTGAGGCAGAGCTTTGCGTTGTGGGCGGGGGTGCGGCCGGCATCACGCTAGCCAAGGAATGTTTGAATGACTCATTTAGGGTGATCCTCCTTGAGAGCGGTGGTCTGAAATACGACAAGGAGACGCAAGCGCTCAGCGCCGGAGAGGTCGCGGGCCATGACTATTATCCGCTCGTAACGGCTCGCCTTCGGTTGTTGGGAGGTTCCACCAACCATTGGAATGGCTTCTGCCTACCGCTTGACGCGAGCGACTTTGAGGAGCGGGAGTGGGTAAAGGATAGCGGCTGGCCGTTCGGCCGATCTCATCTAGAGCCTTTTTACCAGCGCGCTCAACCCATCTGTAAGCTTGGTCTTTACCGGTACGATTACCAAGATTGGGAAGCAGAGGAGAAGAAGCACGGACAGGCTCCCTTTCCGATGGCCACGCACCGTTTCATCACCACAGTCGGTCAATCCAGCCATGTTGGAGCTGAGGCCGTCAAGGCCTTCGCCTCCGTTGGTCGCGAGGCAGCCAAGTTCGGCGAAATCTACCGCCAGGAGCTTGAGCACGCGCCAAGCATCCAGACGTATTTGTATGCAAACGTTGTCGAGGTCGAGACCAATGAGAGTGCGTCTGAAGTAAGGCGGGTGCGCGTGGCTTGCTTGAATGGAAACCGGTTCTGGATCAAAGCCAAGCTCTTTGTGCTTGCGACTTGCGCGATCCAGAACGCACGCTTGCTCTTGCTCTCGAACAGACGCCAGCCGACGGGGCTGGGCAACCAGCATGACCTTGTGGGTCGCTACTTCATGGAACACCCAACCATCCCAGGTGCCGGACAGCTTATGGTCTCGGACCCGTCGCTTTCGCGGGGCATCTATGAGCGACATTTGCGCGAAGGCACACGCTTGACCTGCCTCATCGCCCCAGCGCCTGCCGCGCAACGCAAGGATAAGCTCTTGAACTGTTCCATCCGTCTGCACCAGGATCCGGAAGGATTGGTAGCAATAAGAGCATTCAAACGTATCGCGCACCGCCTCCGTGGGAACGATGTGTCCGGCGACCTCTCGAAGGACCTTATCAAGGTTGTGGCTGACATGGATGGAGTAGCGCGCCACATTTATCGTCGCGTTTGGCATAAAGCTAGCGAGTTTGAGACCGCGGAGCTTTACAAGCTAACCTATTCCGCGGAGCAAGCACCCAATCCCTCGAGCCGGGTTTCTTTGAGCGATGAGAAGGACGCCCTGGATCAGCCGCGTGCTAAGCTTGAATGGCGTTTGACGGAAAGCGATCTGCGTAACGCCCGGGTGGTCTTGCAGAATCTAGGCGAGGAGCTTGGACGCATTAGCGTTGGACGCGTTAAGGTGGAGCTCGCGGATGAAGATGAGACGCTCTCCAAGTCTTTCGCGGGATCCTGGCATCATATGGGCACCACGCGGATGAGCGCCGACCCCAAGAAAGGCGTTGTCGACAAGAACTGCCGGGTGCATGGCATCGGGAATTTGTTTATCGCCAGCAGCTCCACATTTCCAACCTCTGGCCATGCGAACCCGACGCTGACGATCGTTGCGCTCACGGTGCGACTGGCCGATCATCTCAAGAAGTTGCTGTAATGCCTCGTTTTAGCCTCGCAAGAAGGCGACTCATCGGCACCTTCGTCTTGCTTGGCATTAGCGGCCTTATTGCCTCTAGTGCGCCAGAGACACGGTCCTTGGTCGCGTTGGCAAGGGAACGTCGCGTGTTGGCTGCACGAATAGCCAGATGCTTCCGGCACAAAGCAAGCGCGAGAACGATCGGACGCGCGTATTTAGTGCAAGCCCCCCAAGAAGCGGACGTGGACCTTCTCCTTGAGCGTATTCTCACCAGCATGGGGGCGACCGGAGGATACCGATCGCGGGACGTTCGGCTACTTTTCAAACAGATACATCGGGCTGTGCGCCAGGATTTTGAAGGTAGGCATACGATCCGCTTAAAAGGCTGGATATTGTCACAGACGGAAGCTCGGGTTTGTGCCCTTGCAGCACTGGTTTGAGCTAACGCAACGTTTTCCCTCGGGCAATCGGTACTGCCTTCCGTTGAGCGCAGAATAAGCAGCCGCTGAAGGATTAACGGCGCAGTTGCATACTCTCCAAACCCGCGGTAGGCTCTGCGTTTAAGAAGACCTGGGGCGAATAGGCTCAGGCGCCTCCCCGCGGATAGACTTCGGCGCGGGGTGGATTTGCGGTCGAGCACCCAATAAATAGCCCAAAGACGTGCAAAGGCTCTTGAGTTGTCAGAGTGGGCGTTTTGCTAGGCCGGACGATACTATTGTCGTCAGCGGCAAAACAGATTATAAACGGGCTCAAAGCGCGAAAGCGGAACTCGATAGCTGCGCTTAACGCGGGATTTTTACACGTGAGGTGGTTTTAAGGCACTTCGAAATGATTAAGGTGCCTGCCCTTTATCCGGTTCGCGCCGAACCCTCGAATCAGGGGCCCAACAAGCGATAGGTAGTGCAATCGAGGTAGTTTTCATGGGACTTCTTGACGGCAAGCGCGCCCTGATCCTCGGCGTGGCGAGCAATCGCTCGATAGCGTGGGGGATTGCCAGCGCCATGCGACGCGAAGGGGCGGAACTCGCTTTTACTCACCAGAATGAAAGGCTTCGCGAACGAGTAGAGAATCTCGCAGCCAAGCTGGATTCAGAGATCGCCGTCCCTTGTGACGTGTCCAGCGATGAGCAGATCCAGGCAGTGTTCGAACGATTAGACGATTACTGGGACCACCTGGACATCTTGGTTCACGCCATAGCGTTTGCGCCCCGGGAACAGCTCGAGGAGACTATCTAGACACCGTGACCCGCGAAGGTTTTGCCACAGCCCATGAAATAAGCTCTTACAGTTTTGCCGCCCTTGCCAACGCGGCTCGACCCTTGATGCGGGGACGCCGGGGGGCTTTGTTGACCTTGAGTTACATCGGGGCCATGCGTGCCATGCCCAATTACAACGTGATGGGACTCGCCAAGGCGAGCCTTGAAGCCAACGTGCGCTATCTCGCCCACAGCCTGGGGCCAGAAGGGATCAGGGTGAACGCCATTTCCGCCGGACCCATCCGCACGCTCGCCGCCTCGGGTATCGCGGGATTCCGCGGATTTTTGGATCATGTAGAAAAAACAGCCCCGCTGCGCCGCAATGTAAGCATAGAAGACGTCGGCAACGTCGCCGCATTCCTTTGTTCCGACTTGGCCACGGCGATCACCGGAGAGATCACCTATGTGGATGCGGGATTCAACATCGTGGGCATGAGCGGATAACCGAAAGTCTAAACACGCGGGTCGCCGACCATTTGGGGCAGATCGCGCTGGATTTCTCGACCTCACAGATGGGGAGCCTCGCGTTTAAGGCGCCGAATAATCTCGCCACCACCGACCACAACAGTCACGGTGATGTGACCGCGTTCGCACACGCGGGGCGATAGGAAAATTTCCCGCGAAAAATCCAACGAAACGTGCATTCGTCGATCTTGTGGACAGGAGACCCTGCCAGTAACGTGACCGGCGGTACTGGGCGCTGAGCGCCCGGGCCATTTTGTTGGAAACACAAACCATGGAGCGTCTAGTGATGTTTAAGAAATCGATCTTTTTCGTCCTCTTTCTCTTCTCCTCTCTCGTCTTGGCCGCGGATCCCATCGATATCAATACCGCAAGCGCGGACGAGCTCGCGCTAGCGATAAAGGGGGTGGGCCCGGCCAAAGCGGCGGCTATCGTCGCCCACCGCGAGAAACACGGGCCATTCGCCTCGATCGACGACCTCGCCCTGGTGCAAGGAATCGGCGAAAAAACAGTGCAGATGAACCGTGATAGCTTGACTATCGGTAGCGCTACCCAATAGCGGATCGAGCGCCCCTTCCTACAGGGGGAGGAGGGGGTCGCTTTTGACTCGGGGTGCCCTAAAAGCCTTGGCCTGGGTGCGCAGAAATGCCACCAGGCCTTGGATAGCGGGATCGGCGATGGGCTCGGTCAGCTGTACGGTATGGCGGCAGGTACCCGAGTCGATCGTCACTGTATAGCGATGATAATCGGCCGCCCCACGAGGCGGGGCGTCGAGTGTAGAGGGAAGACTAAAAAACTGTGCCGCGCCTACCAAGCGCTTAAGCTCTGCGGCATCGGCGTCGCTGAGCTTGTCGCTCTCGGTGGTGACCGGCGCACTCAAGCCGGGAAAATGCGCGATCCCGCCTTCGCTAGCGAACTCTACACGCATGCTAGTCCTCTCACGGCTCACACAGTTGTGGGGTAACCCGTTGCTCGAACACGCTAATTGAGCACTCATCTGCGCGACTGCGCACAGCAACGAAACAAGGCGCTGACCCCATAAATGCCATAAGCACACGCGTCTCTAGCGCATCGCCAGCTTGTGCTTCTCTTTCTACTCTGCTCGCTCTTAAACCAGCTTGATCCCTACCCGATCCCAGCCGTCGACGACTGCTTTCTGTTCCTCGCTGCCGACGCCATATAGGCGCACGGCGTTTGTCACCGTAAGCCGAGCGAAACGCCGAAATCCAGCATTCGGCCGCAACTGGGGATCCCGCAATGTCTCGTACCAAATGCGGCCTGCTTTCTCCCAAGCGTGCCCGCCTAACCCCATCGCAACAAAATAGAAAGCATGGTTAGGGATCCCCGAGTTGATATGTACGCCGCCGTTATCCTGATAGGTTTGAACAAAGTTGTTCATGTGGCCGGGTTGCGGGTCCTTGCCAAGCACTGGGTCGTCGTAAGCGCTGCCCGGCGCCTCCAGCGAGCGCAGCGCAACGCCCTGGACCTGTTGCGTTAACAGCCCGGCGCCGATGAGCCAGTCTGCCTGGTCGGCCGTTTGCCTGAGGATATATTGTTTGACCAGCGAGCCAAACACATCCGACATCGATTCGTTCAACGCGCCGGCCTGGGTGAAATACACAAGCGGGCCCTCATCCTCTGTGATCCCGTGTCCCAACTCGTGCCCGATGACATCGACGGCGATGGTGAAGCGGTTGAAAAGCTCGCCGTCGCCATCGCCAAAGACCATCTGCTGCCCATCCCAAAATGCGTTGTTGTAGTCCTGATTGAAGTGCACCGTCGCATTAAGCGCCATGCCCTCATCGTCAATGGAATTGCGCGCGTAGGCCTCCCAGAAAAAATCCATGGTGGCGCCTAAACCGTCGTAGGCCTCGTTGACCGTAACGTCCTTCGACCCACGCGAGCCTTCGATTTTGACGACACGACCGGGGAGCGTTTGCGTTTGCTGGGTATCGTAGATCGTACGTTGCTTCTGGCCTTCCACCACCATGCGAGCTTGACGCCGTGCGGCGAGGGCTTGCGGCGCAGTGGCCCGTAGGGTGCGGAAGGTATTGTCGGTTGATAATGTGTTCAGAGCGGTCGCTCGCTGTTGCGGGGCGCCGTTTTGAGCGATCGAACGAAGCAGATGGGGCGGCAAGATACAGAAGATTGAGTGCCGATGGGTGATCGAAATACACATGAGCATTCTCCCCTCGATAATATAAGGAAGCTCTGAAAAACCCGTCCTTGGAATTTTTCAGAGTCGTAAAGCAAAGAACGTGGTTTTTGCTTTGCGATTCGATAATTTTCAAGGAACCAATTTATCGAGGTGCCCTGAATTAATCGGCGGTTCCTAAACGTGAGGAACATGTAAGGACCGCGGTTTGATCACGTCGTCAAACGCACGGGTAGGGCCAACGCCGCTACCCTGGGCGTAATCCACGCCCATCTGGCGTAGCTTATCAAAAATAGCATCGCTTGCGACGAATTCGGCAATGGTCTTTTTCCCCATCGCATGCCCGATGTCGTTTATAGAGGCCTCCATATCCGCGATCACGGGGTCATCGGCGATGTCTTTGATAAACAATCCGTCGATCTTCAGAAAATCGACCGGCAGCCGCTTCAGGTATGCGAAAGATGAGGACCCGCTGCCAAAATCATCCAATGCGAAGAAACAGCCGCGCTCCTTCAGCGCACGGATGAACCGCGTCGCGTTCTTGATGTTGGAAATGACGGCGGTTTCTGTGATCTCGAAGCAGAACTTCTGCGGTGGCGCTGTGGAATCCTCGAATTTCTGGATGACGAAGGCGAGAAAATCCTCGTCGCTCAAGCTCAGAGCCGAAATATTGATCCCGCAGAGGTGCAGTCGGCTTAGGTGTTCCGGTTCGCGGCTGAGACGCTTTAGGGTTTGTTCCGTCACCCATCGGTCGAGACGCACATTGAGGCCATAGCGTTCGGCCGCAGGCACGAAGACGCTCGGCAAGACGATGCGTCCCTGTTCGTCTTCTAAGCGCACCAGAAGTTCATAGTGCAAAAGACCCTGCTCGCCAGGGCGTAAGGGTACGATGGGCTGGCAATAAAGATGAAAGCGGTTGTCTTCTAGGGCGTGGTTTATGCGCGTCACCCATTCGATCTCGCGACTCCATTTTGCGAGATCAGAGCTATCTTTGTGATACACATGGATGCGATTGCGCCCTTTGTCTTTGGCCGCATAACAGGCGGCGTCCGCTGCCTTGAGGATTTCGGTAACGCTACCCGCCGTCTGCGTTACGGGTATTAAGCCCATGCTGAGGCCGACATGGAAGCTCTTCCCCTCCCATACAACGCGGTATTTTTGCACAGTCTCTTTCAGCTGATGAGCGACCCGCAGCGCATCGCGTAACGAACAATTCTCCATCAGCACCCCGAATTCATCTCCGCCCAAGCGGGCCAGCGTATCGCGGTCCTGTCTGACCCGATTGCGCAACAGTGCGCTCAACTGGCGTAGCAGTTCGTCTCCCGCGATATGGCCGCAGGTATCGTTTACGACTTTAAACTGATCCAAATCCAGGTAGCACAATGCGTGTTTCCGCTTTTCGGTGTGGGCGCTCTCCAGTGCGTGTTTAAGTCGCTGCTCAAACTCGCGGCGATTGACGAGGTCCGTGAGATCGTCGTGTGTGGCCTGGTAGGAGAGCTGCTCGGTCAGGTTGCGCAAGTGGGTAATGTCGAATATCGCGCCATCTAGCCAGAGTACTTTGCCATTTTCCATTCTCGCTCGACCTTTCTCATAGACCCAACGCAGCCCGCCATCTCGGTGCATTAACCGGTACTCGATGACGTACGACTCGTGTTTGTTCACGGCGCGCATCACAACTTCTTTCGCCATGCTCGTATCGTCCGGGTGAATAATGCTGGCGTAACTTCGGACCTTGTTGTGTATGAACTCCGAGGGGGCATATCCGCTGATGTCCTCTATGCTTTGGTCGATGTATTCCATGGTCCAGTCGGGGTCGCACGCGCAGCGATAAACGGCGCCCGGAATGTTGTCCACAAGTCTCATGAATTTCTGCTCACTCTCTCGCAGCGAATTCTCCACGCGCTCGCGCTCGCTGATGTCCTCGAAGACCAAGAACACGGTGCTCTCGCCTTGGGTGTCGGTTACGCGGCGGGCGGTAACTCTTACCCGCAGCTCCGTGGCATCCTTTCTCCTGACGCTGGTTTCCCACCGACGCAGGGTCTGGGGGTCTGTGAAACACGATTCGATGTGCTGTAATGTGACCGCGGGTCTGCCGTAGTCGGCCACACCCATGATGGATTTTCCGATCAGCTCTTGCACGCTGTAACACAGTTCTTCCGCACCGTATCGGTTCACAGAGGAAATGACTCCTTCTCTGTCCACGGTAAAAAACATCGTGGGGGTGTCATCGTAGAGGTGGCGATAACGCTCTTCGCTTTTCAGAGCCACGGCTTCGTGTTGTTCACGTTTGATGATCTCGCTCCGGAGCTCTGCGTTCGTCCTGGCAAGCTGCCCCGTGCGTTCGGTGACTCTTTCTTCCAGCTCCTCTTTGCTTTGGGCCAAAGCCCTTTTCTCTGCTTGCAACTGCGAAATCAGTTCGCTGTTTTCGAATTGCAGTTGCAGGCTACGCACCACGGCATGGTGTACCCGTAAGGCATTCAGCGAAACGAAGACGAAGAATAGTAACAATGTTGCACTCAGGGTCAGTTCGACCGGCTGGGCACTGGCGGCGAGATAGAGCGCCCCCGGAAGCAACGCCGGACCGGCAAAAGCGAAAAAGCTGCTCTTAAACGGCGCGTAGGCAGCCACTGAACCCGCACTCAAACTACAGATGCACAGCGCGGCAAAACCGAGGTACAGGTAGGACCCGCTCGGCGCAAGTAGGATGATCACGCTGCCCCATAGGCTGCCCGAAGCAGCGATCCCCGCAAGAAACCATCCCAGCCAGTATCGGGCTTGCCGAACTCGCGGGGCAGACCGGCGATAAGCCCAGAGCACACCTAGGCGGATCGCTGTTACCGCGGCGATGGAAACAAGCCAAACGAGCAGGGTACGGTGCGCCGTGACGTTCCAGAATAAAACGACCACGGCAGGCGCCACCGCGAGCGTCGCCGCCATACCGACCGGCCATTGCGCGTAGAGCAGCTCCATCTGACCGATGCGTAGCATCACTGCGTTGTCAGATGCTTTACTGTTGCGCACGTGCAAAAGCCATGGGCTGAGGGGGTCGATGCCGGGTCGTACTACGTCGCCGTTGGCCGTCGTTGCGGTAGGCACCAGCTGGGATCATCGATCGGCAAGGTGAAGCCAGAATCCAGCGCTGGTCGTTGCGATTGCGGGCCCTTCCGCCGCTTGCGACTGCGCTCCGACTGCTACCTATAGTCTCGAATCTCAGTCAACACCATTTTTTTGATTCGTGCTCGGCGCCCTGCTGGAATTATTCTACAGGAGACTGGCCTCCGAGCATGGCTGTCGCCATCTACTCGCTTGGAGTGCAGCCAGCGGCGCTTGCCTGTTTCTCCTTCCCGGTTCTCGGGATCCCAGCGGGCTAAGAACCTCAGTAAGCATGGGCGCGGAGCTGGAAAAGGTCTGCGTTGTCTCCCTCGTGAGCGCCACCGACGTCCAGCAACGGCCACATATAGCGCTCGGGTACCAATTGAGGGCAAGTCGAGCAGGTTCCTAGGCAAAGCTTCTCAAGTGCACGGGTAAGCGCTTCGCTCCCCAGCCGCCAGGATGGGCCTCGAATACCCCCGGGCACGGCGTGGCGCAGTCTCGACAGCAGCCCTTCTCATCCAAGCCCCAGTCGCTTAAGTTGTACCAATCGCGTCCGATCAAACAACGCCCACAGCCGTGACAGTAGGTGCTCCCACCCGCTTTATCATGCACATTGCCGGTGTAGGCATAGCGTACGCCGTTGGCGAGCGCGATTTCCCGCGCCCGGGTCAGGGTCGCAGCCGGCGTCGGCGGTTTGTCCTGCATTTTCCAATCTGGGTGGAAGGCGGTAAAATGCATGGGTACCTGCGGGCCTAGCTCCGCCACCACCCAGCGTGTCATCTCGTCGAGCTCCGACTCCGAGTCGTTCTCTCCCGGGATCAGCAAGGTCGTCAGCTCGAACCACACCTTGGTTTGGTGCCTGAGGTATTTGAGCGTCTCCAGCACCGGCTCCAGATGGGCCCCGGTCACCTTCCAGTAGAAACGTTCCGTGAACGCCTTAAGGTCCACGTTAGCCGCATCTACGTAGCGGTAAAACTCCTCCCGCGCGCCCTCGCAGATATACCCCGCCGTCACAGCCACCACCTTGATGCCCCGTTCCCGACAAGCGATGGCGACGTCTATGGCGTATTCCATGAAGATCACCGGGTCGTTGTATGTGAACGCGACACTAAGGCAGCCCAACGCCTGGGCGACGTCGGCTATCTTCTGCGGACTCGCCTCATCGGCTAGGGTATCCAGTTCCCGTGATTTGCTGATGTCCCAATTCTGGCAAAACTTGCACGCCAAATTACACCCCGCGGTACCAAACGAGAGCACGGGTGTCCCCGGCAAGAAGTGATTCAGCGGCTTCTTCTCGATAGGATCGACACAAAAACCGCTGGAGCGCCCGTAGCTGGTCAGTACCACCTGGCCTCCATGATTTGCCCGGACAAAACAAAGCCCCCGCTGCCCTTCATTCAGACGGCAGGCCCGCGGGCACACATCGCACTGCACACGACTATCCCCTAAGGTGTGCCAATAGCGGGTGGGGAAGTCAGCGTAACCTGCGGCAAGCATGATTACAGTTCTATGACCGTCGGGTTTACTAGGCGACTGTAGTCTCGGTAAGCCAGTCGCATGAGCTCGGTGTGAGAGCCGGCGCTGAAGGTAATGCTCTCGTCTCTGGTGAGATCGCGGGATATGAACACCGGGATCCCGTAGAGATTTCCAAAAGGAGGCATGGCGCCGACGTCGCACCCCGCGAACTCGTGCTTGAATTCTTCCTCCACCGCCAACTCCGCGCTGTCTATCCCGGCGCCTTGCCTCAAGCGTCCAAAGTCGATCTGACTTGCGGCGGGTAACACCGCCATTGCCAACTTATTATCGAGTTTGACCATGACGGTCTTTGCCAACTCTTTTCCCGAGACATGCGCGGATTGTGCGATCTCTTGGGCGGTGTAGGCTCGAGAATGGGTCATGGTCACGTATTTGACGTGGTGGCGATCCAGGAACTCTTGCAATTTCTGAAGTGGCACTATTCCCCTCCTGGGCGAAGGACCTGACTGAAAAACGCGCTCATTATAACGCTAGCTTTTCGACAATAGCGTTGCGGACGGGTAGTGATTAAACTGAGTTCGGTCATGAGCTGCTTAAGTCTATGGGCACACCAGAGCTAACAGTAGATTGTAAAAGAAATCCGAGTCCGATAGAGCGCTTTGGCGCGAGATATTTGCTCAAAGCGGCGAAAAATCCCCCCGTCACCCTGATTTTGTCGAACGGCGAAGCGATCGGGGGCGCCGGCGTGGCTCCCGTGGTTCGTTTGAGGTTGCGCCGTCGTGATGCGGTTTTTCGCTTGTTACTCGATCCTGTGGTGTGTTTCGGCGATCTGTACAGCCGCGAAGAGCTTGAGGTTGAGGGCGATCTGACGCGATTTCTCGAACACATGTACCGACTTGGTGTAGATCGAGGCTTTGGTCTGCTGCCCACATTGCGAGCCATTTTCCAGCGTCTAAGGGTGGATAACGAGGTGTTGACCCGGCATTATGACCTCGGCAACGATTTTTACCGATTGTGGTTAGATCGGGCAATGCAATATTCCTGCGCCTACTATTCGACGCCGGGATCGGATTTGGACCAGGCTCAGACCGCTAAAATGGATCACATCTGCCGCAAACTTCGCTTGGCGCCGGGTGAGCGGGTGATAGAGGCTGGATGTGGCTGGGGCGGGCTCGCCGTCCATATGGCCCGCCGTTATGGTGTGCGGGTCATCGCATACAACATCTCCTCACGGCAGTTGCGGTTTGCGCACAGACAAGCGGCTCGGCTTGGGCTCAGCGATCAAGTGGAGTTTGTGCAGGATGATTACCGAAACATCCGTGGCGAATGCGACGCGCTCGTTTCTGTGGGCATGTTAGAGCACGTGGGCAAAGAGCGCTATTCGACGCTAGGCGGGGTGATCGATCGTTGTCTGACGGATCGAGGGCGGGGGCTCATTCACAGCATAGGGCGTGTCAAGCCAGCAGCAACCAACATCTGGATTAACAAGCGCATTTTCCAAGGTGTTCATGCCCCCAGCTTGCAGGAAGTGATGGCAATTCTCGAACCTTGGTCGTTTGCTGTATTGGATATTGAGAACTTGCGGCCGCATTATGTGAAAACCTTAGAAGCGTGGTTACAGCGCTTTGAGGCTATCCAGGATCGGATTGTGGCGGATCACGGGCCACAGTTTTTTCGCGCGTGGCGCTTGTACCTTTGCGGATCGCTGGCGGCGTTTCGGGTCGGCGATCTGCAACTTTATCAGGTGCTTTTTTCCCGCCCACAGTGCGACCGCTTTCCGCTTACCCGAGGGTCCGTGTACACGGATTTTCAGACTTAAGGGAACCATGTGGTGAAATAATTCTGGAGTGAACCGTAAAATGTGCTTGAATTCTTCCCTGAGACAAATATGATATGCTGTGAAAGTAGTGAGACACCAATGGGTAGTTTCTCACGTGAAGAGGCTAGGGGTCAGAGAATGACCGGAGCCGGCGTACTGTACCCGATGATTAAAGAATAATGAGGAGGTAAAAATGGAACCAGCGATATTTGCTCCAGTCGTACTTATCTTTTGCCTGATCTGTGGCTGGATCATCCTAAAGAAGAGTTAGTTCTACTCGTTAAGGAACGCCAGAGAACTATTAGCCGCTGGCGTTCCTTATTGCTTCGCCCCACCTAATCATCTGGGGCTAACGTGCCCCAGGGGCCTTGTGCGTAAGAAGGCGGCCGATGGGCCCGCATCTCAGATCCCAGCAATCGGCGCAATAGCCGTGCAGACACCCCTAACGGGAGCGACATCGTGCAAACGCCGGCGGGGAAGAACCGCCAAGAGTAGCGTTCCTGGCTCTCTCCCTCTGTCTTGCCGTTTTGGTGCTGGTCGCGGCAACAGAAGTCTCTGCGGCATTGAGGTAAGCGTTATACACTGCGGAGCTCGACGGTAAGAAAGGCAAAAAAAGCGCTCGGAGGTCCAATAAATGGCGCATTACACGACGAAAGATATCCGAAATATCGCTTTGGTTGGCCATGGCGGCGCAGGAAAGGCCTCCCTGGTGGAAGCGCTGCTTCTTGAGGCGGGTGTTATTGGCAAACGCGGCGCGGTGGAAAAAGGAAATACCGTGAGCGATTTTGATGCCTTGGAAAAGAACCATGGCCATTCTCTGGAAAGCGCCGTTATCAGCTTTGACCACAAAGGGAGGCGCATCAATCTCATTGATACGCCCGGTTACCCGGACTTTATTGGCCGCACTCTGTCTGTGATCAGTGCTGTGGAAACGGTGGCTGTCGTCATCAACGCGCAGACGGGGGTAGAAATGGTGGCCCAGCGGATGATGCAGGGGGCCGCACAGCGTGGCTTGGATCGGATCATTATCATCAACCGCATCGACGCGCCAGAGGCGGATCTGGTAGCCTGTTTAAACCATATCCGCGAGTTATTCGGCAGTGAGTGCTTGCCTGTGAACTTGCCCGCCGAGGGGGGGTCTTGCGTGGTGGATTGTTTCTTTCGACCGAGTGCAGAGAAGACCGATTTCTCGTCGGTGGAGCAAGCTCATACCCAACTGATCGATCAAGTGGTCGAGGTGGACGAGGAACTAATGGAGCTTTACTTAGAGCAGGGCCAGGAGCTCAGTCCGCAGCAGCTTCATGAGCCGCTCGAGCAAGCCTTGCGTGAGGGGCATCTCATTCCGGTAACCTTCACATCCGCCGAAACAGGAGCCGGGTTGGCCGAATTGCTGGAAGTCTTCGCCGAATTGATGCCAAATCCGACCGAGGGTAATCCCCGGCGTTTCTGAAGGGGGAGGGCAAAAAGGAAAAAGAAGTTTTTTTTAGCCCCGATCCGCAGGGGCACGTCTTAGCCCACGTGTTCAAGGTATCTATCGATCCGTTTGTGGGACGCTTGGCAGCGTTTCGCATCCATCAAGGAACGGTGACTAAGGACAGCCAGCTTTACATCGGTGACGGGCGCAAACCATTTAAGGTTGGCCACTTATTGAATCTATTCGGCAAGAACCATAGCGACGCGATTAACGGGGTCCCCGGCGACATCTGCGCCGTGGCCAAAGTCGATGATATCCATTTTAACGCGGTACTGCATGACTCCCATGAGGAAGACCGCATTCATGTGCCATTGCCAAAATTACCCGAACCCATGCATGGGTTGGCGATTGAGGCTAAGAGTCGCGGCGATGAACAAAAGATTTCCGATGCCTTGACGAAATTACAGGCGGAAGACCCCAGCCTTAGGATTGAGCACAATGTGGCTCTTAACGAGACAGTGATGCGGGGCATTGGCGATCTTCACTTGCGGGTGGTTTTAGAACTTATGAAAGAGCGTTACAACGTGGAGGTTGAAACCCGCCCTCCGAAGATCCCTTACCTGGAAACAGTCACCGCCGAAGCCGATGGACACCATCGGCACAAGAAACAGACCGGTGGGGCGGGGCAGTTTGGTGAAGTGTTTGTGCGGATCAGACCTTTGCCTAGAGGCAGTGGATTCGAGTTCGTCGATGGCGTGGTCGGTGGGGTGATACCCAGGCAGTTTATTCCGGCGGTGGAAAAGGGGATCCGGCAGGCTTTGGACGGCGGGGTGATCGCAGGGTATAAGATGGAGGACATAGAGGTGACGGTGTACGATGGCAAGCATCACCCGGTTGATTCCAAGGAAATCGCGTTTGTGACCGCAGGTAAGAAAGCCTTCATCGACGCTGTCAAAAAGGCAAAACCCGTTGTTTTGGAGCCGATTGTAACGATCCGTATCACCGTGCCCAGCGCAAATATGGGTGATATCACCTCTGATCTGTCAGGTAAGCGTGGCCGCATCAATGCCACCGATGCCTTGCCGGGTGGGATGACTCAGGTTTCGGGACTGGTGCCTTTGAGCGAATTGAATGGCTATCAGTCCCAGCTAAAGTCGATCACGGGGGGAGCGGGTTTGTACACTATCGAGTTCAGCCACTATGATCCAGTACCTGCGAAGACCCAAGAAGAGTTGGCAAACGTGTTCAAACCAACGGAATCCGAGTGAATCGAGAGCTTGTGAAAAAATCGTCGCGAGCGAAGGAAAGTCGCGTTCCGCTGGAGCGGCGGACCGTTTCGCCAGGAGCGAAACGAAGCGCAAGTCCCGAAGGGGTGAGTCTCAAGGATGAGACGAGCAACCGGAGTGTATATATAGTGAAATACATGAGGATCCCGAGCACCGCCGGAACGCGAGGTTTCGAGCGCAGCAGATTTTTTCACAAGCTCTGAGGCAATGGCGCGTGCTCACTGATCCCATCATAGGATACGATCGCGCCATCGACTCATAAACAAACAGAAACGCATAGGAGAAAATAAATGACAAAATACATGGCCTTGGTCAGTATTGTCATGTTCGCAGCGACCCTTTCGGGTTGCGGAGAGGGGGACAGCACAGGCACGGGGCCTAGCGATCCGGACACGGCGTCAAGCGCACCCACAGATACGGCGGCTCCTTCAGCCCTGACGACAGGGAGCGGGGGCATCGATCATGCACAAGATATCAAGGAATTCGAGTTGAAACGCAGCTTGAGCGGCGTGGAATCCCTTATCGAAGATTTAAAAGCAAAGGGCGCGGATATCAGCGAGCTCGAAGCAAAGAAAAAAGCCTTGGAACAAGAGCTAGGAGCCTTTAAGAGCGGCTAAGGGTACCCCATCTACCTGGGATCAGAGGGTGGCAAGGGGAGCCCTAATTCAGTCGCGGTAACTCCGATAACCAACGTGTGTTGGTTATCGTTTGCCGTGCAGGATCCCCTTGTCGAATAGCCGATTTCCGACTACCTTTCATCGAGACCGGTCCCCAGCGCGAGCTTTTGCTTGGGGCCGGTCCCTTCCTGGCAAAAACTTTTCTTTAACACCCTAAGCGGTGAGGTTTAGTACAGCGCGTGCTGGGGAGCAACGTCTGCGCCACAGATTTTTGTTGATAATAGGGCACTTCGATAAATTGCTTCCCTGCAATTTATCGAATCGCAAAGCAAAAAGCGTGGTTTTTGCTTTGCTCCCTTGGTCAATCACTTAAGCTGATGACCCATGTCCTCACGTCCTTGTTAGGGGGGCACTCCGAATTAATCGAAGTGCCCTATACTTGGTAGAGAAATTGCCCCGCCCTGAGCCGTGATGTCAACGAATAGATGTTTACCCATTGTTAATGGGTTCTTTCATGGTTGGGTTGCCGGCAGGGTGCATTTACGAGGAGCGATGCATTGGCCTCCTAAACAGATCCAAAGACCTGGAGAACCCCTATCGCGTTTACGCTTTTCAAGGGATAGTCGCTCCAGGTCAGCTACTTTGTGCGGTTGCCATTTGGGAGCAGCGGGTCAGTGTCGGGACCAAGAGTACCAGGAATACCTTTCGAGATGAACCAGCGGCGACGGCATTCGCGTATTCCGGTTTTCGTGCGGGCAACGCTTATAGGACCGGATTCATCGCCACGCGCCTGTACCATCAGGGATTACTGTAAAGGGGGCTTGTTTATCGCTTGGGAGGGAAGTGTCACCGCATCGCCGCTGTCGCGTGGTGATGGGGTAACGATCCAATTCCGCGCCCATGAACCGCCATCCGAAATGTCTCCGCTTGAGATACCTGCCGCCGTCGCCCGCGTGTTTACTGGTGGCGTGGGCGTCGCCTTTACCGAAGCCTTTCCCTCCGCTTTAGTGGCACTAAAGCGTATTGCAGAGCGTCAGCGGGAAACGCCGAAAAGAGCCGGAAACCCTCAACTCCTCAGGGAGATCGAGAATCTGTGTGATCGCCACGTGCAAACGATGTCGCAGGAATTTCTAGAACGCGCTAGCAGCCATTTGTTCGAGTGCGCAAATAACGCCAAGAGCAACATGGATCAGAGTGACTACCTGGGAAACAGGGCCGAACTGTCCGAGCGGGGTCCATTTATTATCAGTGGGGTTACGCGCGAGATCCACGAGCGCCTGCAGGACGTTGGGCGACCGCAGGGGCAAGAGGAATTCCACGCAGGGGGCGAAACGCTCAATCTCTCTCTGATGGGAAAGGACGAATTTGAGGACTTTCTGGCAGTTTCTGAGCTAACCTCCAGAGCAGAGCATCAGCATAAAGATGTTCTGTTTGCGCTGCAACAGCGTTTTTTTTCCCATGCCGTTTCGGCACAGTCGTCCAAGTCGGGTCTACCTTTTGGTCCAGGGATTGTTTTTCGCAGTCTCGCGCAGGCCCTGCGTCAGACCGGACTAAAAGCGAAGGTGTCGATGGAGTTGTATGCGCTTGTAGGGCGCGTGTTAACACCAGCGTTGGGGATCTTGTACCAGGAGATCAACCAATTTCTCATCGATCAGGGGGGGTTGACCGATCTTAGCGCCCACCAGAGGTCCAAGGCTCCAAGGCCCATCGTCGCAAAGGCTCATCGAGCTATTGATGAACAGGTTGAACCAGCGCCGGGGCAAGACGGTGAACCACCAAGCGGCGGGCCAGCTTTTGGACCGGCGTCGCTTTGGACGCATATGCGACAGTGCTTGGATGCTTCTGGCGGCCCGATGGGTAACACAGCGCGTGATTCGGGTGTGGCTGACACCCGGATCGCCGAGCGGACCTCCTCGAACCCGGCGAAGGGGGAGCGCTACTCGCCAGTAGAGATCGTCGAAGCGCTTTCCAGGTTGCAAACAGAACCCTTAGCACCTGGCGACATGGAGATGCTGGAACGGGTGAACAGCATTCTAAGCGCTCGGCACGGGCCGGGGCGTCGGGTAGGCGAGCGGCAGGCACGTGCCATCGATATGGTCGGCCATCTGGTGAACGCCATCGAGGCCGAGGATCTGACAAGTACGTTTATTAAGGCTCAGCTACAGGGGCTTCGGCTGCCGCTTAGCAAACTAGCGATCCAGGACGAGGAGTTCCTGGTTGCGGAATCGCACCCCGTGCGTCGGGCTCTAAACCACCTCGCCCGATTGGATTCGCTAGTGCCGCACGATGACCCTTTGCGAGAGAGCAGTCGGCGCTTAATGTCGCGCATGGTAGAAGATCTCAACCGCGGTGTGGCGGTTAAACCGGACCTGCTGCACGACGTGGATCATCTGGTGGAACAGCAATCGACGCAGTACGAAGAACGTGTGCAAGAGCTCGTTGACAGGCACAGCTCTGATCAAGCAAGCCACGCACCGGCCGAGACCGAGAGCGTCGCTCCACCGGGGCGGCACCGCGAATGGGATGTGTGGCTGGAGCGGGCCAAGGGATTATGTGCGGGAGATGCGATCGAGCTTAAGCTCGATTCGGACCCTCCGAAGCGCCTACAGCTCGCGTGGGTCGGTGAGGGCCACCGCCGCTTTGTCTTTGCCGATGGCGCGGGGCAGGAGGCGGCTGCTATGAGCCTGCAGGCCTTGGCCACACACCTGTTGGGTGGCACGGCCCGAATATCGGCTGATGCGGAATTACCGTTGATCGACCGGGCAGTGCGCTCCTCGCTTTATCGCAATCACAACGATTTGGAATGGCGTGCCCATCGCGATCCGCTTACCGGGCTGCTTAATCGTGCGCGATTCGTGGGTTTGCTGGAACAAGCGGTGATCCGAGCCCGCGAAGAGGGCACGCATCACTGCCTGGTGTACGCGGACTTAAATAGCTTGCGTCTGCTGAGCGACCGCTGGGGTAGGGAAGCCGCCGATGCTTTTTTGGCTGAGGTCGCAGGGCAGGTCCGAGCCTACGCCGAAGGAGCTGGGGCCACTGCGCGTTTGGTTGACGACCATTTTGCGGTCTTGCTAGAGCAAGGCTCAGTACAGCAGAGTGTGGGCTTTGCTGAGGGCTTGGTCGCCAAATTCGACGCCTTTCGGTTCAAATGGGAGCACCAGCGGTTTCGGGTAAGTCTGGCGGCTGGAATCGTCCCGCTCAGCTCGGATAGCTCCGATGCTGAGGCGGTGCTCGCCGAAGCGGCAAACGCGTGCAAAGCGGCTCGAGAAACTGGCGCAAGCCGTGTTCACGTGTACCAAGGGTCGACGAAGAAGATCGAAGGCGAAGCGTCGCCTGTTGAGAATTGGGGTCGTTGGCTGGAGCAAGCGCTGTCGACACGGCAATTGCCCCTTTACGTCCAGCCGGTTCTGCCCGTCATTCATAGGACGGCGTTTGCGCCTATCTATGCGCTCAGCGCGGGTTCCGAAGATAAGAGTATTTTTTATCCTTCGTGCCTGACCGGACCTGCTGAAAAGCGCTTACAGGCTTTTGACCGCTTGCTCATACGTGAGATCCTTTGCTGGATGGCGAACAACCAAGATACGGTGATCGAGCTGGAGTGTTGCGGTATCGCTCTTGGGGAGCATTCGGTACGCGACCCAAGGCTGATGGAACATGTGCTTGGTTTGTTCAGCGAAATCGCCGTGCCTCCCGGGAAAGTATGCTTCCACTTCCCCAACACGGTCATAGAAAAACACTTCGTGCAAACCGAGCGCTTCGTCCTCACCCTAAAAGAGTTCGGGTGCCGCTTCGCTCTGGATGACTTTGAGGGGCCCACTGGTTCGGGTTACCTAGATAGATTGCCTGTCGATTACCTCGGCATGAGCGGCGCCCTGGTGCAAGGGCTGATCCAAAATCCTGATGATAAGGCACTGGCGCAGTCCATCAATGGCATCGGCCACATGATCGGAAAGCGCACGATTGCGAAAGGCGTGCGGGATGAGGCGCTGCTTGCGGTGGTAAGAAGCATTGGGGTGGATTACGCCCAAGGGATGGAACCGACCCAGGCACTCGGGAATTTCAGCTCTTGACTGGGCAACCTAAAAAGATCGGCAAGTACGATGTAATCGGAACCGCTGGAAAGGGAGCGATGGGGATCGTCTACATCGGCCACGACCCCTTTGTCGACCGCAGGGTGGCGATCAAGGTCCAACGATACGAAGAGGCCGAGGATCTGGAGAACACGGCCGGAAAAAAACAGGCCAAGCGATTATTTTTTAACGAAGCCCAGTCGGCGGGGGCACTCGATCACCCTAATATTCTCCGGGTGTACGACGCTGGGGAAGCCGATGGACAGCCCTATATTGCCATGGAGTATATCGAGGATGTCGACACGCTTCGGTCGTTTTGTGCTCCCGATCGGCTGTTGCCCATCGCTACCGTTTTAGGGCATATGATCGCGTGTGCTAAAGCCTTGGATTACGCCCACCGCCACGGGGTAACGCACAGGGATATTAAACCGGCCAACATCATGTTAACCAAGGAAGGTCAAGTAAAGATCGGTGATTTTGGGATCGCGCAGCGCACGCACAGCGATCAGACGCAGGTCATCGGGTGGTTTGGGTCGCCCATGTATATGTCGCCGGAACAGGCGCGCAATGAACCACTCACCCATCAGACCGATCTGTTTTCACTGGGAGTCGTGATGTACGAGTTGCTGAGTGGGATACAAGCTTTTAAAGCTCCCGCCATCCATGCGGTTATTTCCAACATCCTAAACAAGGAACCCAAACCCCTTCCCGAGCTTCGCCCTGAGATCCCAGAAAAACTCGGCGCCATCGTGCGCCGGGCCCTGGCCAAAGATTTAAGGCGGCGCTACCAAAGCGGTGCTGAGACGGCGGCGGATCTTACCGCGGTCTTAGAAGCCTTGGATGAGCCTTTCGCCAACCTGTCGCAGGAAGAGAAGTTTCGCGCCGTGCGAAATTTGGATTTTTTTCGGGGATTTTCCGACTCGGAAGTCTCTGAAGTCATTCGCGCAAGCGATTGGGAAACCCACCCGTTTGGTGCGGAGGTGGTGAAGCAGGGCGATGGAGCAGGGGCGTTCTATATCGCCGTGTCTGGCCATGCCTGGGTGCGAAAAGACGGCAAAGATATAGCGATGCTGTCCGAAGGAGAAATTTTCGGCGAAATGGGTTATCTCGCGCGCAATAAACGCTCAGCAACCGTGGTGGCAGCCAGCAAGCTCTCGTTGATGAAAATCGCCCGGCCGTATAACGAATGGGCCTCCTTGCCTTGCCAGCTTCGGTTAAATAAGGCATTCCAACGCGTTTTAATCGAACGTCTCGAACGCGCCAGCAGTCAGTTGGCGCGTACCCTGGAATGACCATTTTTTATCTTAGATGGGCGTTAACGGGATCTGATAAAGCCACCCAAAGAAGCCGAGGGATTGCACTCTCTTCGACGAACCTAGACGTCCTTGGCGTCAAGCCGTGTTTATTGCAAACTATTCCTGCGCAACAGCGCCGGGCAGCTGACGGTGCGGCGGCTAAGATAGACGGAGCACTAGTAATGCCGTTTTTTCTCCCAAGCTAAAGACGAGCGCACGATGGAATCCAAATCATCGTATCTGGGGGTCCAGTGGAGGACTTTCTTGATCCGCTCCGCCGCGGCCACGAGTGTCGGCGGATCCCCCGGTCTTCTCGGCTCCTCGCGAATGGTTAGCGGATGGCCGTGCACCCGCTCCACGGTTTCAAGCACTTCGCGCACGCTATAGCCATGTCCATAGCCGCAGTTCAAGATCGTCGAACCACCCCCGGCTTCCAGGTAATCGAGCGCCTTGATATGCGCTTCGGCGAGGTCCTCGACATGGATGTAATCGCGCACTCCCGTGCCGTCCGGGGTCGGGTAATCGGTGCCGAAGATGGACACGATTTGGCGACGGCCGGCGGCGGTTTCACACGCGACTTTGATCAACAGCGTGGCATTAGGTGTGGACTGCCCGATGCGACATCCGGGATCGCAACCGGCAACGTTAAAGTAGCGCAGGATCACGTATCTGAGCGGGCTTATGCTTGCCAGGTCACGCAGCATCTGTTCGCTCATCAGCTTTGAGCTGCCGTAAGGGTTAATCGGTCGCGTTTCGCCGTCTTCGCTTACCAGCTTCTCCGTGTGAACCCCGTAAACGGCAGCGGTGGAAGAAAAGATAAAATGTCGTACCCCTGCCGCGCTACAACACTCTAATAGGGTGCGTGTGTTACACGTGTTATTAGCATAGTATTTCAATGGGTTGGCCACGGATTCCGGTACCACCGTGTGAGCGGCGAAGTGCATTACCGCCTGGATCCGGTTTTTTTTCAGGAGCGCCTCGATTAGCGCTTTATCGCCGGTATCACCCACTATGTGCTCCCCGGCTAACACCGCCTCTTTGAAGCCCGTGCTTAAATTGTCGAGCACAACCACAGAACGACCGAGTTCGCCCAGTTGTCGCACCACATGGCTACCGATGTAGCCTGCGCCTCCTGTAACCAGGATTGCTTGATCCAACGCCGTGTCCTAAACCGTGTTTTTCACTCAGTCTAGTGAAATCCCCGCCCACGTCAACGTATCGCGCCACTAAAAATCGTGACCGGGTCATCAGCCTCCGAGAGGGATTTCATGGCAAGATACTCGCCATTGTTTTTCAATAACCCCACTGAGGTACCTATGAACGACTGTACGACCCAAAAATCCGTCAAGAGCAGCAATACCGTTTGGCATCAGGCGACCATCAGTCGCCAGGATAAGGAACAGAGGAACGGTCACAAAGCCAGCATCATTTGGTTCACGGGTTTGTCTGGCTCAGGCAAGTCCACCCTGGCGCATGCCCTTGAAGCGCGCCTGTTTGAGCTCGGGTGCAACAGCTATGTGTGCGATGGCGACAATATCCGGCACGGCTTGTGCCGAGACCTGGGATTTTCGCCCGAGGACCGAGAGGAGAACATCCGCCGCATCGGCGAGGTAGCCAAGCTATTGATTGAAGGGGGAGTTATCGCGCTCACGGCTTTTATCTCCCCCTACCGCTCTGATCGCCAGCGCGCGCGCGCGCTGGTGGCGGAAGGCGATTTTCTGGAAGTGTACTGCCGGTGTTCGTTAGGGGTCTGCGAAGGGCGCGATGTAAAAGGCTTATACAAGCGCGCGAGAGCGGGAGAAATCAAGGAGTTCACCGGGATCTCCGCGCCGTACGAAGAGCCGGATGCCCCCGAAATCATTATCGATACGGACCAGCATCCGGTGGAAGAATGTGTAGAAAAGCTGCTCGCTTTTCTCAGGGAACGCGGTATCGTCCCTGGCATGGCCCGATAGCCTCCTTCCTTGCAACGCGCCGAGAGTGGCCGAGCGCTCTCGGCGATCTCTCGCCAGCGGACACGGTGGACGCTGCCGCTTCTATAAGCGATTACTGATAAGGGCACTTCGATTAGTCCGAAGTGCCCGGCGGCGTAGCGATGCCGCACCGGTTCAAATCGGCAACTATTCGAAACATGGAGCAAAAGCAAAAATCGCATTTTTTGCTTTGCGATGCGAAAAATTCCACGCATGGAATCTTTCGACATGCCCTTAATAGATTAAAATTCTATCTCTCTCCCATGTCCGATAAAGATGAAAGCGTATCACCGTATCTGGCCCTTGGTGCTTAGCCTCTTTCCATGCGTTGGTTTCGCAAACGATTTCCCGACGCTAGACAGGGTAGACCAGGTATTGACGTGCATGAAACAGCACGGCGGCCAAACCGTCGACAACCTGTATGCGTGCAGTTGTGCTATCGATACCATCGCTTCCGTCATGCCTTACAAGCAGTGGCTGGAAGCCACCACTTTCCGCTCCTTCAAGGCCATGCCCGGGGAGAAAGGCGGCTTGTTCCGAGAATCACCCTTGGCAAGCAAAGACGTCAACCGGTTGGAGCAGGCCGAGAAAGAAGCGCAGAGGCGGTGTTTTTTGCGCGCCAGGGGCGTCGGGACAAAACCGCAGTGATTTTATATGACTCGTCGTTCCGACCTTTCGGGAGAGGAGCTCTAGAAATCTCATTAAGCAAGGTTCCCTACCAAAACGCACCATTGACTTTTTCCTCAATTTCCAATCAGTTGTTGCGAGTGTCGGTGCGTCGCCGCAGCCGAATGGACACCTCCGAGAAGCCCTTAGATCGAAGGGCCTCTTTAAGTTGATGATTCCTGTGAATGAGTTATGATCCCGTTCGGTGTGCCGGATCGCACCCGGGGTGGTAGCCCTACCGGACTATAAAGCAACAGTCGTTTCGTCTAGTGTCGACAGGGAGCTGGGTGTGGGGTGCCAAAATAAAGGTTGCGACATTCCTGTACGATCTCGGGTTGTCGGGAGTCGCTAAGACTCGAAAAAAGAGATCGACCTTGTTTGTTTAAAGAGGAGGAGGTCATGAGACGAACATCGTTCAAGCGATGGTTAATAGCAGTGATGTCGCTGGCCTTGGCGCCTACGGCGTGGGCCAGTGACGAGTTGCTCAAGCTGCAGCAAGATCCGAATTATTGGGTCATGCCAAACGGAAATTTTTCGGCCTGGCGGTATTCCGAGCTGGATCAAATCAACACCCAGAACGCGCACAAGCTTCAGGCGGCTTGGACGTTTTCTACAGGCGTGCTGCGCGGGCACGAAGGGGGTCCTTTGGTTCTGCCCGGAAGCGCGACCGGCCTAGCGCATGACACGCTCTACGTGAGTGCACCGTTTCCGAACAATGTCTACGCGATTAACCTGGACAACCTAGAGGTGGTTTGGGAATACGTGCCGGTGCAAAACTACGACGAGACCGTGCCGGTAATGTGCTGCGATACCGTGAGCCGCGGCTTGGCGTATGGCGACGGTAAGATCCTGCTTCAACAAGCAGATACCACCTTGGTCGCTTTAAACGCGAAAACCGGCGAGAAGGCCTGGTCGGTCAAAAACGGCGATCCCGAGAAAGGCGAGACCAACACCAACGCGCCGCACGTGATCAAGGACAAGGTATTCACCGGGATCAGCGGTGGGGAATTTGGTGTGCGCGGCTGGCTTGCGGCTTATAACCTAAGCGATGGCAAGCTCGCTTGGAAAGCCTATAGCACGGGGCCGGACGAGGAAATGCTGCTCGACCCCGAAAAAACCACCTCGTTGTTGCAACCGATCGGAAAAGACTCCAGTCTCAAGACCTGGGAAGGCGATCAATGGAAGGTCGGCGGCGGGACTACCTGGGGCTGGTTTGCGTATGACAAGGAGCTCAATCTCGTCTATTACGGCTCCGGCAACCCGAGTACTTGGAACCCCGTGGTGCGCCCTGGCGACAACAAGTGGTCGATGACCATCTTCGCCCGTGATGTGGACACCGGCATGGCCAAGTGGGCCTATCAGATGACCCCGCATGACGAGTGGGACTTTGACGGCGTCAACGAGATGATCCTAGTGGACATGAACGTCAAGGGTAAAGACCGCAAGGCCTTGGTGCACTTCGACCGCAATGGGTTCGGCTACACGCTTGACCGCGTGACGGGCGAGCTCTTGGTTGCCGAAAAATATGATCCTACGGTCAACTGGGCCACGCACGTGGACATGAAGACGGGCCGCCCGCAGGTGGTTGCGAAATACAGCACGCACCAAGGCGGCGAGGACGTCAATACCGAAAACATCTGCCCGGCCGCCCTCGGGACCAAGGACCAGCAGCCAGCGGCCTACTCCCCGCGCACCGGTCTGTTTTACGTGCCGACGAATCATCTGTGCATGAGCTATGAGCCGGTGAGCGGGGGCGAATACACGGCGGGTCAACCCTATGTAAACGCCGTGCTTAACATGTACCCGGCGGGCAAGGTGGTGGGCGATGGAAGCAACCACCTCGGCAACTTCATCGCTTGGGACGCCGGTGAAGGCAAGATCAAATGGTCCATTCCCGAGCGTTTCTCGGTTTGGAGCGGCGCCTTGGTGACCAAAGGCGACGTGGTCTTCTACGGTACTCTGGAGGGTTACATGAGGGCGATCGATGCCAAGACGGGCAAGCTGCTGTGGCAATTCAAGACCCCATCCGGCATCATCGGCAATGTGAACACCTGGACCCATAAGGGCAAACAATACGTTGGCGTGCTCTCCGGCGTCGGCGGTTGGGCTGGCATCGGCATGGCTGCCGGTTTGATCAATGACACCGATGGCTTGGGTGCCGTTGGCGCCTACAAAGGGCTGGACACCTATACCCGACTCGGTGGCGTGTTGAGCACTTTCTCGTTGCCCTAACGACTTAGACCAAGTAAAGAATAAGCTGGTCTCACCCCGGCAGCTCATCGAATGAGTTGCCGGGGTTTTTTTGCGATCGGCAGCTCTGGATCGCCACAATAGCACTCCAAAATTACTCCGTTAGGCAGTGGCTGTCTTCGATTTCCCACTCGCCTCGCTACCATCCCCTAAGTCCGTCAGGCTCCCAGTGGGCCCTGATCGCGGTTGCCGGAGCAATCCGGGCATAAAAACGCTCAGGCCCTTGCCCCGACGCCTAGGGCAGAACCTCGCGCTTAGGAAGCCGGTAGAAGGTGTTGTTGATCTCAACCGCCGGGAGTCGTTGCGCGTAGAAAGCCAACTTCTCGGCGGGGCGGATCTCGGGCGGGTAAAAAGCGCCTTTCCATTTGGGGTAACTAAATCCGCTGGTTCCTGCAAAGATGTGCATGGCAACAGGCTCTCGGTCTGGTGGCGATAGCTGGGATTTAAACAAACTCAAGTGCGGGTATTTTGCCACAGCCGTTAACAGGGGTATGCTAGTTGTTCTAGGGGGGATCCCATGAGAACAGCTAACTCTAACCGGGGCTCCGCTAAGTATAATTTTGGCCACTGCGCCATTCTGATCGGAGTGCTTAGCCTTTCTCCTGTGGGCGAGAATCAAGCCGCAGAGCCCTGCGAACCATGGGCGGCTAAAATAGTGTCGATTGAGGGGAGGGTGGAAGCGAGTCGCATCGGTGAGCCACGCTGGGTGCCGGCGCGCCTTAGGCAGACCTTTTGTCCCGGCGATCGGGTGCGCATCGAGCGCCGAAGCCGCGCGGCGGTGCTGCTGCCGAACCAGACCGTTCTGCGCTTGGATGAAAGGACGGCCCTCACCTTCACCCAGGTGAAGCCTGCCGAGCCCTCGTTGCTCGATCTGTTAAAAGGAGCCATCCACTTTCTCAGTCGCACCCCTGCCCAATTGCGGATCCACACCCCGTTTTCCGCCGCGGGCGTGGAAGGCACGGAGTTTGTGCTGCGGGTCACGGAGAACGCGACCCAACTTTGGGTTTTCGAGGGACGGGTGCGCTTTGCCAATGCGCAAGGGAGCCTCATGCTGGCAAGCGGCGAGGCGGCCGCGGCCCAAGCCGGCCGCGCTCCTCAGCGCCGGGTGGTGGTCAGACCCAGGGAAGCGGTGCAATGGGCCCTGTACTATCCGCCGCTCATCGACTATCGGATCAGCTCCTACCCGGCAGGCCCGGATGCGCTCGGGATAAGAGAGGCG
>Ga0187892_10003755_pt1 | contig 26998 bp, 29 predicted proteins | sample MA1701073metaG_FD_139345 | JGI IMG/M metagenome (GOLD analysis project Ga0187892, IMG submission 139345) | Bio-ooze microbial communities from a basaltic lava cave in the Kipuka Kanohina Cave System on the Island of Hawaii, USA - MA170107-3 metaG ... | reverse complement strand
GGTCACCTGCACCGACATCGTGTTCCAGGGGCCGGTGGTGCGCTGCGCGCTCCTCGACGCGGCGGGCGACGAGCTCGTGGTCTACCTCGAGGAGCACGAACAGGGAGCCGAGGTGCGCCCTGGCGCCGCGCTCTGGCTCTCCTGGATGCCGCGCAAGGCGCGGCTGCTGCATCCCGACTCGGCCGCCTGAGGGAGCTTACGGCGCCTTCTTGGCCTCGTCCTCGTGCAGCTTGGCGAGCGCGTCGTACTCCTTGGCCATCGCCTCCTGCTGCTCGGCGATGCGCTTGCAGTGGTTGACGAAGGCCTGCTTGTTCATGCCCTTGCCGCCGAGGTAGGCCCGGTGCATCGAGTGATGCCGCGCCGCGAGCTTTCGCGCGGCGCCCGCCTTCTCGGTGTAGTAGTTCGCGAGCGCCTGGTGCCCGGCCTTCGTGTCCGCCATCTCGGCGACGACCTCTTCGAGCGATGCGCCTTCCTCCTGTGCCGTGGCGAGACCGGGTGCGAACGCGAGGGTCCCGAGCAGAAGCGCCATGACGAGATTGCGACTCATTCGCCTTCCTCCTTGCTCTCTGATACGGGGCTCCTGGTCGGGGAGTGACAACTCGAGGCATCGGGTCTCCGTGCCTCGGACGGCTGTGACTTCTCGACCCGTCCAGAGCCGCCGCAGGCTGCGAGCAACGCCGCTGCGCCTGGCACGCGCCATGCAACCGAGGGTTCTGTCACGACCGGCGAGGAGGCGCGTATGTCGGGGGCGAAGCGACCGCTCCTGGAGCCGTCGGATGAGACGCTCATGGCTCGCTACGCCGACGGTGATGCCGTGGCCTTCGACACGTTGTTCCGTCGCCACGAGTCGCGGGTGCACGCGTTCTTCGTCAGACACACCGGATCGCGGGACCGCGCTCAGGATCTCTACCAGGAGCTGTTCCTCCGCATTCATCGGGCGCGGAATCGCTACGACCCCGAGCGCCCGTTCGCGCCCTGGCTCTTCCAGATCGCTCACCGGCTCGTCGTCGACGATCGACGGCGCGCGTACCGGGCCCACGAGGTTCCGCTCGGGCCGCTCGAGCCTCGTGCGGAGACTGCGAGCAGCGAAGACCGGCTGGGTGACTGCGAGGCGCTCGCTCGATCCCTCGCTTCGCTCAGCGGCGAGGAGCAGCAGATCCTGCTGTCCTCGAAGCTCGGCGGAGTCGGCTACCCGGAGCTCGCGCTTCGTCTGGGCAGGTCCGCCGAAGCGGTCCGGAAGATTGCATCGCGGGCCATGCAGCGGCTGCGTGCCGAGGTTCCGTTCGCGGCGACAATGCCTTCCGCAGGCCGCTAGGGTCTCCGGCGCACTCGAGGTCGGCTAGTGGTGGGAGAGGACGACCGCACGCCTTCCGAGCTCCGCGAAGGAGTTCGCTCGGGCATCCTCGCGGCACTTCGCGACGACGTCGAGATGCGAGGCGGGCGCACGGCACGCCTGCTCGCGACGGCCGGCGTGATCGGCGTGGCCGGCGCCGTCGGTGTGATCCTGCTGCTCTCGGGCCACCCCTACGACCATCACCCGCCCTGGCACGCGGTCGTGTTCGGCGCCGTCTGGACCGGGCTCCTGGTGGTCTGTCTGGCACTGGCGCTGCTCGAGGTGCGGACGCCGTCGCTTCCCCTCGCGCGCTCGGCGCTGATCGCCATGCTCGGGCTCGGCCTCGCGGGAATCTGCGGCGCCGTCTGCCCGGATCAGCACTTCCTGCGCTGGTGGTCCGGCACGGCGCTCGGGACCGAGCTCGGCGAGGCCGGTGGGCGCGCGCTCGCCGCGCTGTGCTTCGGCCTGGTCACCACCGCCGCCGTCGGAGCGGGAGCTGCTCTGCTCGGGCTTCGCGGTTGGCGCGAGCCCCTGCGCCCGCTGCTACCGGCGATGCTGTTGCTCGCGCTGCTCGCGCCCGGGATTGCGCTCCAGTCGATAGATACGTCCTGGGGCGTGTTCGGGAGCTGGCTACTCGGGAGCGGAGGCGGCGCCTACGCCGGCGTGACGATCGGCATCCGACTCCGCGCCCTCAGAACGCCACGCCGAGGCTGAGCGTCCCCACCGGGTAGGTGCTGCGGCCGCGGTTCTGCTCCTCGAGCGTCGAGGAGAAGAAGAAGTACTTGGCGCCGGCGCTCAGCGTCCACTCGCCGAGGCCTTCCGGGATGCCGTTCAGCGGCAGGCTGGCGAGGAGCCCGACGTTCGCGTAGCCGAACGTGTTCTCGCCGCCGCCGTCGTTCTCGTAGTAGTCGTTCAGCGCGAGGCCGAGCTCCATGGGCGCGCTGAGCGAGATCTGGCAGTCCTCGTTCTCCGACTCCCAGAGGGTCGGCGCGAGGCCCATCTGGAGGCCCACGCCCTCGTCCGGGCCGAACGCGGTGTTCACCGTCTCGATCGCGAGGTTCACCCAGGGATTGAGCGCGAACTTCCAGTGCTCACTGTCGTCCCAGGAGAGCTTGAAGTTCAGCTCCTGCGCGGTGGTGAAGGCGTCGTTCGGGCTGGTGTAGAAGTAGTAGACCGTGAGCAGGCTGAGGCCGCCCGCGAAGTCCATCGAGATCAGGGGGTAGTAGTCGGCCTCGTACCACCAGCCCATCGTGTCGGAGGCGCCGGTGCGCTCGCTCTGGAAGCTGCTCCACATGCCCGCGCCGATCGTGACGTCGCGGAGGAAGCCATCCTCGGACGAGAAGAGATTCGCGTAGAGCTCGGCCCAGGGCTGGATGATCACGCCCTCGCGCTCCTGGAGGATGCCGCGGAAGAAGTACGCATTGGTGACGTCGGTCTGGAAGACGCCGGAGAAGCGGCTCTCGGCCTCCTCCTCGGCGACAGCCGGGGTGGACAACCCCAACGTGAGAGCCATCGCGAGCAAAGTCGTCATGCGAGCCGTCATGTTTCCTCCGCTGGCGCTCCGGTGTGCCGATTCGAGCACACGTTCGTTTCGCGAGCGCGCGGCCACTGTTACCAGAAGCGGCTCAAACAGGCCACTACTTCTTTCCGAAGGCTCCCGCCTCGCGCAGCGCCGCCACTCGCGCCGCGTCGTAGCCGAGGACGCTCTGCAGGACCTCCTCCGTGTGCTGCCCAACGGTCGGCGCCTTGTTCGGCTCGGGCAGGGACTCGCCCGGAAAGCGCACCGGGAAGGGCAGCATGTCGGCGCCGAGGCGCTGGTGCGGGTACAGCGGGAAGCGGTCCTTGAACTGGGGATCGTCCTTGATGGTCTTCGGCGTGTTCACCGGCGCGATCGGGAAGTTCCTCTCCTCGCCGAGCCGGATCCACTCGGCCGCGGTCTTCGTGCGGAAGACGTCGCGGAGGATCGCCTGGAGCTCGCGGTTGCCGCGCGCATGGTCTGCGAACTTCGAGCCGGGCCAGTGCTCGAAGAGCTCGGGCCGGCCGATGCACGCGCAGAAGTTCTTCCAGAACGCCTGCTCGCTCGCCATGAAGAGCACGTGCCCGTCCGTGGACTCGTAGATCTGGTAGCGGACGCCTTCCTTCATCCCGGCGGTGCCCGGCGCACGGCGCTCGTAGTTGTCGGCCTTGTTGCCCGTCACCACGTCGGCCGGACGTTCGTACGCGAGCCAGCTCTCGATCCGGTACCACTCCATGTACGCGGTGGCGTCGGATTGGCCGAGCTCGAGCTCCGAGCCCTCCCCGGTCGCACGCGCGCGGATCACGGCGGCGAGGATGCCGAGCGCGCCGAGCATGGGACCGACGTGCATGCCGATCGAGGCGTGCTCGGGGATGTAGCAGAAGCCCTCTTCGTCGTAGGCCGGCGTGACGGAGCCACCCCAGGTGTCGAAGGCGATGCCGTGCGCAGGGAGGTCGCGATACGGGCCGGTCGCGCCGTAGCCCGAGAGGTTGCAGAACACGAGCTTCGGGTTCAGCGCCGCGAGCTCCGCATAGCCCACGCCGCGCGCCGCGAGCGAGCCGGGCCGCATCGCTTCGATCACCACGTCGCTCTTCTTCGCGAGTTCGCGGAAGATGTCCACGCCCTCGCGCGTCTTGAGGTCGAGCGTGAGGCTCTTCTTGCCGCGGTGGACGTGGAGGTGCAGCAGCGAGACGCCCTCGACGATCGGCCAGGTCATCTCGCGGATGTAGTCGCCGGCGGGCGACTCGACCTTGATCACCTCGGCGCCGAGGTCGGCGAGGTGCGTGCCGATCGCTCCGGGGCCGAGCAGCGAGCACTCGAGCACGCGGAGCCCGGCGAGCGGGGGACGGGTGTGCGGCATGGCTAGCGGTCCAGCACGTCGGCGGCGATCCGCTCTTCCAGGTAGCGGGTGTCCCACCAGGTGAGCTGGAGCTGCTTCGCACGGCGGAAGTAGAGCTGGATGTCGTACTCGATCGTGAAGCCGACCCCGCCCCACACCTGCTGGCACATCGCGGTCACGTCGCGGTAGGTCTGGCACGCGAAGAGCTTCGCCATCGGCGCGAGCCGCCGCACGTCCTTGCCCTGCGCGCGCGCCGTCGCCGCCTCGTAGACGAGCGTCTTCCCGCCGTCGAGCTGCGTCACGGCGTCGGCCAGGTAGTGCGAGATCGCCTGGAACGCGCCGATCGGCTTGTCGAACTGCTTCCTGTCCTTCGCATACTGGACGGTGATCTCGAGCGCGCGCTCGCAGCCGCCCATCGCGAGGGCGGCCAGCACGATGATGCCGTCGTGCATGACCGCGTCCCACACCGCCCAGCCCTTGTTCTCGCGCCCGACGCGCGCCCCGGCCGCCACCTTCACCTTGTCGAAGCTCACCTCGTACTGCGTATCGGAAGCGAGGCTCTTGAGCTGCTTCAGCGACACGCCCGGCGCCTGCGGGTCGACCAGGAAGAGCGAGACGTCCTCCGGCTTCCTTCCCGTGCGCGCGAGCACGAGGAGCCGCGAGGCGGCGGACGCGAAGCCCACGTGGCGCTTCTGGCCCGAGAGCACGTAGCCCGTGCCCAACTTCTTCGCGCGCAGCTTCACGCCCTCCGGCCCGAAGCCGCCCTGCGGCTCCAGCCAGGCCGGCGTCACGATCGCCTCGCCGCTCACGAGCTTCGGCAGCCACTCCTCCTTCTGAGCCTTGCTCCCCGCGGCGAGGAGCACGCTCGCGCTCAGCACGGCCGACTCGAACGCAGGAGTCGGCGCGAGCGCGCGCCCGAGCTCCTCGAACACGATCACCGCCTCGAGCAGCGTCTGCGCCGAGCCGCCGTACGCCTCGGGCACCAGCACGCCGAGCAGCCCGAGCTCCGCGAGCTGCTTCCAGAGCGCGTCGGGCACGCCCTTCGGGTCGTCCTCCAGCGCGCGCACCACCGCCACCGGGCTGTACTCGGCGCAGAGCTTCCGCACCGTGTCGCGCAGCAGCTGCTGCTCGGAACTGAAGTCCAGGTTCACGGCATTCCTCCTACGGCCGCCACTCGTTGCCGCGGCGCTTCCACGGGTTGTCGTCCGCCGAGACCGGCAGCGCGATGCGCGCCGTGCACTCGGTCGTCGTCTTCTCGCCGACCGTGAGCCACAGCGAGAGCGCGATCCAGCCACAGCCGGCGGCGTCCTTCTCCACCTGCTCCACCTTGCCGTGGAAGACCATGCGGTCGCCCGGGAAGACGGAGTCCTTCATGCGGAACTGGATCTTGCCGAGCCGCCCCTTCGGTCCGGTCCAGTCGGTGATGTAGCGCTCGAAATAGGCGGCGTTGTGTGGGGTGTTGATGAAGATGTTCCGCACGCCGTTGCGCTCGACCGCGAAGTCCTTGTCGTGGTGCATCGGGCGGTAGTCGCGCGAGGCAATCGCGCCGGCGACCACCGTCGTGGCCGTCACGTCGATCGCGAGCTCGGGCAGCGCCTGCCCGGGCTTCACCTGGTCGAGAGTCAATCCCTGCCAGCTCACTTCGCCGCCCTCCGGTAGCCGAAGCCGGTATACGACTCGGTCGCGACCTTCTCGCCCTTCTGGTTCTCGTACTCGACGTCGAGCACCCAGAAGCGGCCGATGCCGAGCTTGGTCTGCTTCTCGTCGGAGACGGAGCGCAGCACCTGGTACGTCTTCAGCCGGTCGCCGACGCGCACCGGCTCGTAGAACGTGATGGTGTTGTCCGTCATCACGGCCTCGGGGAGCTCGAGCCGCTTCTTCAGGTCGAAGTGGAGCTGGAGCGGCACGGCCTCCTCGGTGCGGCCGGGCGACCAGTGGTGCGGCCGGAACCAGACCGAGATCATGGTGGGCGGCGCGATGCAGCCGCCCGTGATCTCCTGCGCCGCCTTCTCGTCCCAGAAGAGCGGGTTCCCGTTCTGGACGCTCGCGCAGGTCGTGAAGACGTAGCCACGCTCGACGTCGAACTCGCCCCACTGCTCGTAGAGCTTCCTGCCGATCCAGCGCTTTACGTCCTCGGGTAGCTCGGGCATCTCTTCTCCTAGCTGATCACGCCGCTCGTGCGGAGCGCTTCGATCTTCTCCGGCGCGAGGCCGGCCTCGCGCAACAGCGCGTCGGTGTCGGAGACGGAGGCGTCGCGCACGCGCACCGGCCCGCTGGGACGCGGCATGCCGGCCAGCGGCGGCGCGAGCTGGCGGAAGCGCCGGCCGGCGGCGTCGAGCGCCTCGCCGAAGGCGCCGCGCGCCTCGAGCTGCGGGTCGCGGGCCAGCTCCTCGATCGTGTGGACGGGCGCCACGCACGTGTCGGCCGGTGCCAGCTCGGCCACCCAGTCGTCGCGGTCCCGCGTCACGAAGGCGGCCGCGAAGTCGGCGCGCAGCGCCTCCTGCGCCGCGTCGTCGTACTGGTGCGCGAGCCAGCGCTCGCAGCCGATCGCCTTCACCAGGTTCCGGTAGAAGTGAGGCTCGATCGCGGCGACCGCGAGCCAGCGCCCGTCACGGCAGCGGTACGTGTCGTACCAGGCATGGCGGCCGGTCAGCACGTCGTGGCCGGGCGCCGGGTGCGCGCCCGTCGCGAGGTGCTCGTCGATCGAGAGCGCCATCAGGGACAGCACGCCCTCGAGCACGGACACGTCGAGGTAGCGCCCCGCTCCGCTGCGCTCGCGCTCGAGGAGCGCTGCGAGGATCGAGAGCGCGGCGTGCATGCCGCCGGCGGCGCTGTCGGCGATCGTCGCGCCCGGGAGCGGCGGCTTCCCGCCGGCGCCACGGCCCGAGGTGTGGAGGTAGCCGCCCGCCGCGAGGTAGTTGAGATCGTGGCCAGCGAACGCCGCCGCCGGGCCGGTCTGCCCGTAGCCCGAGGTGGAGCAGTAGACGATGCGCGGGTTCACGCGCCGCACGTCGTCGTACGCGATGCCGAGCCGCGCCACGACGCCGGGCCGGTAGCTCTCGAGCACCACGTCGGCCTTCGCCGCGAGCGCGAAGAAGGCCTCGCGGCCCTCGGGCGCCTTGAGATCGATGCGCGCCTGCTGCCAGCCGCGCCGCGCGCTGTAGGCCCAGAACGTGGGCTCGACCTGCACGCCGGCCTTGCTGGGCGGCGCCCCGACCTTCACTACGCGCGCGCCGAAGTCCGCGAGGAGCCGCGTCGCGCGCGTCCCCGGCCCGACCGTCGAGAGGTCGAGCACCGTGATGCCGGCGAGGGGGCCAGAAGCAGCCATCAGGGCGTCCCGAGGGACGGATCAGCTGCGGGCCGAAGGCACGCCAGCTGCATCCGCAGGCGCACGGCCTGCTCGACCGGGATTCCGTCCATTGTCATATCGAAGGTCCGCACCCTAGAAGTTCTTGGGGAGCCCCAGAAGCCTTCGCGCAATGATGTTCTTCTGAACCTCCGACGAGCCGCCGCCGATCGTCTCGACGACCGTCGCGCGGTACGTGCCCTCGAAACGCCCCGAGAGGGGGCCCTCGGGCTGGTCGACGCGGATCTGCCCCTCGGGCCCCTGGATGTCGAGCGCCACGTTTGCCTGCCGCTGCGAGAGCTGCGTCGCGAAGAGCTTGTACTGCGAGGCCTGCGTGCTGGGTGGTTTCGTGCCGTGCTCTTCGCTCTGGATCGCGGCCCACACGAAGCGGAGCGAGTGGCAGCGCGCCACCGCCGCGTCCGTCACCAGGCGCGCGATCTTCGCGCGCACGGTCGGGTCGTCCTTCAACAGCTCGCCGTCGCGCGAGGCGCCGTCCCGCAGCCACTCGCAGGTGAGCTTCACGCGCTCGGCGATCGGCGAGAGCGTGAACATCGTGAAGCGCTCGAGGTCGAGCGCCTCGGAGATGTACTGGAAGCCGCTCCCGCGCTTCCCGACCAGATAGTCGTCGGGCACGAACACGTCGTTGAAGAACACCGAGTTCGTGATGTCCTTCGCGATCGTGGGCATGGCCTGGATCTCGAGGCCCTTCGCGCCCATCGGCAGCAGGAACACGCTGATGCCGTCGTGCTTCGCCTTCTCGGGATCGGTGCGCGCGCCGAACCAATACCAGTCCGCGAAGTGGGCCGAGGTGGTCCAGATCTTCTGCCCGTTCAGCTTCCAGCCGCCAGGAACTTTTTCGGCCTTGAGCTGCATGTTCGCGGCGTCGGAGCCGGCCTGCGGCTCGCTGTAGCCGACAGCGAACTCGATCTCGCCCGCGATGATCTGCGGCAGGAACTCGCGCTTCAGCTTCTCGCTGCCGTGGCGGATCAGCGTCTTGCCGATGATGCCCACCCCTTTGCCGATCTGCGGCGCGTGCCGCCGCGCGAGGGCCTCGTTCAGGATGTACTCGTAGACGCCCTGCATTTCCTTCCCGCCGTATTCCTTCGGCCAGGTCATGCCGAGCCAGCCGCGGGCGGCGAGCTTCTTCATGAACGCGCGGCGCGGCGGGGTGTCCACGAGCTGCGCGAAGTTCTCCTTGGTCGGGTCCATCACCTCGGGGTCGTGGTTCTCGTCCAGGAACCGCTCGACCTCGTCGGCGAAGGCCTGCTCCTCGGCGCTGAGCGCGAAGTCCACGGGGAGACCTCCTGGCTGGGCCCGGACCGGTCCGGCGCGGGCCAGGGGATCCTATACGATACGGAGCGTATTGTAAATCAGGAGGGCAATTCCCCCGGGGTCTCCGCGGGCGTTTCGCCGCTCCGCGCTCGAAACTGATGCTTTCTGATGGCTTGGCGGCACGGGCCCGGGCGTACGATGCGAGCCGAGACCCTCCGCCGCCGTTGGGGACGCTGGGGAGCTCGGATGCAAAGCCCCGCCGGATCGCGCTGCAGCAAGGGGCGAGCGCTGCTCGCGGCCCTGCTCCTCGCCGCGGCTCCGGCGCCGGCCGGGACGGAGCCGCCCGGCGAGGACGCAGTCGGCGCGGAGCGCGTGGTCGCCGCGGCCTTCGCCCGCCGCTACGCCTGCGCGATCACCGGCGTGGTCGAGATCTCGGCCCGCAAGGGCGAGATGCAGGCGCTCAAGCGCCGTATCCACATCGCCGCGAAGTTCCTGGACGGCCGCCTCCACACCTACGCCGTCTTCCGCGAGCCGCAGTACGTGCGCGGCATGACCTTCCTCGGCGTCGAGTCCGAGGACCCGCGCGGCAGCGAGGACCAGTTCGTCTACCTGCCGAGCATGAAGAAGATCCGCCGCGTGAGCGGGAGCCAGCCCACCGACTCCTTCCTCGGCACCGATCTCAGCTACCACGACTTCCAGCGCCAACGCCCCGACCGCTACCGCTCGCTCGGCATGCGGGCGTCCACGCACGGCGGGGAGCCCGTCGAGCGCGTCCGCATGGAGCCGCGCTTCGACGCGCCGTACACCAGCGTCGAGTACGTGATCGCCTCGTCGGATCGCGCGATCCTCGCGACCGACTACTTCAAGCGCACCTCGCAGCGGCCCTACAAACGCATGCGGATGCCGCGCGCGCGCATCGTGAGCGGCGAGCGCTGCGCGGTGCCCACCCACATCCTGGTCGAGGACGACCAGCGCGGCACGCGGACAGAGCTCGTGATCACGGAGCTCCGCACCGACGCGCCGATCGACGACGCGCTGTTCACGACGGCCGCGCTCGAGACGCGTCGCGACGTGCCGGGGATCCAGGACCGCCGCTGAAGCCGGGTGCCACCGGAGGAAGATGCATGCGCGAGTTCTCGGTGCTCCTCGCAGACGACTGCGCCGAGGCCCTGGACGTGCTCGAGGCCGAGTTCGCGTCCGTGGGCTTCCGCGTGGCGCGGGCGAACGACGGCGCCGACGCCTGGGCGCACTTCCAGGGCGCGCCGCCCGATCTCGTGGTCACCGACGTGCGCATGCCCGAGGCGGACGGCTTCGACCTGCTGCGCCGGATCCGCGCCGTATCGGACCTGCCCGTGATCCTGCTGACGGCCTACGGCGAGATCCCGCTCGCCGTTGCCGCGATGCGCTCCGGCGCCGACGACTACCTGCGCTTCCCCGACGACCTCGCGAAGGTGATCGCCAGGAGCCGCGAGCTGCTCGGCGATCTCGCGGGCGAGCCGAAGGACGCGGTAGCGCGGATGATCGCGGGCCAGAGCAAGCCCGCGCGCGAGCTCCGCTCGCGGGTGCGCGCGCTCGCCTCGCTGCCCGTGCCGCTCCTCCTCTGCGGCGAGCCCGGCACGGGGCGCTCGCAGGTGGCGCGCGCGCTCCACGCCGCGTCGGACCTGGCGGAGCTGCCCCTCGTGCACTGGAACGAGGGGGCGCTCGCGCCGCCGAAGGAGAGCTGCGTGCTCTTCATCGAGGACATCGAGCGCCTCGACCGCAGCGAGCAGGAGCGCTGGCTCCTCGAGATCCGCCGCATCAGCCAGCGCCGCCCCGGGCTCGTGGTGCGCCTGCTGGCGTCGGCGGGCCCGGGCCTCCACGACGCCGTCGCCGCGAAGCGCTTCCACCCGGAGCTCTGGGGCGCGCTCGCGCGCTTCCAGCTCCAGCTCCCGCCGCTCCGCGAGCGGCTCGAGGACCTGGAGACGCTGGCGCAGGCGTTCCTCCGCGACGCCGCCGCCCGGCTCGGACGCCCGAGCCTCGGCATCTCGTCGGGCGCGCTGACCGAGCTCCAGAAGCGGCCCTGGCCGGGCAACGTGCGCGAGCTGCGCGACGTCCTCGAGCAGGCGAGCGCATTCGAGAAGACCGCGCGGATCGGCGTGAGCGCGGTCCGGAGCGCGGTCGAGGAGGTGATCGCGAAGCGCGGCGACAGCCTCGAGACACAGCGCGCCGCGCGCCGCACCGCGCAGCGGCAGGAGCTCGTCGATCTGCTGTCGACCTGTGGCGGCAACGTCGCCGAGATGGCGCGCCGCCTCTCGCTGACGCGCGGCGCGGTCGTCTACCGCCTCCAGAAGCACGGGCTCATGGTGTAGGGTCCCCTGCGGAGGGCGGACCGTGCAGAGCCACGCCATCGTCGTGTCCGACCGCGAGGGGAAGATCCACCTCTTTAGCCCCGGCGCCGAGAGCCTCTTCGGCTACCGCGCGAGCGAGGCGCTCGGGCAGTCGCTCGACCTGATCGTGCCGCCGAAGTTCCGCGAGCGGCACTGGGCGGCCTTCCACAACGCGATGAAGACGGGCCACTCGAAGCTCCAGGACGTCGCCACCGAGCTGCCCGTCGTCTTGAAGGACGGCAGCACGAAGACCTTCCCGGCGCGCTTCTTCTTCCTGCGCGACGGGAAGGACCGCGCGGTGGGTGCGATGGCGGTCTACTCGGCGGCCGAGCCGTGAGGCCGCAGCCGCTGATCGCGGTGCGGGATGTCGAGGCGAGCAGTGGGTGGTACCAGCAGCTCCTCGGCGCGAAGAGCGGGCACGGCGGCCGCGAGTACGAGCGGCTCACCCTCGACGGCGAGCTGGTGCTCCAGCTCCACCACTGGGACGCGCACGAGCACCCGCACCTCGGGCGCCCGGAGCTGCCGCGGGGCAACGGCGTGCTGCTCTGGTTCCTCACGCGGGCCTTCGACGCGGCGGTGGAGCGCGCCCGCGGCCTCGGGGCGGAGATCCTGCAGGGGCCCCTCGTGAACCCGAACGCGCGCCACCGCGAGTGCTGGCTGCGCGACCCGGACGGCTACGTGGTCGTCCTCGCGAGCCCGCACGGGGACGTCGGCAAGGGCTAGTTCCCGCCGGAGTGCCGGCGCGCGCCCGTCTCGATCGAGCGGGTCACGCGCTCGCGCACGCCCTGGCCGATCGGGCGGGGCGGGGTGCGCTCCTCGAAGTCCGCTTGCCGGCGCGGCGCGGGCTCGGCCGCGAAGCCCGACTGCGCGCCGGCGTCCGACCCGAAGCGCGCGAGGGCGCCGCCGAAGGCGCGGTCCACGCCCTTCGTGTAGAGCTGGAGGAAGACGACGAAACCGCCGGCGATGAGCACGACGGCGATGAAGCGGGCCATGCCCGCTTCATCGGCCGGCCGCCGCTCCCAGCTGGAGCGCGGTGAAGAGGAGCATGGCCGCGAGGCAGAAGAGGTGGTCGCGGCAGATCGCGCGCGCGAGGCGGGTCTGGAGCTCGCGTGCGTCCCGCTGCGCTCCGAGCCGGACCGCTGCCGGGAATATGCGCAGCTGCGCGAGGAGGAGCGGCGGCAAGAGCAGCAGCAGCGAGAGCGCGCTCACCCAGCGCGCCGGCCCGAGCGCGAGCTGCAGGAGGACGGTGGCGCCGGCCACCGCCATCACCACTGCGACGAGCCGCCCCATCGGCGAGGCCTCGGTGGTCACGCGCCGGTAATAAGCGGCGATCGAGTCGAGCACCGGCTCGGGCAGCGGGTCCTTCTTGCGCAGGACCTGCACGTCGAACATCAGGTCCATCCAGAGGACGGCGACGAGGAAGCCGCCGCAGGCCGCGAGGAGGGCGTGGCTCACGCGGCGCGACGTTACCCAGGCGCGAGGCGGGGGCCACTCCTAGACTGCACCGCCATGCTGCACCCGATCGCGCGCGCCACGCTGGCGCTGGCCCTGGTCGTCGCCGCTCCGGCGCACGCGGGCGGGCTCCGCGCCGGCTTCGGGAGCGTCTCGATCACGCCGGACGCGCCCGACAGCTGGACCGACGTGGACGGCGACGGGCGCTTCACGCGGAAGGACCGCTTCGAGGACCGGAACGGGAACGGCCGCTTCGACGCGGTCTGGATGGCGGGCTTCCAGAACCGCCGCGCCGCGGCGGGCGTGAAGGACGAGCTCGAGGCGGTTGCCGCGGTGTTCGACGACGGCGAGACGCGCGTCGGCATCGTCGCCGCGGACGTGGTGGGGCTCTCGCGGACCTTCGTCGAGAGCGTGCGCGCGGCGCACGCGGGGCGGCTCGGCCTCGACTACCTGCTCGTCCACTCGACCCACAACCACAACGGGCCGGACACGCAGGGGATCTGGGGCGGCTCGTACCTCCGGAGCGGCGTCGACGCGGCCTACATGGAGACGCTCCGCGCGCGGATGGGCGAGGCGCTCGCGGCGGCGGTTGCGGCGCTCGCGCCCGCGCGGCTCGAGGTCGCGGAGATCACGGGCCGCGACCGGCGCTTCGGCACCGTGGACACGCGCGGTCCCCAGGTGATCGACGACGGCCTGCGCGTGGCGATCCTGCGCGAGGCGGCCGGCGCTGGCGTGCTCGGCACGCTCGTGAACTTCGGCAACCACGTCGAGCTCCTCTGGAACCTGAACCTCGAGCTCACCGCGGACGTGGCCGGCTACGCGCGGCGCGGCCTCGCGCGCGGGCTCGACTACGAGGGCTCGCTCTACAAGCCCGGCCTCGGCGGCACCGCGCTCTGGCTCACCGGCAACATCGGCGGCCTCATCACGACGGGCCCCGAGACGGCCGTGCTCGACGTGCGCTCCGGCGAGCCGCTCGCGGCGCCGTCCTTCGCGAAGGCGCGCGCGCAGGGCTACGCGATCGCCGAGGCCGTGCTCGACACGGTCGCGGCAGGGGGCTTCGAGGCCGTGCCGGCGCCGCGGCTCCGGGTCTCGAGCCGCGTGCTCGAGGTGCCGGTCGCGAACCGGCCGCTCGTGTTCGGCGCGCTGATCGGCGTGCTCGACCGCGACATCGACTACGGCTGGACCCCGCGCACCGAGACCGAGGTGGCGCTCGTCGAGCTGGGCGAGCTCTGGATCGTGTGCGTGCCGGGCGAGCTCTACCCGGAGATCGCGGTCGGCGGCATCGAGAACCCGGAGGGCGCCGACTATGCGATCGCGCCGGTCGAGGTGCCGCCGCTCCGCTCGGCGATGGGTGGGCGCGTGAACATGATGGTGAACCTCGCGAATGACGCGCTCGGCTACATCATCCCGAAGAGCGAGTGGGACGCGAGGCGGCCGTACCTCTACGGGGCCGACGAGGACACGTACGGCGAGATCGTGTCGGCCGGCCCCGACACCGCGCGCCTCGTGCACGGCGCCCTGCTCGAGCTCTTCGCAGGAGCGGGGTCAGCCGAAGCGGGTGGTGCGCCAGAGCGAGAGCCCGCACCAGACCAGCAGGCCGACTGACGCGGCCGCGAGCGCGAGCGCCGCGTCGAGCCGGAACGCGAGCGCCGGAGCCTCCGCAACGGCGGCCGCCGCGACGAACGCGGCGCTCGCGGCCACCACCAGCAGCACGTCGAGAGCGCTCCGCGGGCGCGCTCCGCCCGCATCCGGATCCCCGCCCGCGAGGCGCGCCTGCACCCAGGCCGCGTCGACGCCGTAGCGGCGCGCCTCGCGCTCCGCTGCCGCCTCCCAGTGCTGGTGCTCGCGCAGCGGCGCGGAGGAGAGCGCGATCGCGAGCGCGCCGGCGGCCATGAGTAGCGAGCCCGCCACCACCTGCGCGAGCACCGCGCCCTCCGCCTCGCGGAGCTCGCCGAACACGAGCACGCCCCAGAGGAGCCCCCACAGCTGGTTCGTGTTCGAGAGCGGAATCCCGCGCCCGATGCCGACGTACTTCGCGGCGTACTGCTGGAACAGGTCGCCGATCACCCAGACGAAGCCGCCGAGCAGGAGCCAGAAGAGCACGCCGCGCGCCGCGACGAGGGTCCGCCACACACCGGTCGGGCCGCCGAGCTCGCTCCACGCGAGGGCGCCCATCGTCGCGAGCTCGCCGACGGTGAAGAACGCGAGGAACGAAAGCGGGTGCATGCCCGTCAGGTATGCCTTGCGGTAGGGGATGTACATCGTGCCCCATAGCACGCCGGCGCCGAGCGCGGCGGCGACGCCGCGGAGCGCCTCAGCGGGCGGCGCCTCCTCGGCCGACGCGAGCCCGAGCGCGACCGCGCCCGCGAAGAGCAGCGCCGCGCCGCCACACACGCCGAGCCAGCGCGAGGCGCCCGCGCCGCGGAGCTCGCCGAAGAGCAGCGCACCCCAGACGATCCCGAGGAGCCCGTTCGCGTTCCAGAGCGGGAACGCGATCGCGAGCCCCACGTCGCGGATCGCGTGGACGGTGAGCGTGTTCGCGACCGCCCAGAGCCCGCCCGCGAGGAGCGCCCACACCACGAGGTGGGGCGTATGCGCGAGGTCCGCGCGCACGCCGGCGGTGCCGCGGAGGAGGGCGGGCACGCTCCAGCGCGCGAGGAACACGCCGAGCACCATCACGAGCGAGATCGCGACGGGCGGGATGCCGAGCACGACCAGCTTGGTCGGCGCCTCGGCGGCGCCGAGCCAGGCGCCCGCCGTCACGCCCGAGAGGACGCCGAGCGTCTGGAGCCGGCGGAGCCGCGCGGCGTCTAGCCGAGCCATCGGAGCAGCGCGACGCCCGCCACGAAGGCGCCGAGCGGGATCCAGAGCTGGAGATCGCCGAGCAGCGCGGCCCAGCGCGTCCGTGGCGTCGGTGTGTGGCCCGTGCTCACGGGAAGATCGCCAGGCGGAAGATCCAGAGGCATGCGAGGACGCCGACGAAGAACGAGGCCGAGCGCGCGCTCGCGAGGTCCCGGAGGTAGCAGAAGGCGTGCGCGATGCGGGCGACGACGAAGATCAGCGCCGGGATGACGAGACGGCCGGGCTCGACGTCCACGTAGAACGCCGCGATGAGCGCGGCGGTGAAGACGGCGAGCGCCTCCCACGCGTTCAGCTGCGCCGCCACGGCGCGCGCGCCCGCGCCCGTGAGCTGCGCCGCCTGGGCGCGCGGGTTGTTGTTGTCGACCGTGCCGAGCTGGAGGCGCTTGTGCCGGACGGCGATGCCCGAGAGCACGTACGGCAGGAAGACCGCGATCAGCAGACAGAGGACGACGATGGTCATCGGGGCTCCTTTCGCGCGGGCGCGCGCACGGCGAGAATACCGCGGCGCAGCGGAGGGGAGATGAGCCTCGCGACGTTCGGCGCGTTCGCGCTCGGTCTGCTGCTCCTCACCCTGGGCGGGGACGGCCTGGTGCGCGGCGCCTCCGGCATCGCGCGGCGCTTCGGAATCACGCCGCTCGTGATCGGGCTGACCGTGGTGGCCTTCGGCACCAGCGCGCCCGAGCTGGTCGTGAGCCTCACCGCGACGGCGCGGGGCAGCTTCGACATCGCGGTAGGCAACGTGGTGGGCAGCAACATCTTCAACGTGCTCGCGATTCTCGGGCTCTGCGCGGTCGTGAAGCCGCTCGTGGTGGCGCAGCAACTCGTGTTCCGCGACGTCCCGGTGATGATCGCGGCCTCTCTGGTCGTGCTCTTCTTCGGCCTCGACGGGCGCATCGGGGCGCTCGAGGGCGGATTGCTCGCCGCGGGCCTCGTGTGGTTCTGCTGGGACTCGGTGCGGGCGAGCCGGCGCGAGACCGACCAGATCCGGCAGGAATACGAGGCCGTGGTCCCTGCCGGCGTGGGGCACGGCCGCGGCCTCTGGGTGGACGCGCTCGTATCGCTGGGCTCGCTCGTGGCACTCGTGGCCGGCGCGCGGTTTCTGGTCTCGGCCTCCGTCACGGCGGCGCGCGCACTCGGCCTGGACGAGGCCGTGATCGGACTCACGATCGTCGCTGCCGGGACGAGCCTGCCCGAGATCGCCACCTCGCTCGTCGCAACCGTGCGCGGCGAGCGCGACATCGCGGTCGGGAACGTGATCGGCAGCAATGTGTTCAACCTGCTCGGCATCCTCGGCGCGGCGGCACTCGCCTCGGGCGGCGGCCTGATCGTGTCCCCGGCCATCGAGAGCTTCGACCTGCCCGTCATGACCGCGGTCGCCGTCGCCTGCCTCCCGCTGATGGCGCGCGGCCACCGCATCCCGCGCTGGCAGGGCGTGCTGTTCCTCGCCTACTACGTCGCGTACACGCTCTATCTCGTGCTCTCCGCGCGGGAGCACGCGGCCCTCGACCGCTTCAGCGCGGTGATGCTGGAGTTCGTGCTGCCCTTCACGGTGGCCACGATCGCAGCGCTCTGGGTGACGGGGCGACGGCCGGAGAGTGCTCCCCGCGAGCGGTGAGGCTCACGAGCCGGCGACGTCCTCCAGCGCGGCCTGGTCGAGCGCCAGGCCGCGCGTCTCGGTGGTAGCCCACCAGAAGAGCGCGAGCGCGGGCAGGACCAGGGCCGGCACGAACACGGCCAGGGCGAGGCCCAGGTCCTCGAACCAGCCGAGGATCCCGGCGAGGCCGAAGTTGCCGAGCGCGGTCGCGCCCGCCTCGACGATCAGCCGGAGCCCCGCATAGGAGGCCCGGAGCGCGGTCGGGAAGAGCTCCGTGTCCACCAGCCGGTCGGCCACGCCGAAGGCCTGGACGCTGAACACGAACACGAAGAAGGCGAGCGAGAGGAGGATCGGGGTCGCGAGCCCGAGCCCCTTCGGCACCAGGTAGTAGAGGACGCCGCCGAGCACGGTCAGCAGCACGAACACGACCTGCGTCGGCCGCCGCCCCCAGCGCTCGGAGGCGATGGCGCCCGCCGGGTTGCCGAGGTTCCCGAGCGTCCCGCCGCCGACGAAGACGAGCGCCACCGCCCACGGCTCGAGCTCGAGGTTCTTGATCGCGTGGTGGAAGATGTAGAAGCCGAGCACGCCGAGCCCCGCGCCGCGCAAGACGCCCACGATCGCGAGGCCGACCGCGCGCCGCCGGTAGCGCGGCGCGAGCAGGTCGCGGATGCGCGCGGCCTGCACGCGGCCGCGCTCGCGCGCGCTCTCGAAGCGCCCGGTCTCGGGCGCGTTCCGCCACACCCAGGGCAGGGCGAGCGCGCACGCGCTCATCAGCCCGAAGCAGAGGCGCCAGCCGTGCGGCTGGTCGCCGAAGGCGGCCAGGAGGCCGAGCGGCACGCCGCTCCCGAGCGCGGCGAGGAGGCCGTACCACGACTGCCCGCGCGCGCGCGCCCGCTCGTCGGAGACCTCCGTGATCGCCACCACGCTCACCATGCGGAGCGCGCCGTGGAGCGCGCCCGCGGCGATCTGCGCGAGGCCGTAGAGCCAGGCGGCCGGCGCGAGCGCCGTCGCGAGCAGCGCCGGCCCGAGGCCCGCGAAGGAGAGACGGAGCGCTGCGCGCCGCCCGCGCCGATCCGCGAGCCGCGCGAGCGCGAGCGCGCCGAACGCGCCGAGCGAGAGCGCCCCGGTGAGGAACGCGAGCTCCCGGTCCGCGAGCCCGAACTCCTTCGCGACGAAGGGGGCCGTCATCGACGGGAGTGTCAGCAGCGCCTGCGCGTACGCACCGAGCCCAAACAGCACCGGGAGGGGCGAGGCGGGCCGCGCGGCGGGATCCGGCACGGGCGGGAGCGTACGGGGTATGCTGGCCGGCCGCATCGCGAGGAGGAGACGAGATGGAGACGCGCCGGCTCGGGAGGACGGGGCTTCGCGTCCCCGTGCTCTGCCTCGGCACCATGACCTTCGGCCTCCAGTGCGATCGCAAGACCTCGTTCGCGATCCTCGACCGCGCGCTCGAAGGCGGCCTCGACTTCCACGACACGGCCGACGTGTATCCGCTCGGCGGCGGCCTCGACACGGTCGGCCGCACCGAGGAGATCCTCGGCGAGTGGATGCGCGAGCGGAAGAACCGCGAGCGCATCGTGCTCGCGACGAAGTGCTGCGGGCCGATGGGGAAGGGCGTGAACGACGTCGGCCTCTCGCGCCAGCACATCGTCTCGGCCGTGGACGCGAGCCTGCGCCGCCTCGGCACCGACTGGATCGACCTCTACCAGAGCCACGCCTTCGATCCGGCGACGCCGCTCGAGGAGACGCTCCGCGCCTTCGACGACACGGTGCGCGCGGGGAAGGTCCGCTACGTGGGCTGCTCGAACTACCCGGCCTGGCGCCTCGGCGCGGCGCTCCGCGCGGCCGACCGGCTCGGCGTCGCGGGCTACGTCTCGGTGCAGCCCCGTTACAACCTCCTCTACCGCGAGATCGAGACGGAGCTGCTCCCGCTCTGCCGCGCCGAGGGCCTCGGCGTGCTCGCCTACAACCCGCTCGCGGGCGGCTTCCTGTCGGGGAAACACAAGCCCGGCGCCGAGCCCGAGGCCGGCACGCGTTTCACGCTCGGGACCGCGGGGGGCATCTACCGCCACCGCTACTGGCAGGACGCACAGTTCCGCGTGGTCGAGCGCCTCGCAAAGGAGTGCGAGGCGCGCGGCCTCGCGCTTACCACGGTCGCCGTGGCCTGGGTGCTCGCGCAGGAGGGCGTGACCTCGGCGATCATCGGCGCGAGCCGGCCCGAGCAGCTCGCGGCCTCGCTCGCCGCGGCCGAGCTGAAGCTCGATCCCGAGCTCAAGAAGCTCTGCGACGAGGCCTGGTGGGAGCTCCCGCGCCGGCCGGTGGTCGAAGGCTACCGCTAGGAGCTTTACTTCTTGTCGAACGTCCCCGCTTCGAGCGCTGCGGCTGCGTCGAGCTTCTGGCTGCGCGCCGAGGCCGAGCCCGAGCGGCTCGCGCTCGTCGCGCCCGACGGGCGCCGCCACCTCGCGGGCGAGCTCGCCGCGCGCTCGCACCAGCTCGTGCACGCGCTCCGCGCGCGCGGGCTCGCGCACGGCGACGCGGTCGCGGTGCTGCTCCCGAACGACGAGCCCCTCATCGCGACGCTCCTCGCCGTGATGCAGGCCGGCTGGCACTGGGTGCCGATCAACACCTCGCTCACCGCGAGCGAGGTCGCCTGGATCCTCGCCGACTCGGGCGCCAGGGCCTTCGTCACCGATGCGCGCCTCGCCGAGGTCGCGACGCCGGCCGCCGACGAGGCGCGCGTGCCCGCCGCGGGGCGCATCACGGTGGGCTCCCTCCCGGGCTTCGCCTCCTTCGAGGCGGTGCTCGCCGGCCAGCCGACGGCGCGGCCGAGCGAGCGCCTCGCCGGCCAGTTCATGCAGTACACCTCGGGCACCACGGGGCGCCCGAAGGCCGTCGAGCGCAGCACTCCCGCGCTCGACCCCGACCAGATGGCTGCGCTCCTCGCGCCGAACCTCGGCCGCTACGACATCACGCCGGGCGGCGACCACGTGCACCTCGTGACGTCGCCCATGTACCACCTGGCGCCGCTCTCGTTCGGCTACTTCTCGCTCCACTTCGGGCACCCCGTCGTGCTGATGGAGCGCTTCGACGCCGAGGCGGCGCTGGCCGAGATCGACCGCCAGCGCGTCACCACCACGCACATGGTGCCCACGCAGTTCCATCGCCTCACGCTGCTGCCCGAGGCGACGCGGCGTCGCTACGACGTCTCGTCGCTCCGCCACGTGATGCACGCCGCCGCGCCCTGCCCGGTCGAGCTCAAGCGGCGGATGCTCGAGTGGTGGGGCCCGGTGATCTACGAGTACTACGGCGCCTCGGAGGGCGGCGGCACGCTGGTGCGAGCGCAGGAGTGGCTCGAGCGGCCCGGCACGGTCGGGAGGCCCTGGCCCGGCGCCGGCGTGCGCGTGCTCGACGACGAGGGCAAGGATCTCCCGCCCGGCGAGGTGGGCACCGTCCACCTGAAGCTCACGATGGACTTCGCCTACAAGGGCGACCCGGGGAAGACCGCCGCCTCCCGCCGCGGCGAGTGGTTCACGGTCGGTGACGTGGGCTGGCTCGACGCCGACGGCTGGCTCTTCCTCTCCGACCGCAAGATCGACATGATCATCGTGGGCGGCGTGAACGTGTACCCGGCCGAAGTCGAGGCCGCGCTCCTCGCGCATCCGGAGGTGGGCGACGCCGCGGTGTTCGGCATCCCGAACCCGGAGTGGGGCGAGGAGGTGAAGGCCGTGGTCGAGCCTGCGCCGGGCGTCGAGCCCGGCCCGGAGCTCGGAGAGCGACTGCTTGCGCACTGCCGCGCGCGCCTCGCCGGCTACAAGTGCCCGCGCTCGCTCGACTTCACACCCGCGCTCCCGCGCGACGCGAACGGCAAGCTCTACAAGCGCAGGCTCCGCGATCCCTACTGGGCCGGGCGCGAGCGGCGGATCTGAGCGCTCACGGCGGCGTGCCGTCGAGCAGCGCCTGATAGCGGGAGCGGGCCTCGGCGATGGCGGCGAGGAGCGCGGGCCGGTTGCGCCGCAGGTGCTCGAGCGAGACGCCGTCGCTGTAGGGGAGCCAGTCCCAGAGCGTCTGCTCCTCGATGCGCGCGTCCGAGAGGCGCGCCTCGAGCTCGGCGAGACGCGCGAGCGCGGCGCGCGCGAGCGCCTCGCCGCGCGGCTGCGCCGCGAGGGGCGGCGCGCCCCGGACGGTCACGAAGATCGGGGCCGTGTGCGCGGCCGTCGGTCGCACCCGGCCGCGCCCGGCATGGAACTCCTCCTGCCGCTCCATGTGCTCGCGGAACCTCATGTAGTGGTCGCCGGCATCGAGCAGCCACGCCGGCAGGGCAGGCGGGAGCGGAGCCTCGCCGACCTTGTCACCGGAGACGCGGAGCGCGTACCACGCCGACTGCGCGAGCTCGTCCACCGCGCGGATGCGGAGCGTGCCCGCGTCGACGCGCTCGACCGGCGCCGGGATCGGCTCCCCGTTCCGGAGCAGCTCGACCTGCTTCACGTCGTCGCGCGTCGGGTCGTAGCGCACCGTCGCCGCGAGCTCGACGCGGCCCGGACCCTCGAGCACGACCTCGTCGCCGATCCGTGCTGCGCCGAGCGTGAGATCGAGCAGCGGCCCGTTCGTGACGAAGGTGCGCCCGGCGCGCACCGCCTCCCGCCAGCTCTCGCGGGTGGGCGCCGCGTCGAGTCGCGTGTAGAAGCGCTCGCGCCCGGGAATGCTCCAGCTGCCGCAAGGAAAGTCCGTGCCCGCCGTGGGCGTGAGCCGGAGCCCGAGAGCCAGCAGGTCGTACCAGACCTCGTACGACGGCTGCTCGAACTGGAGGACCTCGAGGAAGAAGACGAGGCCGCGCGGCGCGTCGAGCGCGAGGCCGTCGCGACCCGGCCCGAGGCCGAAGTGCGCGTAGCCGGGCAGCCCGTGCTCGCGCGCCGCCGCGCGCCAGAACGTGTCGTAGGCGATGTACGTCTCGCGCAGGTCGATCGCCGCGTCGGCGCCGAGCGTGATGGTGTGGCCGAGGAAGTGCGTGCGCGGGTGCTCCTGGCCCGCGAGGAGCAGGGTGTCGCCGAGCCGGTACTCGCCGGCCGTCCCGAAGGCGCGCTGCGGGGTCACGCCGAACTGGTCCACGGTGCCCATCTGGAGGAGGTTCGCGACGTGGAGGTCCTCGGCGCGCATCCAGGCCGCGATGCGGCGGTCGTCCTCGCCGCTCCTCCGCGTGATGTGGACGTGGTCGTCGGCGGACCACCAGCCCGCGGCGGGCAGGTCGATCCAGCGCCGCAGCGTGACGCTCGTGCTCTGCTCCCGGCCGGCGGCCACCTCGACCTCCTGCTCCGCGACCTCGTACTCGATGCCGCGGAACGCGCGTAGCCGGTAGCGGCCCGCCGGCAGCGCGAGCCGGGCGGAGCCGTCCGCGTAGAACTGCGTGGTCCCGGTGTGCGGGTTCGCGAGCTCCCGCGAGATGCTGAAGCGCTCGGCCGCCCAGTCCGGGAGGGGCTGTGCGCCGCATTCGAAGCGGAGCGGAATCGCATCCTCGGCGACGAAGGCCCGCCCCTGCTCGTCGCGAAGCTCGAGGCGCGCCGGGACCTCCCGCTCGAGGGCTGCGTCGAGCACCCGGACGTGGAGCGTTCCGGTCGCGGGCTCGGAGCAGGCGAGGAGCCCGGCGGCGAGCCAGAGCAGGGCGGTGCGCACGCGACCAGTCTACCTGGGGCCGTGCTAGAGAGTGCGCGCCATGACGCGCACGCTCTCCCGGCTGCTCGAGAACAACCGCGCGTGGGCCGAGTCGCTCACGCGCGGCGATCCGGGCTTCTTCGAGCGCTTGAAGTCGCTGCAGGCGCCCGAGTACCTCTGGATCGGCTGCTCGGACAGCCGTGTGCCGGCGAACCAGATCGTGGGCCTCGCGCCCGGTGAGCTGTTCGTGCACCGGAACGTCGCGAACGTCGTGGTCCACACCGACCTCAACTGCCTCTCGGTGCTCCAGTTCGCGGTGGACGTGCTCCACGTGAAGCACGTGATCGTGTGCGGGCACTACGGCTGCGGCGGCGTGCTCGCGGCGCTCCGCGACGAGAAGCTCGGGCTCATCGACAACTGGCTGCGCCACGTCCAGGACGTGCGCTCGAAGCACGCGGGCGAGATCGAGAAGCTCGGTGGCGAGCGCGAGCGCGCGGCGCGCCTCTGCGAGCTCAACGTGGTCGAGCAGGTGCGGAACGTGGGCGGCACGACCGTGGTGCGCGACGCCTGGCGGCGTGGCCAGGAGCTCCTCGTGCACGGCTGGATCTACGACGTGGGTGACGGGCTGCTGCGCGACCTCGACGTCACGCTGGATCGTTGAAGCGGAAGCTCCGCACGGCCTCGAGGATCACGGGCTGCATGCGCCGCTGGAGCCGCTTCTGGGTCACGCCTGTCACGCTGTAGACGAGGCCGCGGTGGGCGGTGGCGAAGTAGTGGCCCACGGTCTCGACGGTTCCGCTCGGCGAGTCGACCAGCGCGCGGTAGCTGAAGAAGGCCGCCGGCTTCCCGCCGAGCTCGGCGCGGCCGCGGTCGATCAGCTCGAAGCCGCGGAGCGCGCCCGCGGTCGCGGCCGCGAGCCGGCTCGCGATCTGCTCGAGCTCGGCGCCCGTGAAGCGCTCCGCGTCGAAGTCGGGGCGGCTCGCGGCCGTCACGCTCACGTTCATCGCGCTGCCCGGCCCGACCGCGCGCGTCGCGAGGCCGCCCTCACCGGGGAGGACCTTCCAGCCCTCGGGGTAGTCGATCGCGAAGCGCGGGCCGGAGCTCACGTAGGTCTCCGACCGGACCGGGAATGCGACGAGCGCCAGGGCCACGGCGAGGCAGGCGGCGGCGGGTCGGGACATGCGGGCTCCTACGGGCGGCGGAAACGTTCGCGGCCCGTTAGCGCACGTTCGCGCGCGGCGCAGCCCTCCAGGTGGTCGTTCACGAGGCCCATCGCCTGCATGAACGCGTACGCCGTGGTCGGCCCGATGAAACGGAAGCCGGCGGCGCGGAGCTCCTTCGAGAGCGCACGCGAGGTCGGCGTCTCCGTGAGCTTCAAGACGGCCGCGCGCGTGAGCCGGCGCGGCCGCTCCCGCGCGGACGGTTCGAAGCGCCACACGAAGCGCGCGAGCGAGCCGTGCGCGTCGATCACGCGGAGCGTCTGCTTGGCGTTGTGGATCGCCGCCTCGACCTTCGCGCGATGGCGCACGATGCCGGGGTCGCGGAGGAGCCGGGCCACGTCACGTGCGCCCATCCGCGCCACCCGCTCCGGCGCGAAGCCGCGGAAGGCGCGCCGGAAGTTCTCGCGCTTCCGGAGGATCGTGAGCCAGGAGAGGCCGGCCTGGAAGCCCTCGAGCGCGATCTTCTCGAACAGGCGCTGGTCGTCGGTGACCGGGAAGCCCCACTCGCGGTCGTGGTAGCTCCGGTAGAGCGGGTCGCCGACGCACCAGAAGCAGCGTTCGACACCGTCGTCGCAGCGCAGCACGCCGGGCGGGAGACGCGAGGCCACGGGCTCGCTCAGAGCGCGAACGTCACGTCGGTGAGCTTTTCCGAGACGTCGAAGAGGCGCCGCGCCGCGGCGGCATCCTTCGCGCGCGGGCTCGAGCGCGCGCGCCCGGGCGGGCCGAGGCAGCCGGCGAAGCCGCTCGGGCCGAAGTACTCGCCGCCCTTCACATCCGGCGCCGTCGCGGCGTAGAGCGACGGCAGCGCACCCGCGGGCGGCTCCTGCGAGAAGACCGCGACGATCGCGTGCATCAGGCCCGAGTGGCGCTGGAGCTCGGTGCGCGTCGAGCCGGGGTGGGAGCCCGCCGCGAGCGCGTCGACGCGCGCGGCCTCGAAGCGGCGCTGGAGCTCGCGCATGAAGAGGAGATTCGCGAGCTTGCTCTGGCCGTAGGCGCGCGTCGGGTTGTACGAGCGCTCCGACTGGAGATCGTCCCACGCGATCCCGCCCCAGAGGTGGGCGAGGCTGCTCACCACCACCACGCGCGCCTTCGGCGTCCGGCGGATCAGCTCGAGCAGGAGGCCCGTGAGCGCGAAGTGGCCGAGGTGGTTGGTGCCGAGCTGCGTCTCGAAGCCATCCACCGTCTTGCCGTAGGGCGGCATCATCACGCCGGCGTTGTTCACGAGGAGATCGAGGCGCGATTCGGCCGCGCCGACCTTCTCGGCGAACGCGCGCACGGAGGCGAGCGAGCCCAGATCGAGCGGCTCGAAGCGGACGTCGGCGTGCGGCACGGCCGCGCGCAGGCGACTCTCGGCCTCGCGCCCCCGCTCCTCGCTCCGGCACGCGAGCACCACGCGCGCGCCCTTCGCGGCGAGCGCGCGGGCCGTCTCGAATCCGATGCCGCTGTTCGCGCCGGTCACGACGGCCGTGCGCCCGCCCTGATCCGGGATGTCTGCCTCGCTCCAGGCCATGGGTGCCCTCCAGACGCGCGCCGCCATCCTGCGCCCTCGTGCGCGCGGCTGCAAGTCGCGAATGGCGGTTGACACGGCGAGCGCCCGGCGCCGACGATGCCTGCAATGCTCCGCGTCCTCCTCGCGCTCGCGCTGCTGGCCGCGTGCGCACTCACCTGGTTCGCCCTGCGCCCGAACCGCTCGAGGGTCGATCCGCGGCTCGCGCTCGCGAGCTGGGACCTCGTCGCCGACGGCGAGCACAACTCGAACACCGACCTGATCCGGTGGCAGGGTCACTGGCTCCTCGTGCACGCCGCCTCGCCCTACCACATGGGGACGCCGCGCTCGCGCCTCGTCTTGCGGCGCTGCAGCGACGCGGAGCCGGGACCGGCCTCGCGCTGGGAGACGGTCGCCGAGCTGCGCGTGCCGGGCTCCGACATCCGCGACCCGAAGCTCGCGCCCATCGGCGGGAAGCTCTTCCTGTATGCCCTCACGAACCAGGGCTTCTATGCGATCCCGAGCGGTACGGTCCTCTCCACCAGCGACGACGGCGTGCACTGGTCGGCGTTCGAGCCGGTGGGGCCGGAGGGCTGGCTGTTCTGGCGGCCGAAGCTCGCGCCCGAGCCCGCGCCCGACGGCGGCGCGCTCTGGTACGTGAGCGCCTACTGGAAGGACCACGGCGAGTCGATCCTGCTGCGCTCGAAGGACGGGCGCGCGTGGGAGCGCGTCGCGACGATCCACCGCGGCGAGGCGAACGACGAGACGGAGATCGAGTTCCTGCCCTTCGCGGACGGCCGCCCCTCGTCGCGCCTGCTCGCGACCGCGCGGCTCGAGGTCACGCCCGACTCGCTGACCGGGGACGCCGACGCCTCGACGCTGCTCGCGTTCTCCGATCCGCCGTACACCGAGTGGAGTGACGCGCGGAAGGTCCGCACGCAGGTGACACGCCTCGACGGTCCTGTGCTGTTCACCCACGGCGGCCGCGTCTTCGCGGTGGCGCGCGCGCAGCCGGGCTCTCACGGCGCGCTCACGCGGCTCGGCAGCGCCTTCGCGCGCAAGCGGACCGCGCTCTGGTGGATCGATCCGGGCCGCGAGGCGCCGAGCGGCGGGAGCGGCGAGCCGCGCCTCGTCTGGCTCTCCGACCTGCCGAGCGCGGGCGACACCTCGTACGCCGGCGCCGTGCGCGCGGGCGGCGCGCTCTTCACCGACTACTACACGAGCCGCATCGATCGCGACTGGCCCTGGCTGCTCGGCATGCTGCTCGCGAGCGACATCCGCATGGCGCGCCTGGAGCTCGCGAAGCTCTCCGCCCTCGCGGACACCGCGCCCACGCGTTGACACGCCCGCCGCGGGCCGTGGTAGGCTGGCGGGCGCCGTTGACGGTTCGTCAACTCCGCCGCAGGAGCCCGCTCGCGACGCCATGCCCGATCCCGCTCCCCGCCGCGTCCCGATCGAGGGCGGCTTCTTCACGATCCCTGACGATCCGCGCGAGGCGCCGCGCCTCCTCGGCTCGCGCTGCCGCGCGTGCGGCGAGCAATTCTTCCCGCGCCGGCACGTCTGCGC
>Ga0187892_10003754_pt1 | contig 27001 bp, 25 predicted proteins | sample MA1701073metaG_FD_139345 | JGI IMG/M metagenome (GOLD analysis project Ga0187892, IMG submission 139345) | Bio-ooze microbial communities from a basaltic lava cave in the Kipuka Kanohina Cave System on the Island of Hawaii, USA - MA170107-3 metaG ... | reverse complement strand
CGGGATCGGGAAGGCCGGCTCGTTGCCGAAGACCACGTCGTAGGGCGGGTTGTCGGGGCCCGAGGCCAGGAGCTTGGCCACCCACTCGGTGGTGATGCCGGTGACCACCTCGACCTTGACGTTGTGCTTCTTCTCGAAGGGCTCGACGAGGGCCTTCTTCATCACCTCCGACCAGCGGCCACCGTAGCCGGTGACCACGAGGGTCGTCTGCTGAGCCTCCACGCGGAGAACCGGGAGGAGCATGCTGGCCAGGATCGCGATCAGGACGACGGTCACACGGCTTCTCATGTGCAGGCCTCCACTGAGGACGCGATGAAGAAAGGGGCAGGGCGAGTCATCGATGTGGCCTCTGCTTTTCTCACGAACCCCCCCGATGTTCAAGGAGGAAGACGCGCGAGCCCGACGGGCCGCCGATCTGGCTACAATGTCTTCAGGACCTCGGCCGGCCAGGCGCGCGCGTCCACGCGGGCGTGCCACTCCTTGATCTTGCCGTCCCGATCGATCACCACCCCGACGCGCTGCGCGCCCTTCTGCGGATCGGCGTTGGCGCCGTAGGCGGTCCCGATCGTCCGGTCGGTGTCACAGATCAGCGGGAAGTTGAAGGAGAACTTCTCGGCGAAGGCCTTGTTCTGGGCCGTGGTGTCGAAGGACACCCCGAGGATCACCGCGTTCTTCCGGTCGTACTCGGCCTTCAGGTCGCGGAACCCGCAACCACGACCGTCTTGCCCTTGAAGTCCGCGAGCTTCACAGGCTTGCCGGCGTGATCACGGCCCGTGAAATCGGGCGCCTTGTCTCCTGGGTTGAGCATGAGGCCTCCTCTAGGCGCAGCCGGCGCGGGGGGTCCCCGGCGCCCGCCGGGGCACGAGGGTGCAGGCGAAGGTGGCCGGCTGCTTGCGGTGCTGCTCGAGCAAGGCGGTGAGCCGCGCCAGGGTCCGATCGCGCTTGGCGAGGCCGATGCCATAGATGGCCAGGTCGTTCACCAGCCGCAGATAGAACACGTGCTGGGCATCGCCTCCCGCGCCCATGCAGGGCGTGGGCTTCTCGGCCAGGCGCAGGAGGGGGCCGAACGCTTGCGTGTATTCCTGGAGCGTGGGCTCATCGCGCAGGTCGCGGGGTACCTCGGGAAACCGGGCCAGGAACTCGTCCACCGACATCGGTGTCGCGGAGGCGCATCCTCGTTGCTCGAGGTGTGGCGGGCGGCGGATCTGCATGGCGTGGACCCTCCGCTCGGAATTATAGCCGGTTGGATGATGCTCCGGGGGCTGGAGTCGGTGCGACTACTGCTTCAACCCTGGCGCGAAGAATTCAGCAGGTGCGCAGTCGGCTCGATCCTGCCTGTCCCCAAGGGCACCCTTGGGGACGGCCAGAAGGGTCATCCCTTCGGCGCTGCTGCCGAGGCCGATGATGCACCCGCGCCCGGCGGAAGCGGGCCGCTACCGCCGGAGAGCCGCCGCCGGATGACGTCACGGACCCTACCCACGACCGGGTAGTGCCTCAGCTTGACCAGCCGACCCGCGAAGCGAGCCAGTAGATCGCGGCGGCGGCGAGGCAGAGCCAGATCGCCACGATGATCGCGGCGGCGAGCCAGTTGCGCGGCGCGCCCTCCAGACGGTTGGCGCGTTCACGGCACTCCGCAAGGATCTCGCCAGGGATCATCGCGCGGACGGCCAGGATACCCAGGGGAAGCAGCACCAGCTCATCGAGGTAGCCCACGATAGGTATGAAGTCTGGAATCAGGTCGATAGGACTGAATGCATAGCCTACGATTCCCGCTGCAAGCGCCTTCGCGTACCACGGCACTCGCGGATCATGGCACGCGAAGTACAGCGCATAGACCTCGCGCCTTAAGTTCCGGGCACGCCGCGTCCAGCCTTCAAGCCGCTTCATCGTGCGATCCCCGGCTGCCGAAACTGAGATTCTACCCAAACCCGTGGTCCCCGTACCGCCGGCCGGCCGCCCGCGTACGGCAGACGGCCGGCCCGGCGCCACCTCATACCTTCGTCAGCTCGCCCGCCTGAATCAGGTCGACGAGAACATTCCACTCGTCCTTGGCCAAGACTGCCAGATTGCCGACCTCTCCAACCTTCGCCCGCTCCCCGGCGAACTCCACCTCCGCGCACGCGCCGCACCCAGCCGGGCACAGCAGCACCTTCCGATTCTCCATTCTTCTCACCTCCTCCCCTTCACGAGGGTCAGACGCTCGATGTGATGGCACACCGCCGCCTCGCCGCGCCGTCTCGAGCGTGACGATGCCGTGAGAAGCTCGCGCAGCCCGCGTCGCACGTCGGTGAGATCCGCCAGCGTCCGGTCCAGATCCTCAATCTTTCGGCGCACCAGCTCGAGCACGTGAGGACATGGGCAGCGCCCTGATCGCCGCATGCCCACAACGTCCCTGATCTCGTTGAGGTGAAAGCCGAGGCGGCGGGCCCGGACCACGAAGGCGAGGATCGGCAGCGTCTCAGGCCCGTAGGTCCGATAGCCCGAGGCGGTGCGGCGCGAGGGCGGAAGGATGCCCGCCGTCTCGTACAGGCGCAGGGCTTTTCGGCTCACGCCACTCTTTGCCGCGACTTCACCGATCAGCAAGCCGTTGCGCGCCATGCCTGAAGCCTAAGCCCTCCCCCTTGGGGCAAGGTCAAGCGGAGAGTTACGGCAGCGTGATCCCGCCCCGCGCCAGGTCCGCGTCACTCACCTTGCCCGCCACGGTTCCCGGAAGGTGCTCATACCACCCCGGATCCTCGTCGTAGCTCTGCAAGCGATCATATCCTTCTGTGGGCCTCGCCATCAGTGCTCCGGGTCCCGGCTGTCCCCAAGGGGTCGCTTGGGGACAGCCCGAGCACTGCTCCCCTTCATGGTGGGCTCGAGATGCGGCATTGACGCTCGCGGACCCACGGCGTACGGTGGGCCCCGGCATAGAGAAGCCACCGCGGCGGCCCGGTGGGGCTCGCGATCGAACTGACGGGAGGGACTTGCCATGAACGTCATGCGCGCGCTGGACCTCGACCAGATCACCGCCATCATCGCGGGGGCCACCAAGCCGATCAACGTGCTGTGGCAGACGGAGGACTCGATCGCCTTCGTGGCGCGCGGCCGCGAGGGCCGCAGCGAGTTCCACGTGGATCCGAGCGACGAGGTGATGTACATGATCCGGGGCGACATGAACCTGCACTACCGGACGCCCGACGGCGCCGAGAAGATCGCGGTCATCCGCGAGGGCGAGATCCTGCACTGCCCGGCCGGCACCCCGCATTCGCCGCGCTTTCCGTCCGACGCCTACGTGCTCGTGCTGGAGCGCAAGCGGCGGGCGGGCGAGCAAGATCGATTCCTCTGGTACTGCCCGGCGTGCGATTCCCCGCTCCATCAGGCGGTGCGGCAGGTCGGCGACTGGCGTGACGATCCGGTGTCCGAGGTCTACGCGGAGTTCTACGGCGCCGAGTCACACCGCACGTGCGGCAAGTGCGGGCACGTTACCCCGCGTCCGGAGGCGCGGCCCTAGGTTCGGTCGGGGCGTCAGGGGCGACAGGCGTCAACGCCGTCGCGGCGTGGCGATCTCCGGCTACCGGAACTAGTGCGGTCGTCACACCCGGGTGGAAGCCCATATCTCCACGAGCTGTTGTGCGGCGCCGAGGATCTCAGTAGCGTTGTTGGAGCGTGCGTTCATGGCATCCAGCTGTTCGGCAAGTTGCTGCGCGTTCTTTACATCGGTCGCGCTTGGGGGCTGGATGGCTGCACTCTGAGCGAGAAATGCATTGAGTTCCGCCTCGATGGCGACTTGGGCCGCGATGATCTCCGGAAGCTTCGCGTTGATGGCTCGTGTTTCATCGAGGTCTGCGAATCCCGCGCGGCGTATGATCAACATCTCTTGAGTGACCCGAAGGGCGCGCTCGGCTGATTTCGCGAGCAGAATGTAGTTGGCGGCGGCCTGCTTGGCCTTGGCGCCAGTGTCGGTAACCTTGATTCGCATCGCAGTGCCTCCCGCGCCTACTTGTTGGTCTCGCGCATCTCTTTGCTGACTTCGCTACGCTTGGCGTCCACCTTCACGAGACCCTGTGCCGTGTGTTGCTCACGTTCCTTTTGAGCTTCTTCGACGGAGCTCCCGACGGCACCGATCCAGCCCGCAAGGAGCTTGAGCTGGTCTTTCAGGCTGGCCGAGGTCCCCAGCTGGCTCAGAGATTTTGCCGCCGCGCCGAGCTGATCGAGGCGAGCTTTGCTGGCTGTCACGGCCAGCGTCGATGCGGCGGGGGTGGCGGGTGCGGCCGTCGGAGCCGCAAGAACGCCCGCCTGGCTCGCGGCTATGATCGACTCATAGAGTTTGTAGCGAGTCTTGTCGTCGGCGATTTTGAGGACCGTGCTCTCGCGCTGGTTCGCCTGCTCCGTCTCGACCGCGGCGGTGTTCAGCCATGCGACGAGCTCCCGCCTCGCGTCCGCGAGCCGATCACGCGAGGTGGCGTTCGTCTGGATCCTCTGCTTCACGGTCGTCGTATACGCCGCCAGGAGATTGGCTCCGTCGCGAGTCGCGGATGGATTCGAGCAACCCGCGACGGTCGCGACACACAGGACGAGACTGATCTTCGTGACCGAGTAGTGTGGCCGACGCATGGCGTCCTCCCTCAGAACCGAGCGGCGATCCCGGCGAGGCCGAGAACCTGGAGAAGTTGCCCGATCTCTTCGGTCGTGATTCCGGACCTGTGAAATGTGACGAGCTCTCCTAGCGGAACCGCGACCAGGTTCTGCCACTGCAGGAGGGCGATTTCCGAGCTATCCAGCGCGGCGCCGTGATCGAGACTGATCAAGAGGTAGCGAATCTCCTCCTCTCGCAGCCGACCGACCGTCCAGGAGTCGGCGTAACGGAGGAGCGCAGCCACGACCCGGTTGCGACAGGTGGGCTTGTTTGCATAGTCCACCTCATAGCTCTGCGCGAACGCTTTGGTTTGAGAGCAATCCTTGCTGGGATCCGGATTTGGACCCCCCTCGACGGCCGTCAAGGCTTGTCGCAGCAGCGTCAATTCCGTGACGAAGGCGACGCCTTGCTGGTGGAGCAGGTTCAGACGGGCCTCGGTGAAGCTGACTTGTCGGGTCGCTCGCTCGAGTTCCAACCGGAGATGCTCGGCGGTGAGAACGAGAGAAGCCGTCTTCGGCTTTTCGCCAGCCTTCTGCAAGGTCTGACTCAGGACCTGGACGGTTTCCGCGACCTTTTGGTTGCCTTCCTCGACCGCGGTCTGGGTGCCTCCCCCCTTCGCCTGATTGTCGAGAAGGGCGACGACGCTATCCAGTTGAGCGCTCAGCGCCTCCTGCGGGCCGAAGATCGGTACCTCACGGAGCTGTTGAAGGGCGGCCACAAGGTCTCCGAGCGCCGAGGAGCTCGCGGAAGTGCCGGCGGCCGCGGCACTCTTCAAGGCTTTCAGCTGGTCTTGATACTTCTTCCGGGCGTCGAGTGCTTGGGCTCTCGCGCTTTCGACCTCGAATTCGGCGCGCTCGAGAGTCTCCAGGAACTGGCCGATCGTACTCGTCGAGGAGGCGCCCGCGTTCAGGTTGGTCTTGCCACGGTCGCGAAGGCGCTTGTACGCGGCACGGTATGCTGTGCATTCGGTTTGGTAGTCGTCCCAGATCGCCTTGAGCACTGGGTCAGCCGGTGGCGATACGGCTTGGGGCGCGGAAGCGGCGGGGGGCGATGCTGCCGACGCGGGGACCGGGGGCGCTTCGAGGGCGCAAGCGGGAAGCTGGGGCCGATCAAGAGGCCCCGGGGCTCCGGCGTACTGACGTCGATCACGAGCAAGCGCGTCACGCGCGCTGGTGAAGGCGAATTGCGCCCCGGCAAGCTCTCCGGTCAAGGGCCCGTAGTCCGCCTCTGGGGAGCCGAGGAGAGTCTTGAAGCGCAGCTTGATGTCGGCTTTCCAGGCGATCCAGGAAGTGGTGGCGTCCTCCCCCGCGATGATCTTGACGACCGAGGCGTCGCGGTGGGCGAGAGTGAGCCGGCGCACTGCCGCGAGCTCTTGCTTGAGTAGGTCGGTCTGGCGGCCGCGCTCCTCGTTCATCGCCTCGCCGATCTTGGCGTCCTGGAATTCGGCCTGGGCCTTTTCGGCGACCTTCTGATTGGCCGGGCTGTGCAAATGGACGCATCCGAGTGCGGCAAGAGGCAAGAGGAGGGCGATGGCGAGTGAGAGCGGGCGAAGTGGGTAGTGTCGCATTGGAGGCTCCTTACCCGAGGAGAGGCCTGGCGCGCAGGTCGTGACGCGGGATGGGCACGACCAAGACTGTCATCGTGCGACCGATCTGAGCGAGGAGAGCATCGTTCTACCCGCTGCGAAGGATTGGGCGCATCGTGAGTGTTGCGCCGGGTTAGATCGACTGAACGGGAGCAGCCTGTCGCGGGAGGGTAGTGGTGGGGTTCATCAGCGTCAAGACATTTCTGTCCTTACTGGATCCAGGAGCGGCGAGTAGAGACGACCCTACAGGAGAGTCTGCGACGTCAGGGCCAACTGGCCCTTGGTGGGCTCACCCCGTGTTCGAAGTCTACGCGGAGTTCTACGGCGCCGAGTCACACCGGACGTGCGGCAAGTGCGGCCACGTCGCCCCGCGCCCGGAGGCGCGGCGCTAGACGGGTGTGATCGCCGTCACGCGACCGCGAAGAGACGCCATTCCCCCGGGATGCCCTTGAGGGTATGGGTTCCGCGCTCGAGAAAATTGAGCCCGGAGCCCGCAACGAGGTCTTTGACCGTGCTCGACACGAGGACTTCGCCGGGCCCCGCCTGCGCCATCACGCGCGCGCCGGTATGGACGGCGATACCGGCCAGCTTGTCGCCGGCGCGCTCGCACTCTCCCGTATGGAGGCCGATGCGGGTCTCGATACCGAGGCGTCGCACCGCGTCGCGGATGTTCTTGGCGCAGCGAATGGCGCGAGCGGGGCCGTCGAAGGTCGCGAGGAAGCCGTCGCCGGCCGTGTCGACCTCACGCCCGCGGTGGAGCTCGAGCTCGTGGCGAACGATCGTGTGGTGAAGACCGAGTAGATCGCGCCAGGCGCGGTCGCCCAGGGCCACCGCGCGCTCGGTCGAGCCGACGATGTCGCTGAAGAGGACGGTGGCGAGGACGCGCTCCACGTCGACGGCCGAGCGCACGCCGGTGAGGAACTGCTGGATCTCGTCGACCAGCGCACCAATGTCACCGTGCCAGGGAGGGTGCGCGTCGCCGAGCAGCTCGACGTAGCGCGCCATCGGAATCTCGCGCGCGAGCGCGCGCCCGGCCTCGGCGGGGATCAGCCGGTCGCCGGCGCGATGCACCACGAGGGTCGGTACCTGGAGCGTACGCGCGACCGGCCGGACGTCGATCTCGGCCAGCCATCGCATGTGCGCCAGGCCGGCGCGCGGACTCACGCACATGCGCTCGTAGCGGCCCATGAACTTGCGGGCCCATCTTTCGTCCTTCAGCATGGGGACCATTCGATCGAGCGTCAGGCCCTGTCCCCAGGCGGTGTCGAGCGCGTGGCGGAACTCATCGAGCGTCGTCTGTATCTCGACACCTACGGGATATTCGGCCGCCGCGGCCGCACGCGCGAACGTCGCATAAAGTACGAGCGCCCGGACGTGCTGCGGATAGGTTGCCGCGAAGAGGATGGACAGGGCCCCGCCTTCGGAGAACCCCATGACCGCCGCTCGCTCCGAGCCCGCCGCCGCCAGGACCGCCCGGAGATCGTCCATGCGCTCCTCGAGCGTCGAGTCCCCGACGTCGCGGTCCGACAGCCCCGTGCCACGCTTGTCGAACACGATCACGCGGCTGAATGCCGCGAGCCGCCTCACCCAGTCACCGTAGAGTGGATCCTCCCAGGCGAAGTCGACGTTCGAGATCCAGCCGGGGACGACGACGAGATCGAACGGCCCGTCGCCGATGACCTGGTAGGCGATGTTGACGTCGCCGCTCTTCGCGTAACGTGTCTCGGGGTGCATCACGTCGTCGGGATCGCCTCCAGCAGCTCGTAAGTGGTGCGGTTTTGCCGGGTCTGGCTACAGGAGATTCGCTGTCGTCAGGGCCAACTGGCCCTGGGTGGGCTCCGCTCAGCAGAACCACGCCTCGGTGAGGCGAGGCGGCCGCTTGCGGCCCTTGCTCATGCCCACCGCCACCGGCGCGGGCACCGCGGCGCCAGCCGCCGCTGCGGCCATCGCGCGCACGCGGTCGAAGATGGCGGGCGCGTCCGCCTTCATCTCCACCGCGCGCGCCACCAGCGCCGCCGTCTCATCCTGTAGGCGGTCCATGCGCGGGTCGGGATGCGTCCAGCGATAGGAGAGCGTCTCCTGCTCGAGCGGGCCCAGGTGCGGCCGGAGCGCCGCCGTCTCGAGCAGCAGCGAGCCCGGCGGCACCAGCAGGCGCAGGCCGTATTGCACCGGGTCCACGTGATCGATCAGCCCCGCCGCGTCGAGGAAGTCGAGCCAGGCGCGGTGGTCGTCGAGCGTGGTCCACGGCGTGAAGGCCACCCAGGTGGGCCGGAGCGTGATGCCGGCCTCGCGCGTGGCCGCGAGCGCGCTCAGGATATCGGCGCGCGTGTGGCCTTTCTCCAGATGCGCGAGCACGGTGTCGCTCAGCGACTCCGCGGCGGAGACGATGAAGAGGCAGCCGGCCGCGGCCAGGGCGGGCAGGTGGGCGCGATGCCGCAGCAGGTGCTCGATCTTCGCGGTGACGTCGAAGGTGACGTCGGGCCATTCGGCGTGCAGCGCGCGCGCCACCGCGAGGGCGTGGGTGGGGCCGTTGAGGAAGTCGGGATCGCCGAAGGTCACGTGACGGGCGCCCGCCTCGATCTGCTGGCGGATATCGGCCAGCACGATCTCGCGCGGCACCGCGAAGAAGCGCCCGCCGTACACCGGCGGGATCGGGCAGTGCCGGCAGCGATGCAGGCACCCGCGGCTGGCCTCCGCGTAGGCGACCAGGTCCATGCGCCCGTCGCGCTCCACGTGCGCGTACGCCTTGATGGAGGGCAGGCCCGCGCGGCTCGGCACCGGGAAGTCGAGGCGCTTGAGATGCGGCGCCGCCGGCTGCCCCGGCCGTCCCACCGCGGGCAGCGGCCCGCTCTCCCCGCGCTCGAGCGCGGCCACCAGCGCGAGCAGCGGCGTCTCCGCCTCGCCGCCGATCACGCTGTCGCCTCCGTGGGCGAAGAGGTAGTCGGCGTTCAGCGTCGCATAGAGGCCGAAGAAGCAGAGGTGCGCGCCCGGGTTCACCGCGCGGGCGCGCGCCGCGACCTGGAGGCCCAGGCGCAGCGCGGTGTGCATCGGCACCGAGATCGCGATGACCCGGGCCCGCGCGAGCTTCTGCTCGTCCACCGGCTCCACCGAGACGTCCATCAGTGCCGGCCGGTAGCCGGCCCGCTCGAGGAAGGCGGCCGGCCAGGCCACCGCGAGGGGCTGGTGGCCCAGCTCGTAGCAGGCCACGAGGAGGAGATCGCCTGGCTCGCGCATCGCGGCCAGTCTACACCTCGGCGTCGCCCGGGTCGGCCTGCCCCTCGATGCGCCAGAAGAGCGCGATGGCGGGGACCGTCAGCAGCATCAGCGCCGCCGCGAACAGTAAGGGCATCGCCGGGTCGCCGGTGAGATCCCGCACCAGGCCGGCCAGGGTCTGCGAGACGGTCATGCCCAGGTAGAAGAGCACGTAGAAGATGCCCAGCGCGGTGGCCAGGTGCTCGGCCCCGACCGCGCGGGGCAGGAGCGCCATCATGATGCTGGGCGGCAGGCCGAGCAGGATGCCGGTCACCACCATCCACGCGCCGGGCATCGGCGCCCAGGCGATGCAGACCATGCCGACCGCGGCCAGCAGGCAGCCGGCGATCAGCAAGGGCCGCGGCCGGTTCAGGCGATCCGCCACCAGGCCGCCCAGCGGCACCGACGCGATGCTGATCCAGAGCGCGGCGCCGGTGATCAGCCCCGCCCCGCTCACCGAGGCGCCGCCCGCCATGAGGAAGCTCGGCGCGAAGCTCGCCACCACGATGATGCTGGCATTGAGGAGCGCATAGGCGATGCCCGCGCTGACCGCCAGGGCCCATACGCGGGCCGGCACGTTGAGCCGGGGGCGCGCGGTCTCGTCGCCCCCGGCCCCCGCCGGCTCCTGGTAGATCAACGCCATGATCGCCAGCGAGAGGGCGGCCGCCACCACGGTGGCGTACTCGGCCACCCGCCAGGAGGCCAGCAGCGCGAGCGGCCCCAGCAGCATCAGCGCCAGCGCCATGCCGAAGGGCCACGCGGCCAGCATCAGGCCCAGCGCGGTCTGTAGCTCGCGCCCGCGGAACCAGTCCGCCACCATCCGCGCCAGCATGATGTTGACCAGCACGCCGCCGATGCCGGCCACCGTGCGCCCGAGCGCGGCGCTGCCGAAGCCGCCCGCGTAGGCGCCGACGATGCCGCCGACGATCATCAGGCCGAGGCCGGCCATGACGATACGCAGGCTGCCGAAGCGCTGCCCGAGCAGGCCGCCGGGCAGCGCGAACACCACGCCCGGCAGCATGAAGAGGCCCATGAGCAGCCCCACCTGCGCCCAGGAGAGATCGAAGGCGGCGACCAGGAACGGCGTGAGCGCGGCGATGGACTGGAACTGGAAGCCGAGTGAGGTGCGGGTGACGAAGATCACCAGCAGCATCGCCCAGCGCTGGCTCACGCGGCCGGCCTCACTTACGCCCGCGGCGATACCACTCGTAGATCTCCTCGCCGGTGGTGAACCACACGTCCGGCTTCTCGCGCATGTAGTCGTAGACCGCCTCGAAGTACTTGATGCGGTGCGGGACGCCGGAGATATAGGGATGCACGGCCAGCGCCATCACCCGCGGCTGCTGCGCGCCCTCGGCGTACAGGCGATCGAACTGGTCCTTCGCCCGCTGCAGCCACTCGCTGGAGGTATGGTGCTGGATGACCATCATCGGGATGTCGTTCAGCTCGAGCGTGTAGGGCACCGAGACGAGCGGCCCCGATTTGGTCTGGATCTCGTAGGGCTGGTCGTCGTTCACCCAGTCGGAGACGTACTCGATGCCCTCGGCGGCCAGGTAGTCGAGCGTGTCCCACGTCTCGGTGAGCCCGGGCCCGAGCCAGCCCTTGGGCTTGCGGCCGGTGAACTTCTGCAAGAGCTCGATCGACTGCCGGATGGCGGCGGGCTGATCGGGCAGCAGATGCATCGCCCCCTGGACGACGCCGTGGGCCATGAACTCCCAGCCCGCGTCCAGCATGGCGCGGGCCACCGGCTCGTAGGACTCCACCACATGGGCGTTGATGGAGGTGGTGGCGCGGAGCTTCCGCTTCTCCAGGGCCTCCAGCAGCCGCCAGAACCCCACCCGCATCCCGTAGTCGTGCCAGGCCCAGTTGGGCACGTCCGGCACGGTGGCCACCCCCTGGGGCGCGGTCAGGTACTGGCGCGCCATCGCCTTCTCGATGTCCCACTCCTCGATGTTGACGATGGTCCACACCGCGATGCGGGCGCCGTTGGGGAGGGACCACGGTTGGCGGGCGGCGATGGGCGAGTAGTCGAAACGGTCGCGGGGTAGCTTCACCGAGCTCTCTCCTCCCTCGCGGAGTGTAGCCGACTATACGGCAACGCGCAGGGATGAGCCACCACCGGCCCACCGGGCCGCTGCCCCGGTTACTGGGCACTGAACCGGGACGCCGTGCACGGCCCGCTGTGCCCCGAGGCCGGCCTTCGACGGCCTTGGGCCATGCCAAGCTCGCGTTGCGCTTGAGGAAGCGATGAAAACGTCGCGTGGCATGGGTGCTGCTTTCCTCGAGGGCGTGCGCGTCATCTTCGGGCTTCTCTACTTCGCCCTGTTCACGGTTTCGGCCATCGCCACGAGCGAGGCCGGGACCATTCGCCACGTGAGCCGCACGGATGCGACCTGTGCCGGACAGTCACCGTGCTACGGCAACATCCAGGCCGCGGTCAACGCCGCGCAACCTGGTGACACCGTCCAGATTCACGCGGGTACCTATGTCGAGCAAGTGAGCGTGATCGCGAAGAACGCCGGGGCGACGAATCCGGCGAATCGGATCGTGATCCAGGCCCATCCGTCCGCTGAGGTCGGCAGCGTGGTCGTGCACGGGGCGGTCAACCAGTGCGCGCAGGGGCACGCCTTCCGGATTCAGCAATCGCGCTTCGTCACGATTCGCGGGCTGACCATCACGGGCGCCGGCGGCGCCGCGGTCGCGCTGGCGGGAGGCGGGGATCGAAACCTCGCGGTTCATATCGAGCGGAACCGCATCGTGGGCAACGGCGGGGCAGGGTGCGATGGTGGCATCACCATCGCCGCCGGAAATGTCGGGACCGTGATCGTCAACAACCTGGTCCTCGCCAACGGCCGCAACGGCATCGCGACGCTGGACGGGGAGGGCGGACCACATACCCTCGTGCAGAACACGATCCACGGCAATGGCTGGAACGGGGTCAGTGCGACACGATCACACGTCCTCTTGCTCCTCAACAACGCCATCACCGGCAACGGGAGTCACGCGGGCTCCACCGGCGGCCGGGTGGGAGTGAGGCGGGAGACCGCGCCGGTGCCGCTGGCGATCGTGCTCCGGAACAACCTGATCTGCGGGAACCGTCTCGGGGAGATCGCCGGCCCGGTGCTGGATGGCGCCGATGGCGCCAACCTCACGCCCAGCGGGTCGGAGGGCCCCGGGGTCACGGCGAGCCCCGGATGCGACACTCCCGCGATCGTCTATCGGAGCTTGCCGGGTGTCGACCAGGCACCGAGCACGCTCGACGATGATCCGACGCCGGCTCCGGCGTCGCCGCTGATAGACCGCGGCCTCGATCCGCGCACCCCGCTGACGCCCGATCTCAACGCGCGCTTCGAGGCCGACTACTTCGAGGAGTCCGTGCGGCCGGCCGCCGGGAGCGCGGGAGGTCCGGCGCGCTTCGACATCGGCGCGGCGGAGAGTCGGCGCGACACGGAGCCGCCCACGGTAGCTTTCCAGGCGCCGGCCGCGAATGGTCACCTGCACGGCACGGTTACGGTCCAGGCGCTGGCCACGGATGCGGGCGGGGCGGTGGCAATGGTGGCGCTGCGGGGCGCCGGCCAGGAGCTGCCGGCGATCCTCACCCCGCCGCCCCCCGCGAGTCCAGTTACCGCGACGGCATCCTGGAATACGGTCACGGTGCCGGACGGCATTCACGAGTTGACGGCGTCTGTGACCGACCAGGTCCAGAACACGGCGACCGCAAGCCGGACGGTGATCGTCGACAATACCCCGCCGGACACGCAGATCACCGGGGGGCCGGCCGATACGGTCAACGAGCCGTCGGCGACGTTCACGTTCGCGGGCACTGACAACCTCAGCCCGAGTGCTGGGTTGGCGTTTGCCTGGCGCCTCGACGGGGCCGCCTTCGCGCCGTTCACCGCGGCGACCAGCGCCACGCTCTCCGACCTCGGAGCGGGATCCCACGCGTTCGAGGTCAAGGCGCGTGACCTGGCGGGCAACGAGGACCCCTCACCGGCCCGCCGTACCTTCACGGTGGCCGGCGGCGTGCACGTGACGATCACGGCGCCGGCCGGCGGCACGACCGTTCCTTCGGGACTTCTGCTGGTCCGTGGTACGGTCGCTCCTGGTGGCATCGATGCGGGTGTTACCGTCAATGGGGTCGTGGCGGCGAGGCAGGGGAGCTCGTTTGCCGCGATGGTGCCGGTGACGCCGCCGGCGGTCACGCTCACCGCGGTGGCCACGACCGAGTCGGGGGGCACGGCCACGCACGCCGTCACGGTGACCGTCTCCGACCTCGGCGAGAGCGCCCTGGCGCTCCGCACCCATCCGGGGACGGGAGGCGCGCCGCTGACGGCATCCTTCTCCCTGCTCGGTGGGCCCGTTCCGGCGCGCGTCGAGCTGGATTTCGATGGCGACGGGCAGACGGACTTCGACGGGCCGACGATCGATGGGCAGACCTTCACGTATTCGGCGCCCGGGCTGTTCTTCCCGAGAGTTCGCGTCATCGACGCTCAGGGCGCGGCCTTCACGGCCACCGGCCTGGTGCAGGTTCTCGACCCGGTCGCCCTCGAGGCGATGCTCCAGGCGCGATGGAGTGGGCTTCGCGACGCGTTGACCCGGGGCGATGTACCGGCGGCGGTGGCCCTCTTCGCGGGGGCCTCCCGTGACGCCTATCGCGATCAGCTCACCGCTCTGGCGGGGGTCGGCGCGCTGCCGCAGGTGGCGGCCGACCTCGGCGCCATCACCCCGGTCAGGGTGCTCGACAAGGCGGCCGAGTACGAGCTGAAAGCGGTCCAGCGGGGCAATCTCTACTCCTTCCATGTTCTCTTCGTCATCGACGCGGACGGTGTATGGCGACTCCGCGTGTTCTGATCGGAGCCGTGGTACTCACTGCGCTGGTGAATGCGGGGGCCGCCTTCGCGCAGGACGACGATATCCCCCTTCGGCCCGCGGCGGGACCCTATCGGGGTGTGGTCGTGGACGACAAGACGGGTCAGCCACTGCCCTCGGCCGCGGTAATCATCCTGTGGCAGCGCCTTGACGACCAGATCCAGGGCCTGCGTCGTCTGTCCGGGGCGCGAGAAGTCTTCACCAACGAGCAGGGCGAATTCGTCCATGACGTGCGGAGCGTGGAAGGGCGATTGCCGCCCAGAACATTCGCCCCTCGTATCGTGATCTTCCGCCCAGGCTACACACCGTTGCCGAGCCGGCCCCAGCTTTTCCCGCCCGGCGTCGCCGCCGCGCGATTTGCTGAGCCCGGGGCCTCGGTTCGGCTCACCCCGGTCGGGGACTACGAGGATCGCGCCGAGGCGTTCAATACGTTCATCGCGATGCTCAGCGCCGCTCAACTGTTTCCCCCGACGGAGCTGCCGGAGACCTCGGAGTTGATCCGCTTCGAGCTCGAGAGCCTTGGCGCTCGGCCGATGAAGCCGGCTAGCCCGAGGGGCCGATGACTGCCTGGGTCAGGGTGGTCGCGCTGTGCAGCTTACTTGTCATGTCTGGAACGTTGGCGGCCTGGCCGCAGGATACCCAGACATGGGACCGATACCTGGATCGGCCGCGGGGACCATACCAGGGACAGGTTGTCGATGCCGAGACCAAAGCTCCGCTGGCTGGAGCCGTCGTGGTGGCACTCTGGCGACGGAACCGTGTATATCCGTTTCACTCGGTGTCAGAGAACTACGCCGTTCGAGAGACGGTCACCGATACCGAAGGACGCTTTCTCCTGGACGCCAAGGACGTGGAGGAGGGAGCTCCCCGCCGGACTTACCATCCAGAGTTCCTCATCTTTCAGCCTGGATATGGCTCGTATCCGAGGAAGTACGTATCGCCGAAAGGATTCACTGGCGGCATATTCGAACGGCCCGGCACCATCGTCGAATTGCCACGCCTTGGGGATCGGGAGGAGCGCCGGAAGCATCTGTGGCTCTTCGGCCCTCACAGCTATTCCGACAAGCCGTTTAGAGACCTGCCTGAGTTGATGCGCAGAATCAACACCGAACGAGTCGCAATCGGCCTGGAACCATATTCACCGGAGTAGCTATGAGACAGCACGTGTGGCTCGCCATTCTTTGGATCGCCTCTCTGGTATCGCCCAGTGTCGCGACTTCGTACGAGGTCCCGACGCACGAAGAGATCACGCGGATTGCCGGTAAGCGCTCGACACTGGATGAGGTTCTCCGTGTCCGGCTCGGAGTGAGCAACGGCCTTGACACAATCATTCGCGGTCAGGGTTTGACTGAATGGCTCGCTCAAGGCGGTCGCCGTGAGGACGACTTTCTCCGGTTTCTCAATCACTTTCACAACCCGCTCGCCGACTGGTCAGCAGCGGGCTTGCTAGGTAGCGTCGGCCAGTCGTCGATTCTCTGGGGCCAGAACGCCACGTTGTCGGGCTGGTCGTGGCAGGACGTTCGTAACGCCTACTTCGACGCGTTGACGAGACCGACACGCACTGACCGTGAAACGAGCCTAGCGAGAGCCTTCGAGGGCCTGGGCCGGCAGGTCCATCTCGTCCAGGACGCGGCGTCGCCAGCGCACACGCGGAATGATCCTCACGCCCTCCATAACTACGAATCCCTGGTCGAACAGGTTCAACGGCAAGACCAGAGTGCTTTCACTTCGTGGCTGGCCGGCTCCCCCGACTCGCCCGGCGTTCCCGATCCCGCCTGGCAGGCGCTGGACAGCGATCCGCTGGCACCGGTGGCCACCGCTCGGCTGATCGACACCGACCGCTACCTCGGCGGGAATCCCGCCGTCACGACAGGTGCGCTCATCGGCCTGGCCGAGTACACGAACGCGAACTTCTTCAGCGAGGACCGGATCTTCACGGAGAACGACATCGACCCGCTGAGGCGATTCCCTTACCCGAACCGGGCGAGCGTGACGGAGCAGGACTTTGATGTCGTCGCGAGGGGCGCGACCGTCAAGCGACGCTACTTCGTGAAGAGTAGCGACGGCGCCACCGGGTATCGCCTGGCCACTGTCGGACTACTCCGCGACTACCACCAGCGCTTCAACCTGGACTGGACGCGGTTCCGGGAGAGCCCCGCCCTCGACGAGGCCGTCTATCGCGACTATGCGGAGCGCTTGGTGCCCCGGGCGGTCGCGTACTCGGCGGCGCTCCTGGACTATTTCTTCCGCGGTCTCGTGATTGCATCCGGGGATGATCTGTCGTTCGAGTTCGTGAACGGCAGTGACGAGGCCATGGACGGGACGTTCACCCTGTACTACGACGATCCGAGCGACGTCCGGCGCCCCGTTCCGGGAGCCGCGTGGACGAGGGTGCTGGCGCCGTCCGGGGCCGTGGAGGACCTCAGCCTGTCAGCGCCCACCAGCCCGCCGGCGAAGGAGCCCGGGAAGTACATGCTGGTGTTTCGTGGCGCGATGGGGAGCGAGCCGGATGCGGTGGTGGGACGGCAGGTCTTCATCGAGCCGATGCTGGTGGCGCGCCTGATCAAGCGGAGCGATGGAACGCCGCATCGGGGCGCCGCCGTCCAGGCGATCGACGTGCAGACGGGAGAGGTCCTGGCCTCGGGTCTCACCGACCAGGACGGACGAGCGCGTCTTGCCTGGAAGCCCGGGAGGACGGTCCTGTTCATACCGAGCGTCAACCTCTTCCCGATGTACTGGGCGGGAGCGAGCTCGTTCTCGAGTAGCATCGAGGGGGGAAGGATCGTCCAGGCCGCGGATCTCGATGCGCAGCGAGAGGTGACCATCCCGGTTCCGCTGATCCTGGCATCCTGGCCGGAACGCATCGAGGCATGCACGGAGGTGCAACTTTTCTCGCACGTGCCACGAGGGACCTTCCAGCGCGGCGTGCTACTTGGTGATGACCGGGTCGACCTCGTAATCGTGACCTACACATCCAACCTCATCACGTTCATTCGAGACGACAACGGACAGGAAAGGGACCTTTGCGGTGTCACATCTCCCGCGTGTGTGGATCCTCGCGCCGCATTCGTCGCGGAAGATGCGAATCGAGTCGGTCAGGTGGTCGGTCACCTGATGCGCGACATGGCGTCCACACACTTCCGCCAGATCACCGATGCGGGCGGCACACCGATCGGCCCGCATATCTGCGCGACGGAGTACGCCGAGGTCGAGGTCATCCCCGTCACCGTTGCCGAGGAGTAGGCGTTGACTCGCCGGGAGCGCCGTCCTAGGATGGCGCTCCCGGATCGAGCGTGATCAGCAAACAGCTCCTCATCACCGTGCTCGCGCTAGGGATCGTCTTGCCCGCGAGCTCCTTACGCGCAGCTCCGCTGCCGGAAAGGCCTCCACCCTCAGGGTTCGCCTCCGTCAACGGCCCCACCGGCGGTCGCACCCTCGCCGGCACCTTCACCGGTAACGCCCGTTCCGCCGCCGTGGTCCTGGGCGGCATGCTGGGCGCGCTCCGCGGCTACTTCGACGGGGTGCCGGTGGTCTCGGGGGCCGTCGGCGATCCCAATGACCGTGGCATCATGGCCTTCTTCGACGCGCGCCTGCAGGGCACCCCGGTGCGTGGCGCTGCGATCGTGCAGCTCAACGACGGCGGCGGGGGCGGTGTCGCGATCCTCTTCGACCGGCCCGCCGACATCGCCCGTTCGTTCCCCGCCATGGCCCGCCAGCTCGGCGGCATCCAGGTGCCCGGCAGGGGCCCGGCCCCGCGGCCGGTGGCGCTCCAGCAGCAGAGCACCCCCGACGGCAAGGCGGCCATCGGCGTGCCGCCGGGCTGGCGTATCTCCGGGTACGCGAACGGCGCGGTGGACGTGGCGGGGCCGCAGGGCCAGATGGTGAACGTAGGCATCTACCTGCCGATCATAGTGCGCCCTAGCTTCGTGGGCCCGGTCGCCGGGGCGATCTATCTGCCCTTCATCGCCGACCCGGTTGCCGCGGTGCCAGTGGTGAGCCACGCAATCTCCCAGCAGACCGCTGCTCGGGGCGGGCAGGGGACCACCAACGTCGAGGTGCTGGAGCGCTACAACACGCCGCCGCCCACCGGCGCGGGCCAGGCCGCCTACATCTTGGCTCGCGGGCGTATCGGCGGGCGGCCGTACTACTACTTCGGTCTGGTCAACACCGCGCCCATCGACAACAACTCCTGGACCTACTACTACTCCACGGTGGCCGCACCCGATGGCGTCTTCCAGCGCGACTTCACGCTCATGCTCAACGTGTGGCGCTCGTGGTCGCTCAACCAGCAGATGCTGCGCGACCGCATGCAGGACGCCGCCAACAAGATGCGCCAGACCGGTGAGATCCTGCGCTCGGCCGCCCGCGGGCAGAGTGACGCCTACGATCGCGCCAACAAGGGCTTCAGCTACTACCTCCGCGGCCTCGAGGTGCTCGAGCATGGTCCGTCCGGCCGGCGCGGCACCTTCGATCGCGCCGAAGCCGACGCGGTGGTGAGGGCGGACCCTACGAAATTCCGCCTGGTGCCGCCGAGCCAGTACCGGACGACGGACTAGCGCGCCAGCGCCGTCTCGGCCTGCTCCAGCCAGAACGGCATCGCCATCTCGCGGTACATCGCCGCGGCGGTGGTGAGGTGCCGACGCGCCTGGTCGCCATCGCCGATGCGCCGATGGAGCACGCCGAGGCCGCGGTGGCAATGGGCGACGAGGGGTCGGGCGCCCAGCTCGGTGGCGCTCGCCAGGCCCCGCCGATAGTGCGCCTCCGCGGGGTCGAGCGATGGCGGATCGCGGTGGGCGGCAAGGTCCCCCAGCATCTGCTCGAGCGTGGCCTGCATGCGCCGCTCGTTGCAGTCCACCGCCAGGGTCATCCCCCGCTGCGCTTCGGTGACCGCCTCGTCGAGACGGCCTTCGAGGAGCAGGCCCTCGCTGAGCCAGCCTGCCAGCAGGGACAATCCGTAGCGGAAGCCCATGGCCGTCTGCACCGCGATCGCGTTCCGGAGCGCCGCGACGCCAGTTGCCACGTCGCCGGCCTGGATCCGGCCGTGGCCCCGAAGGCCGTGGAGAACCGGCAGCATGACCCCGATCGTCGCGTCCTCCCCGAGGGCGAGGGCCCGCTCGCACAGCGCCAGCCCCGCCGCGTGGTCCCCGCGGTGGTAGTGGACGAAGATCAGGTGCCCGATGGCGTGCGCGATGCCATACGGATGGCGAAGGGCTTCCGCGATGCGTAGCGCCTCCTCGCCGATCTGGATGGCGGCGGCGAACCGACCCTGCTCGGCCTCCACGCTGGCGAGCAGCGCGCGAGCGCCGACCGACGGGAACATGAGCCCGTCTCCGCGCGCCCCCGCGTGGTCCCCGTCGAGGAGCTCGAGCATCCGGTGCGCGTGCGCCTCGACCCGCGGGAACTCGCCCCAGTACATCGCGGCGGTCGCCATCGTGTAGTGGCTGGTGATGGCGACGGCGGGGTCTCCGAGGGCCTCGGCCAGCTCGAGCGCCCGCCGCCCGTATTCCCGCGCCTGGTCCGTTTGCCCGGCCAGCCAGAGATGGGTCGTGAGGCGGGTGGCCACGATCGCGATGCGGCTCGGGTCGCCCAGCCGGGTCGCCAGCTCCTCCGCCTCGAAGAGCCGCTCGAAGGACCGGAAGCCTTCGCCCGCCGCGAGCAGCACCCGTCGCAGATCGAGCCGGACGTCAATGGCGCGCTCGAGCCGCTCGCGGCCCTCGGGGAGCTGCTCGGCGGCGGCCGCCGCGTCGTCCAGATACGCGAGCGCGTCCCGGTAGGCAGATCGCTCGATGCAACGGCGGCCGGCGGCGTGCGCGTAGACGACCGCCTTGTCCCAGCGCTCGCCGTGGGTGGCATGGTGAGCGAGCCGCTCCACGTGCTCGGCGAGGCGGTCGGCGTGGAGCTCCTCGTGCGCGGTCACCAGGGCGGCGTGCAGCGCGCGGCGGCGGTCGCCCAGCAGGCTGCCGTAGGCGACTTCGTGGCTCAGGGCATGCGTGAAGGTGTATTCCAGATCGGGAAAGATCTGCGATTCGTACAGGAACTCCGCGGCCTGCAGGCGATCGAGCCCGGCGCGCAGCGTCTCTTCCGGCTCGTGCGTGATGGCCTGGAGCAAGGACAGGGGCACGTCCCGGCCGACGACGGCGGCCGCCTGGAGCAGCCGCTTGTCCTCCGGGTCCAGCCGGTCGATGCGCGCCGCGAGGATCGCCTGCGCGGTCGTGGGCAGCGGGAGCGCGCGGATCGGGCCGGCCGGGCGGTAGGCGCCGCGCGCGCCCACGAGCATCCCGGTCTCCGCCAGGGCCCGCACCGCTTCCTCGAGGAAGAAGGGGTTGCCCTGCGTGCGCTCGATGAGCAGCCGCCGGAGGGCGCCGAGGCCGGCATCCGCGCCGACCAGCTCGTCGAGCAGCTCGTCGGCGGTGCCGGCGGCCAGCACGTCGAGCCGGAGCGGCCGATAGTGAGGCTTCCCTTCCCAGGCGGGCGTGTACTCCGGGCGATGGCTGGCCAGGAGGAGCACGCGCGCCGCGGGAATGCCCTCGACCAGGGCGTCCAGGAGCGCCTGGGTCTCCGAGTCGATCCAGTGGAGGTCCTCGAAGACCAGCAGCAGGGGCTGGACCTGGCTCTCGCGCAGCAGCAGCCGCGTGAGCGCCTCGAGGGTCCGCCGCCGGCGCTCCGGGGGATCGAGACCGGCCCAGCCGGGATCATCCACCGGCACGTCGAGGAGAGTGAGCAGCGCGGGCAGCGTGGCCTCCAGCGCCGGGTCCAGGGCCCGCACCTTGCTGGTGAGCTTCTCGCGGATCTGCCGCGCATCGTCCCTCGGCTCGATCTGGGCGTGGCTCTTCAGCAGCTCGATCACCGGGAGGTAGCCGCTGTTCTTGCCGTACGAGACGGCCGCGGCCTCGAGCACGAGCCAGTCGCGGGCCCGGGGCGAGCGGGCCAGCTCCCAGATGAGGCGCGACTTGCCCAGCCCGGCTTCCCCGACGACGGCGACCACCTGGCCGTGCCCGGCCGCCGCCCGCGCCAGCGCCCCGCGGAGGAGATCGGTCTCGCCGTCGCGGCCGACGAAGCGCGTCAGGCCGCGGGTCGCGGCGGCCTGCAGGCGCGACCGGATGGGGCTCGCGCCGGTCAGCTCGAAGATCTCGACCGGATCCGGCAGGCCCTTCACGTCGGTCGGTCCGAGGGCCGCCACGTGCACGAAGTCCTCGGCCAGGGCGAGCGTCCCGCGGGTGACCCGGATCGTGCCCGGCGTCGCCATCTGCTCCATCCGGGCGGCCAGGTGCGTGGTCTGCCCCACCGCCGTGTAGTCCATGCGTAGGTCCGAACGGATGGAGCGCACGACGACCTCGCCCGAGTTGATGCCGACCCGGATCTGGACGGGGATCCCCGCGCGGAGCCGGAGCTGATCCGCCTCCCGCTTCACCGTTTCCTGCATCCGGAGCGCGGCGTAGCAGGCGCGCAGGGCGTGATCCTCGTGGGCGAGCGGCGCCCCGAAGAGCGCCATGATGCCGTCGCCCATCACCTGGTTGACCGTGCCCTCGTAACGGTGGACCGCCTCCATCATGCGCTCGAGGACCGGGTCCAGGATCTTCCGGGCCTCCTCGGGGTCCCGGCCCGCCAGCAGCTCCATCGAGCCCTTGAGGTCGGCGAAGAGCACGGTCACCAGCTTGCGCTCGCCTTCGAGCGCGCTCCGCGAGGTGAGGATCTTGTCGGCGAGGTGCCTGGGGGTGTAGGCCTGCGGGGCGGCGAACCGGGCTCCGCACTCGAGGCAGAACTTCGCCTGTGGCGGATTCTCGTGTCGGCACTGGGGACACTGCATGTCCGGGGCAGCCGAGCTTAGCGGGGCCCTCCGGGGCAGTCAAGGAGCGACCGCGGTCGCGGCGGTCCGCTAGGCGACGACGTCCGCCGTGCGGGCGCGGTAGCGCGCGTACGCGCCGCTCTCCAGATCCCGCCGGTCCTCCTCGAAGGCCTTCCGCAGCGCGCGCTGCGCCACCAGCCGGAACAGCGGCGCGATCAGCCGCTTGACGCCGCGGGCCGGGATTTCGAACGTCACCCACACCACGGCGCGGTGGGCGTTGCCCGCGAACCGGTAGAGCACGCGCAGGCCCTTGTTCGTGCCCGCGACGGCCTCGGACTGCAGGCTGCCGTCCGGCCGCCACGTGTTCAGCAGGTCGTCGGCCTGGCGCAGGCCGAGCAGGGTGACCTCCTGGCGGTAGCGGCAGTGGCGCTCGTCCTGGGCCACGATCGTGAATCGGACGCCGGCGTGCACGCCGGCGGCGGCGTGGTAGGCCATGTCGGCGAACTGCTGGCGCACTTCCTCGAGCGGCCGGTTGATCGAGCCCGACGACGTCACCCGGATGACATGGGCCATGCGAGGGCCTCCTCTATAGAGGTCTACGGCAGGCCCCGCGCGCCCGGATTCCCCGCCCACAAGCTCCGGTCTTCTATAGTAGAATCCCGCCCGTGGCTGCGCCCCTGGGCATCGACGTCCACGCGCATTTCTTCCCCGAGCGCTTCTTCCGCGCCATCGAGGCGGGCGGGGCGCCGTTCGGCGGCCAGATCGACCGGTCGAGCCCGATCGGGCCCGCCATCGACGTGAAGGGCTCCCGCACCCCGCCGCTCGAGGCGCGCTACTACGACGTGCCCCGGCGCGTGGCCTCCATGAACAAGCAGGGGGTGGCCGTCCAGGCCCTGTCGCTCACCGCGCCGATGGTCTACTGGGCCCAGGGCGATTTCGGCGCCCGGCTGGCGCGCGAGTGGAACGACGGGGCCAGCGCCGCGCACACCGCCTATCCCGACCGCTTCGTGGTCTGCGCCACGCTGCCGATGCAGGACACCGCGCAGGCGCTGGCCGAGGTGGATCGCGCGGCGCGGCTGCCCGGGGTGCGCGCGGTCTACATGGGCACCAACGTCAACGGCCGCAACCTCTCCGACCCCGCGTTCTTCCCGGTGTTCGAGCGCTGCCAGGCGCTGGGGCTGCCGGTGGGGCTGCACCCGTTCAACGTCAACGGGGCGGAGCGCCTGCGGCCCTACTACCTGACCAACCTGCTCGGCAACCCGTACGACACCGGCATCGCGGTGGCCCACCTCATCTTCGGGGGCGTGCTGGATCGGCTGCCGAAGCTGCAGGTGATCCTGCCGCACGCGGGCGGCACGTTCCCGCTGGTGTGGGGGCGGCTCCAGCGCGGGCAGAAGGTCCGGCCGGAGGCGAACAAGGCCGCGCGGAAGCCGGTGAAGGCCTACCTGCGCCGGTTCACCTACGACACCATCAGCCACGACGCGGGCGCCCTGCGGTATCTCATCGCCACGGTGGGCGCGGACCGGGTGATGCTCGGCACCGATTTCTGCTTCGACATGGGCTACGAGCGCCCCCTCGACGTCATCCGCGACAAAGCGGTCAAGCTCTCGCGGGCCGACCAGGCCAAGGTCGTGCGCGAGAACGCCGCCCGACTGCTGCGCCTCCGCTGAGGCCAGGGCTCGGGGCGTGAGCGCCGAGTTCTGGATCGCGCAGTCGTTCAACGGCATCTCCTACGGCGCGCTCCTCTTCCTGCTCGCCAGCGGCCTCTCCCTCATCTTCGGCGTCATGCGCATCGTCAACCTGGCCCACGGCTCCTACTTCATGCTGGGCGGCTACGTCGGGCTCACGGTGGCGCTGCGCACCCAGAGCTTCGTGCTGGCGTGCCTGGCGGGCGCGGTGGCCATCGCGCTGGTCGGCATCGGCATGGAGCGCTTCTTCCTGCGCCGGCTGCGCGGCGAGGTGCTCGGCCAGGTGCTGATGACCATCGGCTTCGCGCTGATCTTCCAGGACCTGGCCCTGCTGATCTGGGGCGGCGACCCCTACACGGTGCCGATCCCGAAGCTGCTGACCGGGACCGTGCGCGTGGGCGGCGCGGTGTTCCCGATCTACCGCATCTTCATCGTGGCCGTCGCGGTCGTGGTGGGGCTGGCCCTGTGGCTGGCGATGGACCGCACGCGCGTGGGCGCCATGATCCGCGCCGCGGTGGACGACGCCGAGATGGCCCAGGGCGTCGGGATCAACGTGCCGCGCGTGTCGCTCGCCGTCTTCGCGCTGGGCGCCGGCCTGGCCGCGCTGGGCGGCGTGATCGGCGGCGGCTTCCTCGGGGTCTACCCGGGCGCGGACTTCGAGGTGCTGCCCTACGCCTTCGTGGTGGTCATCGTGGGCGGGCTCGGCAGCCTGCCCGGCGCGGTGGCCGGGAGCCTGCTGGTAGGCCTGCTCGACAACTTCGGCAAGGCGCTCTTCCCCGAGCTGTCCTACTTCACGCTCTTCGCCCCGATGGCGATCATCCTCGCCCTCCGGCCGACGGGCCTCTTCGGCCGCATATGATCCGGCGCCGCGCGCTGCTCGCGGCGGGGGTGATCGCGGTCCTCGCGCTGATCGGCCCCTGGCTGCCCGCCTACCCGCTCACCGTGCTCACCCAGGCGGTCATCTTCGCCATCCTGGCCATGAGCCTCGACGTGCTGCTGGGCTACACCGGCCTCTCCTCGCTCGGTCACGCCGCGTACTTCGGGGTGGGGGCCTACGTGGTCGCCATCATGACCACCGAGCACCAGATGGGCCTGCTCGCCTGCCTCGCGGCCGGCGTGGCGCTGGCCACCCTGACCGCGGCGGTCTTCGGCCTGTTCGCCATCCGCGCCACCGGCACCTACTTCCTCATGATCACGCTCGCGCTCGGGATGGTGATCTGGGGGCTCGCCTATCGCTGGGTGTCGCTGACCAAGGGCGACAACGGCATCGCGGGCATCCCGCGGCCGACCCTGCTCGGCATCGAGCTGATCGCGCCGGTGCCCTTCTACTACTTCTGCCTGGCGTGCGCCGTCCTGGCCTGGGTGCTGATGGGCCTGCTCGTGATCTCGCCGTTCGGCCTCGGGCTGCGCGGCATCCGCGGCAGCGAGGGGCGCATGCAGGCCCTCGGCTACAACGTGTGGCTGCACAAGTACACCGCCTTCGTGCTCTCGGGCGTCTTCGGCGGCTTCTCGGGCACGCTCTGGGCCTACTACAACGGCTTCGTCAGCCCCAACGACGTCCAGCTCGTGACCTCGGTGGAGACGCTGCTGATGGTGGCGCTCGGCGGTTCCGGCACCCTGATCGGCCCCGCGCTGGGCGCCGGCATCATCGTGTTCCTCCGGAACTTCGTCAGCGTCTACACCAAGCGCTGGCTGCTCATCCTGGGCGGCGTCTACATCGGCGTGATCCTCTTCGCCCCGAGCGGCCTCGTCGGCGCCCTGCGCGGCCGCCGCCGGTGAACAGGCCCCCTCACCCTGCCCTCTCCCCCTTCGGGGGCGAGGGTTCCACCTCCTACCTCACCCTCTCCCCACCGGGGAGAGGGCAGGGTGAGGGGCCGAGGCCGGTGAGGGGCCGGGGTCGATGATCAACCACGCGCTGCACCTCGACGGGGTCTGCCGCGCCTTCGGCGGCCTGCAGGCGGTGGATGGGGTGACGCTCACCGTCCGCCCGGGCGAGCGCCGCGCGCTCATCGGCCCCAACGGGGCGGGGAAGACCACGCTCTTCAACCTGATCGCGGGGGCGATGCCGGTCACGTCGGGGCGCGTCGCGCTGTTCGGGCGCGACGTGACGCACGCCCCCGCGCACCGGCGCGCCGCGCTCGGCCTCGCGCGCACGTTCCAGATCACCAATCTGTTCCCGGATCTGAGCGTGCTGGAGAACTGCCTGCTCGCGGTGCAGGCGCACACCCCGCAGCGCTTCTCGATGCTCCGCCCGGTGGGGAGCTATCCGGCCCTGCTCGAGCGGGCGCGGGCGTCGCTCCAGCGCCTCGAGCTGGAGAACCTCGCCGGCGCGGTCGTGCGCAACCTCTCCCACGGCGAGCAGCGGCAGCTCGAGATCGCGCTGGCCCTGGCCGGGCAGCCGCGCGTGCTGCTGCTGGACGAGCCCACCGCCGGCCTCTCGCCCGCGGAGTCGCGGCTGATGGCCGGGCTGCTGCGGCGGCTCGATCCCGAGATCACCGTGCTCATGATCGAGCACGACATGGACATCGCGCTGGAGCTGTCCGAGATGGTCACGGTGCTGCACTACGGCCGGGTCATCGCCGACGGGCCGCGCGAGCAGGTGAAGGCCGACCCGCAGGTGAAGGAGATCTACCTTGGCGCTTGAGGTGGAGGGCGTCCACACCTACTACGGCGAGAGCCACGTGCTGCAGGGCATCTCGCTGCGGGTGAACCCGGGCGAGGTGCTCGCCATCCTGGGCCGGAACGGGATGGGCAAGACCACGCTGATCCGCACCATCGTGGGCTTCACCCCGCCGCGCGCGGGCCGGGTGGTCTACGAGGGCACCGAGACCACGCGGCTGCCCCCGTTCCGGATGGCGGCGCTGGGCATGGCCCTGGTGCCGCAGGGCCGGCGCGTCTTCCCCTCGCTGAGCGTGCGGGAGAACCTCGACGTGGCCCGCCGCGGCGAGGGACGGTGGAGCCTCGAGCAGGTGTACGCTCTCTTCCCGCGGCTGCGCGAGCGGGCCGGCAACCGCGCCAACAAGCTCTCGGGCGGCGAGCAGCAGATGCTGGCGATCGGGCGGGCGCTCATGTCCAACCCCGACCTGCTGCTGATGGACGAGCCGACCGAGGGCCTGGCGCCCCTGCTGGTGCGCGAGGTCGGGCGGGTGATCTCGGAGCTCAAGCGGAGCGGGCTGTCGATCCTGCTGGTGGAGCAGAACCTG
>Ga0187892_10003753_pt1 | contig 27015 bp, 32 predicted proteins | sample MA1701073metaG_FD_139345 | JGI IMG/M metagenome (GOLD analysis project Ga0187892, IMG submission 139345) | Bio-ooze microbial communities from a basaltic lava cave in the Kipuka Kanohina Cave System on the Island of Hawaii, USA - MA170107-3 metaG ... | reverse complement strand
TAAGACGACTTCGACGGGTAAGATCTCGCGTTGGCTCGCCGACAATCAGGAACGCAAGCCGCTGCTTGTCTCGACCGACGTTTATCGACCTGCCGCGCGTGAACAGTTGAAAGTTGTCGGCGATGCGGTAAACGTCGCGGTTTACGAAGCAAAAGAGACGAACGATCCGATGGCGATCGTTAGCGGCGCTGTAAAACACGCGACCGAATTCGGCTTTGACACGTTGATGGTCGACACGGCCGGCCGCCTGCATATCGACGATGAGTTGATGGCCGAGCTCGAGTCGATCAAGGCCGAGACGAAACCGATCGAAGTTTTATTTGTCGCCGATGCGATGACCGGACAGGATGCCGTTAATTCGGCGCAGACGTTTCACGAACGCGTCGGAATTACCGGCGTCGTCCTTACAAAAATGGACGGCGATGCACGTGGCGGTGCGGCGTTGTCGATCAAACAAGTTATCGGTCAGCCGGTGAAATTTGTCGGCGTCGGCGAAAAATACGACGCGATCGAGCCGTTTTATCCCGACCGCATCGCGCAACGCATACTCGGCATGGGCGACGTGCTCACGCTGATCGAGGAAGTCCAGGGCAAGATCGACGAGCAGGAAGCGCAAGAAAGCTTGCGTAAAATGACGACGAATCAGTTTACGCTCGAAGATTTTCGCAACCAGCTTGGACAATTTAAGAAGCTCGGCTCGATGTCCAAACTGATGAAGATGCTGCCAGAACAAATGACCGGCGGCATGCAAATAACTGACGAGCAATCTGAGCTTGTCGATCATCAGATGAAGCGCACCGAGGCGATCATCGGCTCGATGACGCGAACTGAAAGAAATAATTACAAGGTCATCGACGCCAGTCGCAAAACGCGAATCGCCGGCGGTTCGGGTTCGACGATCGGCGAAGTCAATCAGCTTCTGCGTCAATACGAGCAGATGCGCAAAATGATGGTGAAGATGAATAGCGGCGGTCTGTTTGGCGGAATGGCACGCAAGATGGCCGGTGGTTTAGCCGGTGGTTTGGGCAATATGCTTGGTGGCGGCTCGAATCCGCTCGCAATGCTCGGCGGCGGTTCTGCGATAGATTATTCAGATGACGATTCAAACGGTTCGTCAAAAAGTATAAAGAAGAAGAAAAGACACAAGAAAAAACGTTAGTGGTCAGTGGTCAGTGGACAGTGGACAGTGGTTGTCCGGCTGACCACTGACCACCAGCCACTGACCACTGACAAAATTATGTTAGCAATCAGTTTAATGAGAATGGGCGCGAAGAAAAGACCTTTCTACCGCGTCGTTGTTAAGGAAAAGCGTTCAAAGCGCGATGGCAAGTATCTTGAGAATCTCGGGACATACGATCCGCTTGCTGATCCGGCGGATGTGAAGTTAAATCACGACCGTATTCAGTATTGGATCGGCGTCGGCGCGCAGCCGAGCGAGACTGTCGCGAGTTTGATCAAAGCGAATCCGGTGATGTCGGACGAAGAGCGCGAAGCAATGATGTCCGCTCGTGCCGAGAAAAAGGCCGCCGCCGAAGCCGTAAAAGCCGAGGCGAAACGCGCCGAAGCCGAGCGGCTGGCAGCCGAAAAAGCAGAAGCCGAAAAGGCCGAGGCTGAGAAAGCTGCGGCTGAAGCAGAAGCTGCTCCGGCAGAAGAAACTGCGGCACCGGAAGAAGTTGCTGTTGATGCGGCACCTGCAGAAACTGTTGAGTCTGCTCCTGCTGCTGAAGAAGTTGCCGAGGCTTCGGCTACAGAAGAAGTTGCTCCGGCGGAAATCGCTGATGCGGAACCTGCGGCTGAGACGAAAGAAGAAGGCGAGGCTGCGGCTTAAGTCAATTTATTTCGATGAAAGAAGCTGTCGAAAAAATTATCAAGTCGCTGACCGGTGAACCGGAAATGGTTCAGGTCGATGAGTTTGCCGACGGGAAGAATGTTCGCATCGAGGTTCGCGTGGCTGAGGGCGACATGGGCCGCGTCATCGGTCGCGAAGGGCGAACCGTGAAGGCGATTCGCAGCATTTTGTTTGCGGCGGGTCATAAGCACGGAAAGCGGTTTCATCTCGACCTCGTCGAAGACTGATGGACGATCTGGTCGCGATCGCACGCGTCGTAAAACCGCGTGGGCTGAAAGGCGAAGTCGTTGCCGACATTCTAACGGATTTTCCCGATCGGTTCGATGACCTCGAAAATGTTATAGCCGTGATGCCCGACGCGGCGCGGCGTGAATTGAAAATTGAAGATCATTGGTTTCAGCAGAATCGTGTTGTGCTCAAGTTTGCAGATCACGATTCGGTCGAACAGGCTGAAACTTTACGCGGAGCCGAGATCTGCGTCGCTGAACACGCTGCTGTCGAGCTCGAGAGAGGCGAATATTTTGACTGGCAACTCGCGGGTTGCAAAGTCGAAACGATCGACGGAGCGACTGTCGGCGTCGTTCGGGAGTTAATGCGAACCGGCGGAACAGAGATCTTGGTAGTCGATGGCGACAAAGAGTATTTGATTCCGTTTGCCACCACGATTTGTGTCGAGGTCGATGTTGAAAACAAATTGATTCGTATCGATCCGCCGGAAGGTCTTTTGGAGTTTTGACGTTGGCGAGCAGGGATGCTCGCCGCTCCAGTCATGAAAATTGATGTTTTGACAATCTTTCCAGAGTTTTTTGAGCAGGTCTTCGACTTTGGGATAGTTCGCAGGGCAAAGTTGGCGAACATCGTTGAGATAAACGTCCACGACATACGCGAATTTGCCGTGGACAAACACAAGATGGTCGATGATCGGCCGTTTGGCGGCGGCGACGGAATGGTTTTGAAGCCTGAGCCGATATTCGCCGCGATTGAAAATTTCGTTGGGACGAGCGAACGCGACACATATGCAAACGGTACGCGAGTTGTGCTGTTGACGCCGCAGGGCAAGCCTTTTAAGCAGTCACTCGCAAAAAGTTTTGCCGACGAGGCAAACCACGTCGTGTTGATCTGCGGTCGATATGAAGGCGTCGATGAACGCGTCAACGAAGCGCTCGTAACGGACGAAATATCGATCGGCGATTACGTGCTTTCGGGCGGCGAGGCGGCGGCGGTAGTAGTTGTTGATAGCATCGTGAGATTGTTACCGGACGCGCTTGGCAGCGAAACTTCGGCGGAGAACGAATCGTTTTCGCAATCGATGTTGGACTGTCCGGTTTACACGCGACCTGCGGAATTTCGCGGGATGAGCGTCCCGCAGGTTTTGTTAGACGGCCATCATGCCGAGATAGAAAATTGGCGCCGAGAAAAGGCGCTCGAAAAAACGAGACGCGTAAGGAGCGATCTCTTGACAGGAGAAAATGGTGAAAGTGGATAGATAGTTCCAAGTTCAACGTTCCAAGTTCAAGGTTAACAAAACTTGGAACTTTGAACCTGGAACTTTGAACCTATCTATCGACCTCTGGCCGAAAGGATAAAAATGAACAGACTTGATATCGTCGAAAAGACACAACTAAAAGAGAAGACGCCGGCATTTCAACCGGGCGACACGCTGCGTGTGCACGTGCGCATTAAAGAAGGGAACAAGGAACGTCTGCAGGCGTTCGAAGGAATTTGTATTGCACGCAAACACGGCGGCGCTCGTGAAACGGTGACGGTTCGCAAGGTGAGTTTTGGCGTCGGCGTCGAGCGAATCTTCCCGCTGCACGCAACGGTCGTCGATCACATCGACGTGATTCGTCGCGGTAAAGTTCGCAGAGCAAAACTTTATTACTTGCGCGATCTTCGCGGTAAGGCTGCACGTATTAAAGAAAAAGATACGCGTGCCAAAGGCAAAAAAGCTACAGAATAACGTCGGAGATTTTTTGAGATGAACGACGCGGAGAATATCGATTCGCTTATGAAAGACGAATCGGATCTCCGCGTTTCTTTGTTTGATAACTTTACGGTTGAATGCATTGGCTGGGTCTTCGAAGATCAAGCGCGCACCGAAGGTTATCGATCTATTGCCGGCGTCGATGAAGTTGGCCGCGGCTGTCTGGCCGGGCCTGTTGTTGCTGCGGCGTGCATTCTCAACTGCGACAAGCCGCTTCCGAATAAGCTGGACGATTCGAAAAAACTCGACGCTGCAACTCGCGAAGAGATCGCGGCCGAGTTAAAAGAAATTTGCATAGCATACGCGATCGGCCAGATCGAGGCCGACGAGATCGACCGCATCAACATTCTCGAAGCTACAAAAAAAGCTATGCTGGCCGCGATCAATTCGCTAATGCCGTCTGCCGATTATCTGCTGATCGACGCGCTGAGATTGAAACAGACCTCGATACCGCAGAGAGCGATCATCAAGGGCGACTCGGTCTCGGCGTCGATAGCCGCAGCGTCGATTCTCGCAAAAACATATCGCGACGAGCTGATGTGCCGATACGACACTGAATTTCCCGGCTACGGTTTTGCGAGTCACAAAGGCTACGCGGCGCCGATTCATCTCGACGCTCTTAAACAACACGGAGCATGCCCGATACACCGCAAAACCTTTCGCGGTGTTTTGTAAAGTGTAATCGCAGTTGGTCAGTTTAGACTTGACGCATTTCTGCGTCTCTCTGTGAAAGCTGCATGTCTTATGCTTCCTTTTCACTCTTTGCGTCTTGCGTTAGGTAAGATATTTTCACGCAACGTCGTAAGGAAAAAAATGATCTTTGCGACTTTTCGACCTTCGCTGCTTTGCGTTGAAATGGATTTTGTCCGATATAATTAAACCCGGATTACGCGATAGGAGCTTTTATCCTATTTTTCTTCCTTTGCGTTCTTTGCGGCTTTGCGTGAAAAAAATCTTTTATCTCACGCAAAGACGCAAAGAGAGGCAAAGAAATCATAAAGAAGAAACCAAAAGAGACATCATTACTCTTTCTAATGCTTAATCTGGGTTAAAGCAAGTTATGAATTTTGAACTTTCCGAAGAGCAGTTGCAGATCAAGGCAAGCGTGCGCGAATTTGCCGAGAGTGAAATCAAACCGCAGGTTATGGAGTGGGACGAGTCGCAGCATTTTCCAGACGAGCTGCGACCAAAACTCGCTGAGCTAGGCTTGCTCGGCGTCGTTTTTCCCGAGGAATACGGCGGTGCGGGAATGGGTTATGTCGAATACGTGGGCGTCATCGAAGAGATCGCACGCGTGTGCGGTTCGGTCGGTTTATCGGTCGCTGCGCACAATTCGCTTTGCTCCAATCACATCTACATGTTTGGCAGCGAGGAACAAAAGCGTAAGTATCTCGTCCCGCTCGCACAAGGCGAGAGTTGGGGAGCTTGGGGTTTGACCGAGTCGCAAGCCGGTTCGGATTCCGCCGGGACGCGGACAAATGCGATCCGCTCGAACGGCGGTTGGAAAGTTAATGGCTCGAAAAATTTCATCACGCACGCGCTCGCTTGTCAGACACTCGTCGCGGTCGCGGTGACGGATAAAGCGAAAGGTAATCGCGGAATTTCGGCTTTTATTTTCGACAAGACGATGGAAGGTTTTCGCGGCGACAAAAAAGAGAACAAGCTCGGAATGCGGGCGTCGGAAACGGCGTCAGTTGTTTTTGAAGACTGTTACGTGCCGGAAGAAAATTTACTTGGGCTGGAAGGCGAGGGATTTTTGCAATGTATGCAGGTTCTCGACGGAGGTCGGATTTCGATCGCGGCGCTCGCGGTCGGCATTGCCCAAGGCGCTTACGAAGCCGCCGTGAAATATGCAAAAGAGCGGCAGCAATTCGGCAAGCCGATCGCTGAGTTTCAGGCCATTCAATTCAAACTCGCCGACATGGCAACGCAGATCGAGTGTGCGCGACTGCTCACGTTACAAGCCGCCGCGACAAAAGACGCCGGCAAAACCGTGACGCAAAAGTCGGCGATGGCGAAACTTTACGCTTCGGAAACTGCTGTCCGAGTTGCCGAGGAATCGGTGCAGATTCACGGCGGTTACGGTTACACAAAAGATTATCCGGCGGAAAAATACTGGCGAGATTCCAAACTCTGCACCATCGGCGAAGGCACGAGCGAGATTCAGCGACTCGTGATCGCAAAACACTTGTTGAAAGGGATGTAAAAGCATATTCTAAAGGTATTCTAAAAAAAGGAGAAAAGTTATGAGTACAAGCACAGCAACGGCTCCCGGTAGATTGGCTACGGCTTTTTTGGCCGAATTGGAGAACGAGGCAAAGACTGCTCGCGCGTGTCTCGAACGCGTTCCGGCCGATAAGTTCGACTGGAAGCCGCACGAAAAATCGATGACGTTTGGGCGTCTCGCGGCGCACGTCGCGGAGATGTTCGGCTGGACAAAAGAAACGCTGACGCAAGACGTGTTGGATTTCGCGGCCGGCGATTACACGCCCTTTGAACCAAAATCGACTGACGAGCTACTTGAGTTTTTTGACAAACACATCGCTGACGCAAAGGCCGCGCTCAGCGAAACTTCGGACGAAACTTTTATGACGCCGTGGACGATGCGAAACGGCGAGCAGGTTTATTTCACGATGCCAAAGGTCGCCGTGATGCGCACCTTTGTGATGAATCACATCATTCATCATCGCGGCCAGCTTTCGGTCTATCTGCGGCTCAACGACATTCCCGTCCCGTCGATCTACGGGCCGTCGGCTGACGAAGGGCAGATGTAAACAAGTCAAAAGTAAAAAGTTAAAAGGCAAAAGTGGCGGGTCGTATGGCTCGCCATCTTTTTTTTTAAGCCCAATAATGTCAAAATTATCGTCGAGGCGATTTTATGAGCGAAATAAAATTTACCGCGATTTACGAAAAAGCTGAAGAAGGTGGCTACATCGGCTACGTTGCTGAGTTGCCGGGAGCGAATACGCAAGGCGAGACCATTGAAGAAACTCGTGAAAATCTGAAAGAGGCCGTGTCCCTTTTGCTCGATTGTTACCGCGAAGAAGCTGATAAAAGACTTTCTATAAACACCGAATCGAGAAAAGAAGAACTTATACTACAAGCTGCTTAAGTGAAACTTCGCAATCTCATCAAGCATCTTGAAACACACAGCTGCCTTTTTCTAAGACAGGGCGGAAATCACACTGTTTATAAAAATCTCGATAATGGCAAGATGACAACTGTTCCCAGGCATCGAGAAGTGAAGGAGAATCTTGTAAAGAAGATTTGCGATGATCTCGGCATAGAACAGCCATCGAAGAAACAATGATCGATATTTCACAAATTATCGATGGAAATATCCGTGACATTGCGCGGGCAATCACAGATGTCGAGAACGGCGGCAGTGAAGCGGCCGAGCTGATGAAAGCCATCTTTCCAAGCACCGGAAATGCTGAAATAATTGGAATTACAGGCTCGCCCGGCGCAGGAAAGTCGTCGCTCGTCGATAAGCTTGCGCTTCTTTATAAAGACAAAGGCGAGCGTGTCGGCATCGTCTGTGTCGATCCGTCGAGCCCGTTTTCAGGAGGCGCGATTTTAGGTGATCGCATTCGGATGGCGACGCTCGGGCTTGATAAGAATGTTTTCATACGCTCGATGGCGACGCGTGGAAATCTTGGTGGACTGTCGCGTGCGACGGTCGATGCGGTTGCGATCTTGGACGCCGCGGGCTTTAACAAAATAATTGTCGAGACGGTCGGCGTCGGTCAGGACGAAGTCGAGATCGTAAAGACAGCCGACGTTTCGGTTGTCGTGCTCGTGCCCGGAATGGGCGACGACATTCAGGCGATCAAGGCCGGGATCATGGAGATCGGCGACGTTTTTGTCATCAACAAGGCCGACCGCGAAGGCGTTCTCCGCACACAAAAAGAGCTCGAAGCTCTGTTATCACTGGCTCATCGCCCCGATATGTGGAATCCGCCGATCATAAAAACCATCGCAACCGAGAGCAAAGGCATCGACGATCTATCGGCTGCGATCGCGAGTTATCTTGAATTTCAATCAAGCGACTCGCACACGAATGAGCGACGTCAGGCTATCGCGCGTTGGCGTCTGACCGAATTGCTCCGCGAACGGCTTTTGTCCGACTTGCTGAGTAAAAACGGAACCGGCCAACGGCTCGATGACATTGCTGCACGCATCGCTGAAAAGTCTCTCGATCCATATTCGGCGGTGGAAGAGATCATTGCAGAAGCCCGCACGAAGTAAGGGCACTGTTCGACGATGGTTCCGGCGGGATTTCTCATATAATCTAAAGTTGAATTGTGCTGTGAGTGCCCTTACTTCGTGCGGGCTTCTGCATCAAAATTATGAAGATCAACCATTTAGGCATTGCAACAAAAGGCATCGACGAGGCGTTGAAGTTCTGGTCCGACGCGCTTGGCCTCGAGAATGTTCACACCGAAATCGTCGAAGACCAAAAAGTAAAAGTTGCGATGCTGCCGATCGGCGAGAGCCGCGTCGAGCTGCTGGAGGCGACGAGCGACGACTCGCCGATAAGTAAGTTTTTAGAAAAACGTGGCGGCGGCATACATCATATTGCCGTCGAGGTCGATGACATCGAGGCTGCGCTACAGAAGCTTAAGTCCAATGGCATGAGGCTGATAGATGAAAGCCCGCGTGTCGGTGCCGAGGGCTGTCTTGTCGCGTTCGTCCATCCTTCATCGTCAAACGGCGTCCTGGTCGAACTCGTCCAAACCGTAAAATAACAACATTTCATTGGTTGATTCCGCGTCTCTTTGCTAATATAGCCGTTTGACATTCAGCAGATTTTTGTAAGAGAGGAATTTTAAATTGAGTAATTTAGGTAAAGGACTTATTTTGGTCGGCGTCGTTTTGGCGATCGGGCTCGGCCTCGTGATATGGAAAAAGAACGTCGGTGCGTCGCACACGTCGTTTAACAAGGTCACTCGCGAAGAGATCGAGATCTTGTTGGCCGATGTTCAAAAGACAAATCCGATGGCGCTAAAGCGGCTTGCGGAAGACCCCGAAAACAAAAAGAAACAGATCGAGAGCTTGACGCAGATGATGGCATTCGCGAGCCAGGCTAAGCGCGAAGGCTTGACCGAGGAAGCGGTAAACAAGCAGGAGCTCGAGAATATTCGCGCCGAGGTTTTGGCTGTGAATTACGACCGTGAGATCAACAAGGATGCCGGTCCGATGCCGCCATTCGGTTTTATCGGCGAAGAGCAAATTAACGCCTACTGGGAAAACACCGCTCCGCAAACGACTCCGACTTTTTGGGACAAGATCGGTCTCGGCGATAAAACGGAAACGCGTTCGCACGAGGACGAATTCACCGATTTTCTAAACGCTAAGATCGAGATTCTCAAAAAACAGAATCCCGAAATGGCAGATCGCGAGATCAGCGAAGAAGAAAAAACTCAGGCACGCGAGGTTTTTGCGAAAACGCGAATTTACAAAGCCGAGTTTGAGCAAAAGGCGAAATCCGGCGAACTGTCGAAAGAATTTGTCGATAAAACAAATCTTCAGGTCAAGCTACAGCAGGCGGCATTTCTCTCGCGACTATATACGGACAAAGTCACCAATCAACTAAAAGTCACCGACGAAGAGGTCGATAAATATATCGCCGAACACCCGGAACTCAATCCGGCCGAAAAACGAGCGAAGGCGCAGGAGATTCTCGATCGTGTGAAAGCGGGCGAAGATTTTGCGGCGTTGGCGAATGAGTTTTCTCAGGATCCGGGCAACAAAGGCGCTGACGGCAAAGGCAACGGCGGACTTTACGCCGATGTGCCAAAAGGCAGAATGGTCGCACCATTTGAAGCGGCGGCGCTGGCACTCGAAGCCGGACAAGTTTCGCCCGAGCTTGTCGAGACCGACTTTGGTTTTCACATCGTAAAGCTCGATCGTAAACTCGGCCCGACGCCGAAAAAAGAAAAGAAGGCCGACGAGGACGACGCGGCACCGGCTGCCGATGGCGAGACCTACGACGTTCGGCATATTCTGATTACGACGGCGACAAAAGATCCCGCCGATCCGACGGCGCGCGAGATGCCGGTCAAGGACTTTGTTCGCGCCAAACTCGAAAAAGAAAAGCAGGACAAACTTCTCAAAGACCTGATCGCGTCGAACGGTGTGACGGTTGCAGAAGATTTTACGATCCCGACGGTTACCGAGGAGCAGATTCAACAGATGCAGCAAAAACAGCGAATGCAGCAGATGCCGCAGGGAATGCCGCCGCCGGATGCCCCGCCGACCGACGGCAAACCTGCCGCCGAGCCGAAAAAGCCGGAAGGCAAGAAGAAGTAATTCGTGAATCGTAAATTGTGAATAGTGAGGGACGACTTGTAAATCGTCCCTCGTTTTTTGAGATGAGTAAATACGAAATTATCATCTATTGGAGCAAAGACGACGAAGCATTTGTTGCAGAGGTTCCCGAACTTCCAGGCTGCATGGCCGACGGTGAAACTTATCAGGAGGCACTTGCCAACGCCGAAGTAATAATCGCCGAATGGCTGGAAACCGCCCGCGAGCTTGGTCGCACGATACCGGAGCCGAAAGGGCGACTTGTTTACGCTTAATAATTACAAAATGGAACAAGTAAAGATCGGAATTATCGGCGGCAGCGGTTTGTATCAGATGCCGGAGCTTGAAAATGTGCGCGAACAACTCGTCGAGACGCCGTTTGGCGGGCCGTCGGATGCGTTTATTATCGGCGAGCTCGAGGGCGTGACGGTCGCGTTTTTGCCGCGTCACGGGCGTGGACATAAATTCACGCCGACCGAGGTTCCCTATCGCGCGAACATCTACGCGATGAAGCTGCTCGGCGTCGAATACATTCTGTCGGTCTCGGCCGTCGGCAGCTTGCAGGCGAAATACGCGCCGATGGATTTCGTGATTCCCGATCAGTTCTTTGACCGCACGCGAGCGAGAGCAAAGGAATCGACATTCTTTGGCGAAGGCATTGTCGCTCACGTGACGTTTGCTCATCCTGTGTGCAGTGAGCTTGGTGACATTCTCGAAGCGAGCTGCAAGACCGTCGATAGCCTCAACGTCCATCGCGGCGGAACTTACATTTGCATGGAAGGCCCTGCGTTCTCGACCAAAGCCGAGTCAAACGTCTATCGCTCGTGGGGAATGGACATTATCGGGATGACCAACCTGCAAGAAGCCAAACTCGCCCGCGAAGCCGAGATCGCCTACGCGACGCTCGCACTCGTTACCGATTACGACTGCTGGCACGAGGAACACGATTCAGTGAATTTGGATATGGTCATCGGCTATCTGACCAACAACGTCCGCAACGCCCAGCTCGTCTTAAAAGAAGCCGTCAAGCGTGTCGCTGCGAAGACAACACCGAATCAATTCGCCGGTGCAACCAAGAACGCGATCTTTACACAGCCCGATCACTGGCCCGCAGAGACTGCGAAGAAATTGGAAGCAATTATCGGAAAATATGCATCTTAATGTTACTATTCGTTTGAGGTAATTTTATGAACCAGATTTTCATTCCGCCCATGTCAAAAGCAAAGGAAGCCTCGATGTCAAAGAGACTCGATCTCTATCTTTCGCAGATACGAAAAAACGTAGTCGAAGCTAAGGAAATACTAAAAGAGTCCGAGAAATTGAAGCGCTCTGGAGACCGTGCGTATATTCGAGCCAAAAAAGCTGTAGAATCTCTCGCAAACTATTAATCCACTGGATGTTAGAAAAGTTTTTCCAAGCCTTTAAGGATTTGGTATTCGTTCTTGAGTTGTCAAAGCGAAACGCTGATGATGTCAGGGAGCTTCGCCGAAGAACTGATGATTTGTCTCTTTTGGTAGAGCGATTGGCTTACGAGATTGCGCGCGTTCGAGAAAACGAAGCCCACGAACGTGAAAAACTTCTCCTTCGTTTGGAAAATAAATCCATCAAGTCAAAGTCTTTGCCGCGCAAAAAGTAAAGCCTCATCAGCACTCGAGATTGGATCGGCTGAGAGTGTGAAGAAACTTGAGGCTATTCCTGGGAAGTATAATTGAGGAGCGGCTACTGTGTTGCAGTAGCTCGAATGCAGGAATGAGAATGAAGATACCTGTTTTAGCACTTGCAGCGATCTTGTTGGTCTGTTCCTCGGCCGAAGCCCAAAGGCCGATGCCGGAAGGAGCCAGTGATTTTTTTAAGGAACTTGGTGGGTTGAGCTTTTCACGGAACAAAGTTCATCTTTTACAACGGATCGCCGGAAATACCGAGGCTTTAATGTTTGTCGCCATTGGCGACCGGTCAACTTTTTGACCGTTTCAAACATCATTTACACAATGAAATTTATATCGGCAATCATTCTGGCACTTACTATCCTCGGACTGACAGCTTTTGCACAACGCAATGTAACGCCCGCGATCGATCGTGATCCTCAGCTTGAGGCGGATGCGAAGCACAATCTCGACGTCGCGCGGCAATATTTCTCGCCGCTCAAAAAAGCTTATAAGTCCGTAATTTACCGCTTTGAAGAAACTTTTGCCGCCTATCCCGAATTCTCCAAGATGGACGAATTCCTCTATCTCGCCGGAATGAGCAGCCACTATCTGTCGGAGGGCAAAGGAAAGCAGAAGATCGATCTTAAGAGCGAGCGTGATAAACAATTTGCGCCCGCCAAGCTCAAAGAAGACGCGATCGCTTATCTCACGACGGTCGTCGAAAAATATCCCGACAGCAAGTTTGTCGCCGACGCCAAAAAGACGCTCGCCCTATTACAACCCGCAAAGTAAAGCCTCTTGCATCGCAAAAACCTGCCTTGGCGTGTAGAATAATCAGTGTTCAGTGGCCGGTGTTCAGTTGTCAGAGAAGCAATTTCTCTGTCAACTGACCACTGTCCACTGACCACTATTTTTTATGTCATTAACAGTTGTTGGCTCGGTTGCGTTTGATGCGTTGGAGACGCCGTTTGGCAAGTGCGAGCGAATTCTTGGTGGTGCGGCGACGCACTTTGGCTTATCGGCGAGCTTTTTTACGAAGGTGAATGCGGTCGGCGTCGTCGGCGGTGATTTTGGCGATGAAGAATGGGCGGTTTTTAAGCGTCACGCGATCAATACGGACGATGTCGAGGTCGTCGCGGACGGCAAGACGTTCTTTTGGAGTGGTCGTTACGACTACGATATGAACACGGCGCACACGCTCGACACGCAGTTGAATGTGTTCGAGACGTTCGATCCAAAGCTCAGCGATAACTCAAAAAACGCAAAGCTGCTCTTCCTCGCAAACATCTTGCCGTCACTGCAGAAACAAGTTCGAGAGCAATGTCCCGATGCGAAGTTCGTCGCGATGGACACGATGAACTTTTGGATCTCGTCCATGAAGGATGCCGTGATCGAGACGATCAAAGTTGTCGACTGCATCATCATCAACGACGCCGAGGCGCGGCAGTTGACCGACGAACCGAGCATTTACAAAGCCGCGAAAAAAATTATGGATTACGGCCTTAAAGCCGTCGTTATCAAGCGCGGCGAATACGGCGCGACGTTGTTCACGAGAACAGGTTACTTCGTCGCACCGGCGTATCCGCTCGAAAGCGTGTTCGATCCGACCGGAGCGGGCGACACATTCGCCGGCGGCTTTATGGGTTATCTCGCGTCGCAGAATGAGATCAACGACGATACGCTGCGTCGGGCGTGCGTTTACGGTTCGGTGATGGCGTCATTCAATGTCGAAAAGTTCGGCACCGAACGCGTCGATGCGCTCGATTATCCTGAGATCAACGAACGTTTTAAGGCGTTCAAGACGATGACGCACTTTGACGACATTCCGTTTGAGCGAGCAACGACGGCCTGAGAGCGAGATGAACCGCAAACCTGCAAATCCGCTCGTGCGTTTTGAAAAGCGAAAGATAGATTATCCGCTGGTGATCGCGTGGGGAGCGCTGCTCGCTGTCCTGATCGCGGGCGTTGCGGTGTCGGCGACTTCGGGTTACACGATCGCGGGCGTTTTGTTTTTAGCGGCGGCGTTTTTGCTTATCATTGCCGTCTTACTCGACATCGCGAAAACGCGTCGTCTCGAAGCCGTCGATGATCGCAAATTTATTCGCTGGGACGCAGCGATGCCTGAGATTCAGCGGCAGAATGTAAATGTCGAGGTGCTCGAATTAGCCCGTCTGCTCGGCGTCGGCGGCGATCAGCTGACCGATCTGCTGTCGGCGTATATCGTCGCCGAGGACCTTGCTCTTCGACAAATTCAGCAGGAAGAAAATTTGCCGCTCATGCGCCACGTGCAGATCGGCGGAACGCATTTCGACGGTATTCTCGTCGATCAGGATTTGATCACGTGCATTGAGGTTGCGTTTCTGGTCACGCCCGACATGCGGCAGGAACGAATCGAAGCGATGATAAAAAAAGTCGCGCAGGCGAAAAAAAATCTCGCCGAGCAAAAGAGCCGTTTGCGATTGCGGTTGATGCTCGTGCTTGTAACTCAGCTTACAAAAGACGAGGAAGAGAATTTACGCGGAATGCTCGTCACGCGTCGATTTACCGATACGCCGGTCGATATCGACATTCGGCTGCTCGATTTTGAAATGCTGCAACACGTGTATGTTAGTGAGCAGTAGTCGGAACCACCTGCGGTAGCGGGTGGTTTAATGCAGTCGTCTGAGCAGATTTCAAACAGCCTCGTGAGACTTTTCTTTAAACACCCGCTACCGCAGGTGGTTCTGACTTGATTATGTTGAATGACAAAATTGGAATGATCTTTGGCGTCGCGAACAAGCGTTCGATCGCATGGGCGTGTGCGTCGGCTTGTGCCGAGCACGGAGCGCGCATGGCGTTTACATATCAGGGCGAAAGGCTTAAGGAGAATGTCGCGGAACTCGCGGCCACACTAAACGATTCGCTCGTCGTGCCGTGTGACGTTACTAATCAGGCTGATGTTGATGCGGCGTTTGACGCGGTAAAGAATAAGTACGGCAAGCTCGACTTTGTAATTCATTCTATAGCGTTCGCGCCGAAAGAAGCTCTCGAAGGCGAGTTTGTCGCGACGACTCGCGAGGCTTTTCGCACCGCGCTCGAGATCAGCGCGTTTTCGCTGACACAGGTTGCGCTCGCCGCTGCGCCGCTGATGACCGACGGCGGTTCGATCGTGACGATGAGTTATTACGGAGCTGAAAAAGTCGTGATGAACTACAACGTGATGGGCGTTGCAAAGGCCGCGCTCGAGGCTTCGACGCGTTATCTCGCGGCCGATCTCGGCAAAAATAACATCCGCGTCAACGCGATCAGCGCCGGTCCGATCAATACTTTGTCTGCTCGCGGCGTAAAGAATATGGGCTCGCTTTTGAATTACGTCGGCGAAAGATCGCCGCTGAAACGCAACGTCAACGCCTCGGAGGTTGGCAACACCGCTCTCTTTCTCGTCAGCGATCTCGCGAGCGGCATCACCGGCGAAACGATCTACGTCGATTGCGGTTACAACATCATGGGAATCTGATCCAGTGCAAAATGCAGAATGCACAATGAAAACCAAACGAGGATTATGCATTGTGCATTCTGCGCAGTGCATTTGAGAAATGGCAAAAACAAACGCTTCGGAAAATAAAAAGAAGAATGGGCGTACAAAAAAAGTAGGCGAGCCGGAAACCGTCGCCGATGCAAAACAGCAGGAAACTGCGCAGGGTTATTGGCATCTGACAGACGACGAAATTTTGCTTCGCAGTCCAAAGCCGTCCGACGATTACAAAACGTCCGACTCTTGGCGCGTGCTGCGCATCACGGGCGAATTCGTAAATGGTTTTGACGAACTTGCGACGGTGACGCGCGGCGTATCGATCTTCGGCTCGGCTCGCACGCACGAGGACGAACCGATGTATGCTGCTGCACGCGAAACCGCGCGTCTCCTCGGTGTTGCCGGATTCGATATTATTACCGGCGGCGGCCCCGGCATTATGGAAGCAGCAAATCGTGGTGCTCACGACGCAGGGACCGTGTCGGTCGGATGCAACATCGAGCTGCCTTTCGAGCAAATGCCGAACAAATATCTAACTAAGTCGCTGACCTTTAAATACTTCATGGTTCGCAAGACTATGTTCATTAAATACTCGAACGCATACATAATTTTCCCCGGCGGTTTTGGCACGATGGATGAACTCTTTGAAGCTTTGACCTTGATTCAAACGCGCAAGATCCGCAACTTTCCTGTCGTAATGTTCGGCTCACAATACTGGCGCGGCATGCTCGCGTGGCTGACCTCGACGATGCTCAACGAAAAAATGATAAACGAAGAAGATCTCGGCCTAATTCATCTAACCGACTCGCCCCGCGACGCCGTCGATTTTATTATCAAGACTTGCGACGCAGGAATCGATAACGGGAAAAAATAGCATCCATGATTGGTGATAAACATAAAATCAATTTATCGATCGCGGATATTCGTCAAGCTGCATACGATGGAGCCATCTCGGAGTCCGACTCGCAAAAGTTGATCGAATGGGCGTGTGCACGGCCTGTAATGAGCGAAGTGGCCGAGCCGCTGTCTGTAGTCGAGGTAACCAAAGGCTTTAATCTTATCACCGTGGCGTATTATTTCGGCGCCATGTTGATGATATCGGCGTGCGCATGGTTTCTTGGTGATAAGTGGGAAACCCTAGGCTCGCCGGGTGTTTTAGTAACAACTCTAATATATTTAGCCATTGCTACAGCGGTCGGATTGTGGCTGCGAAAAAAGGGTTATGTCGTTGGCGGCGGTTTATTGATAACGGTCGCCGTTTGTCTCGTTCCACTGATCACCTACTCGATCGAAGATATTCTCGGTCTCTGGCCCGACACTCGTCCCGGTTCGTATCAAGATTATTATCCATTGATTCGCGGCGGCTGGATTGTGATGGAGTTGGCAACTATGGCGGCCGCTCTTATCGCGTTGTTGTATGTGCGGTTCGGATTCCTGACGGCTCCGCTGGCATTCTCACTTTGGTTCTTTTCGATGGATTTTCCGGCGTGGGTGTTAGGACATGAGAATCTCGACTGGAATACGAACGCGTGGATCACCGTCGGTGTCGGAGCGGTAACTATTCTCTTCGGTTACGCCCTCGACCGAACTCTGGATACCGCGAAGGGGCCGAAATCACAAGACTTTGCTTTCTGGTGTTACCTGTTTGGATTGATGGCGTTTTGGGGCGGACTTACGTCAATGGATAGCGATTCTGAATTAAACAAATTCTTTTACATGCTCTTAAATGTGGGACTTGTTGCGCTGGCCCTTTATCTTAATCGCACGGTCTTTCTCGTCTTCGGTGCTCTCGGCGTACATATTTATCTAGGCCATCTTGCTTATCGCGTGTTTCAAGATTCGTTTTTGTTCCCGTTCGTCCTCGCACTCTTGGGCCTGAGCTTGATTTTGGTCACGGTTGGGGCACAGGCATATCTGCGACGAAAAGCAAACTCCGTAAATTAGATAGTGCTCATTACCTTCCGTTGTTTTATCCGTCTTTGAGCGCGTCAACTAACCACGACGAATAAGCTTCTGATGTTTTTTCGATATCAATAGCGATTATCTCCGGCACATCGTAGCTGTGGTTTGCGGTTATGAATTCGCGGAGTTCGTCCCAATTCTCCGACAGAGTTTTTATGAGCAATAAATGCTCGCCTTCTTTTTGCAGTTTGCCGTCCCACACATAAACCGATGTCATCTGCGGCAAAATCTGCACGCAGGCGGCGAGTCGTGCTTCGACGATCTTTGTTGCTAACGCCTCGGCCTCGAGCTGATCGGGCGTAGTTGTGAGAACAATAAGCACTTATTTCTTATCCATCAAATCCTGATACTGCACGGTCTCGACCCATTCGAGAATTTCGGCGACGCGCCAGATAGGGAACGGATGCGAGAGGCCGGAGTTCATCACGTCGGCCCAGAAGCGGTCGAGGCGGCTTTCGTCGTACTTCTTTTTAAACTCGCGGCCCTGTTCGAGAAAAAGATCGTAGTCGATCTTTGACGCGAATGTGCCGCCGGCGAGTTTCATCATCGTGCGACCGATGATGTGCGGATCTTGCATAACGAGCATCGCGGCGCGGTCGCAACTGAGTTCGGCGCGTCGCGCCCACGCTAGCAGCGCGCTTGCGATACCGAGTGAAACAACTAATTTAATAATTTCAGAACCAGGCAGTAAAGCGGCGATCGAACGGTTTAAGGCAAATTCGATCAGTCGTGCGGCGGTGAGATAAAGCACGTGCTCGGCGTGAATGTGACCGACCTCGTGCGCGATGACGGCAAGCGTTTCTTCGTCGTTGAGCCGTTCGACAAGCGCCGAATGCAGCACGATTATTGGCTTTTCGACGCCGCCGGTGAATGCGTTGACGAGCGGATTTTGCTGCACGAACATATCCGGCTGCTCAACGCCGAGCGTCGAACACGCGATCTCAAGTTTTGCGTAAAGATCGGGACACTGCTTCGGCGTGACCTTGACCGCACTCGCCATAAATGCCACACGGATCGCGGATTCGCCGGTCCACGCAAGCAGTTTTTTGAGCGCCGAATCGACGCCGGGAATCGCCTTGAGCGCGGCGAGAGCCTTTGCGTCGGCGGGATGAATGTATTCGTCCTTATGCAAGGAGGCAAACTTTTTGTGCGGCTCGTTTGAGAGCGGCAACTTGCAGCGGCCGCAGTTAGCGTCGTTGTTTTTGTAATCGCTCTTTACGGCATTCTTCTGACCGCAGAAGCGGCATTTAACCGAATGGGATTTTGAAGGTTCGATCGACTCACTTTTCTTTTTTGGCATAGCTACAAATTATTCTAACCGAGATTGCAGAAGAAACGCACGGAGTAAGGGCACCGGTAAAGCATACGCGAGATTAGTAAATTCTGTTGCAATTACCAGCTCGTTTTGTATCGGTGCCCTTACTTCGTGCGGGCTTCTGCAACGGAAAGCCGTACGACCGTCTCGACGTGATGTGTTTGCGGGAACATATCGAGCGCGGTGATCGATTCTATCGAGTAACCGGCGTCAACCAGTGTGCGCAGGTCGCGAGCGAGTATCGACGGTTCGCACGAAACATAAGAGATCGTTGTCGGTTTCAATTCGGCGATCGCTGGAATAACATTTTTCGCCGTGCCGGCTCGCGGCGGGTCGAGTAGCAGAAAATCGACGTTGTTAATTTCACCTTTTCGCAGAAACTCTTCGACGCTGTTCGCGACAAGTCTTGTGTTTACGAGACGAGCGTTGTCGATATTCTTTTGCGCGATTATCGCAGATTCGGGATTGTCTTCGACGGCAGTAACATTTGCAAAACGCCGTGCGAGCGGCAAAGTGAAAAGCCCGACGCCGGCATAAAGATCGACGGCCGCGTCGCCGTTCGCGTCGCCGACGGCTGCGTCGATCAGCTCTGCGAGAAGAAATTTATTCGCTTGAAAAAATACTTCAGCCGAGAACGCATAGGTTTCGCCTGCGACCGTAAACGACAGTTCCGCCGCGCTTTCACCGTCTTCGCTCGAGTGAATCGAGACGCGGCCTTCCTCGCCGCTCGCGGCTTCGATCGTCGCTTTATCGCTCCAGATCTCGTCCCAGTTCGTGCTCTCGCGAAGATATTCGAGCGACGATTGCAGGCCCGGCGTGAGTATCGGGCAATGCGCAACGTCGATAACGTCGTGAGATTCGCGTGCGTAAAAGCCGAGGGCGCGTCGCTGTCTGTCGATGTGCCAACGTGCTCGCGAACGATAACCGAATGGCTCTGGACACGCGATCATCGCGATCTCGCCGTCGAATTCGATCTTGCCGATCCGCTGCAGACAATCGCGAACAAAACCTTTCTTAGCGTCGAGTTGCGCTCGATAATCCATGTGCTGCATATCGCAGCCGCCGCACTTACCGTAAAGCTCGCACGTCGGCGGGACGCGTCGCGGGCCGGACCGAGTAACAGTAACGATGTCGGCGAAGGCCGTGCGCTTTTTTATCTCGCGAATCGCAACGCGCAGTTCATCGCCCGGTGCCGCGAGCGGGACGAGCACGGTGAGATTCTCGGCGAACGCCAGTCCGAGGCCGCGCGGCACGATCTTCTCGATCGTGACGTCGAGCACGTCGCCTTTTGTATAGTGTTTGGTCAATGCCTTTCTTATGTATCACAAAACGTGGGCGAATGAAACCTTGTGTTTTGTTAAAGATAAAACAAGCTGAGACGCGGAACGCCGGCTTCTTCGTGAAGACGTTTTAGCAACATCAGCTCGTAAGTTTTTTTGTAAGCGTCCTTTTCCATCTCGGCTTTGTAAGCACGAAGCTGGCCCGCGACTTCTTTCTCGATCGTCTTTAAAAGTGCTTTGTCGAAATTTGCAAGCAGCGAGCGGTCGAGCATCTGCTCGATGTCGCCGAGCGTTTTGTCGATCGTCTCAACGTTGCCGGACAGATCGCCGCGAAGTTCTTCGAGCCGAGTGACTGCGCGCAAAATGTCCTCTGCAAGCGATGGAAAAATAACTGCCTGTAGTTTTTCCATCGAGCCGCTGATATGCGCGGCGATGTCGTCGTTCGAAAACGCGGCAGTGTCATCAAACGGATCGTCATTAGATTTACCAACTTGTGACTTCAGCCACTCGTTGTATTGCGCCTCGATCTCTTCGCGACAGTAGAACAAAGTTTTGATCGTGCGAGTGCCGACGGGTTGCCGATCATAGACGTCAAACACCGATTCTATCGAGCGAATAACGATGTGCAGCGGAATTCCGCGTTCCTTCCACGCGTCGATCATCGCCCAATCGAGCGGACTGAGAAGCAGGTGCTTGCCGCGCCGCCGGACGAATGTTTCTTCGATCTCTGTGAAGTAATTAAAGTAGTTCAACGCGCTATACACGCTCCGTGGGTGCAGCCTAGCTGAAGATATTTCGAACCTTGTCCATCAGCGACTCGTCGGCGAAGTCGGCGTCCTCGATCTCGGCAAGTTGTTCGAGCAGTTTGCGCTGTTCTTTTGTAAGTGTCTTTGGCGTAATGAGCGTTACCGCGACGAAAAGATCGCCATGACCGCGACCGCCGAGATTCGGCATCCCTTTGCCTTTGATCGTGAAGACCGTTCCGGTTTGCGTGCCCGCGGGAATTTTTACATCTTCTTCGCTGTCGAGAGTTTTGACTGTAATGTCGGCGCCGAGCGCGGCCTGCGCGAAACTGATCGGCACCGCCGAATACAGATCGGCACCTTGTCGCTCGAACTGAGCGTGCTCGGCGATGTGCAGCACGATGTAAAGATCGCCCGACGGTCCGCCGCCGACACCGGCTTCGCCCTCGCCGTTTACGCGCAGACGCGAACCCGTATCGACGCCCGCAGGAATTTTTATCTCGATGTTTTTTTCTTTTTCGACGCGGCCTTGTCCACGACAAGTTTTGCAAGGCGTTCGAACGATCTGGCCTTTGCCCTGACAATTTGCGCACGTGCGCATCACCGAGAAAAAGCCCTGGCTGTAACGCGTTTGTCCGCTGCCGCTGCAAGTCACGCAGGTTTCAGCGGACGTGCCTTTTTCGGCGCCGCTGCCGTCGCACTCGCCGCACTTTTCGAGACGCGGGATGCGAAGTTTTTCGTCTTTGCCTGTCGCTGCATCTTCGAGCGTGATCTCAAGATCGTAACGAAGATCGGAGCCGCGTTGAACGGTCGTGCGACGCGTGCCGCGTCCGCCAAACATATCGCCAAAGCCGAAGATGTCGAAGATGTCCTCGATATTTGAAAAGCCCGGATCGAATCCGCCCGCACCGACGCCGACGCCCTGATGGCCAAAACGGTCATACGACGCTCGCTTTTGTGCATCGGACAAAACAGAGTACGCCTCGGCCGCTTCTTTAAATTTTTCTTCCGCAGCCGAGTCGCCCGGATTTTTATCGGGGTGAAACTGCACGGCCAGCGCACGATACGCTCGTTTGATCTCGGTATCGGTCGCGGTCCGCGTCACGCCCAGAATTTCGTAATAATCTCGTTTGGACATTGTTCGTAGTTCGTTGATCGTGGTTCGTTGATCGTTGTTCGTTGTTCGTTGATCGTTGTTCGTTGTTCGTGGTCGCTCTTGGCAACCAACAACGAATTGCGAACTACGAACAACGAACAACCAACAACGAACAAAATAAGCGTCAGTTCAATCACTTGAACTGACGCTTCTATATTCTGCGATAATCGCGTTATTTTCTCAAACCTCCGCGATCGACAGCATTGTCGCCGTGATGCGGTTGGCGGCGCTTTCGACGTTTGAAAGGTGGGCTTTCACGTCGCTGAGACTGGTCGATGTGATAGCACTTTCGGCCTCGTTCAGGACGCCGTTTATCGACTGTTGGTCTTCGAGCGAAAACGCTTTGCCCATTTCGGCCATCGCTTTGCGAGCGTTGCGAATGAGCGTGTCGAGTTTGTTGCGTTCGGTAATCAGCTCTTTTTCGTCACGGTCCTTTTCGATCGAAGTTTCGGCCTCGATAATAAGCCGATCGATGTCTTCGGGCGACAAACCCGACGACGGCGTGATCTGCACGGCCTGTTCGAGACCGGTCATTTTGTCTTTTGCCGAAACGCTGACGATGCCGTTTGCGTCGATCTCGAAACTGACATCGACCTGCGGCACACCGCGTGGTGCGGGCGGAATTCCGACGAGCTCGAACTTGGCGAGACTGCGGTTCGCGCTCGCGATCTCACGTTCGCCCTGCAAGATATGAATCTCGACCGACTGCTGATTATCGACGACCGTCGTGAATGTCATCGTATTCTTCAGCGGGATCGTCGAGTTGCGGTTAATGATCTTTACAAAGAGGCCGCCGCGAGTTTCGCAACCGAGACTGAGCGGCAGAACGTCGAGCAAAACGATGTCCTTGATATCGCCGGTGAGCACGCCGCCTTGAATCGCGGCACCCATCGCCACGACTTCATCGGGGTTGATCTCGGTGGACGGCTCTTTGCCGAAAACTTCCGTCACAGTTCGCGCAATGATCGGCGAACGCGTCTGGCCGCCGACGAGAATCACCTTGTCAATGTCTGCGGGCTGTAGTTTTGCATCCCACAAAGCTTTTTGACAGGGATCGACCGACGATTCGACCAGGTCGCCGACAAGCTCCTCAAATTTGTCGCGCGTCAGCGTGATGTTGATGTGTTTCGGACCCGACGGATCGGCCGCGATAAACGGCAAGCTAATGTTCGTCTCCGCCACGCTCGAGAGTTCGCACTTCGCACGCTCTGCGGCTTCCTTGAGACGCTGCAACGCGAGTCGATCGTTTTTCAAATCGATGCCGTTCTCGGTGTTAAAGCCCTCGACGAGCCATTCGATAATTCGCTGGTCGAAATCTTCGCCGCCGAGAAACGTGTTGCCCGATGTCGAAAGAACTTCGAACACGCCGTCGTTAATTTCGAGGATCGAGATGTCAAACGTTCCGCCGCCGAGATCATAGACGACGATCTTTTCGCTCTTGTTCTTTCCAAAACCGTAAGCGAGCGCCGCAGCGGTCGGCTCGTTGATGATGCGCTCGACCTCGATACCTGCGATCTTGCCTGCGTCACGCGTCGCCTGACGCTGCATGTCGTCAAAATAAGCGGGCACGGTGATGATCGCTTCGTCGATCTTGTCGCCGAGAAATTCTTCGGCAGCGTGCTTCAATTTCTGCAAAACGATCGCCGAAATCTCAGGCGGGCTATAGATGCGGTCGAGCACCTTGATGTGAGCATCGCCATTCGGTGCTTTTGTGACCTCGAACGGAACGTTCTCGCGCATCTTTTCGACTTCGGGTGAGTCAAATTTGCGCCCGATCAGACGCTTGACGGCGTAGAGCGTGTTAGCCGCATTCGTCACGGCCTGCCGTTTTGCGATCTGGCCGACGAGCCGCTCGTCCTTGTCGGTAAAACCGACGACAGACGGCGTCGTGCGACCGCCTTCTTTGTTCGAGATGATCTGCACGGCTCCGCCCTCGAGGACGGCGACGCAGCAGTTCGTAGTGCCAAGATCGATACCAATTACTTTGCCCATAGTCGTAGTTTCCTTAAATTTATTGGGGATTAACGCGGAGAGTTTTTACTAAGCTTCGTCAGCGGAAGCTTCGTCGGGAGCGTGAGAGTTGTCGGAGAATTCGTTTTCGTCCAACCCGTCGATCAGGCTGGAATTATCATTTGTCGCCGAGCCGTTTGTCGCTGTAGCAACGGAGGCGGTGACCTTTACCATCGAGTGGCGAATCACTTTATTGCCGATGCGAAACCCGCGAAGCATCTCCTCGGAGATCGTATTCGGTGCAAGCTCGGCGGCCTCGTCGATCGCGACAGCCTCGTGAAAAGTCGGGTCAAAATTCTCGCCGACCGACGCAATCGGCGTCACGCCCATCTCGGCAAAGATCTCGGTCACCTGCTGATTAACGAGAATGATGCCCTCGTAAAACTGCTGAAATTCCGGCGAACGCTTCGCCTGTGATCTCTCGACCGAATCCAGCGCCCGATCGAGGTTGTCGAGCACGGGCAGCATTTGCGTGGCGAGATTTGCGATCTGATCGATGAAAGAACCGCGACGCTCGCGGTCGATGCGATATTTAAAATTTTGAAAATCCTTTGATCGGCGGTCGCTGCTCTCTTGCAATTCGCTCCGCTCGACGTTAAGTTCGGAGACGCGTTTCTTCAAATGGTTGACTTCTTTTTCAAGTTCATGAACACGAGTTTTTGAACCCGACGGATTTGCCTTCGGCTTTTCGACAGCCTTCTCGACGACAGGTGCTGCGATCGCCGCCGAGACAAAATTGGGAACCGCTTCGAAATCAAAATCCGCCTCGGCTATCTCGATCGAGAGATCGGCCGTGATGTGCAGATCGCGCTCTTTCGCCTCGAGCTGCTTGATAAAATCATCGACCGACCCGGCGGAATCTATTTCAAGCTCCTCGAGTTCTATCTCAGGTTTTGTAATTTGTTCTTCGGGATTCATTGTTTTGCGAATGTGGGCCTTCGCCGGGCCTTAGTTTTTTGTGACGTCAGAGGACATCATTTTTTCGAGCGTGCGGGCGACATAGCTGACGATCGAGATCATTCGTGCGTATTCGATCCGCGTGGGGCCGAGCACTGTCAGCGTGCCGACTGCTCCCGAAGTATCGGGATTGCCGATTCGATATGGGGCCGAGATCAGCGTGCAGTTTTGCAGGCTTGGCGTCCGGTTTTCAGCGCCGATGACGACTTGAACATCGCCTTTCAACGCCGAGTCGCGCTCGATGCATTCGGTTAGAATTTGCATCAGGCGTGACTTTTCGCCGATCGTGTGAAGTAGATCACGAAGGCGTTCGAGGTCGGCGAAGTCGCTTTTGGTGAGAATATTCGACGTGCCGTCAACGAAAACTTCTCCCGACGCGTCCTCGCCCTCGATACTCTGAGAGCAAAGAATCACCGCCGTTTGAAGCAGGTTGTCAAACAAGGCCTTTTCCTCGTGCATCAATTGCAAGATCTCAGCACGAATCTCGGCCAGGCTCTTGTCCTTAAACTCCGCGTTCAAGTAGTTCGCGGTGCGTTCCAGTTCCTCGCGTGTAAAAGTCACGTTCAGCCGAATTATCTTGTTGTGCACGATATTCGGCGCCGAGACCAGCACGACGAGAATCCTGTTGTCGGAAAGATTGACAAACTCGATATGCTGCAGGCGATCACTCGCCAAACTCGGCGAGACCACGATGCCCACATTATTAGAAAGAGCAGAGAGCAGATGCGAGGTCCGCTCCATTAATCTGTCGGGTGTTTCGTTTTTTTCCAGCGAATTCAAACCGTATTCTTCGCCGATGCGAAAAAGGTCGTCGTTCGAGATACTCAAAACGCCCAGCAAATTGTCAACGTAAAAACGGTAGCCTTTGTCTGTGGGAACCCGTCCTGCCGAGGTGTGAGGTTGTTCGAGCATCCCCATTTCCTCGAGCTCGCTCATCACGTTTCGCAATGTCGCCGAACTCATGCCGCTTCGCTGTGCAAATCGTTCCGCAAGCACCTTTGAACCTACAGGCTCGCCGGTTACAAAGTGTTCGTTGATGATGGCCGTTAGGACAACTTGACCGCGGGAGTCGGGAAAGGCCTTTCCCATTTTGCCGCCCGAGATGGTTTCTGGGACGGTCATCCGTTTTTGGTGGGTTTGTCGCATACCGCACAATGGCTGTATGCTGTTCCCATATAAAGGGATAGCATTTAGCAGCCCGAAGTGTCAATAAAAAAGTTAAATTAGGTTAAACAAGCAGATTGTCCAACCAAGCAGCTCACTTAAATTCAGTTTACGAGGAAGCGTTTCGTCATTACGACCCGACGCGACCCTCGCCGCCGCTGCACGTAACATTTTACCCGTATATTGGCATAAATCATACGATCCGCATACGCGGCGGTGAAGTTTTTGTGCGAGTCGGCGAGATTTGTCGCGACATGCCGCACGAAGCTCAACGCGGGCTGGCGTTCATTCTCGTCGGCAAATTGTTCCGCCGAAAGATTCCTCGCGAGATGAACGATGCTTATAACGAGTTCATTAAGTCAGACGACATTCGCGAACGCGCGTCAGATCACAAACGGACACGTGGCCGCAAGGTTGTCACTACGTCAAAGGGCGAGGTTTACGATCTCGACGAGATCTTTGCAGCGATGAATGAGCGTTACTTCGGCGGCTGGATTCGCAAACCCGTGCTGACCTGGTCGGCGCAGAAAACCTATCGCATCCTCGGCCATCACGACGCGACACACGACACGGTCGCGATCAGCAAGTCGCTCGACTCAAAAAAAGTGCCGCAGTTCATCGTCGAATACGTCGTCTTTCACGAAATGCTCCACATCGCTCACCCGGCCAAAAACATAAACGGTCGCCGCTATCACCACACGCCCGAATTTAAAAAAGACGAACGCCGCTTCCAGTATTTTCACGAAGCCGAAAACTGGATCGAACAAAATGTTAGTAAACTCAAAAGAGCAGCGAAAAAATGATCTGTCGCCAACGGCGACAAACATTATAGCCTGGGGTGAAATGAGCGAAGCGAATGAAACCCTAGGTTATTAGAAAGTTATATTCCGTCGCTGAAGGCGACGAACATTAATCCCAGAGTAAGCATTAGAAAAGAGTAATGATTTCTCTTTTGGCTTCTTCTTTGTGATTTCTTAGCGTTCTTTGCGTCTTTGCGAGAGATAAACCCGGATTAAGCGTTAGAAGATTGAGCCACGAATGCACGAATAATTCTGACGTAAAAAGTTTATTTTTCGAGTTTACGTAATATTGTATTTGGTAAATTCGTGCATTCGTGGCTATTTTTTTC
>Ga0187892_10003752_pt1 | contig 27033 bp, 23 predicted proteins | sample MA1701073metaG_FD_139345 | JGI IMG/M metagenome (GOLD analysis project Ga0187892, IMG submission 139345) | Bio-ooze microbial communities from a basaltic lava cave in the Kipuka Kanohina Cave System on the Island of Hawaii, USA - MA170107-3 metaG ... | reverse complement strand
TCGCCGCCCGCGGCCTCGGCGAGCGCGGCGATCACCGCGTCGTCCGCCGCGACGCCGCTCCGGCCGAGGCCCCGCTCCGAGTCGGCGAGCGCCCGGCGCAGCAGCGCGGACAGCTCGGCCACGGCGAGCGGCCGGAGCGTGAAGACCCGGCAGCGCGAGAGCAGCGGCCCGATCACCTCGAACGAGGGGTTCTCGGTGGTCGCGCCGACGAGCGTCACGGTGCCGGCCTCGACGTGCGGGAGCAGGGCGTCCTGCTGCGCGCGGTTGAAGCGGTGGATCTCGTCGAGGAAGAACACCGTGCGCTCGCCCCGCTGGCGCTGCCGCTCGGCCTCGCCGATCACCTCGCGGACGTCCTTCAGCCCGGCCGCCACCGCGGAGAGCGCCACGAAGCGGGCCGGGGCGGCCTGGCCGGCCGAGGCGAGCAGGCGCGCCAGCGTGGTCTTGCCGGTGCCCGGGGGGCCCCAGAGGAGCAGCGAGGGCAGGCTGCCGGCCTCGAGCAGGCTGCGCAGGGGCGCGCCGGGCCCGACCAGGTGGGCCTGCCCGACCATTTCGTCCAGGCTGCGCGGCCGCATGCGGTCCGGGAGCGGCGCGCCCCGCCCGGGGACCGGGGCCTTGGGCGACGCGGCGGGGAAGAGCTCGAGCGAGTCGCCAGCCGGCATGGCGGCAGTCTACCGGGGCCCGAACGCGAGCCGGACCCCCCTCGTTTGGGTGGGGCGGGACCCCCGTGGGCTGGGAATTTTGGTGTCCCCCGTCACCTTCCCACGGAGCCTGTTACTTCCAGCGTAGAATGCCCCGTTTTGCGGGCGCCCACGTAGGGTGCGGTGTGTGCGGGGCAGGTGAGGCGGAGCGGCGGATGCGGGTCCTGGTGACGGGCGGAGCGGGCTACCTGGGCTCGGTGCTATGCGAATTACTGCTGCGGTCGGGTCACTCGGTCCGGGCCTTCGACGCGCTGATGCACGGCGGCCGCTCCCTGCTCGGGCTCGCCGGCCGCGAGGGCTTCGAGTTCCAGCGCGGGGACGTCCGGGATCGCGACGCCGTCCGGAAGGCGCTCTCCGGGATCGACGCGGTGGTGCACCTGGCGGCGATCGTGGGCGATCCGGCCTGCGCGCGCGAGCCGGAGCTGGCGCGCGACGTGAACCTCGCGGCTTCCCTCGCGCTGTTCGAGGACGCCCGGAAGGCCGGCGCGCAGCGCTTCGCTTTCGCGTCCACGTGCAGCAACTACGGCCGCATGGTGGACACCTCGGTGCTCGCCACGGAGAGCCACGAGCTGCGGCCGGTCTCGCTCTACGCCGAGACCAAGGTGGGCGTCGAGCAGACGCTGCTCGCCGCGCCGCACCGCCCGATCGCGACCACGGTGTTGCGCTTGTCCACGCTCTACGGCCTGTCGCCGCGCATGCGCTTCGACCTCACCGTGAACGAGTTCGTGAAGGAGCTCGTGGTCCAGCGCAAGCTCGTGGTGTTCGGCGAGCAGTTCTGGCGGCCCTACGTCCACGTGCGCGACGCCGCGCGCGCGTTCCACGCCGTGCTCGAGGCGGACATCGAGACCGTGGCGAGCCAGGTGTTCAACGTGGGCGACACGGACGAGAACTACCGCAAGGCGGACCTGCTCGAGCTGATGAGCGAGCGCATCCCCGACGCGGACGTGCAGCGCGTCCACAAGACCGAGGATCCGCGCGACTACCGCGTATGCTTCGCGCGCATCCACGAGCGGCTCGGCTTCGCCGTCACGAAGCGCGTGCCGGACGGGATCGAGGAAATCGCCACGGCGCTGGAGACGGGCCTCGTCGAGGACCCGTCCGACGGCGCCTACTACAACGTGCGTCCATGAACGGCTTGCACGCCAGTCGCGTGATCATCCAGGCGGGGGGCCGCGGCACCCGGCTGGCGCCGTACACCACGGTGCTGCCGAAGCCGCTGATGCCCGTGGACGAGCGGCCGATCCTCGAGATCATGATCCGCCAGCTCGTCAGCCAGGGCTTCGACCGCATCACCATCACCCTCGGCTACCTCGGCGCGCTGATCATGGCGGTGCTCGGCGACGGGCGGCGGCTCGGCGCGCAGATCGAGTACGTCCACGAGACCGACCCCCGTGGCACGATCGGCGCCGTCACCCTGGTGGAAGATCTCGACGAGCCGTTCCTGGTGATGAACGGCGACCTGCTCACGGACTTCGACTACCGCGGCTTCATGGACGCGCATCTGAAGGAGGGCGCGGCGCTGTCGGTGGGCGTGTACCAGAAGCCCGTGCCCATCTCCCTCGGCGTGTTCGACCTCGCGGTCGGGAACCGCATCGTCGGCTTCCGCGAGAAGCCCACCATCGCGCTGCCCTGCAGCATGGGCATCTACGCCTTCGACCCGAGCCTGCTCGAGCTGATCCCGCGCAGCGGGAACTTCGGCTTCGACAACCTGATGAGCGTCTGCCTGGGCAACGACGTGCACGTGCGCGCCCACGTCTTCGACGGCATCTGGCTCGACATCGGGCGGCCCGAGGACTACGCGAGCGCGACGTGCCTGTTCCAGGAGCATCGCTCCCGGCTGCTCCCCGACGAGAAGCCCGCGCTCCGGGTCGCGAAGTGAGCGCCTGGCGCATCCCGCTCTTCGACACGCGATTCGGGCCCGACGAGGAGGCGGCGGTGCTGCGCCCCCTGCGCGCGGGCTGGCTCACGATGGGCGAAGAGGTCGTCCGGCTCGAAGAGGAGCTGCGCGAGGCCACCGGCGCCCGCCACGCCATCGCGGTCTCGAACTGCACGGCCGCACTCCAGCTCGCGAGCGCCGCACTCGGCCTCGGCCCCGGCGACGAGGTGATCGCGCCGAGCCTCACCTTCGTGGCGACGGCGAACGCGCCGCGCTCGCTCGGCGCCGAAGTGAAGCTGGCCGACGCGATCTCCGAGGACGACCTCGGCATCGACCCCGACTCGATCGAGGCGCAGATCACGCCGCGCACGAAGGCGATCTTCGTGGTCCACTACGCGGGCTTCCCGTGCCGGATGGAGGAGATCCTGGCGCTGGCCGACGAGCACGGGGTGCCGGTGATCGAGGACTCGGCCCACGCGGTGTTCGGCCGCCACGCCGGCCGCACGCTCGGCCTGCACGGCAAGCTCGGCTGCTACTCGTTCTATTCGAACAAGAACATCACGTGCGGCGAGGGCGGCGCGCTCGTCACCGACGACGACGAGCTCGGCCAGAAGCTGCGCCTGCTGCGCTCGCACGGCATGACCACGCCGACGCTCGACCGCCACCGCGGCATCGCCACCTCCTACGACGTGGTGATGCCCGGCTACAACATGCGGCTCGACGAGATCCGCGCCGCGCTGCTGCGGGTGCAGCTTCGCAAGCTGCCCGGCCTGCTGAAGCGGCGGCGCGAGCTGTTCCGGCTCTACGCCGACGCGCTCGCGGGCACGCGGCTGCACCTCCCGTTCCGCGGCGGCCGCTTCGAGGCCGAGCTCGACGAGACGGCGATCCACATCCTGCCCGTGCTGCTGCCGGAGGGCAGCGACCGCCTCGCGGTGATGTCGCGCATGAAGCAGGCGGGCATCCAGACGAGCATCCACTACCCGCCGGTGCACCTGTTCGCGTCGTACGCGAGCGCGGAGGACCGGCTGCCGCGCACCACGGCGCTGGCCGCGCGCGAGTTGACCCTGCCGTTCTACCCCACGCTGCCCGACGAGCACGTCGAGGTGGTGGTGGACACGCTGCTGCGGAGCCTCGACGGGTGATGGGAATCGAAACTGCCGGGGCCGACCTCGCCGGCGCACCGGCCGGGCGCTACCTGCGCCGCGGCATGCTCCGGCTCACGAGCAAGCGGCTGCTCGACGTCGCCGTGGCCGGGCTCGGGCTGCTCGTGGCGGTGCCCCTGTTCGTCGCGATCGCGATCGCGATCAAGCGCGACTCCCCGGGCCCCGTGTTCTTCCGCCAGGTGCGGGTGGGGCGCAAGCGCCGCCCGTTCGGGATGTGGAAGTTCCGCAAGATGCCGCACGACCTGCCGGAGCAGGGCCCGATGCTGACGGCGCGCAACGACACGCGGCTCACGCGCGTCGGCTACTGGCTCGAGCGCACCAAGCTCGACGAGCTGCCGCAGCTCTTGAACGTGCTCGTGGGCGAGATGAGCGTGGTGGGTCCCCGGCCCGAGGTCCCGAAGTTCGTCGATCGCGCCACGCCCGAGCTGTGGGACCAGGTGCTGTCGGTGAAGCCGGGCATCTTCGGGCCGAACCAGATCCGCTATCGCAACGAAGCCGACCTCTACCCGCAGGACTGCGCCGACGTCGAGGCGTTCTACCTGCACCACATCCTGCCCGCCAAGCTCGCCGTGGACGCCCGCTACGCCCACCACGCCTGGTGGCTCGGCGACATCTGGCTGCTGATCCGCGGCGTCCTCGCCTCGGCCTTCGGCGTCGCCCCCGAGCGCTCCGCGAAGAGCTGACTCGCCCGAGGCGACCCCACGTCTCCGCGCCTCGCCTCCGCGCCACGCCGCAAGCGCTGCTGGCCCCTGCGCGACGGATCCCTACGATGCGTCAGCGCGCGCAGCGAGCGGAGCGAGCGAAGAAAAATGGACCGGATCAAGGCGGTGGGGCTCTGCGTGAAGCCCGCCTCGGCGAAGGCGGGGGAGGCAGCGCGCGCCTTCGCGGAGCGGCTGGCCGAACGCGGCGTCGCGGTGCTGCCCGACCTCGAGGCCGCGCGCTTCCTGGGCACGCCGGGCCGGAGCCGCGCCGCGCTCGCTGCGGAGGTCCAGCTGATCGTCGTGCTCGGCGGCGACGGCACCCTGCTGTCCGTCGCGCGCGACCTCGGCAGCGCGTCCGTGCCGATCCTCGGCGTGAACCTCGGCCAGCTCGGCTTTCTCGCCGAGGTGGCGCCCGAGGAGCAGCAGGGTGCGCTCGACCACGTGCTCGGCGGCGCGTTCGAGACGGTGCCGCGCATGCGCCTCGACGTGCGCGCGGAGCGCGACGGCGAGAGCGTGCAGCACGCGCTGGCGCTCAACGACGCGGTGATCAAGGGCAGCGACCTCGCGCGCATGATCGACCTCGAGGCGCGCACGGACGGAGCGCGCGTCGGCGCCTACCACGGCGACGGCCTGATCGTCGCGACGCCCACCGGCTCGACCGCGTACAACCTGTCGGCGGGCGGACCGATCCTGATGCCCGGCTCGCGCGTATTCGTCGTCACCCCGATCTGCCCCCACACGCTCACGCAGCGCCCGCTGGTGCTGCCCGAGACGGCGCGGCTCGAGATCGAGGTGCGCCCGCGCCAGGGCGGCGCGCAGCTCACGGTGGACGGGCAGGTGGGCACGAAGCTCGAGGGCGGCGATCGCGTGCACGTCTCGGTCTCGGCGCACCCGGCGCACTTCGTCGTCTCGCCGTTCCGCTCCCGCTTCGACGTGCTGCGCACGAAGCTCGGGTGGGGAGCGCCCTAGTGATCGAGCGCCTGGCGATCCGCGAGCTGGCCCTGGTCGAGGCGCTCGAGCTGGAGCTGGGCCCGGGCCTCAACGTGTTCACCGGCGAGACGGGCGCGGGCAAGTCGATCGTGCTGAGCGCGCTGGCGTTGCTCGCGGGCGGGCGCGGGCAGGCCGACGCGGTGCGCGAAGGCGCGGACGAGGCCCGCGTCGAGGCCCTGCTCGACACGAGCGGCCTCGGCGAGCTCGAGGCGGCGCTCGCGGAGCGCGGGCTCGAGCGCGACGGCCACGAGCTGATCGCGCGGCGCGTGCTCGCGCGGAGCGGACGCAGCCGCGCGTGGCTCGGCGCGGATCTGGTGCCGGTGAGCGCGCTCGCCGAGCTGCTCGGCGACACGATCGAGGTGTCGAGCCAGCACGCCTCGCAGGCGCTCCTCCGACCGGAGCAGCAGGGCCGGCTGCTCGACGCCTACGGCGGCTGCGAGGCGCTGCGCGACGGCGTCGCGGCCGGCGTGGCCGCGCTCCGCGAACGCGACCAGGAGATCGCGGCGCTCCGGCAGGCCGCCGAGGAGCGCGCGCGCCGCACCGACTACCTGGGCTTCCAGCTCCGCGAGCTCGACGAGGCGCGCCTCGATCTCGACGAGGCGGCGGCCGTCGAGGCCGAGCACCGGCGCCTCGCGAACGCGGAGCAGCTCCGGCAGGAGGCGCAGGCGGCGGCCGCGCGCTTGTCCGGCGATCCCGAGCAGGAGGGCGCGAGCGGGGCCGCAGACCTGACGGGCGCCGCGGCGCGGGCGGTCGCGGCGCTGGCCGGCCTCGATCCCGGCCTCGGCGGCCTCGCGGAGCGGCTCGCCGCCGCGCACGGCGAGCTCGCGGACCTCGCCAGCGACCTCGAGCGCTACGCGACGAGGAGCGACAGCGACCCCGGCCGGCTCGCCGAGCTCGACGCGCGGCTGCGCGAGCTCGAGCGCGTGAAGCGCAAGTACGGCGGCTCGCTCGAGGCGGCGCTGGCGCGCCGCGACGAGGTGGCGGCGGAGCTCGGCGCGCTCGGCTCGAGCGACGAGCGGCTCGGCAAGCTCGAGAGCGAGCGGGCGGGGGAGCGGGCTCGGCTCGAGCGCGACGCCGCCGCGCTCTCGCAGGCGCGCGCGCGCGCCGTCGCCGCGCTCGGCAAGGCCGCGACCGCTGCGCTCCGCGAGCTCGCGCTCCCGCACGCGCGCTTCGAGGTCGCGCTGCTCCCGGCGTCCGCGCCCGAGGGCCTGCCCTGCGCGGCGCAGGGCGCGGAGTCCGCCGAGTTCCGCTTCGGCGCGAACGCCGGGGAGCCGCTGCGCCCGCTGCGCAGCGTGGCCTCGGGCGGCGAGCTCTCGCGCGTCTTCCTGGCGTTGCGCGACGTGCTGCGCGGCGCGGGCGCGCGCCGCGTGCTGGTGTTCGACGAAGTCGACGCCGGCATCGGCGGCGCGGTGGCCGAGCACGTCGGCGCCCGGCTCGCCGCGCTCTCGCAGCGCCACCAGATCCTGTGCATCACCCATCTGCCGCAGATCGCCGCCCACGCAGACCGGCACTTTCGGGTCGAGAAGCACACCCGCTCCGGGCGCACTCGCACGCAGGTGACCGCTCTCGATGCGGAAGGCCGGGTGCAGGAGGTCGCGCGCATGGCCGGCGGCGCCGAGGTCGGCGCGGCCACGCTCGACCACGCGCGGGCGCTGCTCGGAGCGGCAAGGAAGGGCTCTCCCGCGCGCAAGAGGAGATAGGGAGCCTCCCCGCGGGTCGTAGTTGCCTCCTCGAGAACCCGAGGTGTGAGATCCGTCACGGGCCGGAGGGTGGGGTCGAGCCGATCTCCCTCCTACAGCGGGGTGGGTCGGCCGAGGGTTGGCCCGAGGGGGAACCATGAGCGAGGTCCGCGCCGCAGTGACGCCGCCGATCCAGGCGGACGTGCCTGTACCGGCCGGCGCCTGGATCCGGGTGATGCGCGGCTTCTACGAGGGGCTCGAGCTCCCGGTGGACCGCGCCTGGTGGGTGATCGGCCGCGGCCGCGGCGCCGACGCCGTGCTCGCCGAGCCCACCATCAGCCGCGCCCATGTCGCGATCGGCTTCCAGCCCGAAGAGGGCTTCTTCGTGCAGGACCTCGGCAGCACGAACGGCACCCTGCTGAACGGCGTGCGCACGCAGCGCGCCGCGCTCGCGGACGGCGACGAGCTCCAGATGGGCAAGCTCCAGCTCCGTGTCGGCATCCCCGGAGCGGCGTCATGAAGGCCGTCCACGAGCGCTTCACGCTGATTCTCGTGACGGACGAGCTGTCGCCCGTGCGCCGGATGCAGCTCTCGCGGCAGAACCTGCGCCGCGCGGCGGTCGCCGCGGGGGCGGCCCTGCTGCTGCTCGCGGTCGGCTTCATCGACTACGTGCGCCTGCGCAGCGACGCGGTCGAGGTGTCCGTGCTCCGCGAGGAGGCGGTTCGGCACCGCGGCGAGCTGGCGACGCTCGGCAGCGAGGTCGGCAATCTCTCCGACGAGCTCGAGCGGCTGCGCGAGCTCGAGCGCAAGGTGCGCGTGATCGCGAACCTGCCCGGCGCGATGCGCGAGGCGCGCGTGCCGGATCAGCCGGGGCAGGGTGGGGGCGACGAGTTCCCCGAGCCGCCCGCGCCCGGCGAGACGCCAGACGAGGAGGGCGACGAGGGCAAGGACAATCTCGGCGCCATGGCCACGCCGGACGGCCGGATGAATCCGGCCGCGCTCGCGCGCATCCAGTCGCGCGCCCACCACCTCGCGAGCCAGGTGCCGACGCGCAAGCTCTCGCTGCTCGACCTGCTCGAAGGCCTCGAGGGTCAGAGCCAGCGGCTCGCCTCGACGCCCGCCATCTGGCCCACGAACGGCTACGTGACGTCGGGCTACGGTAACCGGATCTCTCCCTTCACCGGCCGCGGGCAGTTCCACTCCGGCCTCGACATCGCCGCCGACTTCGGCACCACCGTCGTGGCGCCGGCGCGCGGGCGCGTGGTGTTCTCGGGCATGAAGGGCCCGCTCGGCCGGATGGTCGAGCTCGACCACGGCTACGGCCTGCGCACGCACTACGGGCACCTCTCGACGGCGCTCGTGAAGCAGGGCCAGACGGTGGAGCGCGGCGTGCCGATCGGCTCCGTGGGCAGCACCGGCCGCAGCACGGGGCCGCACCTGCACTACGGCGTCGAAGTGAACGGTCGCACGGTCGACCCCACGAACTACATCTTCGAGTAGCGCGCCTCGCCAAGCTCACCGTGCTCGGCGCGCCCTGACGGAGCCCGGGGCCGGGAGGGGTCGCTGCTCCGGCGCTCGTCGCGGTGGTGTGCGAAGCGGGTGGAGGAAGAGACGGACCTCGCCCCGCTACTGGCCACGCTCGCTCGAAGACTCGCTCGCGACTCCGTTGTCGTGGCCGCCCCTCGTGACTCGGTGGCGTGCGACCCGTGCCTCTCGTACCGCACCTGCGCAGCGACACCCTCCCGTCCCCCGTGTCTCTGGCGGCGGCGCGAGTGAATGCCAGCCGTGCCGCCTCGCGATCGCGAGGGCCGGGAGGGCGTTGCTGCGAGGGTGCGGTACTCGAGGGAGCGAGCGCACGGCGAGCGAGTCACGAGAGGGGGTCACGACCACGGAGCGCGAGCGAGCCTCGGCGCGGCCGCAGAGCAGCGCGGGGACTGCGAGCGAGCGGTGGTCGGTAGGTGCGCTCGGGGCCGCGCCCTTCCTCCACCCGCTCCGCACGGTACGAACGTCGAGCACCGGAGCAGCAACCCCTCCCGGCCCCAGCCCCGGACCAGCGCGGCAGCATTGCTGCTGCCGGAGCGCTCCCGTAGATTCCGGCCTCGCCCCCCGGGACGGGAGACCCGGCTCCGATGATGGAACTCGTCCGGCGCCTGGTCGGCACCAAGAACGACCGCGAGCTCAAGCGCCTCGTCCCGTACGTGGAGCGCACCAACCGGCTCGAGCCGGAGCTGATCAAGCTCTCCGATGCCGCGCTCGCCGCGCGAACGCCCGCGTTCAAGGAGCGTCTCGCGAACGGGGAGCCGATCGACCAGCTGATCCCCGAGGCCTTCGCGACGGTGCGCGAAGCGATGAAGCGCACGATCGGCAAGCGGCACTTCGACGTGCAGCTCCTCGGCGGGATGATCCTCCACGAAGGCACCATCGCCGAGATGAAGACGGGCGAGGGCAAGACCTTCGTCGCCACGCTGCCCTCCTACCTGAACGCTCTCACCGGGCGCGGCGTGCACGTGGTGACCGTCAACGACTACCTGGCCCGCCGCGACGCCGCGTGGATGGGCGAGATCCACAACTTCCTGGGCCTCTCGGTCGGCTGCATCGTGCACGACCTGTCGGACCTCGAACGAAAACGCGCCTACGGGGCCGACATCACGTACGGCACCAACAACGAGTTCGGCTTCGACTACCTGCGCGACAACATGAAGGCGAGCCTCGAGTACTGCGTCCAGCGCGAGCTGCACTACGCGATCGTGGACGAGGTGGACTCGATCCTGATCGACGAGGCGCGCACGCCGCTCATCATCTCCGGCCCGTCCGAGGACAACACCGAGCTCTACAAGGTCGCGAACCAGGTGATCCCGCGGCTCCGCGCCGGCACGAAGGGCGACGTCAAGACGGACAAGCCGGAGAGCGGCGACTACTGGGTGGACGAGGAGCACCACTCCGCCACGCTCACCGAGGAGGGCGTGCACAACATCGAGCAGATGCTGCGGATCGAGAACCTCTACGACCCGCAGATGCTGCCCGTCCTCCACGCAGTGAACCAGGCCCTGATCGCGCACACGCTCAAGAAGCGCGACGTGGACTACGTCGTGGTGCGCAGCGACAAGAGCGGCAAGCCCGAGGTCGTGATCGTCGACGAGTTCACCGGACGCCAGATGCCGGGCCGGCGCTGGTCCGACGGTCTCCACCAGGCCGTCGAGGCGCGCGAGGGCATCCCGATCCAGAGCGAGAGCCAGACGTACGCCTCGATCACGTTCCAGAACTACTTCCGCATGTACGACAAGCTCGCCGGCATGACGGGCACCGCGGACACGGAGGCGCCCGAGTTCGCGAAGATCTACGACCTCGACGTGATCGTGGCGCCCACCAACCGGCCGATGATCCGCCAGGACCTCGCCGACGTGGTCTACAAGAGCGAGCGCGAGAAGTTCGACGCGGTGATCGAGGACATCAAGCAGCGTCACGAGAAGGGCCAGCCCGTGCTGGTGGGCACCATCTCGATCGAGAACTCGGAGCGGCTCTCGTCGCGGCTCGGCAAGCGCGGCGTGAAGCACAACGTGCTGAACGCGAAGCAGCACGAGCGCGAAGCCGAGATCGTGGCGCAGGCCGGTCGCCACGCCGCCGTCACGATCTCCACGAACATGGCCGGCCGCGGCACCGACATCCTGCTCGGCGGCAATCCCGAGCACATGGCGCTGGCCAAGTGCGGCGGGGACAAGAACCACGCGGACTACCCGCGGCTGCTGGCTGAGTTCGAGGCGCAGTGCTTGAAGGAACGCGATCAGGTGATCGCGGCCGGCGGCCTGCACATCCTCGGCACGGAACGGCACGAGAGCCGGCGCATCGACAATCAGCTCCGCGGCCGCGCCGGCCGTCAGGGCGACCCGGGCTCGTCGCAGTTCTACCTGTCCCTCGAAGACGACCTGATGCGCATCTTCGGCGGCGACAAGATCAAACCGTGGATGGAGCGGCTCGGCCTCCAGGACGGCGAGGCGATCGAGCATCGCATGGTGACGCGCTCCATCCAGAACGCGCAGAAGAAGGTCGAAGCCCGCAACTTCGACATGCGCAAGCACCTGCTCGACTACGACAACGTGATGAACCAGCAGCGCCAGAGCTTCTACAGCAAGCGCCGCGAGGTGCTCGGGCGCGGCGACGTGCACGAGGAGCTGCGCGAGATCGTCGAGGGCGTGCTGGTGGTGCACCTCGATCAGGCGTGGCCGGACCGCGGCCAGCCGGGCGACGAGGAGCTCGCCGCCCTGGCCGTCACCCTCGAGCGCCAGTTCGGCGTCGCCTTCGACGCCAACGCGAGCCCGTTCCGCCCCGCCGCCGATCGCGAGACGCTCGGCCGCGCGGTGCTCGACAGGGTGATGGCGGTGCTCGACGAGAAGAAGAAGCGCTGCGACGCGCTGGCGGAGCAGCACCGCGAGCTCGGCTACCCGTCCTTCTCGGACTACGAGCGCGAGATCCTGCTGCGCGTCTCCGACCGCCAGTGGAAGGATCACCTGCACGCGATGGACGGCCTGCGCGAGGGCGTCTCGCTTCGCGGCTACGCGCAGAAGGATCCGAAGCTCGAGTACCAGCGCGAGGGCTTCCAGCTCTTCGAGGAGATGGGCCAGCGCGTGGACCACGAGGTGGCCGAGCTGGTCTTCAAGTTCGTGCTGCCCGACCCCGGGCAGCTGCGTCCGCCGCCGCCGGCTCCGCCTGCGCGGCGCGACGCACCGGCGCCGCAGGCGCAGCCGCGCCCCGCCGGCGGGCGGCCCGGCCTGCCGCAGGCGCGCCCCGCAGCGGGAGGCGCGACGCCTGCCGCCGCGCCGACGGCGCGCGCGGGCCGCAACGACCCGTGTCCCTGCGGCAGCGGCAAGAAGTACAAGAAGTGCTGCGGAGCCGATGAGTAGGCAGTGAGCCTCCCCACCGTTGCGGGCTTTCGCTTCGCGGGCGTGCGCTGCGGCATCAAGCGGCGCGGGCTCGACCTCGCGCTCCTCGTGAGCGACCGGCCGGCCAGCGCCGCCGGCGTCTTCACGCAGTCCACCGTGCCGGGCGCGCCCGTCGTGCTCTCGCGCCGGAAGCTGCGCGGCGGCCGAGCGCGCGCGATCGTCGTGAACAGCGGCGTGTCGAACGTCGCGATGGGGGCCGCGGGGGTCCGCGCGGCGGAGCGCATGTCGGCCCTCGCCGCGCGCGCGCTCGGGCTCTCGGCGCGCGAGGTGCTGTGCGCCTCGACGGGCGTGATCGGCATGCCGTTGCCGCTCGCCAAGATCGAGGCGGGGATCGCGGCGGCCGCGCCCGCGCTCTCGGCGCGCGGCCTTCGCAGCGCCGCGCGCGCGATCATGACCACCGACACGCGCCCGAAGACGGCGGGCGCGAGCTTCCGCGTGGCCGGCCGGCGCTGCGCGGTGGTCGGCATGGCGAAGGGCTCGGGCATGATCGAGCCGCGCATGGCGACCATGCTCGCCTTCTTCGCGACCGACGCGGCGGTGGCGCCCGCCTACTTGCGGCGCCTCTGGCGCGAGGTCGCCGACGAGACCTTGAACCGGGTCAGCATCGACGGCGAGACGTCGACCAGCGACAGCGCCGTGATCCTCGCGAACGGTGCCTCCGGGGCTCCCGTCATCCGCGGCCCGAGCAGCCCGGGCGCCGCCGCCCTGCGCGCCGCGCTGCTCGACGTCGCGGGCGCGCTCGCGCGCGAGCTCGCGCGGGACGGTGAGGGCGCCACGAAGCTGGTCACGGTGGACGTGCAGGGCGCGCGCAGCGACGCCGAGGCCGAGCTCGCCGCACGCCGTATCGCGAACTCGCTGCTCGTGAAGACGGCGCTGTTCGGCGGCGATCCGAACTGGGGCCGCATCCTCCAGACGGTCGGCGCCGGCCGGGTGCGGCTCGACCTCGCGCGCACCGAGGTCCGCCTCGGCGGCGTCCCCGTGTTCCGCGCCGGCGCCTCCACCGGCACCGCGGCGCGCGCCCGGGCCGGCAAGAAGCTCCGCGCCCGCGACGTCGAGATCGCCGTCCGCCTCGGCGCCGGCCGCGGCCGCTGCCGCATCTGGACCTGCGACCTCTCCTACGAGTACATCCGCGTCAACGCCGACTACACCACGTAAAGGGCAGGCCGCCCCCGTCACGAAGGGGACGTTCCTTTTCGGTCACTTCCGCGTTCGTGACGGGAAAGGAACGTCCCCTTCGTGACGGAACTAGAGGCGGCGCGTCCGATCTGCTAAGCCCACCGCCACTTCACACGCTTCGGGCTGCCCCTGCGGTCCCGGCCTTGCCGGGTGGGGAGGACACAGGCCGGAGCGAAGGCCCAACCGCGAAGGAGACCCCATTGTCCGAGGCCACCGATCCCACCGCTGCGGCCGCCGCCCCGAGCACGCTGGCCGCGGCCCTCGAGCGCACGCCGCCTTCCGTGCGCGCGCTGCTCGAGGCCGGCGCGCACTTCGGCCACCAGACCCGGCGCTGGAACCCGAAGATGAAGCCGTTCATCTTCGGCGAGCGCGGCGGCATCCACATCATCGACCTGGACCAGACCGTGCGCCGGCTCGCCACGAGCCTCGAGTTCCTGCGCGAGACCGTCGCGGCCGGGGGCAAGGTCCTGTTCGTCGCGACCAAGCGCCAGGCGCAGGACATCGTGCAGCGCGAGGCGCAGCGCGCCGGCCAGTTCTACGTGAACAACCGCTGGCTCGGCGGCATGCTCACGAACTTCCGCACCGTGCGGAAGTCGATCGAGCGCTTCAAGGAGCAGCTCGGCACCGTCGGTGACGAGGAGCAGGTCAAGGAGCTGTCGAAGAAGGATCTGTCGCGGCTCAACCGCTCCATCACGAAGTACAAGAAGTCGCTCGACGGCATCCAGGAGATGACGCGGCTGCCGGACGCGCTGTTCGTGATCGACGTCGGCTGCGAGCACATCGCCGTGTCCGAGGCGCGCCGCCTCGGCATCCCGATCGTGGGCGTGGTGGACACGAACGGCGAGCCCGCGGGCATCGACTTCGTGGTGCCGGGCAACGACGACGCCATCCGCGCCATCGAGCTGTATTGCCAGCTCGTGGCGGACGCCTGCCTCGAGGGCGCGTCCCTGTTCAACGCCCGCGTGCAGTCGCAGGAGCCTGTGGCGGCCGGCGCCGAGACGACGGGCCCGCGCGCGATCCGGCGCGTGGTCGAGATCCGGCAGCCCACCGCGCGGCGCAGCGGACGCCAGCCGGGCGGCACGCACTCGGCGATGGGCCGCAGCGGACCGCGCCGCGGTCCGGCGCCCGAGCCGCAGGAGCACGCGGAGGCCCCCGCGGCGGCGCCCGCCGCAGCGGCGCCCGCCGAGACCGCGCCCGCGCCCGCCGACGCGCCGGCGGAAAGCTGAGCGAGGACGGGACGACGTCATGGCCGAGATCTCTGCGGCAGTCGTGAAGGCGCTCCGGGACAAGACCGGAGCGGGCATGATGGAGTGCAAGAAGGCGCTCGCGGACGCGGCGGGCGACGCCGAGCGCGCGGTGGAGCTGCTGCGCGAGCGCGGGCTTGCAAAGGCGGTGAAGCGCGCGGGCCGCGCCACGAGCGAGGGCGTGATCGCGCTCGCCGCGGCGGGCGGCGCCGCCGGCATCATCGAGCTCGGCTGCGAGACGGACTTCGTCGCGAAGACCGACGACTTCCTCGCCGTCGCGGGCGCGCTCGCGCGCGCGGCGGCTTCGCACGCCGCGGCGAAGGCGCCCGACGACCTGCTCGCGCTGCCCGACGGCGGGCGCGCGCTGCGCGAGACGATGCAGGCCGCGAGCGGGAAGCTCGGCGAGAACATCGAGCTGAAGCGCTTCGCGCGCCTCGCCACGACGGGCAAGGGCAAGACGGGTGGGTACGTGCACGCCGGCGGCCGACTCGGCGTGATCGTGGCGCTCGACACCGCGGCGAGCGGCGACGGCCTCGACACGCTCGCGAAGGACGTCGCGATGCACGTCGCCGCGCACGACCCGAGCCCCGTCTCGATCGACCGCGACAGCGTGCCGAAGGAGCTGCTCGCCAAGGAGACGGAGCTCCTGCGCCGTCAGGCCGAGGGCGAGGGCAAGCCCGCGCACGTGACCGAGCGCATCGTCGAGGGCCGCCTCAAGAAGTTCTACGCCGAGGTGTGCCTGCTCGAGCAGGCGTTCGTGAAGAACCCCGACCAGAGCGTGAAGCAGCTGCTCGAGGAGGCCGGCAAGAAGCTCGGCCAGCCGGTGCGCGTCACCGGCTTCGTGCGTTTCAAGCTGGGGGAGACCGCCACGGAATGACCCTCGCCTACCGGCGCATCGTGCTGAAGCTCTCCGGCGAGGTGCTCGCCGGCAACCAGGGCTTCGGCATCCACCCGGACGTGTTCCTGGGCATCGCCGAACAGATCCGGGACGCGGCCTCGATCGGCACGCAGATCGGGATCGTGATCGGCGGCGGCAACATCATCCGCGGCATCTCCGCGGCCTCGCGCGGCATGGATCGCGCCACGGCCGACTACATGGGCATGATGGCGAGCGTGATGAACAGCGTGGCGCTCCAGGACGCGCTCGAGAAGCTCGACCTGCACACGCGCGTGTGCTCCGCGCTCGAGATCAAGGAGGTGGCGGAGCCGTACATCCGCCGGCGCGCGGAGCGCCACCTCGAGAAGGGCCGCATCGTGATCTTCGCGGGCGGCACGGGGAACCCGTACTTCACGACCGACACCGCCGCCGCGCTGCGCGCCGCGGAGGTGCACGCCGACGCCGTCCTCAAGGCGACGAAGGTGGACGGCGTCTACAGCGCCGACCCCGAGAAGGACCGCAGCGCCAAGCGCTACGACACGCTGAGCTACGACACGGTGATCGAGCGCCGGCTCGGCTTCATGGACCAGGCCGCGGTCGGTTTGTGCCGCGACAACGGCCTGCCGATCGTCGTGTTCGACGTGACCGTGCCGGGCAACGTGCGCAAGGTCGTGGCCGGCGAGAAGATCGGCACCACGGTGACCCGGTAGGGCGGGGCGGGCGGGAGCAGCATGGCCGACGAGGACATCCAGGTCGTCATGGACGAGACCAAGGAGGAGATGGAGAAGGCGATGAAGAGCCTGCGCATCGACCTCCAGAAGGTGCGCACCGGACGCGCGAACCCGGCGCTGCTCGACGGCCTGATGGTCGAGTACTACGGCACGCCGACGCCGCTCCAGCAGCTCGCGAACCTGGGCGCCCCCGACCCGCGCCTGATCGTGATCTCGCCCTACGACAAGGGCGCGATCGGCGACATCGAGAAGGCGATCCGCGCGGCGAACCTCGGCCTCACGCCGCAGAACGACGGCAAGCTCGTGCGCATTCCCATCCCGGCGCTCACCGAGGAGCGGCGCAAGGAGCTGGTGAAGCAGGTGAAGAAGACGGCCGAGGAGCACAAGATCGGCGTGCGCGAGGCGCGGCGAGCCGGCCTCGCCATGCTGAAGGATCTCGAGGGCGACGGCACGGTGACCTCGGACGACCGCCGCCGCGTCGAGAAGCAGGTGCAGGACCTCACCGACGCCTACGTCGGCAAGATCGACGAAGCCATCTCGCGCAAGGAAGCCGAGATCCTGGAGGTGTGAGGCGTCGCATGGATCCGCTCCACCGCGACCGCATGCCCGGGCACGTCGCCGTCATCATGGACGGCAACGGGCGCTGGGCCGAGCAGCGCGGGCTCGAGCGCGGCGCGGGCCACCGCGCGGGCGTCGAGGCGGTGCGCAGCGTGGTGCGCGCGGCGGAGGAGCTCGGCATCGGCTGGCTCACGCTCTACGCCTTCTCGTCGGAGAACTGGAATCGACCCAAGGCCGAGGTCGATCTGCTGATGAAGCTGCCGCAGGAGTTCTTCGAGACGGAGCTGCCCGAGGTGATCCAGCGCAACGTGCGCATCCTCGCGATCGGGCGACAGGAGCGGCTGCCGAGCCCGGTGCGGCGCTCGCTCGACGACGCGATCGCGCGCACCGCGGCGAACACCGGCATGCGGCTCGTGTTCGCGCTCTCGTATGGCGGCCGCGGCGAGATCGTCGAGGCGGCGCGGCGGCTGCTGCGCGACCACGACCAGGGACGCTTCGATCCCGAGAGCCTCGACGAGAAGACCTTCGCGGCGTACCTCGACGAGCCGGAGCTGCCGGACGTGGACCTGCTGATCCGCACGGGCGGCGAGCGGCGCATCTCGAACTTCCTGCTCTGGCAGAGCGCCTACGCCGAGCTCGTGCTGTCGGACGTGCTGTGGCCGGACTTCGGGCGGCTCGAGCTCGAGGCGGCGCTGGCGGAGTACGGCCGGCGGGAGCGCCGCTTCGGGCGCACCAGCGCGCAGGTGCGGGGCGCGGGAGGCGGGCGGTGAAGCGGCTCGCGCTGCTCGGCAGCACGGGCAGCATCGGCGAGCAGACGCTGTCCGTCGTGGCGGAGTTCCCCGAGCGCTTCCGCGTCACCGCGCTCGGCGCCGGCCGGAACATGGCGCGCCTCGCCGAGCAGGTGAAGCAGCACCGCCCGGAGCGCGTGGCCGTCGCCGACGAGGGCGCGGCGCGCGAGCTCGCGGAGCGTCTCGGCGGAGCTGCGCCCGAGCTCGCCGTGGGCCCCGCGGGCCTCGTCGCCGTGGCCGAGCACCCCGCCGACCTCGTGGTCTCCGGGCTGGTCGGCGCGATCGGCCTCGCGCCGACGCTGGCCGCGATCCGCGCGGGGCGCGACGTCGCCCTCGCCAACAAGGAGGTGCTGGTGATGGCCGGCGCCCTCGTGCGGCGCGAGGTGAAGCGCCGCGGCGTCCGGCTGCTGCCCGTCGACAGCGAGCACAGCGCGATCTTCCAGGCGCTCGCGGGCGAACGCCCCGAGCACGTGGCGCGTCTCGTGCTCACCGCGTCGGGCGGCCCGTTCCGCGGCTGGCCCGCCGAGAAGATCGCGCGCGCCACCGTCGCCGAGGCGCTCGCGCACCCGAACTGGTCGATGGGGCCGAAGATCACGATCGACTCGGCCACGCTCGCGAACAAGGCGCTCGAGGTGATCGAGGCGCGCTGGCTCTTCGACGTCGAGCCCGAGCGCGTGGACGTGGTGGTGCATCCCCAGTCGATCGTGCACTCCCTGGTCGAGCTGGTGGACGGCTCCGTGCTCGCGCAGCTCGGCGTCCCGGACATGCGCGTCCCGATCGCGTACGCCCTCGCGTGGCCCGAGCGCCTGCCTCTTTCGGGCGCGCGCCTCGACCTCGCGACGGCGGGCCGGCTCGACTTCGAGCGCCCGGACCCGAAGCGCTTCCCCTGTCTCGGGCTCGCCTGGCGCGCGCTGGCGGGCGCCGAGGCGGCGCCCGCCGTGCTCAACGCCGCGAACGAGGTGGCAGTGGCGGCGTTCCTGGCGGAGCGCATCGCGTTCCCGGGCATCGCGGCGCTGAACGAGCGCGTGCTCGACGACTACCTGGCCTTGCACGCCGGCGAAAGCGTCGCTGAGCTGGAGGACGTGCTGGCGGCCGACGCCTGGGCGCGCACCCGGGCGCAGGCGGCGATCGCGGAAGGAGTGGCATGAACGGAATCGCGACGGGCTTCGAGTTCGTGTTCGCGATGGTGCTGATGCTCGGGGTCGTGGTGACCGTCCACGAGCTGGGGCACTTCTGGGCCGCGAAGGCCTGCGGCGTGCGCGTGCTCAAGTTCTCGATCGGCTTCGGCAACCCGATCGGCTTCGGCCGCCACCGCCTGCTCTGGCGGAAGAACGGCACCGAGTACGTGCTCGCCTGGTTCCCGCTGGGCGGCTTCGTGAAGATGCTCGGCGAGGCGATCGACGACGACGCGAACGAGCTGCGCAGCGCTACGCCGCCGTCCGATTCGCTCGCCGCGCAGCCGCTCTGGAAGAAGCTCGTGATCTTCGTGGCCGGCCCCGCCATGAACCTGGTGCTGCCGGTCGTGGTCGTGGCGGCGAGCCTGTTCGTGGGCGTCCCGCGCCCCGACCACACGGTGGGCACGGTGGAGGTCGGCTCGCCCGCGGAGCAGGCCGGCATCCAGCCGGGCGACAAGGTCCTCTCCCTCGACGGCGAGCCCGTCACCTTCTGGGACGACTTCGAGCGTGCCGTGCGCGAGCGCCCCGGCGCGACTCTGAACCTCGTGCTCGCGCGCGGCGAGGAGCGCTACGAGCGCGCGCTCGCGGTCCGCGAGCGCGACGGCCTCGACCAGCTCGGCCTGCGGAGCGACGTCGGCTGGCTCGGGCTCCAGCACGAACGGCAGGGCGCGACGCTCGGCATCGTCTCGCCGGAAGCCGAGGCCGTGAAGGCGGGGCTGCGCGCCGGCGACCGGGTGGTGGCCGTGGACGGCGCGCCCGTGGCGGACTGGAGCGAGTTCGCGCGCGCCTACGTCGCAGCACAGGGCGAGGTCGTGCTGCGCGTCGCGCGCGGCGAGGCGAGCGAGGAGGAGGACGTCGCGGTGCCGGGCCTCGGCGACGCGCGCGCGCTCGGCGTGATTCCCGCCGTGGTGCTCGTCGAGGAGGTGCCCGCCGGCAAGCCGGCGGCCGAGGCCGGCATCCAGAAGGGCGACCTGCTCGTGGCCGTCGATGGCGTGCCGGTCGGGAGCTTCGTCACGTTCCGCGAGACGGTGATGGCGAGCGGCGGGCGGCCGCTCGAGATCACGATCGCGCGCGCCGGCGAGACGCGCGTGGTCACGCTACGGCCGCGCCTCGAGCGGGCCACGCCCGACGCGCCCGAGCAGTATCTGATCGGGATCGCGGCCGCGAACGCACTGGTGCCCGGCGCCGTCGCCATCGACCGCGTGCGCAATCCCCTCGTCGCGCTGCCCCGCGCCGTCGGAACCACGCTCGACCTGACGCGCACGTTCCTGCGCGGGCTCCAGAAGATCGTGTCGGGCGACATCCCGAGGAGCTCGATCGGCGGGCCGATCGAGATCGCGCGCCAGTCGCACCTCGCGCTGCAGCGCGGCTGGGACAGCTTCATCACGCTGCTCGTCTTCATCAGCATCAACCTGGGCGTGTTGAATCTGCTCCCGATCCCGATCCTCGACGGCGGCCAGGCCCTGCTGGCGACCGTAGAGGCGGCAAGGCGCGGGCCGCTCCCGCTGCGGGCGCGCGAGTGGGTGCAGCAGGCGGGCCTGTTCCTGCTGGTCGGGCTGATGGGCTTCGCGTTCTGGAACGACGTCACGAAGTACTGGATGAGCTTCTTCGATTGGCTCAGGAACCTCTGATTCTCGCCGTCGAGACCGCCACGCGCGTGATGAGCGTGGCGCTGCTCGACGGCGATCGCGTCGTCGCGGAGATCAGCAGCGACGACCGGCGCGTGCACTCGGAGCGGCTGCTGCCCGCGCTCGATCGCCTGTTCGAGCTCGCGGGCAGCTCGCAGGACGCCGTCGGCGCGTTCGCGATCTCGATCGGGCCGGGCTCTTTCACGGGCCTGCGCATCGGCCTCGCCACGCTGAAGGCGCTCGCGTTCGACGAGACGCGGCCGGTGGCGGCGGTACCGACGCTGGCCGCGCTGTGCGCCGCCGCGGCGGGCGCGCCGGGACCGGTCGCGGCGCTGCTCGACGCGCGCCGCGGCGAGGTGTACGCGGCCGCGGTCGCGCGGGCCGGCGACCCCGAGCCGACGCTGCTCGCCGACTCCGTGTTCGGGCCGGAGGCGCTCGCGGCGGCGCTGCCGCAGGGCGCCCTGCTCGTGGTGGGAGAGGACGCCGAGCCGGCGGCGGCCCGGCTCGCCGCGCTGCGGCCGGACTTGCGCCCCCTCGCGGCCGCCGCGCGCGCCTCGCGCGTCGGGCGGCTCGGTCGCGCGCTGCTCGCCGCGGGCCGCGCCGTGCCCGCGGCCGCGCTCGTGCCGCGCTACGTGCGGCGCGCGGAGGCGGAGGCGCGGCGGACGGGCGAAGCGCTCGAGCCCACTCGCGATCCGGCGTTTTGACACGCCGCGGACCCTTCCATAACCTCGCGGCTTTCAAGCGAAAAGCGGCGGAGGACCGATGGCCTTGCAGACCTACTACGACAAGGACGCCGACCTCGCGCGGCTCGCCGGCAAGACGGTGGCGATCGTGGGCTACGGCAGCCAGGGCCACGCGCACGCGCTGAACCTGTCGCGCTCCGGCGTCTCGGTGCTGGTGGGCCTGCGCAAGGACTCCTCGTCCTGGAGCAAGGCCGAGGCCGCGGGGCTGACCGTGGTCACGCCCGCCGAGGCCGCGCGCCGCGCCGACGTGATCATGCTGGTGGTGCCCGACGAGACGGCGGCGGACCTCTACAAGAGCGACATCGCGCCGAACCTCGAGGCGGGCGACTACCTCGCGGTCGCGCACGGCTTCAACATCCACTTCCAGGCGATCCGCCCGCCCGCGGACGTGAACGTGTTCATGGTCGCGCCGAAGGGCCCGGGGCACACGGTGCGCGCTCTCTACGAGCAGGGCCGCGGCGTGCCCGCGCTGATCGCGATCCACCAGGACCCGAGCGGCGACACCAAGCAGATCGCGCTGGCCTACGCGAAGGGCATCGGCGCCGGCCGCGCCGGGATCATCGAGACGAACTTCCGCGAGGAGACGGAGACCGACCTGTTCGGCGAGCAGACCGTGCTGTGCGGCGGCCTCACCGCGCTGATGCAGGCCGGCTACGAGACGCTGGTCGAGGCGGGGTACGCGCCCGAGATGGCGTACTTCGAGACCATCCACGAGGTGAAGCTGATCGTGGACCTGATCTACGAGGGCGGCATCGCGAACATGCGGTACTCGGTCTCGAACACGGCCGAGTACGGCGACTTCACGCGCGGCCCGCGCGTGATCGACGCCGGCGTGAAGGCGCGCATGAAGGAGATCCTGGCCGAGATCCAGCGCGGCGAGTTCGCGAAGGAGTTCATCCTCGAGAACCGCTCGGGCGGCGTCGCGTTCAACGCGAAGCGGCGCGCGGCGGCGCAGCATCCCATGGAGGAGGTCGGCGCGCGCCTCCGCGCGCTGATGCCCTGGCTCAAAGAGAACCGGCTCGTCGACCGGTCCAAGAACTGACGCGGATGCCTGCGCCGGCACCGCCCGTCTTCCAGGAGCGGCTCACCGGGCCCCTGGCGCCCGACGCCTACGCGATCGCCGCGCCGCTGCTGCTCGGCGGCGCGTTCGCGCTGGCCGTCGGCTGGGCCGTGCTCGGCGTGCTCGCGCTCGCCCTCGGGCTCTTCGTCGCGGCGTTCTTCCGCAACCCGAGCCGCGAGATCCCGCCGGCCGAGCGCGAGGTCGTCTCGCCCGCCGACGGCCGCGTGATCGCGCTCGACGAGGTGGAGCTGCCGGGCGGCGAGAAGGGCCTGCGCATCGGCATCTTCCTCTCGGTCTTCGACGTCCACGTGAACCGCGCGCCGGTGGCGGGCCGCGTGGTGGCGATCGAGCGTGCGGGCGACGCCTACCTCGCCGCGTTCAACCCCGAGGCCGAGACGCGGAACGTGCGCCTCGACATGACGCTCGAGCTGGCCTCGGGCGCGCGCGTGCGGGTGGCGCAGATCACGGGGCTCATCGCGCGGCGCATCGTCTGCCACGCGCAGGTGGGCGAGTGGCTGGGGCGCGGCGTGCGCTACGGGCTGATCCGCTTCGGCTCGCGCACCGACGTGGTGCTGCCGGTCGGCAGCGTGGCCAAGGTGGCCAAGGGCGACCGGGTGCGGGGCGGCAGCTCGGTGCTGGCGGAGCTGCCGGGAGGGGTGGCATGAGCCTCGAGCCCGAGATCGACGAACGCCGCGTGCGGCGGGCGCGCCGGCGCCGGCGCCGGCGCGAGCAGCGGCGGCGCGCGACGCAGCTCCTGCCGCAGCTCCTCACCACCGGGAACCTCGCGGCCGGCTTCTATTCGGTCACGCTCTCCTTCAAGGGCGACATCGAGCGCGCCGCCCTCGCGATCGTGTTCGCCGCGCTCTTCGACGCGCTCGACGGGCGCGTGGCGCGCCTCACGCGCTCGACCAGCCGCTTCGGCATGGAGTACGACTCGATCGCCGACACCGTCTCGTTCGGCGTCGCGCCGGCCATCCTGGCCTACAGCGCCGGCTCGCTCCAGGAGCTGGGCTGGACCGGCTGGGTGCTCGCCTTCCTGTACACCGCCTGCGCCGCGCTCCGTCTCGCGCGCTTCAACGTGACGCCCGGCCGCTACGCCGGCCGCTTCGACGGGCTCGCCTCGCCGGCGGCGGCCGGCATGGTGCTCTCGGCCGTCTGGTTCGCGGGCTTCCTGCGCGAGAGCGGGCTCGCGTTCGAGATTCCGGCGCCGATCGCCGGGCTCGGCGTGGCGGTGGTGGGGCTGCTGATGGTGAGCCCGATCCCCTATCGCAGCTTCAAGAACGTCCAGCTCCACGGCTCGTTCGGCTCGCTCGTGCTCGCCGTGCTCGCGCTGGTCGTGCTGCTGACGAAGCCCTCGGTCACGTTCTTCCTCGCCGGCGCGGCGTACGTCGCGTCGGGCCCGATCGAGACGTTCTGGCGCTGGCGCACCGGCCGGCCGCTGGTGCCGGTGCCCGCGCCCGAAGCGGGAGGCGCCGCGCATGAGTGACCGGAACCGCATCCGCATCTTCGACACCACGCTGCGCGACGGCGAGCAGTCGCCGGGCTGCAGCATGAACCTGTCGGAGAAGCTGGTGCTCGCGCGGCAGCTCGCGAAGCTCGGCGTGGACGTGATCGAGGCCGGCTTCGCGATCGCGAGCGAGGGCGACTTCGAGGCCGTGAGGGCGATCGCGGCCGAGCTCGACGGAGTGACGGTGGCGAGCCTCGCGCGCACCAGCCGCGAGGACGTCGAGCGCGCCGCGCGCGCGCTCGAGCGGGCGAAGCAGCCGCGCATCCACACCTTCATCGCGACGAGCGACATCCACCTCCAGCACAAGCTCAAGATGGGGCGCGAGCAGGTGCTCGAGGAGGTCGACCGCGCGGTGCGCCAGGCGCGCGGCTACGTGGGCGAAGTCGAGTTCTCGGCCGAGGACGCCACGCGCTCGGACTGGGACTACCTCGTGCAGGTGTTCGGCGCCGCCGTGAAGGCGGGCGCCACCACGCTGAACGTGCCCGACACCGTCGGCTACACGACGCCGGTCGAGTACCACGAACTGATCCGCTACCTGCGCGCCCACGTGCCCGGCGCGGACGACGTGATCTTCAGCCTGCACTGCCACAACGACCTCGGGCTCGCGGTGGCGAACAGCCTCGCGGCGATCCAGGCGGGCGCACGCCAGGTCGAGTGCACCGTGAACGGAATCGGCGAGCGCGCGGGCAACACCGCGATGGAAGAGGTCGTGATGGCGCTGAAGACGCGCCCGGACGTGTTCGGCGGCCTCGACACGCGCATCCGCACCGCCGAGATCTACCCGACCAGCCGGCTGCTCTCGTCGATCATCGGCATCCCCGTGCAGCCCAACAAGGCGATCGTCGGCGACAACGCCTTCGCGCACGAGGCCGGCATCCACCAGCACGGCGTGCTCCAGGCCGCGATCACGTACGAGATCATGACGCCGCAGTCGATCGGGCGGCCGAGCAACGAGCTGGTGCTCGGCAAGCACTCGGGCCGCCACGCCTTCCGCGACCGGCTGCGCGAGCTCGGCTACGAGCTGGCGGACGAGGACTTCCAGCGCGCCTTCAAGCGCTTCAAGGATCTCGCGGACAAGAAGAAGAGCATCTACAACGAGGACCTCGAGTCGATCGTCGCGGACTCCGTGACCGCCGAGGAAGGGCGCTTCCGGCTCGGCAACCTGGTGGTGCAGAGCGGCACCTTCGCGACGCCGAATGCCACCGTCGAGCTGCTCGTGGACGGCGAATCGAAGAAGGCCACTGCGCAGGGCGACGGCCCGGTGGACGCGGTGTTCCGCGCCATCAGCGAGCTCAGCGAGGCGAAGTGCGAGCTGGTGCAGTACCAGGTGAAGGCCATCACCGGCGGCATGGACGCGCAGGGGGAGGTGACGGTGACCGTGTCGGAGGGCGGCCGCCGCGTGATCGGGCACGGCGCGCACACCGACATCCTGGTGGCCTCCGCGCGCGCGTACGTCAACGCGATCAACAAGCTCGAGTGGCAGCAGAAGCGGCGCGATCAGGACGCGCCGCGGGGAATCTAGGCGGGCCATGGAGCGAGTGCTGATCCTGCCGGGCGACGGCATCGGGCCCGAGGTGACGGGGCAGGCCGTGCGCGTGCTCGAGACGGTCGCGAAGCGCTACGGGCTCGCGCTCGGCTTCGAGGCGGGCCTGATCGGCGGCGCCGCCATCGACGCGCAGGGCACGCCGCTCGCGGACGAGACGCTCGCCGTCGCGCGGCGCTGCAAGGCGGTGCTGCTCGGCGCCGTGGGCGGCCCGAAGTGGGACGCGATGCCGGTGGACAAGCGGCCCGAGCGGGGCCTGCTCGGCATCCGCAAGGCGCTCGGGCTGTTCGCGAACCTGCGCCCCGCGACGGTGTTCCCCGCGCTGGCGCGCGCGTCGACGCTCCGGCCCGAGGTGGTGGACGGCATCGACCTGCTGGTGGTGCGCGAGCTGACGGGCGGGCTCTACTTCGGCGAGCCGCGCGGGCGCGCGCTGGTCTCGGGCCGGCGCGAGGCGCGCAACACGCTCGTGTACGACGAGGTGGAGATCGAGCGCATCGCCCGCGTGGCCTTCGATGCCGCGCGCCGTCGCCGCCACCACGTGACGCACGTCCACAAGGCGAACGTGCTCGAGGTCTCGCAGCTCTGGATCGAGGTGGTGAACGAGGTCGCGAAGCACTACGACGACGTCGAGCTCGCGCACCAGCTCGTGGACTCGTGCGCCATGCTGCTCGTGCGCGAGCCGCGCCGCTTCGACGTGCTGCTCACCGAGAACCTGTTCGGCGACATCCTCTCGGACGAGGCGGCCATGATCACCGGCTCCCTCGGCATGCTGCCCTCCGCGAGCCTCGGCGCGGGCGGCGTCGGGCTCTACGAGCCGGTGCACGGCTCCGCGCCCGACATCGCCGGGCAGGACGTGGCGAATCCGCTCGCCGCCATCCTCTCGGTGGCCATGCTGTTCGAGCACAGCTTCGGACACGCGGCAGCGGCGCAGCTCGTGCGTACGGCGGTGCGCGAGGTACTCGACGCGGGCCACCGCACGGCGGACCTGCTCAGCGCCGGCGAGACCCGCCCCGCGCTCGGCTGCCGCGCGATGGCCGACCGGGTGCTCGACCGCATCGGCGCGCTGTCGTGACGACGCCGCTCCTGCGTGTCGCCGTGGTGGGCGCCACCGGCGCCCTCGGCGGCGAGCTGCTCGAGCAGCTGCGCGAGCGCCGCTTCCCCATCCAGGAGCTGCGCCCGATCGCGACGGACCGCTCGCTCGGCGAGACGGTGGACTGGCTCGGCCACGAGCTGCCCGTGGTGACCGACGGCGAAGGGCTCGGCGGGCTCGACCTCGTCTTCGTCTGCACGCCCGCGGCCGCGGCGCTCGACTGGATCCGGCAGGCGCTCACGGCGAGCGTCGCGTGCATCGACTTCTCCGGGGCGCTCGCGACGCGCGCCGAGGTGCCGCTGCTCGGCGACGGCGCCGCGCGCGACCGGGCGGTGCTCGCCGCGCCGCTCGTCTCGGTGCCGGTGGCGCCCGCGCTCGCGCTCGCGCGCGTGCTGGCCCCGCTCGCGGAGGCGGCGGGCCTCGTCCGCCTCGTGGCGACGCTCTGCGACAGCGCCTCGGGCGCGGGCCGGGTGGGCGTGGACGCGCTCCAGGCCGAGACCATCGCGTTGTTCAACCAGGAAGACCCGCCGCAGACGGGCCTCGGCCACGCGCTCGCCTTCGACTGCCTGCCGGCCAGCGGCCCCCTCGACGCGAGCGGCGGGAGCGAGGCCGACGCGCGCATCTCGCGCGAGCTCGTGCGCCTGCTCGGCGCGGAGCTGCCGCACACGCTCACCACGCTGCGCGTCCCGATCTTCGCGGGCATGGGCATCCAGGTGTCGCTCGAGACGGCGCGCCCGCTCGACCCGGAGGTCGCCGCCGAACGGCTCGTGAAGACGGAGGGCATCACGGTCTGGCCGGCCTCGCACGGCCCGAGCACGCGGGACGCGATCGGCGAGGACACCGTGCAGGTCGGCCGCGTGCGCCGCGAT